>RRYU01009791.1_pt1 | contig 15245 bp, 14 predicted proteins | sample 2162651 | NCBI WGS metagenome assembly RRYU01 (sample SAMN10267283, study PRJNA491782) | microbial mat metagenome | isolation source: biomat in the production well | place: Japan: Minami-Kanto gas field, natural gas well KTG3 | collected 2017-06 | reverse complement strand
CGCAGCCAATCTTCTGGTTGATGGGGAAACTACACTCCATTCTGGGTAACTGGGGATGGTCAATCATTGTTCTCACCCTGTTGATTAAGCTTGCCTTCTATAAGCTGTCTGAAGCTAGCTATAAATCCATGGCGAATATGCGCAAAATGAGTCCGCGCATGGCTGCACTAAAAGAGCGATACGGCGACGACAAACAAGCGCTCAACCAAAAAATGATGGAGCTGTACAAAAAAGAGAAGATCAATCCACTTGGTGGCTGTTTACCAATATTGGTTCAGATCCCGGTCTTCATCGCGCTCTACTGGGTATTGCTGGAGAGTGTGGAATTACGCCAGGCTCCTTTCATGTTTTGGCTGGATGATCTCTCGGTTAAAGATCCATTCTATGTGCTGCCGATTATTATGGGCGTATCCATGTTTATCCAGCAGAAGCTGAACCCGCCACCACCTGATCCAATGCAAGCCAAGATCATGATGGCGCTGCCTTTCGTATTCACTGTCATGTTTGCCACATTCCCAGCCGGACTGGTTCTCTACTGGGTCGTTAACAACATCCTATCTATCGCTCAGCAGTGGTACATCACCATGCAGATCGATAAGGCCACCAAATAACCATACTGTGAGGCCAGCCTGTGTCTGAGCAGGAGACCATAACGGCAATAGCTACCCCGCCAGGATATGGTGGGGTTGGCATAGTGCGGGTTTCTGGCCCACTGGTTTGCGCCATTGCCGAAGAAATAATTGGCCGTATCCCCCGGCCACGTCAGGCGGAATTTGTAAATTTCCGAAACAGGGCAGGGGACACCATTGATGGCGGCATAGCGCTATTTTTTCCTGACCCCTTCTCCTTCACTGGTGAAGATATTCTAGAGCTCCAAGGCCATGGTGGCCCGGTTGTTATGGATCTGCTGTTGCAGAGGGTATTGGAACTTGGCGCTCGTCTAGCCCAACCTGGTGAGTTCAGTCAACGTGCATTTCTGAATGGAAAGCTGGATCTGGCCCAGGCCGAGGCCATCGCTGATCTGATCGAATCTGGCACAACCGCCGCTGCCCGTTTGGCCGTTCGATCCTTGGCTGGAGACTTCTCTGATCGAATAAATACCTTGGTATATGCTGTCACCCAATTACGCATGTATGTAGAGGCGGCGATTGATTTTCCGGAAGAGGAGATAGACTTCCTTGCTGACGGAAAAGTGAGCGATAACTTACGTGCTATCAAGCAGCAGCTAGCGAAAGTACAGAAAAGCGCTTCCGTAGGAAGACTGCTTAGAGACGGACTTACACTGGTTATTGCTGGCCCGCCAAATGCTGGAAAATCCAGCATCATGAACGGCCTTTCCGGTCGGGATACTGCCATAGTCACAGACGTTCCTGGAACCACACGCGATTTGCTAAAAGAGCAAATTCAGATTGATGGTCTTCCGCTGCACTTGATAGATACCGCAGGTTTGAGAGAGAGCGTGGATCGGGTTGAGCAAGAGGGTATCCGGCGTGCTCGCGAACAGATCGCAAATGCCGATCGAGTTCTCTGGGTGTTTGATGATAAGGCAGATCCAGAACATGCCGCATTTGATAAAAACACCCTACCTAAAGATGTTCCGATTCTTTTCATCCGTAACAAAATCGATCTCACCGCTACAGAAGCCGGAATAACAGAAACAGAAAAAGGAACCGAGATTGCAATCTCAGCGCATTCGGAAAATGGAATACAAATACTGCGAGAATATCTGAAAGAGAGCGTTGGTTTTCATGGGGAGCAGGAGGGCGAATTCTTGGCCCGCCGCCGCCATCTGGATGCGCTGGAGCGCACTGCCAAGTTTCTGGTTGCGGGTGAAAAAGCCATGCAGCAGACCGGTTCAGGTGAATTGTTGGCAGAGGACCTGCGACTGGCACAGATGGCGCTATCCGAAATCACAGGAGAGGTTACCGCTGATGATCTGCTAGGGGAGATCTTCTCCAGTTTTTGTATTGGTAAATAACCCAGGGGTTGGTGTAATTCATTATGTATGTGGCCGGGCAAATCAATAATCTGTATTTGCCGTTGCTCCTTCGGTAGAATCATTCCAGATGAGTTGCACACCTGTATCAACAGAAGAAAGCATAAGGGCTAAAAAATCCCATCTTATGTGAGAATCAACATGCCAAACAAACAATCTTCTTTGGTGTGGGAAGTAACCATACCCCTTATCACCAACCCAAATATGGTGGGAGCCTGGTTCAAGGCCATGGGCGCTACCTATATTTTGTGTATGGTGTTATTGGGCGTAATTTTTATCGGTACTGGTGAGGTTGAGTCACTGCCTATGTTAGCCGGAGTGTTTGCCTTGGTGACACTAGGAATAGTCGTATTGGGACTGCTGATAATGTTGCTGGTATTCGGCAACCGTTTTCAGGCTAGGTTTACTGTTTCAGACGAAGGTATCAGATACGAAGGCATCGACAAACGGGCACAAACACTGGCTCGCATTGCGGTGATGTTAGGCGCAGCAACGGGCAATGTTCGTACAGCCGGTGCCGGGTTGTTGGCAATTTCCCAAGAGAAGGTGGAGCTGAAATGGGCCGGGGCCTTCGAGGCGCGTTATCTGCCGCGCCGCAAAATAATCGTAATACGCAACCAATGGCGAGATCTGATGCATGTCTTCTGCACCAAGGTTAACTATGAACAGGTACAGAGTCGCATCGAACAGGAGATAGGCAAGCAAGGCACCAAAGAACGCCTGGATAAGATTCCGTCACCCTTACCCAAGGCATTATTAAAAACTCTGGCGGTTTTGTTGGCTTCCATTCCTCTCTTTACGCTCAACGACCTGGCTGATCTGAATATTTTTGTTCCGATTGTGATTATGTTTTTTAGTGTTGCTATGGTGTGGCTGATTCCCCTGTTTGCTTGGGTAGTGCTTCCGATGCTGGGGTATATTCTGATCCACCTGCTGGTTGTGCTACTGGAGGTTCGAGAATACACACTAGTATCTACCTACAGATACACCAGATTTGAAGCCTTAGACGGAGATGAATGGACGTTACTGATTCTTGTTTTAGTTAGCATGGCCTACCTGGGCTGGTTATCGATACAGGCACTGCGTGGCCGTTTGATGCCGGTACTTATACAGGACGAAGTGTCTAAGGTTGGCCCATAAGCTGGAAATAAATTCATGTTTGTAGACAGTATAAGACACGCCGAATATAATCGATCCTGCTTCGTGTTAAAGATGTCACGAGGCAAAATTGTCACCATGACTGTGTAAAGTAATTGGTGGCCAGACATAACAACCTAATAAAAAAGGTGTTGCCATGAAGAAACTAGTCGTACTTTTTCTAGCTATGTTTGCATGTAGTGTGGCTACTGCCGACATTAGAAGTGAAACCAAGAAAGAACAGGACAGAGCATATCAAAAGGGAAGTGAAGCACGTAAAAAGGCCAATAGTGGTAAGAGGGCTTCTCCAAAGAAAGATGGTTATCGTGATATGTCAGAAGGGGAAAAGGAAGCCTACAAAAAAGGATATCGTGGCGATTAATTCGGCGGCTTTTATGAAAAAACATTGTGAGCAGATTTACTAGCTAGAAATGATTTTTTATATGGTTGATTGCTCACAGTGTTTTAAGCCTTGTATACCAGAGACGAAGTGATTGGTTGAATGCCGGATTAAATTTCTACCCTATACTCACTACAGGCAACATAATCTGAGTATTATCACTCGTCACAGAGAAAACATAATTAAGAGAGCCCAACTGTTTTACAAAAGACTCATTGGGATGAGGACGGCTTGATCCCAGAAGATGTAAACATGGGCTCCAAATTTCTGCCTATAAAATCAGATTTTTAAAAAGATCAGAGGCAATTTTCTCTTATATTTTAAATTCAAAACAGATAGACTCCCTGCCTTCTACTCCAGGATTGGTCTGCGCACCTGGTCCGTATTTTTGTTGTTGCACCTCTCTTGGTTAATTCCTGTAAAATCGCCCTATGTTTTACGCTGATAAGTACGATGTGATTGTTGTGGGCGGCGGCCATGCCGGAGCAGAAGCTGCCTTGGCGGCGGCGCGCATGGGAGCCAAAACACTTCTGCTCACCCACAATATCGAAACCCTGGGCCAGATGAGTTGTAACCCAGCGATTGGTGGAATCGGTAAAGGCCATCTGGTAAAAGAGGTAGATGCCATGGGCGGCTTGATGGGACATGCCGCTGATCTGGCCGGTATCCAGTTTCGCACCCTGAACTCCCGTAAGGGTCCGGCGGTCAGAGCTACCCGCGCCCAGGCAGATCGCGAACTCTACAAGGCAGCAGTTCGTCACGCCCTGGAGAATCAACCCAATCTAGATCTGTTTCAGCAAGCGGTAGATGACCTGATTATTGAAAACGATCAGGTAGTCGGAGCTATAACCAAGATGGGCCTTAATTTCCGGGCCAAATCAGTGATTCTCACCACTGGCACATTCCTGGGTGGACGCATCCACATCGGCCTGAGTAATTATGAGGGAGGTCGTGCTGGCGATCCTCCAGCTAATGCGCTCTCAAAACGACTACGCGAGTTGCCATTTAATGTAGAGAGGCTCAAGACAGGGACACCGCCAAGAATCGACGGCCGCAGTATCGACTATTCAGTTTTACAAGAGCAGCCAAGCGACATGCCCCTGCCAGTGTTTTCGTTTATCGGCTCGGTTGATGAGCATCCGACCCAGGTCTCTTGCCACATAACCCATACCAACGAGCGTACGCACGAGATTATTCGTGGTGGGCTTTCACGTTCGCCAATGTATACCGGTGTGATTGAGGGAGTAGGGCCGCGTTATTGTCCGTCTATCGAAGATAAAGTGGTGCGGTTTTCAGATAAAGATTCGCATCAGATATTTATTGAACCGGAAGGGCTGAATTGTAAAGAGGTCTACCCAAACGGCATTTCAACTTCTTTGCCGTTTGATATTCAGTACGAATTGGTGCGCTCTATGCGCGGGTTTGAAACTGCCCGCATCATGCGTCCTGGTTACGCAATCGAATATGATTTTTTCGATCCGCGTGATCTGCGTTCAAGCCTGGAAACCAAATTTATCCAGGGCCTCTATTTTGCCGGCCAGATAAATGGCACCACCGGTTATGAAGAGGCTGCCGCTCAAGGCATGTTGGCCGGAACCAATGCGGTGCTAAAGATACGCGGTGAGGATCCTTGGTGTCCGCGTCGTGATGAGGCCTATCTTGGTGTACTGGTTGATGACCTGATCACCCGTGGTACTAGTGAACCTTATCGAATGTTCACCAGTCGGGCCGAATATCGCCTGTTATTACGGGAAGATAATGCCGATCTGAGACTTACTGAACAAGGCCGGAAAATAGGCTTGGTACCAGATGATCGTTGGCAGGCGTTTGAGACTAAGCAGGAGTCAATCGAGCAAGAACGTCAGCGTCTGCATGACATCTGGATTCATCCCGATACCCCGATTGCCAAGCAGGCTACATCCAACACCGGTACTTCCATCTCCCGTGAGGTCAGGGCATTGGAACTATTGGCCCGTCAGGAGATAACTTATCCCGAACTGCAAAAGCTCACTGGAATAGGCCCTGGGGTGGATGATCCCAAGGTGGCCGAGCAGTTGGAGATACAGTGTAAGTATGCGGGCTACATAAAACGTCAGCAGGTGGAGATTGATCGGCAGAAAAAGAATGAAGCGGTAAAGATTCCGCTGGAACTATATTATGAGGATGTGCGGGGTCTTTCTTTTGAGGTGCGGGAGAAACTGATTCGCAGCAAACCCGAAACCATCGGCCAAGCGGGGAGGATCCCAGGCGTTACCCCGGCGGCCATCTCCCTGCTCATGATACATCTGAAGAAAAAGAGCTGGAAATGAGGGAGTATATAGAGACCTGGAGCGACCAGTTGAACAATGGCTTGAATCAGATGGGTCTGGAACTGAGTCAGCCACAGCAACGAAAACTGCTGGATTATCTGGCTCTGCTGATGAAGTGGAACAAGGCCTACAACCTTACTGCCATTCGCGATCCTCAGGAGATGGTATCGCGCCAATTGTTAGACTCTCTCTCCATTCTACCCCTGGTGCGGGGCAAGCAAATACTGGATGTGGGAACTGGAGCTGGCTTGCCTGGAATTCCTCTGGCCGTATGTATGCCTGACGCAAGTTTCACTTTGCTTGACTCTAATGGAAAAAAGACTCGATTCGTGCAGCAGGCAAAGATGGAGCTGGGCCTAGACAATGTAGAGATATACCAGGGCCGAGTAGAAAGTTTCGAGGCTACAAATAGCTTCGACACAATCACCACTCGCGCATTTGCGGCATTACCCAAGATTGTTGAGCTGGCCCAAGCCTTGCTGGCGGAAGATGGAATCTTATTGGCTATGAAGGGGGCTATTCCAACAGAAGAGATGGCGCTGGTACGCGAAGGTGGAAATGTGATGGAAGTCATTAGGTTGCAGACAGCAGCATCCAGAGAGCGTCACGCTATTATCATCCGAGCAAGCAAATAGTATCCGGTGCCGGTTATGATCTGGTTCGCATAAATGGAAGCGGACATAGATCAAGGTTTGTGTTGGTTGGATTAATCATCTATATCTACTAGACTTTGCTGTAATCGCGCATAAGAGAGACCTCAGGGGTTGAGTTGGCAATGGAGTTTTTAACTCAACTTTTAAACTGATACTAATAAATGACGGAGAATCCAAAATGAAAACCTACACAAAACTACCCTTACAGATACTGATTTCCGTATTACTTTTAGTATTCGCCATGGGTGCAAGCGCAGAAGACAGGTGGGTGACATCGGGTACGGGCGGTAAAGTCGTCAGTAGCTATGATGATTGCGTTAAGTCTATCGGCGGCAGCAAGGTGGTATGCCAGAACGATACAGATGGCGATGGTGTCACTGATGATCTGGACAAATGCCCGGAGACACCTAAGGGCGCACAGGTTGATGCCGAAGGCTGTCCATTAGATACAGATGGCGATGGTGTTGCCGACTATATGGATAAATGTCCTCAGACCCCGCAAGGCGCAACAGTTGATGAGGTCGGCTGCATGAAGCAGCTCATCCTGAATAATGTTGAATTTGTGGTTGATAGCTCCGAGTTGACTATGGATGCAAAGGCTAGTCTTGATCTGGTTGCCGACGCCCTCAGAGGTCGTCCGGATGTAAAGACCATGAGTGTTATAGGGCATACAGACAGCACTGGTTCTGATGCGCATAACCAGAAACTATCTGAGAGAAGAGCGGCGGCAGTGGCTGACTACTTAAGACGTACCGGAGTGAGCAGCAGATTTGTAAGTTCAGGCAGTGGTGAAAAACAGCCTATTGCAGACAATGCCACCGAACAGGGCAGAGCCAGAAATCGGCGGGTTGAGCTGAATGTAATGCAGTAGTTTTTGAAAAAATCTCTGCTTCCACAGAGAAAAGTAACGGACGGGCCTGCATCTTTGATGCGGGCCTTTTCATTTTGCGTAAGCTAACCATTGGATGATAAGTTAACCAAAAGCCGGTTTGAGATAAACAAGATTCCTGGAGGTTCGGCAGATGAAAACAGAAATAATTGGCAACTGCTGGGGCTGTGCAAACGACCTCAAGGCCAGTGATTATGGACGAGAGACAAACTGTCTAAAATGCGGCAAGCCAACTCGGGTGTGTCTGAACTGTCGTTGGTACGCTCCATCCCGACCACATGCCTGCGCAGAAACCATGGCTGAGGAGGTAATGGAGAAGGATCGTCCCAACTTTTGTAATTTTTTCGAGCCAACCAAAAATGGGGGAACGGGCTTTCGTTCAGAATCAGACGCCGAGCAACTGGCGGCCGCAGAAGATCTTTTCAAGTTTTAACCCAGAGCTTTTGTCTCCATAGTCTTTAGGATTACCCTGCTGCCAAGGCATCTAAGCTATTGATATTCATGAAAGCTAAAACAGGCAAAGCATCCAGTAGTATTGTCCAGGTATTTTTTGCGGTTGTGTTCTGATATTCTCGCTCATCTGCTCCGCGCTAAGCAGGTACCGCGCGTTATCATTATACAATTGTGGAAGATGTTCCATGGGTCGAGTTGTCTCTATTGCAAATCAGAAGGGTGGGGTTGGTAAAACCACCACTACGATAAACCTTGCGGCTTCCCTTGCCACTCAGGGCAAGAAGATTTTGATGTTGGATCTCGATCCTCAGGGAAATGCCACAATGGGTAGCGGTGTGGATAAGTATGGCCTGGAAATCTCCTCCTATGATGTTTTATTGGGAGATGCCCCTCTGACAGAGGCGTTAGTCCATTCCGAAGCGTCGGGTTTTGATGTGCTTCCATCCAATGCGGATCTGACGGCGGCTGAAGTTGGATTAATGAATGTGCCAATGAAAGAGAAGCGCCTAAGTCTGGCCTTGACCCCGGTCAGGAATAAGTACGACTACGTTTTTATCGACTGTCCACCCTCTTTGAATATGCTCACGCTGAATGCGCTGGTGGCTTCCGATGGAGTTATCATTCCTTTGCAATGTGAATACTATGCCCTGGAAGGCTTGACCTCTTTGCTTGATACCATACGCCAGATCCAGAAGAGTAGAAATGCGAGCCTGGAGATTGAGGGAATCTTGCGTACAATGCACGACCCCAGAAACAATCTCTCCAATGAAGTTTCATCGCAGTTGATCACACATTTCAGCGATCTGGTATACCGCACGGTGATTCCTAGAAACGTACGGATAGCTGAGGCTCCAAGCCACGGGTTGCCGATCATGGCATATGATAAGAATTCACGTGGGGCATTCTCATATCTGGCTTTAGCAGGAGAATTTCTGCGACGCAATGAGCGGCGCGGCGCAGAGGCTGTCTGATACACTGGGCGGCGAGTTATTTATCTTTTATCTGATTTGGAACTGACTGATGGCAGTAAAAAAGCGGGGGCTGGGGCGTGGCCTTGATGCCTTACTAGGTGGGGCCTCAATCGCAGAAGGCGATCTGGAAAAAAATAGCGGCGGACAGGCAAACAACATTAACAGCCTGCCGGTAGACGTTATTGAGCGTGGCCGCTATCAGCCAAGACGGGATTTTAATCCAGAAAGCCTGCAAGAGCTTGCAGACTCTATTGCCGCACAGGGTGTGGTACAGCCAATTGTGGTCAGGCCGATTGAGAAAGCAGGGCGATATGAGATCATCGCCGGCGAACGACGCTGGCGGGCCGCACAACAGGCGGGTCTGGACCAGATCCCAGTAGTAGTTCGCGATGTGCCGGATCAGACCGCCATGGCCATGGGGCTGATCGAAAATATTCAACGAGATGACCTAAATCCTCTGGAAGAGGCTGAAGCACTGCATCGCCTGTTAAATGAGTTCGAGTTGACCCACCAGAAGATTGCCCAGGCGGTTGGTAAATCCCGAACTACAGTCACCAATCTTTTACGCTTGCTCGACCTGAATAGCGACGTGAAGGAGTATGTCGACAATCGCAAATTGGAGATGGGACATGCCCGCACTCTGCTTGGTCTGAAAGACCAGGCCCAGAGCGACGCTGCTCGGCAAGTGGTAAATCTTGGGCTTTCTGTGCGCGAAACCGAGAAGTTGGTGCGGCGACTGTTGGGAGAGCCAAAAAACCAGAACTCACAGAGGCCGACAAAAAAAGAAGACCCAAATGTTAGGCGCTTGCAGGACGACCTATCAGACAAGCTTGGCGCAAGAGTAAACATACAGCAGGCCGCATCTGGAAAGGGCAAGCTGGTAATTGCATACAACAGTCTGGATGAGTTGGAAGGGATACTGGATCATTTCCAGTGAAATGTAGGGTTTTTTCTGCTTTTACAATATGTTGGGTTCAAAATCACTATCCTTTACGAGCAAAATTCCCAAGCCCGTTAAAAGTTTAATATTTATTTGCATATTGATTGACCTTATAAGGCAAAGCCATTATAGTTCGGCCCCTGATGCGGGGCGTCTATGTGGAGGTGAGCTATAAAGAATGCTTCCAAAAGAGCTCTTTCAGGTCGGGATTTAGGCTGGAGAATGACCTTGGCGCAATGCGCGCTTTGTGTAATTTTTACAGTTGCATTGCTTCCTTTTGGCTTGATTTTTGCGTATTCCGGAGCGCTTGGTGGTGGTATTGCCACAATAGGCAATGCGCTTTTTGCCAGGAAGGTATTTGTAGGATACAAGGCCCAGAACCCCGTATCTCTGCTGGCCAGCTTTTATGGGGCAGAGATACAAAAGATAGTGGTTACAGCAGCACTATTTGCATCAGTGATAATTTGGATTGACGTGTTGAGCTACGCAACGCTCTTTGGCAGCTACCTGTTTGTACATATAGCGCCGTTAATATTGTTTCATCTTAAATACATTTAGATTATTAAATTCGGGTATACAAGCACAAATGGCTGGCGATACGCTCACTTCTGGCGAATATATCAAACACCATCTGACCAACCTGGCGTTTGGTAAAACGCCTGACGGTTCCTGGGGTCTGGCGCATAATGCAGCAGAAGCCAAAGAGATGGGCTTTATGGCCATCCACCTGGACACCATGTTCTGGTCGATTGCTCTGGGTGTGTTAATGCTGTGGGTTATGCGCAAGGTTGCAGTGAATGCAACCAGCGGCGTACCAGGCAAGCTCCAAAACTTTGCTGAGATGATGGTGGAGTTTATCGATTCCAGCGTGCGTGGTTCCTTCTCCTCACAGAATTCTCTGGTCGCACCTCTGTCGCTGACCATCTTTGTTTGGATTTTCCTTCAGAACCTAATGGATCTGGTGCCGGTAGATCTAATTCCATATGTTGTTGGTGACCACGGTTTTGGCCTTGTCCATTTCATGAAGGTTGTACCTACCACTGACCCGAACGCAACATTTGGCATGGCCTTTGGCGTCTTCTTCCTGGTGCTTTACTACAGCGTCAAGATCAAGGGCGTTGGCGGATTTGCCAGTGAGCTGACCCTTCAGCCTTTTAATCATTGGGCTTTCATCCCGGTCAACTTTATTCTGGAAGGCGTCAGCCTGATAGCCAAGCCTATCTCTCTTGCTCTGCGACTGTTCGGCAACATGTACGCTGGCGAGATGATCTTTATCCTTATCGCACTAATGTACAGCGGCGGTATTGCCCTGGGTCTGTTTGGAGGCATCCTGCAGCTAGGTTGGGCTATATTCCACATCCTTATTATTACGCTTCAAGCATTTATCTTCATGACTCTGGCCATTGTCTATCTCGACATGGCGCATCATGAACACTGATTTATTTGATTAACTTTTACATCTGTTTAACTGGAGACCAAAATGGACCAAGCACTTATATACATCGCCGGCGCAATCATGATGGGTTTTGGAGCCCTGGGCGCTGCTTTGGGTATTGGCGTACTCGGTGGACGTTTTCTTGAAGGCGCCGCTCGCCAGCCAGAGCTTATCCCGCTGCTTCGCACACAGTTCTTTGTTGTCATGGGACTGGTAGACGCCGTGCCAATGATCGCTGTAGGTCTGGCCATGTACGTTCTGTTTGCTGTCGTCGGTTAATCCCGTTTTGACACTGACTGAAACAATTATTATCTCGTTCAACGCAAGGTGATACCCAGATGAATATTAATCTGACTCTGGTCGCTCAGATGATCTCCTTCGTCGTGTTCGTGTGGTTCACGATGAAATTCGTGTGGACCCCGATCATGGCGGCGCTCGAAGAGCGTAAAGGCGAAATTGCTGACGGACTGGCCGCTGCGGAGCGGGGGCAACGCGAGCAGGAACTGGCAAAAGGTCGTGCCAGAGATGTTCTGCATGAAGCAAAGATGCAGTCTGCTGAGATTGTCTCCCAAGCCCAAAAACGTGCCGCAGAAATAGTTGATGAGGCCAAGGACAATGCGCATGCAGAAGGCGTACGCATTCTGACTGCTGCGAAAGCAGATGTAGAGCAGGAAGCAGCCAGAGTACGTGAGCAACTGCGTGAGAAGGTTGCTGAGCTGGCGGTAGCGGGAGCCGCCAAGATCCTAGAAAGAGAGGTTGACGCCGAGGCGCATAAGGATATCGTCATGTCGTTGGCCAAGCAGATCTAGCGCACCATGGCTGCCGACGCGACTACAATTGCCCGCCCTTACGCGGAAGCACTCTTTAGCCAAGCCTTGGAGACCAAGACTCTTGATCTCTGGAGTGAGTCTTTAGAACTGCTAGCTGCCGTAGCGCAGGACCAAACAATGGCTGGTGCCATCGCCGATCCACTGTTTGACCGAGGCAATCTGACTGATTTGCTGCTAGATATTGGCGGCGAAAAGCTAAACCCTGAAGCACAAAATTTGGTTCGTCTCTTGGTGGTAAACGGGCGTCTTTCCGTTCTGCCGGAGATTGCTACCTTATATGAGAAGCTAAAAGCAGAGAGCCAGCATACCCTTAAGGTGCATGTGCGTTCTGCCTATGTATTTACGACGGACCAGGAACAGCAGATTGCTGCGGGTCTGAAGCGAAAGCTTGATCTTGATGTAACCATAACCAGCGAACAGGATAAAGAACTTATCGGTGGCGTACATATACGTGCCGGTGATCTGGTTATCGATGGTTCCATCAAGGGAAAAATCGAGCGATTGGCCAACGAATTGGGAATTTAAGCGAGAAGCCACCATGCAACTCAATCCATCAGAGATCAGCGAACTGATCAAAAGAAAGATCGAGAAATTCGATCTCAAGACCGAAGCTCATAATGAGGGAACGGTTATAAGCCTGACTGACGGCATCAGCCGTATCCATGGCCTGCAAGACGCCATGTCCTACGAGATGCTGGAGTTTCCTGGCAACACTTACGGACTGGCGCTGAACTTAGAACGCGACTCTGTCGGTGCAGTTATCCTGGGGGACTATAAACATCTTACAGAAGGCGATCCGGTTAAGTGTACCGGCCGCGTACTTGAGGTTCCGGTGGGCGAAGGATTGTTGGGTCGCGTAGTTGACTCACTGGGTAACCCGGTCGATGGCAAGGGCCCGATCGAGTACACCGAGACCTCACCGATCGAGAAGGTTGCTCCTGGTGTTATTACCCGTAAGTCGGTTGATCAGCCAGTGCAGACCGGACTCAAGGCTATCGATGCCATGGTCCCGGTTGGCCGTGGTCAGCGTGAGCTGATCATCGGTGACAGACAGACCGGTAAGACCGCTGTTGCTATCGACGCCATCATCAACCAGAAAAATACTGGCGTTAAGTGTATCTACGTGGCAATTGGGCAGAAGAACTCCTCCATCGCTCAGGTAATGCACAAGCTGGAAGAGCACGGCGCTTTGGCTCATACCATCATCGTTGCTGCCCCGGCCGCTGACTCAGCAGCCATGCAGTTCATCGCACCTTACTCCGGTTGCACCATGGGTGAGTACTTCCGCGATAAGGGTGAAGACGCACTGATCATTTATGATGATCTGACCAAACAGGCATGGGCCTACCGTCAGGTATCCCTGCTTTTGAGACGTCCTCCTGGTCGCGAAGCATATCCTGGTGACGTTTTCTATCTTCACTCCCGTCTGCTTGAGCGCGCTGCTCGGGTAAACGAGGCATTTGTCGAGAAGGCAACCAACGGCAAAGTGAAAGGTAAAACCGGATCTCTGACCGCAATGCCCATAATTGAGACCCAGGCCGGTGACGTATCTGCATTCGTACCTACCAACGTGATCTCCATTACTGACGGCCAGATCTTTCTGGAGTCTGACCTGTTTAACGCCAACATCCGTCCTGCTATCAACGCCGGCCTTTCTGTATCACGTGTAGGTGGTGCGGCACAGACCAAGATCATCAAGAAGCTGGGTGGTGGTACACGTTTGGCGTTGGCCCAGTATCGTGAGCTGGCAGCTTTCTCCCAGTTCGCATCTGATCTGGACGAAGCAACACGCAAACAGCTGGAACGCGGCGAGCGCGTGACCGAGCTAATGAAACAGCCTCAGTATTCTCCTCTGTCTGTAGCAGAGATGGCTGTTTCCCTGTTCGCAGCCAATGAAGGCTATCTTGACGATGTAGATGCCAAGAAAATTGTAGATTTCGAAGCGGCTCTTCAAGGATATATGAAGAGTAACAAGGCAGATCTGTTGAAAACAATCAACGATAACGGAGATTATAACGACGAGATCGAACAGGCATTGAATGCGGCACTGAAAGATTTCAAGGCCAACAATACCTGGTAACGGGCAGCTTCGGAAGAACACCAGATAAGGTTTAAATATGGCAGGCGCAAAAGAGATACGCACAAAGATTGCCAGCATCAAAAACACGCAGAAGATCACGCGTGCTATGGAGATGGTTGCAGCGTCCAAGATGCGTAAAGCCCAGGATCGCATGAAGGCAACTCGACCTTACGCAGACAAGATGCGTAATGTAATCGGGCACCTAAGTCAGGCGCATCCTGAGTATCGCCATGGCTTTATGCAGGAGCGCGAGATAAAGCGTGTCGGATACATTGTAATCTCTTCCGATCGTGGGCTATGCGGCGGATTGAACAACAACCTGTTCCGCGAGATGTTGAAAGATCTGCGCAAGTATCATGATGCTGGCGTACAGATAGATTTCTGTACCATTGGTACAAAAGCGTTGGGATTTTTCCGTCGCTTCGGCGGCAAAGTACTAGCTCAGAATACTCATTTGGGCGACGCTCCACGGTTTGAAGATCTGATTGGCACAGTTAAGACCATGCTTGATGCATTTGAAGCAGGTGAGATTGATCGGGTGTATTTAGCATCCAATGAATTTGTAAACACCATGACTCAGAAGCCAACATTAGAGCAATTGGTACCAATCACATCTAAACCGGAAGAGAATCTGAAGCACCATTGGGATTACATCTATGAGCCAGATTCAAAAGAAGTCCTAGACAGCTTGTTGAATCGGTATATAGAGGCGCTGGTATACCAGTCAGTGGTTGAGAATGGGGCCTGTGAGCAATCTGCCAGAATGGTGGCAATGAAGTCGGCATCTGATAATGCGGCCGATCTGATAGATGAGTTACAGTTGATTTACAACAAGGCCCGTCAGGCCGCTATCACCCAGGAGATCTCTGAGATTGTGAGCGGCGCGGCCGCGGTGTGATCTTGAAGCCCTGATAAAAGTTTAAATGCGTCGGGTTCATCCCGGCATATTGCAAAGATTTGATATAAAGAGGAACCGCAAATGAGTTCGGGAAAAGTGGTGGAAATCATCGGCGCTGTAGTCGACGTTCAGTTCCCCATGGGCGAAATGCCTAAGGTTTACGACGCACTAAAGATTGATGCTGTCGGCCTGACCCTTGAGGTTCAGCAGCAGTTGGGAGACGGCGTAGCACGTACTATCTCCATGGGCTCAAC
>RRYU01003946.1_pt1 | contig 15255 bp, 19 predicted proteins | sample 2162651 | NCBI WGS metagenome assembly RRYU01 (sample SAMN10267283, study PRJNA491782) | microbial mat metagenome | isolation source: biomat in the production well | place: Japan: Minami-Kanto gas field, natural gas well KTG3 | collected 2017-06 | reverse complement strand
TAATCGCTAAATAACAACTAAAAATGAACATTACGCCCGCAATGACAACTAACTCGGTTAATATATCAAATATTTATTTATATCACTCGCTTTGCTAATTATTACTTCATCAAATAAATCAGATAATTCCGTCCGCTCGGTATTCATCTCAATACAATAGGCACCATTACTTTTGGCTTCGTTAGGAAATCCGGCAGCGGGCCAAACAACTCCTGATGTACCAATACTTATAAATAGATCACAATTTTGAATTATATCAGATGCTTGTCGGATCACATTCTGATTTAACACATCGCCAAACCATACGATATCGGGCCTTAAGTAGTTACCGCAATCGCACTTCTTTTTAGAGAATGCTTCACCAATATCTTCAATAGCGATACTACAATCATCACAACGTAAACGCCACAAACTACCATGTAGTTCAATTACATTTTCTGTGCCTGCCCGTTGATGCATTCCGTCAATATTTTGAGTTACTACTTGTACATTTTGATGCGTTTTTTGTAAATCAGTAATAAATTGATGACCTTTATGCGGTTTACATTCTAATACCGATTTCCTTCTAAGTTCGTGGAAATCAAGCACCTTAGTTGGATTCCTATCGAACGCATCCTGACAGGCAAATTCTTGCCAATTATACTTATGCCAAATCCCACCGCTACCTCTATAAGTCGGTACTCCACTCTCAGCCGACATTCCGGCTCCAGTAAAGAAAACTATTGAATTATAATCAGTAAAATTCCTCATCGAAAAAATATTCTAAAATTTCTTTTCCATTATTTTGTGTTGAATTTCACCGAACAACAGTTCTCCATCGGCAATGATCCTGTATCCAAGTTTCAAGTAAAAGTCGATTGCTAATTCTCTTGCCCATAACCGTACTGTATTCCAGTTTTGATTCATAGCATATTCTTCAAGCAAATTGACTATAATCTTTCCAATTCCATGCTTCTGATAATCATCATCAATTCCCATGAACCGGATTCTACCAATTCCTTCCTCAATTTCATGGATACAGCCAACACCGATTACTTTATTATCTTCTTCAGCAAGGATGTGAAAGGCGTCCTTATCACGATCATTTATCTCTGATCCTTTTGGCTGTCCCCATGGTTTGCGTAGAATTCGCCACCGAAGTTCGTAGTAATTTGCAAAATCCTCCTCTGATATCGGCGAACGATAAATGATAGAGCTTTTCATGCTAATAATAAATCCGCGAGCGGACTATCCACGCTTTGCGGTATCCTAGAAAATCTAATTGATCCAATAAACGTTGAGCGTCTTTTCTATCTTCGAAAGCACCCACCCGCACCTTATAATTTGGTGCATCAAAAATTACTTCCACAGAATGAATAACCTGAGATATCAGCTTCAAACGCATTTCTTCCGCCTCTTCGGCAATATTTGTCGATATCACCTGCACTTTAAAGCCATTATAGTAATTTTTCGCTCCCTCTGTAATCTTTTCAGAATAGTCTTTTTCGGGTACTATTCCATCAATTAGTGGATTTAGGAGCATTGGTACGATTGGTCCATCATCGCGCAAAGAATCCACGCTAAACTGCCAATCTTGTGATTGAAAAATGCTTGGGATAAAAAATAAAAAAATATATATTTTTTTTGATATTGAACGTATCATCAATTTAGCAAAATAGTCTTGGCACTATAAAAGACGGACTTTGTCTGACTGAATCCAACCTTTTTTCCCGTCTATTAATATTATTTCTAACCAACCCGGCTGTTCCTGGGTTATCTCTGCTTTTACACCCTCATGCAATCGAAAGAGTATTGTTTCTCGTCTATCGAACGGAGCCGGATAAATATCTACGGTCGATTCCACAATAATAACTTCTCTAGTGTCTGAAATCTCATAATATTTATCTAGTGCCATAAGATGTACAAAAACTGAAATGATAAATAACGTGATTATCAGTCGTGAAATCCAAATGCTCTGCCATCCATAATATTTTTTCAAGAAATATACGAAAGCCCCAAGCATGAAAATTGCTGAGGCCGTGAGAATAATATCAATTAAAGTTGTTGATTTTTTAAGCGCACGATATTGTTCTAAAATCAACATTGTTTGCGGTGCCTCAATTCGATTACGAACGTGGGTATGGGCCAAAGATAAATTGAATTGCAAATCTTTATCACGCGGAGCAAGTTGCAAACCTTTTTCAAATGCCCACACTGCATTTCCAATCTGATTTAATCGATAATAAGCATTGCCTAAATTATAATATAGATCAGGATGACTTTTTCCCAAATCCAATATTTGTTCATAATTTTCAATTGCAGATGTAAAATCCTCCTGCAGCATAGCTTGGTTGCCAATTTTATATAAAGAATCTGGTTCAAGCGTTGTTTGTGACACTCCACAAGCCACAGCTAATACAATATATATTAATATCTTATAATAATACATTTAATTGTTTTAATAGATTTTTTGTTCTGGTATTCAATTCTTCCCGCGATACTTCTCCACCGGGCGCAAAACGGCCTGCATCACAAATTTTTAGCAGATCAACTAAATCATTTATTAATGTTTTATCATCAATATTTGTGGTGAGTATTGATTTGACTTTCATGGGATCTAATTTATCTGATTTCAGCAGTATTTTGTCTTTTAAATATCCATAAATAACTATTGATGTAGTTGCAAATTGGTCATCAGTTGATTTTTTAAGTTTTTTTAATGCACGTCGCAAGGCACTTTTTGATTTTCTTAAATCTTCGGTGGAGAGCCGGTTCTCGGAAATTTTAAATATTAAGGAAGGTAAAATAATCAATATGATTGATAGCAAATATATACCGATTATCAATAACGGGTTGTGGCTCTGCTTCCATTTTATATCATTAGCTCGAATAAACCTGATGTCTTCTCCTAATAATTCAATTTCTTCTTTAGTATAGCCGTTTGCACTGCCGGTAACAAGATTATCATCCGGTTCCACCGATATCTCCAGCGGTGGTGTTGAGGTACTTCTCCATTCCCTGACTTTCGGATTAAAATACGGAAATTTTACCTCCGGAATAATATATCGGCCAGTTTTGCGCGGAATTAGTATATATTCTTTGGAAATGGTGCCGGTTAGTTGATCGCGAAACGGTTCTTTATCAGTTTTTGTGGTAGGAGGAAATACTTCCATATTTTGCGGGAATTGTATATCAGGCAAACTAAACACATCAACATTTCCTGTGCCTTTTAATTGAATTTTAAGTGTTATTGCATTATTTGCTTTAATATTATCAGGATTAATAGTGCCATCAATTCTGAAATCGCCCACCGCCCCGGTAAATCCTTCTGGTATCTTACCCGGGAATTCTTTTACATTAATTACGGTCTGTTTGGTACGTAATACTTTAGGTACAGTCTGATTTCCAAATGAGCCGAAAAACGGATCATTGAAAAAATTATTTCCTTTGGATTTTACAACAATGCTGCAATTCATCGTTAAAGGAGTCAATTCCAGATTACCGGATTTGGTTGGAAAAAGCGCAATGCGATACAAGGTTGCCATTTTATAATTTACACCTTCTAATACCACATCTTTAAAATCGACTTGTTGTGGAACAAACAACTCTTCAGTCCAAAATCCCGAATGTTTAGGAAATTCCACCCCCTGAATTGACATATTAACACGCGTAAATAATTTATATGTTACTGTGATTTGCTCACCGACATAGGCTTGTTTTTTGTCTATATCTATTTCTAAAAACAGTTCATTCGATTCATAATTTTTATCTGATTCAGACACAGTCATGATTATTGATTGTGTCCTTAAAACATCTTTACCAACAGTTACGGCTAATTGCGGAATTGTAATCTTTCCTTCACGTTTTGCCACCAAAGACCATGATAGACTTCGCGAGCTGGTACTTTTACCATTTATCCATTGCATACTGGTTTGCTGGGCAGGACCACTCACGATTGAGAAATCATTTAACAAAGGTGCCAAATCAACTTCAGGATTCTTATCAATATTTATTCCTTCAACTTTAAAGGTAAAGACATCGCTCAATTGAATATTATTGGAGCTTACAGTAGCCTTCACCTCTTGGGCAGCCAAGATGGCTACAGTCGATAAGATTATAATAATTGCTTTACGCATTCACTAAATTACCAATCTTTTTCAAATTTACGTGAGGATTGCTGTGCCATTTTTACTTTTTGATGAATTTTTTCATCATCTTTTAAAGCATCCAAGATTGCTTCAGCATTAACTTGTTTCTGTGATTTAGGGGAGTCTCTTTTTTCCTGCTGACTGGATTCAGAATTTTGATCTTCTTGCTTATCAGATTCCTGTTTATCAGTATCTTGAGGTTTGTTATCTTGGTTATTATCGTTCTTAGAATCATTTTTCTGCTGATCCTTTTGGTCTTCCTGGTCATTTTCACCGTCTTGATTCTGATCTTGCTGTTGCTGAGCAATATATTTCGCTAATTCATAATTGAATTTTGCATCCTCATCTTTGGGATTTAATTCTAAGGCTTTCCGATAATATGCAAGACTTTCTTTCATCATTTGTTGACTGTAAAATGAATTTCCTAAATTATAATAAGCCCTATCCTGAATTTTAGTATTTTCTGATTTTAAAGCATCCTCAAAAGCTTTTGCAGCGTTTTGAATATCCCCAAGTTGATATTGACTTGCGCCCAAACCTAAGCTTGCCGCTGGATCATTTTCCCTTACTGAAAGTATTTGTTCGTAATACTTTTTTGCTTCCTCAAACTTTTTATTCTTATAATTATTTAATCCTTCATCATCAGCCGATAACAAATTGGTAAATAACATGGCCATTAACATTAAAATATATTTATTTGCACGCATAATCTTATTCTACTATATCATTATTACGTTTTGTTGGAATGAGAAAGGCTATCACAGCAAATATTAATGCAAAAATTGCAAATAATTGATAGCGGTCTTCAAACTCGGAATATTCATGGCTGCTAAAAGTTTTTTTCTCCATATTATTTATCACTTCAAGCAGTTTATTACCACTATTGGTTTGATTATCAATTCTGATGAACACACCGTTCCCGGCTTCTGCTATATCTTTTAAAATATTTTCGTTTAATACGGTCGTTATCAATTGTCCTTTTTTATCTCTTTTATATTCATCAATCCTGCCTTTTTTACCGATCGGAATTAATGAACCTGTAACTGATCCCACACCAATTGTATTAATAATTATACCGGTTTTAGAAGCGCGTTCCGCAATAGCGATTGCCTCGCCCTCGTGATCTTCCCCATCTGTGACAATGACTAATACCTTATATTTTTCACTTTCACTTGGAAATGCTGCAATACTTGTTTTTAGAGCAGCGCTTAGAGCAGTGCCTTGAGTTTTAAGCATGCTCGTTTCAATTGCGTCTAGAAATAATCGCGCAGCTTCATAATCACCTGTCATTGGCAAAAAATAATGTGCCGAACCTGCAAAAACTATGATACCGACTCTATCACCTTTTAGCTTTTGAATTACTTGTGATATTTCAAATTTGGCTTTCTCTAACCTTGTTGGTTTAACATCTTCCGCATTCATGCTTACTGAAACATCGACGGCAAATATTAAATCTATGCCTTTTCGCTCCACCGGTTTTACACGTGTTCCGATTAAGGGACCGGCAGCTGCAATGATTAAAAATATTAGACAATATACTCGGAATCTTCTTTTCCATAATTGTTTTTTAGCATCAATTCGTTCTGTTAATCTAGAATTTATGATATTGCTATTATTAGTCTTAGAGGATCTTGAACGAAATTGCCAAATTCCCCAAATCACTGTAAATACAATTAATAATATCAAGATGTATGGATAGCGCCAATCCATTACATTTTTCTCCGAAATATTGCTCTATTCAAAGCTTCGTACCATAAACCCAATATTGCCGCAGGAATCAAGAGCCATCCATATAAATCTTTATATCGTGTATATGTTTTCACATCGATTTCAGATCGTTCTAACTGATCAATTTCATCATATATCTGTTTCAATCTGCTAATATTATTTGCTCTAAAATATTGACCGTCAGTTTGTTTAGCAATTGCTCGCAAAGTTTCTTCGTCTACTTCATTCCGAATATAACCGCGGTTGGGAATGTAGGTAACCGACTGATTGGTTCCCGCACCGATGGTATAAATCTTGATATCAAATTCGCTTGCCATTTCGGCAGCTGTCATAGGATCGAGCTCCCCGGCATTGTTGCTTCCGTCAGAAAGCAATATCATTACTTTACTTTTTGCATCGCTATTGCGTAATCGGTTCGTCGCATTTGCGATTGCCATACCTATTGCTGTACCGTCATATTCCCGTTCGGCAACCGTAACATCTTTTAATAGACTTGCCAAAACATCAGTATCAATAGTTAGCGGACATTGGATAAATGTTTCCCCGGCAAATACCAACAAACCAATCCTGTCACCTTTGCGATTTTCGATAAATGTTTTTGCGGTAGTTTTTACCGCTTCTAAGCGATTTGGCTTGAAATCTTCTGCGAGCATGCTGCTGCTAATATCTAAAACTAAAATTATATCGACTACCTCAATCTTTGTTTCTTCAAGTGTATCAACCAATCGGGGACGAGCCAAGCCGAATATGGTCAATACTAACATTAAGAAAAAGATTGTCTGAATTAAAATTATGCGTCTGCGACCATATTTTTTAAAATGGTTACCAAGTAATTTTGTGGATGAAAATTGTACGGAACCTTCTTGGTTTTTCCCGAACTTCCAATACCAAAAAGCAAGCGCAGGGATTAGCGCTAATAATAAAAAGTAAAACGGATTTGCATATTCTATCATAAGTTAAAAAAAGATATTTATCTTACGAACTATACAATAATTTGTTTCTTAAAATTGGTCAGAATTGATAGATCAAAAGGTAAGCAATTTTTTATGTATAAATTTATATATTCTAACAGAAAATAGACTATCTAGGCCGATTTCTTTTCTTCCTTCTTTTCTTCGTCTTTGGTTATGGTGTCGCCAACATCTTGGATCTCTTTTTTAGCACCATCAACTGCACCCTTAAACTCGCGAATTCCTTGCCCTAATCCTTTGGCAAGACCGGGCAACCGTTTTGCACCAAACAGTAATAATAGCACTAATACAATTAAAAGTATTTCTCCGGGACCTAAATTAAATACAGCATATACTATTTCATAACTTTGCATTTTTCAACTCCTAAATTTCCAATTAATTTAATTATTTATCTATTGAACTAACGTAAAAATCTTAAAAAATAATAAGCAGTTGCTAAACCAATCAAGCTTGTGAAGTTAAAAGCAACTGACAATCCAAATTTAATGGTAACGATAATGAGATCTAAGACAATTACGCCTGACTCGTTACCTGCTAATCCTGCCAGATCAAAGCTTACACCCATTAAAAAGAATTCCTTTACTACTCCATCGGGCAAAACCCAACCTAATAATGTTCCAAGCAGTGAACCGATTAGCGCACCGGCTAAAAGACCCAATATTATATATCCCCAAGACTTCTTCTTCATGCGTTATTAATCCTCTTGCTGATATGGCGTTAACCTTTGTGCCAATTCCAACCTATCAGGTTTGACAATCCAATTTAGCACACTCCATAAGAAATACAATATTAGAGCGGGGAACAATATAATTCCTTGCCAAATTATTACACTTACAAATAATGCTAATGCACTAATTAAACGTATATTATTCATAACTCCTTTTTTGATAGATATATAAGGAATTTTAGCAAATTTAATTGGACTTATCATCGCAAATCCCATAGTAATCGCTATTGCGAGACCAATTCTCGGATCTCCATTCGTCCCAAATTGCTGATTTGAAAAGAGAAAGAAGCTAAACAATATCAGAGCATAAAAGGGTGTTGTCAGTCCAGTATAAAAATTTCTTGGTTTATCATCAGATATTAAATTGAATTTAGCTAGTCTAATTGTTCCAAAGAGCAAAGGAATAAAACTCAATACTATAGCTACAAAAGGATGCAAACCATCTACCCATGATGTATATATCAATACCGAAGAGGTTACGCAGAAAGATACGGTATCTGCAAATGAATCAAATTCAGTGCCGAAAAGCGATTCAATTTGTAACATTCGTGCTAATTTTCCATCAAAAATGTCCAAAATCCCAGCAAAGAAAACGAACCATACAGCACGTAACGGGTCACCGTTAATTAGCAAAATTAGTGCTGTGAAGCCTAAAAACATATTCATCACAGTGAAAATATTTGGTATAAAACGCTTATTTATTCGGTTTCGAACTCTTCGATTATTTTTCATTAGCAAACTTTCCAATAATAGTTTCTGAACCTACTACTCGTTGTCCAACCTTAACAAGTACATTTACAGATGGTGGAAATATAATATCAGTGCGGGAACCGAACATAATATATCCTAATCTGTCGCCTTTATTCAATTTTTGACCGCTTTTTGCATAGCATATAATTCTCCGTGCAATTAATCCCGCGATTTGCTTAATCTTAAGTTTGCCTAATTTTGTGTCAAATACCGTAGTCACCTGTTCGTTAACATCACCGGCATCATGGCGGAAAGCCGAAACAAATTGACCGTCTTTTCTATTAACTGACACTACTTTACCATTTAGCGGTACCCTATTTACATGGACATCAAATACATTTAGAAATATTGTTACTATCTTTGCACCTGCCCCAACCTCAGGATCATCAACAGTCGTAACTGAAGTTACTTTTCCGTCAGCGGGAGAAATAATAATATCATCTCCATCAGGAATTTTGCGCTCAGGATCGCGGAAAAAGTTTAGACTAAATACCAATAATAATGAAAATATACCGGCAAGTATCGGCAACACCGCTATTTTAATAAATAATCCAATAAATAATAATCCAGATGTGATTATTAAAAGTATACTAAGTATTTTTCTTCCTTCCGGTGCCATTATAATTATCCTCTGTTTATTCTACCAAGTTTTAAAATTACATTTACATATTTTCCGTCACGATAAACACGCATACTTAATTTATCTCCGGAACGTAAATCTTGTGTACTAATTACATTTATGATATCATTTGCTGAATTAACTTTAATATTATTCACAGAAACAATAATATCAGCTGATTTGATTCCGGCGTTATCAGCAGGGCTATTTCGCTCAACTTCTACCACTATTGCTCCGTTACTAAAGGGAATTCCAAGATAATTAGATATGCGCTGATTCATTGGTTGAACTTGAATCCCTGTTGCGTATGTGCGGTCGATTTTACCATAACTCTGCAATTCTGCTGCAATTGCCTGTGCTTTTTTAATCGGAATAGCGAATCCAATCCCAATTGATCCCTCCGAAATGTTTGACCCTGAAAATATGAATGTGTTTATACCAATTACCTCGCCCACACTATTTACTAATGGACCACCACTATTACCAGGATTTATGGCTGCATCTGTCTGTATCATATCTTGATACACTCTTCCAGTTGATCCCATCGTCCCAAAATTCATATTTACTGCGCTTATTATTCCTGCAGTTGCAGTCGGTTCATTATTTACATCAAATAAACCGAATGGATTACCCAATGCAACCACCCATTCGCCAATAATAAGGTCATCTGAATTCCCTAGAACAGCATACGGAAAATTGCGACCATCCAACTTTAACAATGCTAAATCAGTCAATTTATCAAATCCGATAATTTCTGCTGAGTATTCTTTACCGCCCGGTAATGTAACTACAATTTGCAGGGCATTTTCGATAACGTGATGGTTGGTAATCACGTAACCATCAGGGCTGATTACAACTCCCGAACCTGAACTCTTTACCCTTTCACGATGCAACTCATATGGAAACATATATCGAAAGAATGGGTCGTTATAATAGGATTTGGTGGAATATTCTTTTATTTGAACAACATTTATACTAGCAATCGCAGGACTTACTTTTGCAATTGCTTTGGTAATTGCCGATTGTCTTGATTGGCTAATTGAACTTTGCGGAAAAATTCCGTTCGTAAAAACCAAGAATAAAATACTAATTATTAATAATTTAGCTTTATCATTCATAATCAATTCCAATTAATATTAACCCTTCCGGGGGAGCTTTATATATTCTTACTTTACTTTGCGGATTTATCAATAAATCTTCAAAATATTCCAACGATATTTTACCTTGTGCTCCTGCTATCATCGTTCCAACCAAGTACCTCACCATGTGATGTAAAAATCTATTTCCGCAAACATTAAATATAAGCATATTTTGAGACACAAACCACTTCGACTCATAGATATTACATTTTGTATTTTCCAATTGTTTATTCAACTTGGAAAATGATAAAAATTCATGCGTACCTATCAACTTTTTTGCAAAAGTATTTAATATGGAAATTTCAATATCCTTCACAAACCATGCTTGATTTTTAAACAATAGATTATCGCCTAAGTAGCATTGATATCTATAATGACGCTTTACAGCTGAAAACCTCGCATGAAATTCAGAATCTACTGCTACTAATTCGATTATTCTGATATCTTTTGGTAATCGTGCATTAATAGCTTTTTGTAACTGTCCTTCTTTCAATTTAGTGCTTAAGTCAAAATGGGCTACTTGACCAAAAGCATGAACACCGGTATCGGTTCTACCGGCTGCTGTAACTACTACTCGTTTCATGTCATTCAAAGGAATTAAAGCATTTTCAATCGTTTTTTGTATTGTGCGCTCATGCGATTGCATTTGCCAACCAAAATAATTAGTTCCATCATATTGAATCGTTATTTTATAACGTAACATATTTATTCAATAATGTAAATCCAATTAATAGGAAAAGTGTAAGAAATATATCACCCCTTTTAAATGGAATTGGCTTGGCAACTCCTCGCGGTATTTGATTTCCATAGCCTCTTTGTTGCATAACAATTGCCGTATTCTCTGCTTTTCTATAACTCTGTAAAATCATGCCCGGCAGATCATTTGTAATAGACTTAATTTGATCCCATTTACTTGTAGAATGGGTTAATCCCAATGCTATTTTGGAACGATTTATTGTCTGCCACTCTCTTTGAAATGTAGGATAAAACCTCAATGTTAATTCCAAAAAGATGAATAAATCTTCCACCCACTTCCAACTTAAATTGAACTTAGACCATATGGTCCTAACTGATAGAATTAAGTTCTGTTCCTTTGAAATTTCAATATAAAATGCCATTACAATAACTAATAATAATAATTTACTAATTGCAAATCCTGCTTCATTGATTATTGCATTCCATGTTGAACTTGTGAAAACAAATGAGATAAATAAGTAAATTAAAATCATGATAGGAAAAAATAAAAGGAAAGGTTTAACTTGCTTAATAACTGCTTTTATATACCTTACATTCATAATTATTAATATCGCCGTGAGAATACAATAAAGTATTAATCCATTCCAAGTATTAGCGAGAATAGTAGAAATTGCATATCCTAAATAGAATATTGCAGTTACAATCGGATTTACCATTATTAATGTAAATTAAATTGAATTGAGTATACTAAACTTAGATTGTCTGAATTGATGTAAGATGAAAATTCAACTTTTTCTTTTAAGGCAATATTTTTAAAATAGTATACATCAATTGTAGAAATAATATGATTAATAACTAAACCTCCAATAAAGAATTTTCCCACTAATTTCATCCTATCGCTTTCGATGCGTAAACTCTCAAATTCCTTACGCTTTTCTTCAGTTTCCCAATCCCAAATCCAATTAATATCATTTGGATATAGATTATCGAACTCTCGCCATCTTAAATGTTCATCATTATAATCTTCATGCGAGTCATAGTTGCCAATATCAACCCAAAATTGATGATTTTTACCATCAACAATTACATCTGCGTGGTTAGCGGCCATAGCCCGATAGGTAGTGGCAATATTATTTGATCTGACAAAACTAAAAGTAGTTAATGCAATTCCAATAATTTCGGTGGTGAAGAATAAATTTCCGCGCGAACATTTACCTAACTCATATTCTCCCCAGCCAGGCATGATGGCTGATTTAATAATCGGAGGAATTTTGTGTGTAATTTTTGATTTATCTTGAGCAAATGATAAATTTAAACTACTTAAAACAATTAATAATATTATTTTAACCGTTTTATCCATATTGTGCTAATAAAGACTAATGTAATTAAAAGGCATAAATAAGCAAAAACTTCTCCATATCTTGTATAAAAAGTCAATTTTTGAATTGGAAATACTTGAGCAGCTACAATGGATTTTACTCCCAATGGCACCTTATGTTGCACTACGCCTATTGGATTTATAACTCCGGAAATACCGGTATTGGCGCATCGCACAATTGGAACTCTGTTTTCAACCGCTCGTAATCTTGCTAATTCAAAATGCTGATATGGACCTGCAGATCTTCCTAACCAACCGTCATTGGCTTGAATCGTTATAAATTGCCCACCGTTCTTTACAAAACCTCTCACTACTCTGGGCAAACTTGATTCATAACATATGATATTTGAGAATTTTACTGAATCCAAATCAAACACAGTATATTCTTTACCGGCTGTAAAATTACCCTGTCCAAAATTCAATTTTTTTAAAGAGGGAAATTTTTCGGTTAATGGAATATATTCGGCAAAAGGCACTAAATGAACTTTGTGATACATTTGCAAATCACCATTTGGTTTGATGTATATCGTACTATTATAATATACTTTTTCACCATTTTCATCAATTATACGATCAACCGTACCTGATAATAACGGAATGTTAAATTTAGCTAATTTATTAACGATCGGATTCCGCCGATATTCTGATAATCTTAAATATGCAGGTACTGCAGATTCGGGCCAAAGCACCAAATCCGGACTTAAGTTAAGCGCCGAATCAAGCAATCCATGCATTAAGGCAAAATTTTCTTCTCGTGATTCAGGTTCCCATTTTTCATCGGCATTGATATTTGGTTGCGTAATTGCAACAGTTACCAAGTTTGTTTTTACTTCCTTTATACTATTAATCCGAATATATCCAAAACAAAATACCATTATAAAAATCAATCCGGCTAGAATTAGATATTTAATTTTATTTTTTGATATTATTGTTAAGTAAAATGAAATGTTAATTAATAAAATCCAAAAAGATATTCCGTAACTGCCAGTAATATCAGCAATTTGAATCAATGGTAAATAAATTGTTTGGGTGAGTCCTAAATTTATCCATGGAAATCCTAATGCACCTAAACTTCGGATATATTCCATAGCCACCCATGCAAAAGGTATTACCATCAATCCTTTTGATGTTCTATTTTGAACGATTGTTATTACAAATCCCAATCCTGCCCAAAATATTCCAAGATAAATAACCGCTCCAATTAGCGATAATAAAACCGGAATGATACCAGCACCGCTGTTCAGACCTATCCAGTGTAAGGAAATCAAATTAGCAGTTATTGATGCTAAAAATCCTAATCGCGCTGATTGACCCGGACGATTATTGAGCCAAATATAAATTAAGGGAATTAATCCAAACCATGCAATAAATCCAAGCTTTAAAGGTGGATATGATACGCCAATTAAAATCCCGGAAATGAGGGCTAATTGCCAATGCGGAAGTTTTAAAAATCTATCCATTATAATTTGAATCAATATATTGTTGAAGCAAGATTGCTGCCGCTGTTTCGTCCACTAAGCCCTTATTTTTATTGGTTCTCATTTGTTGTTCCAATAGTGATCTTTTAGCAGATGTGGATGATAATCGCTCATCTTGTAATGCAACTTTCAAACCATTTTTTCTTAGTTCATCGGCAAATTTTTTTACGTGTTTAGTCTGCTCGGTTTCCTGTCCCTTCATTCCAATCGGTAAACCGATCACTGTTAAGATAACTTCATTTTCCTTGACTATTGCTAAAATTTCATCCATCGCCTGTTGAATATTACTTACTGTAATAGTTTTTAGCGGGGATGCAATTATAGGTATTGGATCGGATAGGGCTAACCCAATCCGCCTGTCACCGTGATCGACGCCAAGCAGTCTTCCCACCAATTGTCTTTGTAATAAATTAAATTGGTTGTTTAAGCTGTTGCTTTAAAATTTTGCCGGGTTTGAAATGTGATTTTTTATGCGCCGGCACGAATACTTCTTCATTAGTACGAGGATTGCGCGCTCTCGGTTTTGCTTTTGTCGGTTTAACTTCAAACACTCCAAAATTGCGAACTTCGATGCGAATATTATCATAACTTTTGCTCATCATTTCTCTCATTGTCCCAAATATTTCATCTACATATGGCGCAGTCTGATCATAGGACGAGTTTGTTTGATTCGCAACGCGTTTAACAATGTCTCTTTTTGTGTATGTTCTTGTTTTCATTATTTATCTGTCCTTTCTACAAAATCGATTTCCTTGATCGCAATTAATTTATTCATCATGCGATCAAGTTGTTTTACATTATTTACTCTCACAATAAAATAAGCTGTTGCAAAATTATCAGTTACCTTTAAGTCGACACTAGAAATATTAATATCAATAGATGATATGCATTCACTTATCTTTTTTAGAATTCCTGGCGAATCTTGACTAATTACCTTAATTCTTGCACTGAAGAATTCTTTTTTTGATACATCCCATTCTACAGGAATTAGTCGATCAGATTCTTCACTAAGTATTGGAAGACTGTTGCAATTTGTTCTGTGAACGGTCAGTCCCCTCCCACGTGTTATAAACCCAACCATTTCATCACCCGGAATAGGATTACAACATTTCCCGAAGGCAACCATTAAATCTTTTATTCCTTGTAATTTTATACCTTTTGATGACGAACGAGCATAATCAATAAACCTAGCTTGGTCTTCAGCATCATCATCTTCAATATCTATTTGATCTTTCGGTTTTAACTTTTTAAAAATGTCACGGACCAAAAGCGCACCATTACCTAACGATTCATACAATTGATCTAAGGAACTATGCCCAAATTTTGCGTATGATTTCTTTATTTCGTCGATATCATCTATCCGTTTTAATCTACGTAACGTTTTTTCCAATATGTCTTTGCCGATTTTAATACTAGTTTCACTTTGTATTGCCCGCAAATGCTTATTTATCAATGTTCGGGCTTTAGATGTAACTACTAACTTTAACCAGCCGTAACTTGGTTCTTGGGTTGCACTGGTAATAATTTCTACTATGTCACCATTTTTGAGCTTCGTATTTAGTGGATATATTTTGTGATTAATTTTGCAGCCTATGCAGTGCAAACCAACTTCCGAGTGTATTTGAAATGCAAAATCAATTGG
>RRYU01022953.1_pt1 | contig 15275 bp, 18 predicted proteins | sample 2162651 | NCBI WGS metagenome assembly RRYU01 (sample SAMN10267283, study PRJNA491782) | microbial mat metagenome | isolation source: biomat in the production well | place: Japan: Minami-Kanto gas field, natural gas well KTG3 | collected 2017-06 | reverse complement strand
AAGTTTATGTGACCGATTTTCAGATCGACGTCGCCGCTGACGACGAATTCCTCAGCAACAGCGATAATATTGTTTTCAAGGGTGACGCGCCCGGCTTTTGTCGCGACCACTTCAGCACCACCGTTGCGTATCACGACGCCGTCACCGGCGACCAGCCTGGCCGGGTTTCCTTCCGGGGCCGGGATCGGCAGGCCGGTGATGGTTTTCCCCGGTTTGCCTTGCTTCGGAGGGTAGATAGTGCCGATCACCTGCTCCGGCTGAATGTTGGTGAAGGTCTGGATGTTCTTGAAGTCGACCCGACCCTTCTCGTCCTCTTCCAGTTCGATGTCATCTTCGCCGGTCTCGACCTGCAATTCAAAGTATCCGTCCTCACCCTGCACGGGCTCGGTCCCAGAAGCAATGAGATAATTTTGGGGATTCTCACCGTTGGCGGCCTGGGTGCAGAAAAGCGCCAGCTGTTCCAGGTCGACGGACTCCGAGATATCGAGCATCTTCAGCAGGTTGATCAAATCTGCCGGGGCGATACTCTTCGTCGGGTCGTGTACGCTGATGCTCAGGCGGCATTCCAGCTGGCCGTGATGCGATTCAACTTTCAGATCATAGGCGTCTTCGTTGATTTCGCTGATCAGCTTGGTGCCGACTTCGACGTTCTGCCCTTCAGCAGCCATAAAGAATCTGTCCCGTACAAAGAATGATAAAAAATTATTTAACGTTAATGATAGCATAAATGTCGGTTACTTTTGTAACTTTCTTTAGATTTTTTCTTGTAATTGCCAGTTGTTTCGCTTCTTGACCTGAATTGCCGGGCTGGTTATTCTCCAGCTTTGCTTTACGGAGGTTATAGGATGTCTGACATTGCCGAACGCTTTAAAAGTGATCTGGCCGAGGTGACGTGGAAGGATTTGCGCATTCACCTGCAGCGCGATGCGATTATTATCGTCGCTGATGAACTCGATCTGATTGACGTGGCGAGTGTTGTCGCCGCTGATGATAAAGTCAGGGTTGCCGGCTGGATCGGTGATCAGTTGCTGGTTAAACCAACGGCTGAGCAGCTGGAGGCTTGGGAGTCTGAATTGGAAAAACCGTTCCGGATGTTGATCGTGCAGCCGTATATCCTGGTGCAGATGGTGAATCATGCCTGAATCCTTTGTTGCCGGGCTCAGCACGTATCGCGCCGCTGCAGTTTTCAACCCCTGGGGAGAGACCGATCCGCAGCATGATGCTGATCCGCAAGGCCCCGAGATCCGGCGGCAACAGCTGCAGCAGTACCTGACTGAACGGATCGGTCGCGCCGATACGTTGCTGCTGGCTGAAGCGATCGGCTATCAGGGGGGACATTTCAGCGGTATCCCGATGACCTCTGAGCGTCTCCTGCTGGGTGGTCTGCGGCACAAGAACCTTGGCCCTGAGTTGGTTTTTTCCGGGCTGTCGCCACAGCGCACCAGCCGAATCGAGGTACGCAAAGAGGGGTTTACTGAGCCGACGGCAACCATCGTCTGGGGGTTTCTCGTTGACAATGCTATCGACCCGCGTTCGGTGGTGCTCTGGAACGCCTTCCCCTGGCACCCTTATCAAGAGCACAAAGGGCTGTTGAGCAACCGTACGCCAAGTGAGCAGGAGCTGGCCGCCGGTCACCGGGTACTGCGTCAGATGCTTGAAATTGGGCAGTTCCAGCGGGTTGTCGCGGTCGGGGAAAAATCGTTTTCGCAGCTGCTGCAGTTGGGAATTTCGGCGTGCAAGGTGCGGCATCCGGCCAATGGCGGTGCCGGGAAGTTCCGGCAGCAGCTGTTGGGTCTCTTGAAAGGGACCGATTGATGGATTACGCAGGCGAGTTTTTGACCGTAGTGGTCGTTCATCTGTTGGCCGTCGCCAGCCCCGGGCCGGACTTCGCCATGGTGATGCGCCAGAGTTTGGTGGCCGGACGGAAGGCGGCGCTCTGGACCAGCGTTGGGATCGGTGCCGGAATCCTGGTGCATGTGGTTTATTCTCTGCTCGGGATCGGTCTGATTATTTCCCAGTCGATTCAGTTGTTCAACCTGATCAAGCTGGCGGGTGCCGGCTACCTGCTGTTTATCGGTTGGAAATCGTTGCGCGCACAGCCGAACGAGAGTCAGGTTACTGTTGCGGTTCCGGGACAGCAGGATTATCCGGTGGCCAAAGCTTTGCGGATCGGGTTTCTGACCAATGCCTTGAACCCCAAGGCGACCCTGTTCTTCTTATCGCTATTTTCCGTAATCATCAAACCCGATACACCGCAGAGCATTCAGGCGCTGTACGGTTTGTATATGGCGGTTGCGACCGGGGTCTGGTTCTGCGGATTGAGTTTGGTGTTAACACAGAGCCGAGTTCGTCAGGGGTTTGCCCGCTGCGGCCACTGGGTGGAGCGGTTGATGGGTGCGGTGTTGATCGCCCTCGGCATCCGGTTGGCTTTAGCCGGCCGCAGCTGATCTTCACGACGTTGGCCGCTTGAAGAACTGCGCTTGGCAGGTTATGCTTGGCAGGTATTTCGGTGTTCTATGTTCCATGGAGGATTGTTATGAAACGTCTGGTTTCGGTTGTTGTCTCGCTTTTATTTCTGACCGCTTGCGGGACAGTCTATTATGGCACCATGGAAAAACTCGGTATCCACAAACGGGATATCCTGGTTGACCGGGTGGAAAAGGCCCGCGACAGCCAACTGGAGACTAAAGAACAGTTCGCCTCGGCGCTGGAACAGTTTAAAAGCGTCCTCGGTTTCGAGGGCGGTGAGCTGGAAGCCAAGTATGAAGAGCTGAATGCGGCGCTGGAAGAGAGCGAGGAACAGGCCGAAGAAGTGCGCAATCGGGTCGCAGCGGTTGAGGATGTCGCTGAAGCTTTGTTCGACGAGTGGGAAGCCGAGTTGGATCAGTATTCCAGCGCCAGCATGCGGCGTTCGAGTGAAAAGCAGTTGAAAGAGACCCAGGGACATTATTACAAACTGATCAGCGCAATGAAAAAGGCCGAAGCAAAAATCGACCCGGTGCTCAACCCGCTGCGCGATCAGGTGCTGTTTCTCAAGCACAACCTGAACGCCCGGGCGATCGCTTCATTACAGACCGAGCTGGGCAACATCGAAACAGATGTTTCCCGCCTGATCCGGGATATGGAGCTGTCGATCAAAGAGGCTGACCAGTTCATCAGCACCCTGAAAGCGGAATAGTGGCCTGCTCATCCAGCAGGTAATAGCGCTGAATCCTAAACAATAGAAGTTCGTCCTTGGCGCTAAAAGTCTTGGTCTGTCAGCAAGGAGTAGCTGGTGAAGGTCCGGAAAATTAATCCAGAGCAGAAAATCTCACAGGTGGTTATGGTGGCTCGCAAGTTGTTTGTGGAAAAGGGCTACCACAATGTGTCGATTCCGCAGATTGTTGCTGCTTCCGGGGTCAGTATCGGGACCATTTACAAGCACTTCGTCAGTAAAGAGGGTCTGGCACGATTTATCCACGAAGAGACCCTGAACGAATTCCAGGAGCGTTTCAGCCAGCGCCTGGAGAAAGTGGAGTCGGTTTACGACCAGCTGCGTTGCTTCGCCGAACTGGTTTTTGAAATTACCGAAAGTGATCCGGAGATGATGGAATACATGCTGTTCATGAAGCATGGTGAGTTTCTGACTGAGAGTTTTCCGATCTGCTCCACCGAGCCGTTTGTCAGGGTGCAACGGATTGTTGCTCTCGGGATCGAACGTGGTGATTTGCGCAAAGCCGACTACCTGTTATCAGCTGTGACCTACACCGGGGTGATCCTACGGGCCGCCGAATTGCGGATTCAGGGTGTTATTCAGGGTCCACTCAGTGAATGCCAAGAGGCATTGATTGCCAACGCTTGGGCTGCCATTAAGCCCTGATTTCCCAGAAACATTCTTAATATCAATCGTTTATGAAATTAATATTAGAAAGATTGTCTTCAGGTCGACAGGTTGTTAGCTTTCGCTAGAATGAATGTTCATTCTAGCGTCTTTTATACACAATCGTAGCGGGGTGAGGAGAAGGAAAATGAAGACACGCAGGGAAATGTTGGCCACCATGGGTGGCGCCGCCGGTGCCGCGAGCATGATCGGGGCAGGATTTTTTTCACAGATGCTCAGTAGCGAGGCTTTTGCTTCAGCGAAGCCAAACCTGAAATCAGGGTTTCCGTACAAGTATGTCAAACTTGATCCTAAAGAAGTCGCAGAAAGGGCATACTGGGCAACTTATGAAGGGCACTGCATGTATGGAGTTTTTACTCCGATCGCAGAGATGCTGGCGGAGAAAATCGGTAGCCCATGGAAAGATTTTCCGGTCGATATGTTCCGTTTCGGGGCCGCTGGTGTCATGCACTGGGGAACCCTGTGTGGCGCAGTTAATGGTGCTGCCGCAGCAATTTATCTGGTTTCGAAGGATCCGGTGCCGCTGATCGACGAAGTCTACAACTGGTATTCACAGTCCAGCCTGCCGGTCTATCAGCCGGTGAAACCGAAAGATCCGAAGATCAAGATCATCCCTTCAGTTGCAGGTTCTCCGCTCTGCCATATCTCGACCACCAAGTGGTGTGAAGAGTCAGGTTATAAATTCTTTACTCCAGAGCGGGGCGATCGTTGTTGTCGCCTGGTTGCAGATACCGCGCGCAAGACGGTTGAACTGCTGAACGCCCAGCTGGACGGTCAGTTTAAGCCGCAGTATGCTATTCCTGCGGCTGTTCAGGAGTGTCGCAGCTGTCACGGTAAAGGTGGCGTGCTGGAGAACACCAATACCAAAATGGACTGCACCCAATGCCATGATGTAGGTTCCGACCACGGCTAAGAACAATCAGCGCACAGCCGAAACTTCGTTACAACAACGCCGCCATCCTTTTGTAAGGGTGGCGGCGTTGTTGATTGTTCTGAACCGAACTTTTTCTGTCGTAAAAATCTATTTGATAATCAGGTTCGAAACTGTCACCGGGGCACCCGATATGGTCAAGCTGCCATAATAAGAGGTGTCCGAGATCACAGCAGTAAATGTATCATTGTACCCCCCGGCAATGCTGACGGTCGCATCCCTGTCAAAATGTAGAGTCTCAGGGGTCTGCTCTCCTGCTTTGACCATGATGGTGTCGGCCTGGCCGGAAGTGATACCGTCGTAGGCCGCTTGCATGGACATATAGGTGATTTGTGTGCTTTCAAGCATGACCGGGTTCGGAAGGTTTTCCGTGAAAGTTGCTGACACGCTTTTGGCGGCATCCATTGTCAGCAGGCAGTCGCCGGTTCCGGTACAGTCGCCGGTCCAACCTGAGAAGCTGTAATCGACGGCCGGGGTTCCTGTCAGGGTGATCGCACTGCTCTCGAGATAATCCTGGGTGCAATTATCCGAACAGAGGATATCCGGTCCCGGTGAGCTGTGGACCGTCCCCAGCCCGCTGACCGTTACACTCAACGTATGAATTACTTCCGCAAAGGTGGCTGTTACGGTGCAGTCCTGGATGATCGGAGCCGTTGTAAAGGTGTTGCCAGCCAGTGAACCACCGCAGCCGGAGATGGAATCGATCTGGTAGCCGGGGTCCGCGGTGACAATAAAGCTGGTCGTCTCACTCGGAATAACGGCTTGGGGGACAGCCGGGTTGAGGCTGCCATTCGGACCCGCGGAGGGGGTTACCGTGTATTCTGATACCAAGGTGCCTTCATAGCGTAACAGGGCGAAATCGAAATTTCCGCCGATGTTACTGTAGCCGGCGAGCAGGATGTTGCCATCAGGCTGCAGGGCGACACTGTAGGCGCCATCATTCAAGCCGACGCTGGTGGTGACAATACCGGTGGCATTGAAACTGGTATCCAGGCTGCCATCATGATTGTAGCGGAGCAGGGCCATATCGTTATTGCCGCCATTGTCGCTCCAGCCACCCGCTAAAATTTTTCCGTCGGGCTGCAAGGCGATGCTCAAAGCGTAGTCATTAGAGTCGGCGATGTCGGTGGTAACGATGCCGGTTCCATTGAAACTGGTATCCAGGCTGCCATCACTGTTATAGCGGAGCAGAGTTATCTGAGAAATATTGTTGATGTAGCTGTAGCCCCCGAGCAGGATTTTTCCGCTGGGGCCAGGCTGAATCGCCATGCTGTAAGCGTTGTCGCCGGAACCGACATTGGTGGTTACGATACCGGTTGAGTTGAGGCTGGTATCCAGGCTGCCGTCACTGTTATAGCGCACCAGGGCCATATGGTTATTGCCGCTGATGTTGCTATAGCCGGCCAGCAGGATTTTTCCGTCTGCTTGAAGTGTCACACTGCGGGCCAGGTCATTTGCACCGCCGATGTCGGTGGTCACGATGCCGGTTCCATTGAAACTGTTATCCAGGCTGCCGTCACTGTTATAGCGCACCAGGGCCATGTCTTTGTGGCTGACGTTGTAGCTGTAGCCCCCGACCAGGATCTTCCCATCCGGCTGCACTGCAACACTATGGGCGGATGCGTCTGAACTGCCGATGCCCGTAGTGACGATGCCGTCTGAGTTGAAGCTGGTGTCGAGGCTGCCATCAGTGTTGTAACGAAGCAGAGCAAACTGTGACTGGTAGTTCAGTTCGCTCTGGCCGGCGACCAGGATTTTGCCATCGGGCTGCAAGGTCACACTGTAGGCGGTATCATCCAGACTGTAGATGTCGGTCGTAACGATGCCGGTTGAGTTGAAGCTGGTATCCAATGTGCCGTCACTGTTGTAGCGAAGCAGGGCGATGTCTGTGTTGCTGCCGTTGTTGCTGTAGCCTGCCAACAGGATTTTGCCATCGGTCTGAATAGCCGTGCTGTGGGCTTTGTCTTCTTGGCTGCCCACCGCGGTGGTGACGATGCCGCCGGAACCGAAAGTCAGATCCAGGTCACCATCTGCCGCGATGGCACCGCCGGGCAGAGCCAACAACAGGAAAAAAATCAGAGAATTGCCAAGGCTTGATCTCATTCACGGCCTCCTTTTCCTGACAAAATGTCTCAAAAAGAGCTGACCAATATGGTGAGCAGTCGATGTTTGGTGGCCGAGATGCCGGGGTTGATACACCATTTCGCAGCCAGCCTATTCAAGTTGACGATGTTTACTAAAGCCCGGTATCGCTACAGCTGGGAGTTAAATTCAGATGAAGATGAGTACAAAGAGGTGTTCAATAACAAATTAAAATACATCAAGCAGCTGTAGGCATTCAGGTTATATGCAATTTCTACACCGTAGTAGTGGGAAATTCTTCGGCCTGGATTTTTCATCAATAAGTATCTGAAATTATTTAAGTGCTGCGGGGATGGCGGGGTGGACTGGAGATATGCGGCAGTGAGTAGTTTGGTATTTTTTGTGAAATTTCCCAAATCACTTACTGGATAATCCATGTTTTGGCGTGCCGGTTTTCGCAGCAGTGGCAGGAAGGTCGGTTTTTAGATTGATGACACCAAAGCCCGACCTTTCGGCCGGGCTTTGGTGCAGGGTTATTTTTTCGCCAACTGCTCAGGGTACGGCCAGCCCTGCTGACCTTTTTCCAGAATAAACAACCGCTCAGAAGAGATGCCCTGCTGTTGCAGGTGGTCGTAAGCGCGTTTAGCGCCACCACCGCCGCGCGGACAGACGATGACGACCGGAGCGGTAGAGCTCTTCAGCTGCGGCAGGACCGTGTCCAGCTTGGCTTGATCGGCCGCTGATTTGACCGGATAGGCGTAGGTACCCAGGGCCCCCGGCAGGTGATGCTGGTTGAATTCCTTCTCCACCTGGATATCGACAAGAGTCAGAGGCTGCTGCTGAGCCAGCTTGGTTCTGGTCTCCGCCGGGGAGATGTACTGGTACGATTTTCCCCAGGCCGGAAGAGTGAACAGCAGGATGCTGATGACAAGACAGCTTTGGATAGTTTTTTTCATGACATGCTCCATTTTAAGTTCAAGAAATCGGGTCCAGATTTGAATGTGTCTATTATGTGACTTGACCTGTCTGGGTCAAATGGATAATTTTTATGAAAACAATATCTATGATCGGTTTTATCGATAGGTGAACTATGAATCTACGCCAGCTTGAGCTTTATGTTGCTGTCGCCGAAAGTAAAAGTTTTTCCCGAGGCGCGGAGTTTATCGGCCTGACCCAATCGACAGTCAGCCAGCACATTGCCGCTTTGGAAGAAGAGGTCAACACGCGGTTGTTTGATCGCACCCGGCAAGGGGCGCTGCTCACCACTGGTGGGGAGCTTTTCCTGCGCCACGCAAGGAGGATTCTGGCTGAGCAAGACCAGCTTTTTCAGGAAATGGCGGCCTTCAACGGTCTGTCGGGCGGAGAGCTGCTGCTCGGTGCCAGTAATATTCCGACCACCTGCCTGGTGCCGCCCATGTTGCTGAAACTGGTAGAGAGCCACCCGGGGATTAGAATCAATATGCAGAGCGGTGATAGTCAGCAGATCATCAGCCGTTTGCTGAATGCCGAGATTGAGCTGGCGATCGTCGGCAGCGAACCGGAAAATCGCAAGTTGGAAGCAGTGGCCCTGGCCAGTGATCTACTGGTGTTGATTGTCGGATCTCGGCATCGCTGGGCAGGGGGGGGGATGATATCGTTGGAGGATCTGCCAGGGGAGCCGCTGATCGCTCGGGAAATCGGCTCGGGCAGTGAAAAAGCCCTGCAGCGCGAGTTACAGCGGATCAGCTTCAACCCCAGTCGGCTGAAGATTGCTGCGCGGCTGGGCAGCAACGAGGCGGTCCGCCAGCTGGTTGCCGGCGGCTACGGTTGTGCTTTTGTCTCGGAACGCTCGGTGCAACGGGAGCTTGCTGCGGGTGAACTCTGCCAGGTGCCGGTTGACGGCATGCGGGTCGAGCGGTATTTCTGGCTGGCGCGGCTGCGTGGTCGAACACCCTCGCCGACAGCCCAAGCCGTTTCGGAGCTGTTGCTGGCAACCTATAATCCGGGTGCCGGTTTTTAGTTACTTCTTTTTGCGGCGGAACAGGTCGGTTTTCAGACTGGAGACCCGGTCGAGAAACAGGAAGCCGTCCAGGTGATCAAGCTCGTGCTGGATGGCGATCGCTTCGAAGCCATCGGAGCGCATCACCTGCAGCTCACCATTCTGATCGAGAAACTGAATCACGATCTGCTCGGCGCGATTAACGTTGCCGGTGTAGTCCGGTACCGACATGCAGCCTTCGCGCACCACCTGGTCACCTTCCTTTTCGATGATTTCCGGATTAACCATTTGCAGCAGGCCATGATTTTTCTGTTTTTTCCCCGGCTTGCTGTGGGAAACATCGACCACCAGGGCGCGGCGCAGGTCGCCGATCTGTGGGGCGGCAATGCCGACCGAATGACCGGCAGCGACCATGGTGTCAACCAGGTCCTGCAGCAGTTGGCGCACCGTATCGTCAAATTCCCCGACCGCCGCGCAGACCTTTTTCAGGCGCGGATCGGGGTAAACAAGTACTTCCTTGACAGCCATCTTTCGTTACAACTCCATGGCGACCAGTGAGCGCACCGAGATGTCGACCTGCAGCTTCTGTTTCAGCTCGACCATCCAGCTCTCAACGGTTTCAACTTCAATCCCCTCTGGCAGCATTGCTTCGATCATCATCACGTAGACCGGCCGTTCTTCGTCGCCGATCAGTTTGGTGTTCAGGTCGGTGATGTTGATCTGCCGATCGCCCAGCTCCTTTGCAACCTGATAAACAATCCCCGGCTTATCAGAGCCGTAGACCGAGATCATGCAGAGTTCGCCTTCCAGCTCCTGTCGCTTTTCGCCGCCCGGCTTGAGGGTGCGGATGAAGACCGACAGATTGCCTTCTTCCAGTGGCGCAAACTGGTCGGCAAACTCTTCCTTGGTGTTGATTTGCGGATTGGAGATGATCAGGATCATCGAAAACTGGCCACCGAGGATTGAGCAGCTGGAATCGGCGATATTGAAGCCGAGCCGAAAGAGAATTTCAGTCACCTGGGAGACGATGCCGGGGCGGTCACGGCCAATAATGGTCAAGGCGAAATGTTGCATAGATAACTCCTCCCGAAGAGATGCGTCGCAGTGACAAAGTCTGAATAGCGGCCAGCTTGCCTTATGTTGCCCTGGAAAGCAAGTGGGTAGAGGGATTGAAGATTGTCTGCACGGTTACGCTCAGGGGGTTTTCAACCAGCTGTCGAGCAGGATGACCGTCAGCAATAAAGCCATTGACAGATTGGTCAGGTGGAATAAGCGTTTCGACGAAACCGGTTCTGATCTTTTGCAAGATTCTACAATACAAGACAGGCCTATTGAGGCGACGCCAGAGAGAAAAAACACCGCCAGTAATAGATTCTGAATAAAGCCGAACAGGACGAACTGCAAATAGCAGATCATCAGCGCCACCAGCCAGCAATTGTTGATCTGCAGCAACCGGCGGGTCGAGATGGTTTCGAACAGGTTCGGCAGGCCGCTCTGTTGCAGGTCCTGGCGATAACAGCAGAGCAGCAGCCAGCTGTGTGGGATCTGCCAGACGAACAGGGTACCGAAAAGGATGAGGATTTTTGCCGATAACAGCGGAGCGCCGGCTGCACTCCAGCCGATCAATGGCGGCAGCGCGCCGCAGAGAGCGCCGGGGAGGGCAGCAAAGGCTGTATGCCGCTTCAGCGGTGTGTAGATAGCGTTGTACCAGATCACGGCCAACAGACCGAACAGCAGCGGGCGCGGATCGGGTAATAATGCCAGCATTATCAGCCCGCAGCCGATCGCCACTGCAGCAAAGGCGAGGGCGGCCGGTGGCGTCAGCGTCCCGGCTGGCAATGGTCGCAGGCGGGTCCGCTCCATGCTGGCATCGAGGTCCTGTTCCTGCCACTGGTTGAGTGCCGAGCAGCCTGCGGCCAGCAAGAACACAGCCATTGTGACGACCGAGCCGGTGAGGGACCAGCGCTGCTCGGCGAACAGCTGCCCGGTCAGGGCCGAGAGCGCCACCATGGCGGAGAGCTCGGCGCGGCTGAGCTGACGCAGGATTGCCAGCCGGCTGCTGAGGGTGTTGCTGCTCAGGATGGCGCTGTGTGGGGGGCGCGGCTTCTCCATTCGGTCTCTTTCTACTGTCCCAGCAGATACTGCACCAGGGCGTCGATCTCCTCATCCGACAGGTAGTCGGCCGCCGGCATGATGCCGGGGTAGCCTTTGACCAGCTCGTCGTTCGGTTTGAGCAAGGCGCGGCGCAGGTAGTCGGTATCGACTTTGATCGTTAATTCTTCGCCATCGCGGACGATGGCCACCTGGCGATTAGAGAGCCCTTTAAAGGTCGGCCCGATGGCTTCGCTGCCGTCGCTTGAATGACAGCCGAGGCAGCCGTTGTTTTCGAGCAATTCACGGGCATCGATCTGCGGAGCCTGCGCTACGGTGACCCGGCCGAGCAGGTAGTTGATCACCTCCTGCAGATCAGCGTCGTTCAGGGTCGCTTCATCATAAGGCGGCATCAGCGGGTCGTAGCCTTCGACCAGTTCGGCGTTCGGTTCGCGGATCGCCCGGCGCAGATAATCCTCATCGATTGTCACGTTCGACACTTCTCCGTCGCGACTGATTTTGCGTGCTTGGCCGTTCAACTGATAGAGGCTGGGCCCGATGCCGTCGCTACCGTCGAGGCTGTGGCAACCGATGCAGCCGAGCTCGTTCATCACGGTCAGGCCGCGCGGTTCGCCACCCGGTTGCTGCTTGGCCTGCGCCCAGGAGGCGTAGTCGGCGTCACTGAGCGCTTCAACGCTGGTGTTCATGGCGGAATGGCCAACCCCACAGTATTCGGCGCAGAAGATGTCGTAGCTGCCCGGTTCGGTTGCTTTGAACCAGACGTAGCTCTCGATGCCGGGCACCGTGTCCCGTTTAATGCGGAACGCAGGGACGAAGAAGTTATGCAGCACGTCGACCGAGTTGAGGATGACTTTCACCGGCTGGCCAACCGGCACGTAAAGCTTGTTATCGCGGCGGCCGTCCGGGTATTCGAAGGTCCAGGACCACATCCGCGCCGTGGCTTTGACCTCCAGGGCACCCTCCGGCACCTCGCGGAGCCCGGTGTAGTTGACCCAGCCGTACCAGAACATGCTCAGCACGATCAGGGTCGGCAAAACCGTCCAGATCGTTTCCAGCAAGTAACTGTGGGAAACATCCGAGGTCGGCTCGGGGTATTTCGAACGCCGGTACTTGATCACCAGGTAAATCGTGGCGACGGTGATGCCGAGCAGCAGCAGCAGCGAGAAGCCGAAAATGTAAATCAGGACATTGTCAACGGCCTGGGCCGTCGGATTAGCCAGGGAGTTCACGGTTCCTCCTAACGGTAGAGCACGTCAAAAAAGGTCATGCCGACAAAGATGGCCAGAATCGTTAACATGACCAGCAGCCCGACTTTGAACAGCAGCGATTCCTGGCGCAGGTGCATGAAAAAGAAGATCACCAGACTCGATTTGATTGAAGCGACCCCCAGGGCCACCCAGATGTTCAGCGCACCAACGTCGACCCGGGAAACCGCCACGGTCACCCCCGTCAAGATCAGCAGGGCGACCCAGATCAGGATAAAGGTCCGGTATGGAACGGGTGCATGAGTTTCTTCAGACATGCGTCACCTCTTAAAATCAGTGATAAAGCAGATAGTAGAGCGGGAACAGGAAAATCCACACCAGGTCGACCAGATGCCAATAGAGGGCGCTGTTCTCCAACAGTGTGTAGCGATCGCTGGTGACCTTGTCCTTGGCGATCATAATTGCGACCACGCCGATCAGGGTGCCCCCAATCAATACATGCAGGCCGTGCAGGCCGGCGGTGAAATAATAAAGATTGAAGAAGACGGTGACCCCCGGCCCCATTTCGGCCAGCTGCTCTGAGCCGGGATAGATGCCGTGACTGATCTCCGCCGACCACTCGAAATACTTGTTGATGAGGAACAACAGCGCCAGGGCAATGGTCACCCAGCAGAGATTGAGGCACTGTTTTTTCTTGCCCATCTGGATCGCGCTGACCGCCAGGGCGATGGTGAGGCTGCTGGTCAGCAGGACAACCGTATTGATGCCGCCGAAGTAGATATTCAGCTTGTGGCTGGCATCGCTGAACTCGGCCGGGTAATTCGACAGCGAGACCGCGTAGAGAATGAACAGGCCGCTGAACAGAATCACCTCGGTGTAAAGGAACAACCACATCCCGAAGCGGGCGCCAGTATCATCACGATGCTCAATACTCATCGGCCACCACTCCTTTGAAGTCATAGGGGCCCTTGGTGACGACCGGGTCTTCCTCACCAAAGTTTTCCATCGGCGGTGGGGAGGGGATGTCCCACTCCAGGGTGGCGCCGCCCCAAGGGTTTTGGGCAATGCGTTCCCCGGCACGGCAGCCGAAGAACAGGTTGACAAACATCATCAGCAGGCCGACGGCGAGGATCCAGGAGCCGAAGGTAGAGACCTGGTTCATGGTCGTGAATTCCGGCAGGTAGTCATAGTAGCGGCGCGGCATTCCCTGGACGCCGACTGCCTGCATGGCAAAGTAGGTGATGTTGAAGCCGACAAACAGGAGCGCCCAGGCAATTACTGCCGGCTTGTGCTGGTACATCCGGCCGGTGAATTTCGGCAGCCAGTAATGCATGGCGGCAAACAGCGCAAAACCGCCACCGCCGAACATTACGTAGTGGAAGTGGCCGACGACAAAATAGGTGTCATGCAGATGAATGTCGCTGGCCGCAGCGCCGAGGGCCAGTCCGCCAAGGCCGCCGATGGAGAAGTTGAAGATGAAGGTCAGGGCATAGAGCATCGGTGGGGCGAGCTGGATAGAGCCCTTATAGAGGGTCGATATCCAGTTGAAGACTTTGATCGCGCTGGGGATGGCGACGATGAAGGTCAGGAACGAGAAGACCAGAATCGCGAAATCGCTCATGCCGCTGGTGTACATGTGGTGCGCCCAGACCAGCGAGCCGGCAAAGGCGATCGCCAGGCTCGAGAGCGCCATCGCCCAGTAGCCGAACAGCGGCTTGCGGGCGAAGGTCGGAATGATCTCGGAGATGACCCCCATGCCGGGCAGGATCATGATATAAACTGCCGGGTGTGAATAGATCCAGAATAGATGTTGAAAGAGGATCGGGTCGCCGCCGCGGGAGGCATCGAACAGCCCGGCGCCGAAGACCCGCTCCAGGATCACCAGCACCAGGGTGATGCCGATCATCGGCGTGGCCAGGATCTGAATCCAGGCGGTGGCGTAAAGGGTCCAGACGAACAGTGGTAAACGTCCCCAGGTCATCCCTTCGCAGCGCAATCTGTGCACCGTGGTGACGAAATTGATGCCGGTCAGAATCGAGGAGAAGCCGAACATGAACGCGGCAAAGGCGGCCAGGTTGACATTGGTCGTGGTCTGGGTGCTGAAGGGGACATAGAAGGTCCAGCCGGTATCCGGGACTCCGCCACCGCCAAAAAGAGCAAACATGGCCAGGATCAGACCGGCGATATAGCAGTACCAGGAGAGCAGGTTGATCCTGGGGAAGCTGACATCCCGTGCGCCGATGTGGATCGGCAGCAGCAGGTTGCCGAACGCCGCCGGAATGCTCGGGATGAGAAACATGAAAATCATGATGATACCGTGAAGCGTAAAGGTGGCATTGTAGGTCTGTGCCTGCATGATGGTTTCACCCGGAGCAATCAGTTCCAGGCGAATCGCCAGGCCAAGGATTGCCGCCGCTATGAACACGGTGATGATGCAGGTCAGGTACATGATGCCGATCCGCTTGTGGTCGGTCGACAGCAGCCAGCCGAGGATGCCCGGGCGGGGGCTCTCCTGCCAGAAACCGGTGTAGGTCGTTTCACTCATTGTTTCTTCTTTCTACCGCTGAAGATTAAAAACACCAGGAAAGAGCCGAGGGTCAACAAAATCACGGTGCCACTGACCCGTAACAGGTTGAATACGTAGCGACGGCCCTCTGGATCATAAGTAAAGCAGAATTCCAGCGCTTTGCGAATCGGCGTACCGATCCGGCCTTCACTCGCTTCATAAAGGGCCATCGAGACGTCGAGCGGCATAAAGCGCTGGCCGATCAGGTAGCGGACGATGGTCCCGTCAGACATGACAACAAAGGCAGCGACCGGGTGGAGAAAGTCGACGCCGTTTTTGTCTTTGGCAAAATAGTAACCGGCGGCGTCGGTCAGTTTCAGGATGTTTTCCTCGGTTCCGGTCAGAAAGCTCCAGGCTTCCGCTGGGAATGGGGCCTGAATCGCCGTCAGATAGGTCTTTTTATTGTGTTTCGCCAGCTCGACCGACTCTTCCGGATCAAAGCTGAAAGCGACCACCCGGTAATCTTCGCCCGGGTTGAGCCTGACTTCCGGCAGCACCTGTGAGAGTCCGCCGAGCATGAA
>RRYU01019071.1_pt1 | contig 15285 bp, 12 predicted proteins | sample 2162651 | NCBI WGS metagenome assembly RRYU01 (sample SAMN10267283, study PRJNA491782) | microbial mat metagenome | isolation source: biomat in the production well | place: Japan: Minami-Kanto gas field, natural gas well KTG3 | collected 2017-06 | reverse complement strand
GGCATGGGAGTTGCGGGATTGGGGTGGGCGAGACCGTGGCCGATTCGCTGGCTGAACCTGCTTTGGCGCTGCGTGCAGGTGATCTTGGTGATACAGACCGTTTATATGCGAAATTGAAATCACTACGCGATCTGAATATGGCTAAACTAGCCGCGATTCAGGCCGATCTCCCCGCAAACCCACAGAGCGATGCCGAGCTAGATCTGCTGCTCGATCCCGATTGGGCCGATTGGTTATTGCCCGCCTATACCGAGTTTACCCAGCAGGCGCGGCTCGTACCTGCCGAGCATCTGCACCAGATTCTCCATCGTCCCGGCACGGTGGTCTTCGAGGCGGCCCAGGGGGTACTCTTGGACGAATGGCGCGGCTTCCACCCGCATACCACATGGAGTACCACCACCCTTCATAACGCTGAGCAATTGTTAGCCGAAGCGGATTATCCAGGTCGGGTGCAGCGTATCGGGATCACCCGCGCCTATGCCACGCGCCACGGCGCTGGCCCGCTGCCCACCGAGGAGGCCACACTGAGTCGGGGTCTGCCCGATGCTTGCAATCAGTTGCATCTCTGGCAGCAACACTTTCGTATCGGTTGGCTCGATTTGGTCTTGTTGCGCTACGCCATGGAGGTAGTCGGCCACCTCGACGGCTTGGCCGTCACGTGCCTAGATCGCCTCGCTGATCTCGAATCGCTCCAGATCTGCCCACGATACCAGATCGGGCCATTGCAGATAGATCGGATTATCCCCGCATCAGACCCGCACGATCTAACCTACCAGAGCCAGATCACGGCGGCACTGAATACCTGCCAGCCCATTTTTGAGCCACTTGATGGCCCCGATGCGCTGCTCCAGCGCGTTGAGGAGACGCTTGGGGTTCCCGTATGTCTCACCTCCTATGGCTCCCGTGCTAGTGATAAAATTTGGCAACTGTGATATGCAACATATGCCTTTGCGTTGCAGCTAGGCTTCTAAGGGTACTAAGGCATACCTATACTCGTTGGGACAGTGAGCACGTCGAATATCACTGGGGTCAAAGAGTATCGTACAGAACTTGACTTGCCGCTTTTGCTGGAATAAGGGATCGGCGGACTCGGTAGCTCAACCGTCCCCCACAATCTCCCAAACCCCATCACCCTCCACATCCACCAGCCCTAGCCGCGCCCACCGCCCAGCGGCACTGCGCCACTCGCGCTGGAAACCCCAACCGTGCCAGCGCCATACCGATACCGACTCGCCGGGGTCGCCCGGTTGGTTGCCACCCTCCAGAACGATCAGTTCGGTGCGCCCGTCTCCTTCCAGATCTCCCAGCGCCATGTCCTGGATCGGTATGGGCGTTGGCGAACCTCCCCAGATGATCTGGTAGCGCCCGCCGCGCCAGCCCAGGATGTAGGGCTGTGAACGTAGTTGCCCGCTCGCATCCGGCTGCCAGAGTAGCATCACTACCTCCACCCGCCCATCGTCGTTGGGGTCGCCCGCTACCATACGGCTGAAGCGCCACGCCGGGGACTCGTTCTCCCAGACGATCTGGCCCGCGTCATACAGGTGGATCTGGCCATCTCGGCTGAGTGTAGCAGTGAGTGGGACGCCGTTGCCCCGCAGGTCGGCGACGATTTCGGTTGGGTGGGCTGGAATTACGCGGTGAGGTTGGGTCGTATCAATCTGGGCGCTGTTGCCATCCCAGCGCCAGAGGGTGGTGGGTGCGGTAGTGTCCAGATCGAGTGGTGCGGTTGCCACCAGCGCCACCCCCTGCTGATCGCACAATACCCGTAGTGCCATGCCGCTATTCTGAGTCGGATCGGCTGGGCCATCAAAGATGAAGTTGCCCAACGAATAGGCCACGACTCCGCGCCGATCACCAGTCTCCACCACTTCTACTGGCTGAACAACATGCGGATGCGAGCCGATAACCAGATCCGCCCCCGCCGCCACCAGCCGCTCGGCCCAGGCGCGTTGGCGTGCCGATGGCTCTGGGCTATACTCCACCCCCCAATGCACCATGATGACCACCAGGTCGGCCTGGGCACGGCTGCTACGCACCGCTTCTAGCGCCGCATCACTCAGCCACGCCCGCCCCCACGGGAAGGTATCGGGGTTGCGCCATGTTGGATCGTCGGCGCGAGCCAACCCGCCAGGCCCATCGGCGGGATCGGCAACATCGTTGAGGGCGAGCAGCGCCACGTGGAGCCCGTTCACCTGTTGGATGTGGGGTGTCAGTGCCGCAGCCTCGTTCTCCCCCGTACCCAGCACGGTGATGCCCGATGCCTGGAGTTGCCCATAGGTGTCGGCGAGACCGGGCAATCCGGCATCAAGAGCGTGGTTGTTGGCGAGGCTGAGGGCATCAATGCCTGCCGCAGCCAGGGCGGGGATGTGATCGGGATTACCCACAAGGCGGTAGGGGCCGGGGCGGAGTTGCTCGCGCTGCTGGGTGAGCGGGCTTTCGAGGTTGGCCAGGGTGAGATCGCCCGCCAGCAGATCGCTCCACGGAGCCAAGAGCGCCTCCATGCCGCTGCGCTCGATCCGGGTAGCGACGTGGCGCGCCAGCATCAGATCACCCACTGCGCGTAGATCGAGGCGCCCCGTAGAGCTCCAGCCGGGGCGGCGGTAGACCTCGTGCCAGCCGGAGAGATCGGGCGCGGGCGGGGGGCTAGCCGCGCAAGCCACGAGCAAGTAGAGGGTGAGGAGCAGGGTGAGGGGTTTCATGGTATTGAGCTTCCGGGAAGCTGAAAGCTTCCCGGAAGTTCGATCCCTACGGCTCAATCCACACGGGCGGGTTGGGCGTCATCACGATCAGATCGATCACCCAGCCGTCGCCGCTGTTCCGTAGCGTATAGGTGGCGTCTAGCGTATAGGCTGGGCGCATACCGATCAGCGCCGGGGGTTGACCATCCACCTGCTCCTCGAAGTAGGGCGAACCCCGGTAGAGCTCCTCACTCCACACCTCACGGGTGGTCACCACCGCGTTATTCGCGTCTTGGAAGTCGAAGGAACGGAACTCCATGCTGATAAGTTTGGCTCCGACAAAGGTGTTCGCAGCTTGCAGTTCTTCAATATACTGCTGCGTACCGGCAAACTCCTGTGGGCCGAGTAGCCCCTCAACTGCACCTGGCTCGGAGTACCAGATCGCCTGCACAAAGGCCGTATTGAAGGTGCGAATCGCCTCTTCTAACGCCCCGGCACTATGCTGCTCAACAAGATAACTGGCAGTCCACGCGGCTAATGGCGGTGCTGCATCACTATCGAGCATCTCGCGCCACGCCTCATCGGTAAGCCGGTCGCTCAGGGGCTGGGCAAACTCGTAGTGCGAGAAGACCGCGCCTTTGGTGAGTACCAGGTTGCCCTCGATTGGGGCGACGACATAGATCTCGAAGACTCGTCCTACCCCGTTCTCTAGTACCACACCCTGATTGGGATTCGTGGCTAGATCGGCAACCACCGCTGCCTGTAGGGGATCGCCGCCCTCAGGGAATCCCCCGGCTCCCTGGTAACTGCCCTCGTCTGAGGCGGCAAAAGCGAGCGCCTCGATCTGCCCGCCATAGAAACGCAGGTACTCGTAGTCTTCCGTGCTCAACGCCTCACCGCGCAGTTGCTGGCGGGCGATGCTTGCCAGCTTGGTTGCAATCTCCTCCATCTTGGCCAGTGCGGCTGCGTCACCCTCCTCCACCAGCCCCCGGTTGGCCAGACCCTCCCGCGTCATCTGTGCCAGTGCAGCAATACGGTCATAGAAGACCGGCACCGGCTCGACATAACCCTTGGGGCGCTCTGGATCGGGCGGCTTGAGCGAGTCGTAGCCCATCTCCACATAGACCTGCTTGGCATAGAGGATGGTGTCACGTTTGAGTTCGGTATAGGAAGCGAGCGCCGTGGTGAGCTGTTTATCCAGCCACGCATCAGAACGCATAAACTGCGGGTAGCCATTGCCGACCGGCTCTAGCAGCGGGCGCAGGCTGTAGACCCACGTCCAGTAGAGGTTCTGCGTCCAGACCTCTTCACCATAGGCCGCAAATGTGGTGCGCAGATCATCGAGTTGTGAGCGATAGTTGGGCAGATCGGCGTCACCCCGGCTGGTGAGGTGCGCTAGCGCACGCTCCGAACCCAGCGCAGCCATGACATCGAGCGAACTGGGCAGGCCGCGCTCTGGTACCGCCGGAGCCACCAGTTGTTGGAAGATGAAGGCATCAGGCACGAAACGCTGCCCCATAAAGCGCAGCCCCTTGGTATCGCCTAGATCCTGATCTTCACTGACCAACATCCCCAGAATTTCGGGGGCGCGAAGCTCCGTCACCGCCTGGGTAAAGGCGGCAAAACTGGCCTCATCGAGCAGATCCGCCGGATCTTCTACCTGACCATAGGCCGTCGCCAGTGCCTGCTCATACTCGGTAGGGGTAAGATCATCGCTACGACCCACGAAGAATACCGTTGGTTCGTAGATCCCCGCCCAGACCTGCGCAGCACCCAGATCTTCCACCTGGGTTTGCTGGTAGGCCAGAGTGAGCAGCGCCGCCTGGCGCGTCTCGGTCGCATCGGCCACGCGGAACGTCATGCGCCCGTGCCACATCATCGCCGTAAAGTAGCGTTTCAGCGCCTCACTGGTCGTATAGTGGCCACGCGGCACATACTGGCTCCAATCCTCACCCTGCGGGTATGCGGGGAAGATCGCCGACGGCTCCATACCACTATGGGCAGCAATCCGCGCCAGATCGGGTTCCACCAGATCGGTCAGACCGGCAGGAACCGGCCAATCAGGATTGAGCAACTTCACCGCCACGGCAAAGTAGGCCGCGTTACGCCGCGCCGGTTCCGCCCAGACCGTACCTTCGAGGGCGGCGTACTGATCGAGCGAGGTTTGAAGCAGCGCCGCATCCAGGCGAGTCAGCATGGGGATGAAGGCGTTAGACTCAGCGCGCCGCAGCACCTTATCGAAGAGGAGGTGGTAGGTATGCAGCAGCGAGTCGCTACTCACAAAGACCGGCACATTCTCGTAGCGCGCCCGCTCATAGATCTCGTAGAACTCCTTAGTTGCCCCTGGGCTAATCACAAAGCCATTCTCGGCCAAACGCGCCCGCTGTTCCGGCGAGAGCATAACGGTCAAGCGCACATTACTCAGATCGGGGGCAATCGGCTCAGCCTGAAGGCTGGCCGTCACCGGCATGGCATCGGGCTTAAAGGGGGCAAAACCGGGGCCAGCAGCGGGTTTGAAGGCCACCGGCATCGCCACCTCCAACGCCGCCACCGGGCCAACATCCACATGGGGCGGGATGGCCACCGGCGTCGGACTCGCATCCGAGACGGGAGTCGGAACATCTGTAGCTGGAGCCGGAACTGAAGTGGGTGTGGGCGTGGGTGAGTTGGTACATGCCACCAGCACCAGCACCAGGCTCAACAGAGGAAAGAGACGGGAGAGCGGCATCATCGCAGACCTCCTTATGCAATGTGTAAGCTGCTGGGTGCATTGTAGCACGCAACAGCTAACGCCCCACCACCTGCCACGCCAGCGTCCGCCCGGCATAGAAGGGTACCACATTGCCATACGCCTCAGGAACCGTCCACGGCTCACGCGCCAGGGTGATCGTGGTTTGCGGCGGCTCTACGCCATAGACGGAACGCGCCGTATCGGAGACGAAGGTCTGCAAGTGGGGTAGCGCGTCATGGTCGGCGAAGAACTCGGCCAGCAGCGGCAGAATGACCGGAGCGGTAAAGACGCCCGCAGCACAGCCGGGGGCTTCTTTGCGATTGATCGGGTGGGGAGCCGAGTCGCTCCCAAACATGAGCTTGGGGTGGGCACGCAGCGCAGCGGACTGGAGCGCGGCGCGATCTTCGGGGCGCTTGGCAATCGGCTTGCAGAAGAGATGGGGCTGCAACAACCCGCCCGCCACATCATCCAGGGTGATGAGCAGGTGGTGTAGGGTGACTGTCGCATACAGATTGGGGTACCGATCTAGCAGATCGAGGGCCGCAGCAGTCGTGATATGCTCCATCACAATCGTGAGGCGTGGGAACTGCTGCGCCAAACGTTCATAGATAGGCAGAAACTCTGCCTCGCGATCCATCACAAACCCGTGGCTCTCGCCGTGGATGAGCAGCGGAATGCCTAGATCCTGCATCAATGCCAGAGTCGGCGCAATCGCGGCGAGATCGCGCACGCCCCCAGCACTATTGGTCGTCACCCCATCCGGGTAGAGTTTGATCCCGATAATATGTGGGCGTGCTGCCTCCAAGGTTGCCTGATCATACTCACGGAAGAAGAGCGTCATGTAGGGTGCAAACGGGTGGCCCTGAGTAGCCTGACGCACCGCATCGGTATAGGTCGCAAGGCGCTCTAGGTTGTCCACCGGTGGCACAAGATTGGGCATCACCACCGCCCCGGCAAAATCACGGGCACTGAGCGGGGCAACCAGATCAAGCATCGCTCCTTCGCGCAGGTGGAGGTGCATATCGAGGGGCGAGGTAAGCTGAAGCTGCATGAGAACTCCAAGGATATGGTGAGACCAACACAAACCCCATTGTAGCACAGCGGCTCCTATGCTATCATGCCGCACGAGTATGCTGAAAGAAGAAGAAGGGGGAGCGCCCATGAGCGAGGGGAGCGAGCGCCCACAGCGGAACGGAACATCGCGGTCTACAACGGAGGACGGGGGACGAAGTGGAGCGCGGCGCACCGAGCGGTTGAACCCCGGCAACGAGGAGTGGAACCAGCGCGAGCCGGTCAATCCGGGTTGGCGCAGTGAGCGTGTCGCTGGCGCACGGACAACCAAGACGGGGCGTCGCGGTCAGGCGGGCTTGCCCCGTTCACCCCAGGAGTTTCAGACTTGGCTCCAGGCCGGGGGCTGGCGCTATATTGCGGCTATCGCTGCTCTTATGATCGTTCTGCTGATCGCCCTGCTGGCCTTGGGTCGCAATGACCAGCGCAGCACCGGGTTGGGGATCGAGGATCAACGTGCCCCCACCAGCGTGATGGGTGCCATGACCGATCCGATTGTCCAAGCTACCCTCACCCCGGCACCAACCGCCCCCCCCACCCCCAGCATCTTTCCGGTTACGGGAACGGGCGACTGGGGGCTATTCCTGCGCCCCGATCATAACGCCAACAATACGCCGATCATCTCCTACCCCGATGGCACCCGCCTCGAACAGATCGGCGAGGACTTCATTGGCCCCGACCGCATCTGGCGCAATGTGCGTGCCCCCGACGGGAATGAGGGTTGGGTGGCTGCGGAGTTCTTAACTCCCGCCCCGTAGAGATGCTCTTCTACACATGCGCCCTATGTTGGTGGTGTTTGGCGACGAAGCTGCCAAACACCACCAACATAGCATTCCTACCCCTTCACTACCCGCCGCTTGGGGGTTGGCTTGGGTGGTGGTGGCCCTAAGACCAGATCCAGTACCTCTTCGATCTGACCCACAAAGGTGAAGGAGAGCTTCTGGCGCACCGCAATCGGAATATCTACCAGATCGCGCTGGTTCTTGCGCGGCAGAATGACGTGGCGCACTCCGGAGCGATAGGCTCCTAACACCTTCTCCTTCACCCCACCAATCGGCAAGATCCGCCCGCGCAGCGTCATCTCCCCGGTCATCGCCACATCGCGCCGCACGGTGCGCCCGGTCAGCGCCGAGATGAGCGCAGTCGCAATCGTGATCCCCGCCGATGGCCCGTCTTTCGGTGTCGCCCCTTCAGGCACGTGGATGTGAATGTCCACCTTCTCGAATCGTTTACCATCAATCCCAAGCTCGGTGGCATGGGCACGGATGTAGGAGAGTGCCGCCTGCGCCGATTCCTGCATAATGTCGCCGAGTTGGCCAGTGAGCATCAACGCCCCTTTGCCCTCCATCAGCGAACACTCAATCGGCATCGTATCGCCACCATTACCCGTGTAGACCATCCCGGTCGCCACACCTACCTGATCCTGCTCTTCGGCCACACTAATCTCGAAGCGGGGTGGGCCGAGCATACGCTCGACGGCGCGGGTGGTTACTTTCTGGAGCGGTGGGCGCTGTTCTGCCACCTGGCGCGCAATTTTCCGGCAGACAGCCCCAATCTCACGCTCAAGGTTACGCACTCCCGCCTCATAGGTGTAGCCCCGGATGATCGCACGCAGCGCCGAATCGGAGAAATGGATATTCAATCCCGACAGCCCGTTCATCTTCATCTGCTTGGGAATGAGAAAACGGTAGGCGATCTGGAGCTTCTCCTCCTCGGTATAGCCCGGTAGATCGATCACCTCCATGCGATCCAGCAGCGGATCGGGGATGTCGTGGGCTACATTGGCCGTGGCGATAAAGAGTGTCCGACTCAGATCGAAGGGCAGATCGAGGTAGTGATCGCTAAAAGCGTGATTCTGCTCCGGATCGAGCACCTCTAGCAGTGCCGATGAGGGGTCGCCCCGGAAATCAGCCCCCAGTTTATCCACTTCATCGAGCATAAAGACCGGGTTGAGCGTTCCGGCTTCCTTGATACGCTGCACAATCCGCCCCGGCATCGCGCCGATATAGGTACGCCGATGGCCCCGAATCTCGGCTTCATCGTGGACACCACCGAGCGCCAGACGCACAAAACGCCGCCCCAACACCTCCGCAATACTCTGCCCCAGGCTCGTCTTACCCACTCCCGGCGGGCCAACAAAGCAGAGGATCGGTGCCTTCTGCCCAGAACCAACCAGTTGGCGCACCGCAATAAACTCGATGATGCGCTCCTTCACCTTCTGCAAACCAAAGTGGTTGCGGTCAAGAATCTTTGCCGCTTCACGCAGATCGGTCTGATCATCGGTGACATGCGCCCATGGCATATTCGCCATCCAATCCAGGTAGGTGCGCAGGATGGAGTATTCGGGCGCCATGGTGGGCATCGTCTCTAGCCGTGCGAGTTCATCATCTACCCGCTGACGGGCATACTCTGGCAGACCAGCGGCAACCAGACGGCTGCGCAAGCCATTTATCTCGCGGTGGGCAGGATCATCCTGCCCCAGCTCGCGCTGGATCATCTTCAACTGCTCACGCAAGAAGATCTCGCGCTGGCTGCGATCAACCTCTCGCTGCACCTGACTCTGGATGCGGTTCTCCAACTCTAGGAGATCGAGTTCCTGGGTAAGCAACTGCATCACCCGATGTAGCCGCTCTTCAGGATCTATCGTCTCAAGAATCTGTTGGCGTGTTGTGCTGCTGATCGGCAGGGTCGAGGCGATCAGATCCGCCAATCCCCCCGGCGCATCAACATTCATCGCCGTTACATACGCATCATCCGGCATGGTGCGCGAGAGCTTGACCACCTTCTCATAGAGTGAGAGGACGGCGCGCATCATGGCCTCAACCGCCAGGGTGCGCTGCTCATCAATCAGCAACGGCTCGGCACGTACCCGCAGCATGGGCGATTCGTCCAGTGGCTCAACAACCCGCATCCGCCGCCGACCAGCAATCACCACCGAGGTGCTGCCGTCGGGCATCTTCCGCGAACGCTGAATGGTTGCCTCTACCCCAATCGTATAGAGATCACGCAGGCGTGACCCATCAAAATCGAGGTCGCGCTGTAAGATCGCCAACACGGTACGATCATCGGCTATCGCACGCTCCACCGCCCGACTCGCCACCGGATCGGTCACAAAGACCGACACAAACATGTGTGGGAAGAGGACGGTATCCGTCAGGGGTAGAACAACCAAGACCCGATCAGCGGTTCCATCACTGTCAGGTACTTGATTCGTGTTAAGCGGAGGAAAATGAAAGAGTGCGGAGGTCTCTTCGAGCACGGGCGATCTCCCCACGTGTAATATCAGAGGTATGTCTAGGCATACCATAACTCATGGAATTATAACACATTGATTAAACCGGAGGCGTACCTGCTCGCAGATACGCAAAGAGCATTTGCCCAACCCGTAGCGCATCATAGCGTAGGGTATCCTGCTTATTCCAGAGTTGGCGCACTGCGCCGGGAGGCTCGCTAAAGTCGTCTACAAGGGGCTGAACCCCTAGTGCAGCGATAGCATCAATCTCGGCGGGGTCAGGATTCAGTACCTGAAGGCCATCGGTGGCCAAGCGCGCCACGAGATCAGTGGGGGGATGTGGGCTACGGTTTATCAGCGCCGCATCCAGATGCCCCGCACCGAGCAGATCGGAGAGCCGCGCCACATGATCATAGACTCGCATTCCTTCGGTCTGCCCCGATTGAGTGGTGGAATTACAGATATAGACCACTCGCGCCGGGGTGGTACGTAATGCCGTGAGCATACCATCAAACTGGAGCGTAGCCAGGATAGAGGTGAAGAAACTCCCAGGCCCAATTGTCACCAGATCGGCGCTCTGGATGGCCTCAAGTGCTGCTGCCGAGGCGGGTGCGGGTGGTTCGAGGAAGAGGCGGGTAATGGCGGGTTTATGCAGGCCACGCACTTCCAGTTCACCATAGCGCAGGCTGCCATCGGCCAGTTCGGCACACAGTTGCACATCGGCCACCGAAACGGGCAGAACGGCTGCACTCGGTTGTACCAGATCGGCCACCTGCTGTACCGCCTGACCAAAATCGCCGCTGAGTTGGGTCAGCGCGGTGATGAGCAGGTTCCCAAAGGCCATGCCGTCCAAGGCGGGATGTTCGGCGGATCGGAAACGCAGTTCGAGCAAGCGTGGCCAGAGTGCCTCTGGATCGTTGGCGAGTGCGGAGATTGTGGCGCGGAGATCGCCGGGAGCCGGTATCTTGCCCAGCGTGCGCGCTACCCCCGTACTGCGCCCGGTATCCGTCACCGCCACAATCGCCCGCCGTTGTGGGAAGAAGGGCGCAGCCCCAATCAGCATCTGGGCTGTGCCACCACCACCACCAATGGCGGTGAGGCTTGGAGTTGTTTGAAGAGTAGGCATTGGTAACTCGTGATAATGTGTGAGGACACCATGATACCATGAGCTACTAGCAAGATATGCTATACTTCTGGCAACGAGCATCCGCAAATTAGAACAAAATAACGATGAATGTTCTGCTAATCGGTTCTGGTGGCCGCGAGCATGCGCTGGCCTGGAAGATCGCCCAGTCTCCCCAACTCGATAAACTACTCTGTGTCCCTGGCAATACCGGCACAGCCCGCCACGGGCATAATGTCCCCTTCCCGCTCCACGATGTGGATACGCTCATTGATGTCGCCCAGCGCGAGCAGATCGATCTGGTCGTGGTTGGCCCCGAAAACCCGCTCTCCGAGGGGATCGCGGATCGCTTCCTCGCGGTGGGTATCCCTGTCTTTGGGCCAACGTCCGCCGCTGCTCGTATCGAGAGTAGTAAGGCGTTTGCCAAGGAGATTATGGCTGAGGCAGGTGTCCCTACTGCCGCAACCCACGTCTTCAATACGCCCGCAGAAGCCGCTGCCTTCGTGCGTACCAGCGGTTCCGCGTGGGTCGTTAAGGTGGATGGGTTGGCTCAAGGCAAGGGGGTGGTGGTTCCCGATACGGTTGAGGAGACGTTGACCGCGATTGAGTCCCTCAGCCACGATCTGCCCGAACAGGCGTTGTTGCTTGAGGAGCGCCTGGTTGGCCGCGAGGTGTCGGTGTTGGCGCTGTGTGACGGTAGCCGCCTCATGGTGCTGCCCCCCGCCCGCGACCATAAGCGTGTCGGTGATGGTGATACTGGCCCTAATACCGGCGGCATGGGGGTTATTGCCCCGGTAGATGATGTTAGCCCTGGTCAACTTGAGGTGATCGTCAAGACTTGCCTCCAACCAACGATTGATACTCTCGCCGCTCGTGGCACGCCCTTCCGGGGGGTGCTCTATGCAGGGTTGATGCTTACCGAAACGGGGCCACGGGTGTTGGAGTATAATGCCCGCTTTGGTGATCCCGAAACGCAGGCGCTGTTGCCGCTGCTTGAAGGCGATCTGCTCGAAGCTCTCTATGGCTGTGCTACGAGTAATCTTCAGGTTGAAAAGCTGCGCCGCCGTAAGGGCTATGCGGTCTGTCTGGTGCTCTGCGCCGCTGGCTACCCCGAACGCCCCCGTAAGGGTGATGTCATCCGTGGGGTTGAGGCTGTAGATGATGATAAGGTGATCATCTTCCACGCCGGAACTGCCCTCGGTCCTAATGGTCTCTGTACGGCGGGTGGGCGTGTTCTGGGTGTTACCGGCTTGGGTAGTACCCTGCGCCAAGCCCGCGAACGTGCCTATGAGTGCGCCGCAGGCATCCGCTTCGATGGTAAGCACTACCGTAGCGATATTGGCAAGGAAGGCTGATCTCATACCATGTACCGTATTGCCGTCTTGATTAGCGGTTCAGGTAGTAATCTCCAAGCCTTGTTTGATGCCCAGGATGTCGGTGATCTGGGCGCAGCCGAGATTAATCTCGTGGTGAGTGACCGCGCTGATGCCTATGGCCTTCAGCGCGCCCTCCAGCGGGATGTGGCTGCCGCCCATATTCCACTCCCCCCGACACCCGCCGGGTCAGATCGCCGCGCTACCCGCGCTGCCTGGGAAGCTCGCCTCGCTGCGGTGGTTAGCGCCTTCCAACCCGATCTGGTCGTGCTGGCTGGGTTTATGCGTATCCTCTCGCCTGCTTTCTTGCAGCACTTCCCCGACCGCGTGATCAACCAGCATCCCGCCCTCCTGCCGTCTGATGGCGGCGAGACCGTCATGACCAGTACGGGACTCCGCATCCCTGCCCTGCGTGGCGCTCATGTGGTGGACGATGCGCTCCGTCTGGGGCTGAGTATGACCGGCTGTACGGTGCATCGCGTTACCCCCCGCGTGGATGATGGGCCGATCCTCGCCCAAGCCGAGATCCCCATCCTTCCCGCTGATGACGCCCACAGTCTCCACGAGCGCATTAAGACCGCCGAGCGCCAACTTATTGTCCAGGTGGTACGTCAGTTGGCTACATCAAGTCCCCTAACGGCCCAAGGTTGAGGTTCAGATCTTCGTTCTCTAGGCCGAAGACCTCCTTCAATTCCAGGATGCGCTCCTCAAGCCGCATGAATGTCTCTCCAAGACGCTCAATCTCGGCATCACTGACCGTACCACGCTCGATGCGGTGTAGTGCCTGACGCTCCATCAAGCGCCGTAATAGTTCGATCAGGGTCAATACCAATTTGGCTAGACCCTGTTCGACCTCTTCGGGGTTGGCGTTGATACGTTTGGGTAGACCCACACAAGCACGCTCCAGTTCTGCCGCAAAGACCTCGGTATCTTCATCCGAGCAGTGCAGCATCTTGTTCTGGATGCGTGCCAGTTCATCGAGGGTATCGGGGGCATCACTAATCATCGTCACTCCCAAAGGCTATGCTGGTGACACAAAGTTGTAGGCCGGCCATGGGCCAGTACAGAGCAGGCGAATATCGGGGCGATCCCGACCAATCTCGGCCACCATGGCCTGGAAGCTGGCCACATCCTCCCGCGCCACCAGATATGCCGCACTCAGCAACATCCGCTCGGTGGGCAGTACCTTACGCACACTCGCCACTGCGTAATGGCCGAGGCGGGCATAGAGATCGTCGGCGGTCTGTTCGGCACGCAAGCGGCGCAGCGCAGCCGCACGCTCCTCTTCCATGCGCCGCTCAATGTAGGCGCGGCCACTCCGTGGGCGCTCCTCGGAAACTGGGTGCGGAGGGGGCGGTTCTGCCCAGATTGCCCGTAGACTAATCTCCACCCGCCCGCGCACCTGCGCTAGCCCCGCCACAAACGACACACGCCGTTCTGCCAGCATCGCCCGCACCGCAGCCTCATCGGCCAGGAAGGTACCAAACCGTACCGGCAGCGTCCCCACCACCCCAGCCAGTGCCTCAACAACCGACTCGTGACGCCAGATGTGGGTCGCCTCCGTCGTCACCAGTTGCGGGTCAACCCGACTCACCACCGCCCCAATCTGGTCATCCTGGTAACAGAAGATCGGCTGGTCGGCTATGCCAAGCTCCGGCAAGGCCATCTCACCGGGGCGGTCAATGATCGCATAGAGGTAGAGCATAGGGCTATTCCGGGGGGAGTGTGCTGGGCGTATCAAGCTGAACGCCACGCATGAGTTCGATATTATCTACCGAAGTGAGAATTAAGCGTAGCCCCAGATAGACCAGATCAACATCAGCCACCGAGAGCATAATATCGCCCTGAATGACCACACCCTTATCGAGAATACGATCCAGCAGATCGAGCAGCGTCAACTCCCGGTCGGGCGACAGGAACTCAGACATGATCCGACTCCGATTGGGGTGCCGCAGCAAAGCTATAGGCAGGCCAGGGGCCAGTCAGTTCAAAGCGGAAGCTACTATAGTGCTCCACAAGTGCCTCAACTTCGGCCAGGAACTGATCAAACGTAGCCTCATCCACCAGATAAGCCCCGCTAAAGATCAACTCCATCCCCTCACCCGCCGTTTGCGAAACCGGACCACCCGCTGTAGCCGCTGTCCGCCCTGCGAGCCGCGCCTGACTCTCACAGACACAGATATTGGCCAACTGACGTGATTCTTGCAGGATGAGTGCATCGAGCTTCTTCTGGAGCATATAGGCAGCGCCGCTCGACATACGATTGCGCTGGGCGATCAGATTGGCAACCTGCATATTATTGTTGCGTACATACTCTGCCACCTGCTTCGGATCGGCATAGATCTTGACCCCCCACTCGCGTCGTCCGCGCAGCCGTTCCAGGGCGGCACGTAACATTGACCCATTGGTGCGCAGCATCGTGCGCACCCCGTCTTCATCGCGGAAGATCGTGCCAAAGCGTAGCGGTGCGACCGGGCCAGCAATTGCGGCGAGTACCTCTTGGTGGGCGCGCACCCGTGGTTCGAGCCATGCCAGATCAGCCAGACGCTCCTCGATCACCTCCGGGTCAAAGCGATCCATGGGCAATGGCGTCACCAGCGCCCCCAGATCCCCCTCGCGCACGCAGAGCACCGGCGCCCCCGGCTCAACCGCCGGGAGATCCGAGATCGTCACCTCCTGCTCGGCAATCACGCCGTAGACATAGTAGACAAGCGCCGTAGACTCTTGGACGAGTGTCTGCATAACCTCTCACCTAACTCCCTGAATCCTCACGCACCTGGGCATCAACTGGTGGCAGAACGATCCACAACTCTCGGCTCGTGCCCAGATGCCTGCATAACCTCTCACGTTACTCCCTGAATCCTCACGCACCTGAACATCAATTGGTGGAGCCAATCGCTGCTCTAAACGGGCCAGCCGCTCATGGAGTAACTTATTCTCCTGCTCCAGACTCTGGGCACGCACCGAGAGTTGTGGATCGTTCTGCCACCAGTTGATGCCCATCTCAGCAGCCTTATCTACCGAGGCAATCAATAGACGTACCTTGATGCTCAGAAGTTCAACCCCCACCAGTGAGATAG
>RRYU01002788.1_pt1 | contig 15304 bp, 13 predicted proteins | sample 2162651 | NCBI WGS metagenome assembly RRYU01 (sample SAMN10267283, study PRJNA491782) | microbial mat metagenome | isolation source: biomat in the production well | place: Japan: Minami-Kanto gas field, natural gas well KTG3 | collected 2017-06 | reverse complement strand
GGGCGGCATTATTGAGTTTTTGATGGGGCATCCCAACGCTATAGGTCGGGCCGACGGCACCAAGTGGGAAGAAGACAAACTGATCTGGGGCAGGCCCTGGAAGCGTAAGCTGGAACGCTGGTTCAGCGAAGACCGGCAGCTAAAATTCGAGGTATTCAATGACTGGCTGCCCACGGACCAGTGTTATGTCAGCCTGGACCCTGGGGTAAAGGACAAATGGGGTTCCGTGGTGGCCCGTGTGCGTATCGGCTATCATCCCCATGACCTGGCGGTGGGGCGTTACCTGACGGGAAAGGGCGAGCGGCTGTTGAAACAGCTAGGCGCGGATTGGCTCAATTCCAGTGTGTCAGGTTCACCACCACCCAATCTCGTGGCCGGCGGCTGCCGTTTCGGCACCGACCCCAGACTCTCGGTGCTGGATCCAGACTGCCGCGCCTTTGGCGTGGAAAACCTGTTCGTCTCCGACGCCTCTTTCATGCCAACAGGTGGCAGCGTGCCCTATACCTGGACCATTTACGCCAACGCCTTCCGGGTAGCGGACAAGGTGTTGCGTCAATTGGGCACCAAGCCGGTCTGATCGGCCGCGTGGCGGTTTAGGCCACCTGGCGCAATGCACGACCCTTCCTGTTGTATGCTGGCCGCTGATCCGCCTGTCTGCCATCTTCGGCGAGGCAGGCCTTTTCCCAGACAGCGCTGAGATAAACAGACGCGAAACCGGTTTAAACCCTGTCAGTAAGTCAACACTTTTGGCATTTCCTGAGCCGCTTCAACCCACTCCGCGACATCCAGTATGGTAGGCAGGCGTCCGGCCAGGCGCTTTTCGTTGTTGACTTCCAGCATTTTGTTATAAAGATTTTCCGGATTTCGGGTGGCCAACTCTTTTATGGTATCCACGCCCGCCTGCTCCAGCAGGTCGGAATATATTCCCGCAACACCCTTGAGCCTGGACAGGTCGGCCCGGTTGGCCAATTCCAGGATAGTACGCTCGTCTGCCTCCAGTTCCTTGGCCAGTGCCTTGCGTTGCTTTGCAGAGGCGGTTGCATCAAGAAATTGTTTGCTGTCGCGGATATCCTTGACCTTGAGCTTTTTGGCCAATTGGTCGTCCATACCCTTGAGTTGTTTGATCGGTATCGCCATTGTTAGACTCCTTATTGCGTATATGGCGGCTGGATACTGCAATCCTCGCTCAACCATTCGGGTTGTTGGAGGATGCGGTTTGCTCACCTGTGTTTGGGACTGTTTTTCGACTGCTTCTGCTGGGCAGGGCAGACATGCAGGCCGTGTATGATTACGACGCTTCACGAGGCCTCGCTCAGGAGATTGGTCAAAGCGCTTAATACCCGTGTATGGCAGCTTGGATTGTAGCTATTGTTTTTCGCTGTTCTTTTTGTCTTTCTTAGACTTTGTTTCTTTGCTATCGGACTTTTTATTGTTAGTGGATTTTCTCTTCTCTGCGGATTTTTTAGCTGAGTCGTTCTTAACCTTATTATCGCTGTTTGATTTGTTTTTCCCAGTCTTTTTCTTATCAGAGTCGCTCTTTGTTTGATTAGATTTATTGGCCTTGTCCTTTTCCGAGCTTGATGACTTTTTTGCCTTGCTCTTCTCTTTGCTGGAAGATTTCGCGGGCTTTGAACGGCAGTAGCCCTTTACCTTGGTACCCGTCTTGGTGGCGTATCCCTTGACCCATGTGCAACTGCCGGCGGATTCACATTTGGACTGGCCCATGCCCTTGCACTCAGCGGCAGTAAGTGGTCCGGCAATAATCAGGGATAAAAATAAACCGATAACAAGCAACCAGCTTTTATTGGGGGAACAGGAATAAATAGTCTGCATCGCGTACTCTCCATTTGGTTCCAGTTGGCTAAGTGACCTGCAAGTTGCTTCTTGCCCAGGCAGGGAAATGATATTGCTTAAAATATAACAACCAAACAACTTCAGACATAGCATTTAACGTAATCTATATAGCGGCATTGCGCTCAGACGTTGTTCGATGGTATCGATCATCTGCTGATACCTGGTGCCGCCGATTCCACCGAATCCATCCCGCATGTTGCGCTCGGACATGTTCTCCGGGAGGTCGGAAACGGGTGGAAGCAGGCTGGCGTCATCGACTCCTGCGCTGATCATTTCCTGCATTCTGCGTGCAAGTTTCGGGGATCGGGTAGCCAGCTCACCGAAACGGCTACCTGCACGATCGGCTGTCAGATCGACGAAGCTGAATCCGCTGCCGCCATGCGAGTCGTTCCACTCCTTGTAGACACCGATGGCATCCGACAGACTGGTGTCGCTGCCAGCTGCTATGGCAGCAGAGACCAGAAAGTGTCGGCTGAGGTCTTTGCGTCCTTGCAGTGTGACCCAGTCACCTCTGTGTTTTTGCAGTGAAGATACGATACCGAGCAGCCCGCTGGAGTCCCCTCCAAGGGCATATAAACCCAATACGGTGAGTGCGGCGCGGTTTTCCGCCATGGGATCGCTTTTTTGTGAGCGCTGCCGTGCCATTTCAAACATAGGAGGCAGCAGCTTATGCAGCTTGCGTGGCTGCTGTTCCAATTCTAGAGCCAAGGCATTTGCATAGATGGCAGTCCTTTCCCGTTCCGCCTCGCTCATCGCTATGTCTCTAGCCTGGGTGATGATCTCCGGGTCCCAATGATAGATCAGCACCATGCGGTCAGCTTCGATGTGAAGCCTCCATACTCTGGCCTGTAGCAGGGACAACTCCTGCTGGGCGAGCATTCGGGCGATGAGTTCCGAAAGCAATCGGGTTTCCAGTTCCAGAGGAAGTTCGAGATGGCCAATACTCAGGCGTTTCAATGTGGTCTTGCCATCTGATTCGCTTATATCGAAGGAGACATTCAGGTAAGGGGAATCGGGACTTAGCGGCAGACGCCAGGTCAGTTGTCCGTGCAGCCGTTTATGCTCCAGACGATAGCGTGAGTTGGCATTGAATAGACGCAGACCGGCATTGGACAAGAGCAGGTCCAGATCACGCTCACTGATTATCAATTGTGCATCGTCACCTCTGTTCAAGTGCCTGGGGTCCTGTTGTTTCAGGGCATTTTTCATCCTTTGTACGTCCCGGTAACTGGGATAAACATGGGTCGTTACCAGAGGCAGGGGTTCCAGAGATGTGTACACCAGCATGCCTAGACTGAAAAACAGGGCTAGGGGAAGGGTGAAAAACAGGCTTAAGAGCTGGCTCAAGATCGTGATTACCGGGCGTTTAAGATAGTAAAAGAATGATCAGGGATAATTACAGCGCCAGCGTCCTCCGGAATAATGGCTATTGCTTGCCCAAGGGAGCGGGCGGTCCTATAATGCGCCCTCTGTTCATGCACGTATGCCTTCCGATCAAGCAGGCAACTCATGACGGGACGATTAAGTCCGGGAAAATCCCGGTCGCATTGGCTGAGTGGCAGAGTGGTTATGCAGCGGCCTGCAAAGCCGTGGACGCCGGTTCGATTCCGACCTCAGCCTCCATTCAAAACAAAAGGTTAGCATAAGTTGCTAGCCTTTTTTTATTTCCTAAGTTACTCTCATTCACTCTTTGACACCCTCAAAAGGTGGCAGAACCACCCGTAAATCGGCTGGTTGTGCGTGGACGCGAGTTGTGGCTACCAAACGAAAACGAGGAAACACTTGGCATTATATAGTTAAGCGGGCTGGGATACTTCCGAAGCCTGTGTATCTGTCATTTGACGAAGAAGCTGCTGGCGATGTTTACGTAGAGCAACTCGAACGCCTGCTGGATCGGGGAGTGGTGCCCGACGAATTTATGAAACGCATGTTAGCGTTGCGCACCATCCGGGAAGCGATACGGGAGTATCAACGGGCTGTGGTGGTGCCAGTATCGGATGCCGAGTTGCTGGGCGTCATCGAGGAACGGAAGGGGAAGGATATCCTTGCCGATGTAGATTACCAATGGGCAGAGGCGTGGTTACAGGATATGAAGTTGGTGCGCCGGTTGGCACCGTCCACAATCCGGCATCATGTAGGGGCGCTGGCACGATGTTTCGACTGGGTGCTGCGTCGGCATCCGGGGGCTCTTCAAACACATCCGTTACGCACCTTGCCGCGTCGATATGCGGCATATGGTGAAGATGATAAGAAAGCGACGGAGGGTGGCCGGGTCGATACAGAGAGGGATCGGCGGCTATTGGAAGGGGAGGAAGAGCGGATTCGTATGATTCTGGCGGGCGAGAAGCCTGTGGGTCGACAACGTACGTTGGAGCTGCATGAGCAGGAGGCCTTGTCGTTGTTGTTTGATTTGGCACTGGAGACAGCAATGCGGCTGCGGGAGATGTTTACCCTGGAGCACAGTCAGGTTGACTTGGTGCAACGGACTGTATTTCTTGAGAAGACTAAAAACGGAGATAAGCGCCAAGTGCCTTTGTCGAGTGTGGCGCTGTCACGGCTTGAAGAGTATGGGGCTGGGAGCAAGGGATTGTTGTTTCCGTGGTGGGATGGCGAGATAGGGCGCCTGGCAGCGGTGACATCACGTTTATCGCGGCAGTTTCGCAGAGTGTTCGATGCGGCGGGATGCGATGGGTTGCGATTCCACGATTTAAGACATGAAGCGACTTGCCGGTTGTATGAACGCACCCACTTGAGTGATTTGCAGATTGCTAAGATAACGGGCTGTTGTATCCCACGCTAATCCGTGAAGCTGTTCCCGGGTAATTTCGTACCGGACGAGACATCTTGTCCCGGATTATTCGGCATCGATATTGGGCTGAAGACAGGACGGGTGTGGCAGACGTGTTGTCTACCCTATCGGGCACCGGATTGGCTCACCGGCCGATCAGACCGGTGAGCGTATAGGCAGGGCCCGGCGAACGGCGCCGAGCAATCAGAAGGGCAGGTCGTCGTCGAACGGCAGTTCGAGATTAGGATTGTCGGGATCGCCGACGTGGTCGAAGCCGCGCTTGTGATCGTCGCGGATCATTGCCTCCAGCAATCCGTCACGATCGTGTTGCCAGAGGATCTCGCTGATCAGACGGCAGAAGTCGTAGACGGCGAGCCTTTGTTCGGGCGACCAGGTTTCCATCATCGACAGCGGCAGGGTGGATCGTCTCATCAGCCGGCCTCCGTCAAAGCGGCCTGGACGTGCTCGTCGGTGACGGTTTTCGCCTTGGCAATGGCTGCGGCGGTCAGCGCATAGTGGGCCAGGCGGTTGACCTTGCGTGGTAACGCTTGGGTGGCCTGGAAGATGGCCTCGATGGCCGATGGCTCGAACAGCGGCAGTTCACAGCAGGCCAGACGCAACCGATGGGTCAGATACTCGGGTAGTTCATCGCGGGCAAGGCCGCCGAGGTGGTAGCGCATGACGATGCGTTGTTCGAGCGATTCGTGCACGGCCATGCGCAGGCGGCGGCGTAGTTCGGTCAGGCCAACCAGCAACACACACAAGCGGTTCTCGGAGTCCATTTCGTAGTTGGTCAGCAGGCGCAGTTCTTCGAGGACGTCGTTACGCAGGTGATGGGCCTCGTCAACGATGAGCACCGGGCGTTGTTTGCCTTCGAGCAACAGGCGCGAGACCTCGGCACGGATCTGGCGGAAGGCGCTGGCGCGGTTGCGCTCGGTGGGCAGGCCGAACTCCCAAGCGATGGACTTGTAGATATCCATCACGTTACCGGTGGTCAGCGGGACGTAGACGGTGCGGTAGAGGCCGGGGTGCAGCGCATCGGTGAGGCGTCGGCATAGGGTGGTTTTGCCACTGCCGGGCTCCCCGGTCAGCAGGCCGATGCCGCGCAGTTCCAGCAGGTGTTTGAGCCGAATGTCGGCCTCGCTCTGAGCTTGGGCGCTGAACAGGGAGGTGGCCGCCAAGGTGTGGTCGAAGGGAAAGTGTGTCAGGGCGAAGTGTTTCAGATACATCAGCGCGTCCCTCCCTGCGGTGAGTCGGTATCGTCGGGATCGAGCGCCGTCATCGTCAGCCCCGAGGGTGCAGGTTGCGGCGCCTGATCGGAATCGAGGGCGCCGGTGCGCCGGTGGCGCTTAACAAAGCAGTTGGCGTACAGATCGACCCGCCGGGCCTGCTCGGTGAACTGCCCGTTGTGCACGACCTGGATCGGGGCTTCGGGTTTGGTGGGATCGTAGTGCAGGGTGACCCGCTGACCGATCAGACTGGCATCGACCTCAAAGACCTGCCCATGCAGGGAGACCGTGCGGTCGTTCTGGACTTTGCGCTGATCCTCGAACAGAAACAGGTCATCGAGGTCCATGTCGGGATCGGGATAACGCAGTCCCGAAGCGGTTTGCGCCCAGCGCTCCAGTGGGCTCTGCTGGTCGAGTCCCCGGTGTGGCTGTTGGTGGTACTCGCCCTCGATCCAGACGGCCAGGCGCCGGTTCAACGCCGTGAGGCCGGCGGTGTCCTGGTCGGTGAGTTCGCTCATCAGCTGGGCACGACCAGCACATATCTTTCGGCAGGACATAACCTTGGGGCTGGAACGGGCGGGCGTGGATCAGGGCGACACCGAGCTTGGCGCAGATGAGCGCAAACTGATGAGAACGGTAATTGGCGCCGTTATCGACGAATAACCGCGCGGGTAGTCCACGGCGGATGAGCGCCTGCTTGAACACGGGCAGGAAGGCACGAGTATTCTCGGCAAAGGCGAACGCGGCGTGTGGGATCACACGAGTCGCATCATCGAGGAAGGCGATCAGGTAGGTTTTGCGTTTGCGCCGCCTCTCATCGGGCACGGCCGGCCCATGCATCACGTCACTCATCCACAACTGCCCGGCGCGCATAAGCGAAGCGACGCCGGTCTTCGCCCGGTGCGTTCTCGCCGGTACGGCTCATCAAGCCATGCTGCTTGAACAGCCGGTGTACCGTCGATCGGGGCAAATGCTGAGAGGGTGCCAGCACGCCCTCCTTGCGCACCGTCTCGATGATGCGGCGGATCGAACGGTCCGGCTCGGCCTCTTTCACCTGTAGCAGGCGCTCGACCAACGCGGGGTCCAGGGCACGCGGGTGGCCGGCATCGATGCGCCGCTTCGGTTTGAGGGCATCGAAGCCGCCGCTGCGGTAATCACGCAGCCAATCGCGCAGCGTGGACTCGGCCACGCGGGTACGCCCGGTACCGGGGATCTGGTGATCGGCAGCGACGATGCGTTCGATCGTCTGTTGACGCGCTTGGGCGGTGAGCTCTTCGGGCAACAGCTGAGCAATCAAGCGGTGGCGAAACAGTGCCACGCGCTCGCTGAGGTCGTGTGGGTCGTCATTCATGGGCTCTCTCCGGTTGGACCGGTCGGTGACCGGCATCACACGGGAGCTTCCAGGATGGCAGCGGGTGGGTCAGGCCCCATTCGGTGTTGGTGCCGCCGTACGGTAGCGTCCAGAGCACTTCGGTGCGGATCAAAGCCGAACAGCGTGCCCGAATAATGCGACGCCAGGCAGTCCGGCAAGGCACTGACGGTGCGCCGGGCCCGGGGACAATACCAGCGAGCGATCAAGGTGCCGGGCGGACGAACCCGTTCGTAGGTACCGTGGCGGCAGAAACCGCAACCGCCCTGCGGATGCCACGGGCACTGTGCCAGGGTTGCAAATCGCCACAACTTACCGGCAACATAGACCTCGCTGGTGGTTGGCGTCGCCAAACGCACTTGCACACCAGCCACGGCCCGCGCGGGGTCTACCGCGGCGGGCCATCTCCTCCTTGCTCTTCTTACCCAGCGTTCAGTCTGAGCGATCCCGCCTCGCCCGCCAAGTCGATGGTGTCTTCGGCCCACGGGAACGCATCGACAGATGTACCGGAATCTGCCGGTCTTTCATCGAATTCGCAACGAGAGAATCCGAGACGTATTGCACCGCGGTTTACGGATTAAAGTGCGATACAACACTCCGAAGATCAATACATGATGGCATTTACTGGGTCGCCACCGGATAATAACGGTACACTGGGCAGCAGAAACCAATTTCCAGGGTATACCATGAGTTCGACACTTGGTTTCTAGCCAGAGGACGCTGAAGGTTCGAATTCCTCGTCTGTTCTAAAAATATCAGCAACCCCCAATGCTCTACATCGCCCTGCTCGCTTTACTGCTGCTGATCGTATACCTACCCCAGTTTTGGATTAGGCATGTCTTGTCTCGATATAACAAACAAGAAGAAGAAAATTTCCCGGGCACAGGGGGAGAGCTGGCAAGGCATTTACTCGATCGCTTCGACTTGAAACATGTGCAGGTGGAAACCAGCGAAATCGGCGACCACTATGATCCGGAAACCCAATGCGTTCGGTTGACCAAAGATAAGTTCGAGGGAAAAACCCTGACGGCCATTACGGTTGCAGCCCATGAGTGCGGGCATGCCTTTCAGCATGCAGCAAACGAGTCCCTGTTCCTCCTAAGAAGCCGCCTGGCTCGCTTGACCATCTGGGCCAACCAGCTCGGCTCGTTCCTATTGTTTGCCGTTCCAATTGTGGTGCTGGTCACTCGGGCACCATCTGCCGCCCTGCTAAATCTGGTCGGCGCTTTCCTGGTTATGGGATTTGGCGTGGTGGTCCAGTTAGTCACCCTTCCGGTCGAGCTGGACGCCAGCTTCAAAAAGGCCATGCCGATCTTGAAGTCAGGCTACCTGGAGTCCCACCAGTTGCCTGCTGCCAGACGTATTTTGAAGGCCGCCGCTTGGACCTATGTAGCGGCATCTCTTGCAACACTTCTTAATTTTTGGCGCTGGGTGAGCGTGTTGAGGCGCTAGGGCTGAATGTCTGTTGCTGGAACAAAGCTGCCGGTCAGGCTTTCGCAGCCAAAGTGACAACAACGGGTCGAGTTCAACTAGTCCTTCGGATTCCGACAACGGCAGCTATCCGTATTCAAGAGACATTCGAGGTTGGGGCTGCGAGTGACTGGTCTATACGGATAGCGGCCGTAAGGCGGGTTCGGCGCTAGCAACGGCTTACGAGCCAAAGCAGTCAAGGCCGGGACACTCTCGCATCAAAGCACACCCGCAAAATCATGCCGTCGGGCTATGCTCTGGTAGACGATGTCGGACACGTCCCGTATCACCTCGGCCCGGGAGCGGATCCAGGCTGTATAGTTGCGCGCCTTGTCCTGCTTCTCGATGATGCCGATCAGGGTGTAGGGGTAGCGCTTTCCATCGGGCCCCTGCACGCTTAGGATCCCCATGTCGGCACATAGCCGGGCGGTACTGCCAGTCTTGTTGAGCACCCGGGTACCAACCGGGAGCGATTCGGCACCCGTGTAGATCCGGTCGGTACCCGGCAAGGACATCAGACGCTTGATCTCCCGGGCTCCGACGATCTTGCCTTTCCACAGGGCATACAGGAAGCGACTGTAGTCGCGGACGGAGGCCTTGTTAAGGTAGGTCTTTCCGCCTGCTGGAATGTATTCGACGATACTGGTGGCGCGAAATATGCCGGCATAGTTTTGTTTGAGTATCCGCTGTACCGCCCGAGGGCCGCCCACTTGGCGCATAACCCAGTTGGTGGAAGGATTGTTGGAATAGTGGATCATGCGTTCCATGTGGCGGCGGCTTCTGGGCCCATAGATAAGCTCTTTTTTCTTCACCCGGTGGAAAAATGCCGCAGCGATAAAGGGCTTAATCAGGCTGGCCGCCTGAAATTGGAGTTCTTCGTTGATGGTGACCAGCTTTTCACCGGTGGTGAAGTCATATACCGACCAGCCCGTACGCTCGTCCTTGCTGATCCGGCCCTTGCGTCGAAGGTCTTTGATGTAGGCCTCCACCGCGGCCCCCAGATCACGGGCTTTACGGGATTTTTTTGCCGAAGGACTGGGCTCCAGAAGGACGACGACTGATGGTTCCGAGGATTCTGCGAACACGAGTTGTGGCTTGTTCTTCTTTGTCTGCCGATCATCGGCCACCATGGACCAATCCTTCGACAACACCGGAGCAGAGGCATCCAATCCCTTTTTTCTCAGCAATCGGCTGTGCACACGGGCCACCCGCACTGCTCCGGCACTGTCACCGTGGCGCAGGTAAATGACCCCATACAAACCACCGTAGGCCACCACCCGCAGGTCCTTGGCCACCGCGGGACCCAGAATCCGCGCTACCTGCTCGCGGTACTCCTGCACGGCTGCAGCGTCCGTGCTCCAGACGTAAGAGACGTCGTAGAACTTATCCGGGGGCGATAGTGGCGCGGCAAAAACGGGGCAGGTCAGGACGGAAAGCAGAAAAAAGGTCAGTCTGGCCGGTTGAAAATACATGGGGCAAATCCTTGCTGAGCAGCAAACACGCGAACCGTTGCTTGTTTGTGGGGCAGAGTAAAAACAGCTTAATTCCAACACGATTACAGGTAGCAGCTAATCGTTTTAAATTTTGCACCTGCTTAGGCGGCAACTTTACAAGCATTTTCGGATGCAGTCATCGCCTGGCCTACATATCCCTCCGAACGTCCGCTGTTTGCCGGTTGCTGCCTGATCTCGACTCCCGTGACCGGTAACGTGAGTCATCTGCTGCCTGTCAGCCTGCCCGGCTCGATCGGCAGGTAGGGGTCGATCAGCGGTCACTCGGCTGATGGGGGATAACGACCGAAGAATACGGACTGCTGCCGTTTGCGAAAATCAGGCGACCGGAAGAAAACGACCCGTTGTGCTCCTTCAGCCTCATCTCTTATTTCGACTGCTATGTTCCAACTACGGCCATTCGCTTCCGAATACGGAAAGCGGGAGATATCGGCCTGGCAGGCCGCCAACTTCCAAACCCCACAGTTGGTGATAGAATAAGGCTTCACCACACAGCCTGCTCCCAGGGATTTGCCGATGGAGAGGAGCCGTCTTCCAATCACCGCCCTGTTGATGCTTGCGCTGCTGCCCGGTGTGCTGTCGGCCAGCAACATCTCCCCCACCGACAAATACGCCTGGGGCCATGGCAGCGGCTGGCACAACTACCGGCCCACGGGCGGCGGCGTCACCGTCTACCCCGACCACCTGGAAGGCTACGCCTGGTCGGAGAACCTCGGCTGGCTGCGCCTGGGCAGCCACGAAGGCGGCGGCACCCATAGCTACCCCAACACCTCCAATACCGACTGGGGCGTGAACAACGACGGCAGCGGCAACCTCTCCGGTTACGCCTGGAGCCACAGCGCCGGCTGGATCAATTTCAGCCCCAGTAACGGCGGGATCAGCATCGACGGGACAACGGGGGATTTCGCCGGCCATGCCTGGTCGGAGAACAGCGGCTGGCTACGCTTCAAAAGCGACAGCGCCCCGGCCTACAAGGTGGCCCTGGAGAATGCCGGCGAGGCCACCGTCGCCCCCTTCGACTTCACCGACCAGACCGATGTGGCGCTCGATACCCAGGTTACTTCCAACAGCGTCACCCTCTCCATCGCCGGGACCGGCCCCGCCGTGCTCGGCATCAGTGGCGGTGAATACCAACTCAACGGCACTGGCCCCTGGAGCAGCACCGCCGGCACCGCCGTGCATGGCACCCAGGTGCGGGTGCGCCACAGAAGCGCCAACAACTTCAACACGCAAGTCCAGACCGTGCTCAGCGTGGGCGGGGAAAACGGCAACTTCATCACCACCACCGTCGCCTCCGGCACCCACTACAGCGGCCAGACCCCCGCCAGTGGCGCAACGGCCAGCGTATCCCTGAGCGGTGGCGGGGCGGGCTGTGCCTTCACCAACGCCCAGTTCCTGCCCCTCTCATCGGTCCCCGAGCCGCCACCCGGCGGCTACGACTTTCCCCATGGCCTGTTCGACTTCACCGCCGAGGGCTGCGAGGCGGGCGGCAGCATCACCGTGACCATCACCTACGACACGGCGCTGGCTCCCAATGCCGAATACTGGAAATACGGCCCCACCGCCGAAGGGCCGGACGGGCTGCCCGGCACAAGCGATGACGGCCAGGCCCACTGGTATGTCATCGATGCCACGGTGGCGGGCAACAGCGTCAGCTTCAGCATTATCGACGGCGAAATCGGTGACGACGACCTGTCGGCCAACGGCGTCATCGTGGACCAGGGCGGCCCCGGCGTTCGCCTTGCCGCCACCATACCCACCCTGGCTGAATGGGCACGGCTGCTGCTGGTCCTGTTGCTCCTGATGTTGGGCATGAGGGCGCTGAGAGGCGGAAAAGACACGGCTGCCCGTTGTTGAATCTTTAAGGAACTGTTGCGATGAGAACCCTCAAGACCTCCCTGCTGTTGAGTGCCAGCCTGGCGGCTACCGCAGCGCATGGCGGCGACCTGAATCCCACACAGGGGCCGGGCAGCTACCAGACCTACACCCTGGAAGACGTGTACCAACGCCTCGACACGGGCGCGGCGGGCAGTCAGAGCGGCTACACGGGACCAGCCGCCGGCCCGACCACGGGCACCATGCACACGGTGAACGATATCATGGGCAAGGCCCCGGTGGTGGATGATGCCAGCGGAGCAATGGCGACGGAGGTGCTGCAGGGCAGGACCTTCTGGGGCCTGCGCAGCGACGGCACTTGGGGGCCGACCACAGGCAGTCTGGCTACCCAAAGCATCGACAACAGCCAGACCGACCAGGCAGCGGGCAACTACAGCGCCTTCGACCTGGCCTCTGAGGATACCGACCTGATCCCGGGCCATATTGCTGAAGGGCAGAGCATCTTCGGCGTCACCGGCACGGCCAAAGTTGCCACTGGTGACGCGGGGGCCGGGCAGGTGCTCACAGGCTATACGTTTTCCAACACCATGGTGGTGGGCGAACCAGGCGCCATGCCTGACCGCAGCGGCATGCATGTGGAGCCCCCGGCCTTTCCCCACCCGATCCCGGCGGGCTATTACGACGGGGCGACCAATGTCACGGCACAGGCGGAGCTGGTGGCGGCGAACATCGCATGCGGGGTGACCCTGTTCGGGGTGACGGGGACGCATGGCCCAAGTGGGCAGCAGTGTGTCGCGAAGACGGGCCAGACCACCATCTATGATGATGGCGACGACGGTGAATACCAGAAGGGTTGCGAGCCGACCGTGACGCCTCCTGTCCTTTGGGCTGATTTCGGCGGTTATGACCGAACGACCTTGCTATTCGGCTGTCCGGACCCCGGGTTCACGATCAACGGCGACGGCACGGTCACCGATGAACTCACCAGCCTTGTCTGGTTGCAGAACGCAAACTGTTTCGGATTTGCAAACTGGGGAAATGCGTTGGACTACGCCAACACGCTGGCCAGTGGGGCGTGTGGTCTCTCGGACGGCTCCATTGGTGGGAGTTGGCGAGTGCCCAACATCAATGAGTTGCGCAGCCTCTTAGATCGCAATCGGCCAACAATCAGTTTTCTCCCAGCGGGACACCCGTTTACGGGAGCGGCGCCGACATATTACTGGTCGTCCACTACGTACGTATCCCAAAATAACATCGCGTGGAATGTGTTCCTCGCAGGAGGCACGGCAGAACCTCGCGGCAAGAACACTGATTCCTCCCTAGTATGGCCGGTGAGGTCCGGACAATAGCCGCTGTGATGTTTCGATGATTTGGACTCTTTGATTCTTTCGGGGGGTTGTAGGGGGGCTTGCCCCCAGCCTGCCGCGATTTTTAAGGGCATATCGACATGGTCGTATCGGCAAATCTGGCTGTAGAATTATACTCCTGCACCCCCAAAGCCCAGCCACCCAAAAGCCGCCTCTCCCTCTGAATAAGGCATTCCACTTCCCCCAACCCTCCCTCAGCCCAACCCATCCAGCGTCTCACATACGCACCCAGCACATCGGCGCCTTCTGGCGTTGATTGCTGTTGCTCATAAAGCCGGTGCAGATGTGAAACGAAATTCTCTACCGTCTTTTCCGCCAAGCTCAGTCGGTGCGAATTGAAGTGGTAACCCAAAAAGTCGAATCCCTTCTCGATCCGTCCGATGAAGGTCTTCTCCGGGTGCTTCTCCAGGCCCAGCCGGTTGAACACCTGGTTCAATGTCTTGACCGCCGCCCGCAACTTCCAGCGGGTGGGAGCCAGAACCAGGATGTCGTCCATGTAGTGCACGTAGAATAACCCGCTGCGCTCCATCTCCTCATCCAGTTCTTTCAGAAAAAAGGCCCCGATTAAAGGGCTTAATGGGCATCCCCGAGATGTGCCCTTGTCGATGTCCTTGAATAACCCGCCCCATTCCACGCTTCGACGCAGATACTGGCCCAGCAGGTTCATCACTCGCCGGTCTTTCACATAAACCGACAGCCGGTCCAATAACCGAAAATGATCGATGGAGGCATAGTAGTCCTTCACGTCGGTGCGCAGTACAAAGCGGTTATGGGCGAGGTTGCCCCGCACCTGCCGCACGGCAACCTTGGCCCCGCCGTGGCCTTTGACGTGCACACCACGCCCGGAAATGGGCAGGTGTTCCGCCAGCACGTGGCTGAGCATCTTGAGTACCAGGCTGTCCCTGGCCGACCAAAGGGACAGAACCTCGCCATCCTGGTCTGTGACCCGGCTTAATGGCTCAAAGCGATAGCATCCACCCTTGAGTTGCGCCCGCAGTCGTCCCTGCTCCTGGGGCCAGCGGTGGCGCAACCACTATATATCGGCATCACCCGGGTAGTTACGCCGGCGGCGACTCAACCAATTTGTAGGCGGTGGCGATGATCCCATCGGACAGGAGTTCATCGATCATGCAAGCATCTTAGCGGTTACCAGGTGGGACACACGAGCGGCAGCGGTTCGGTGTTGCCCGGCCAATGATCAGACGGAGGTCTGCTTCCAGCGTATAGCTGCTGGTGGAAAAAACCAAAATAACAGGCCAATCAAGGCCGGCTGCTCTCTGAAGCCGAGGATCGGGGACCGGCAGTTGTGAGTCATGAGCTGCCGGAAGCGGTTTGGGTGGGGAATGACGGGTCTATACGGTAAGTTGCCGAAAGGTGTTGACTACAGTCATGACTACCCTCCAGTGTGAGTTTGTTCGGCTACGGTCAGCAAACTATCAGATGAATGTTGCCTATTCAAGGATTGCAACTGACGACTCAATGTCGACACCGGCTGAACTTTGTGTTTTATGTGTGAAGCAATCCGAGGTCCCGGGGAACCGCATCGGGAAATGCCTCTTTTTGGTCGTAGACAGTCATTCCCCTCCTTGAGGAGCCTGTCACCCGGCCTCACCCCAGCGATAGACTCGCAGTCGGCTGGGCTGACCAATAGCCGCGCTCCGTATGGCGAAGAGCTTTACGATCAAATCTCCTCTGTGGCCGACTCCACTAAACCGGTTTCACTCCTCTTCCCCTGATTGACCCACCAGCCAAATGCAGCCCCGCTAAAGAACATAATGAGCGAATAGGTTACGGCTGGAATCATCATGGCGGCATTGCCAATCAGGGTTCCAGCAACCACCAACGCCAGGGTGCCGTTCTGGATGCCCACTTCAAAGCCG
>RRYU01018105.1_pt1 | contig 15308 bp, 18 predicted proteins | sample 2162651 | NCBI WGS metagenome assembly RRYU01 (sample SAMN10267283, study PRJNA491782) | microbial mat metagenome | isolation source: biomat in the production well | place: Japan: Minami-Kanto gas field, natural gas well KTG3 | collected 2017-06 | reverse complement strand
CAAGTTGCCGGAACCTGAGTTCAACCACAGATTCTGCTGACGTGCCTATTTTATGTTTCTTGGGGGAGAAATCATGCAGGCAACAGGAATGTAACTTTGAAGACCGCCGTTGTTGGCCTTGTGCTGACCTCTGGCGGTTTTGTTTTAGCGTGACTTATTTTGACACTGCTAGCCATCAAAGTAATCTTACTTCATCTGAGCTGAAATTGTCTTTTTCCTGATCACTAGTTTGAGGAGGTTTTCAAAATGGCGGAAACAATAATAGAAGCATGCATTGAGTGTGGCAAAGTCAACTCTAATACTAGGGCTCTTTGTGATGATTGCATTGCGTCAATCAAAAAATCATCCAGCATCTTTGATATTAACAAAGACGGAAAGATAGATTTCGATGACTTTAAGGCAGCATTCCAAAAAATAAAAGATGCCGTTTCTTCTGCTACAAAATCTCAAGCTGAAAAAGACAACGAATCTATTGAGAATTTATCAAAAGAATTTGAAAACAAAAAAGAGTCAGAAAAAAGTGAATCTGAGATTATGTGTGGCAAATTCAAAGCTGCACTTGAAAGCACAATTGACCTTAAATTTGCAGAGCTAATGCAAGTAAAGCAATCAGAAGACAAATTTCTAAGCTATATAGATGCGCAAATATTGACGGCCTCTGTTCGGAACATCTTTAAAACTCCTTTGAAAACTACCCCTCCACAAGTAGAGGCAGCATGTGGATTGAGTGAGGCGATCCTGGCTCCTTCTACACAAGAACGAAAAAATCTAATCAAGGCAGCCATCGGATTAGCTGGTGGAACAGCTGGTATTGGTCTGGTTATTGGAGGTGTAGGTGCTGCACTTGGTTGGGGTGCCGGAATTTTGGCTACCGTGACAGCCGTGTTTGTAGGTTCATCATTTACTGGCCCTATGGGCTGGGCTTTGGCGGGAGTAAGTTTAGCTGCTATTGCGGGATACTTCGCGACGACCAGCAACAAACAAGTAGATACAGAGCGTTTTTTGAGAGTGCTAAAAAGTTCAACATCTAAAGCCGTTGACGCCATTTGGCCAGAACATGGTGAGACCTTATCAGAAGTCATTTGTCCAAAGACATCATCAAATCAAGACAATTGAGTAAATTAAGGTTTATTTGACTAGTATTATTTGAAAGCAGCCAAATGTACGCAACAGTAATGACTGTACCAGCCCATCTGGTCTATATGAATATCCCAGCAATAGAGTTGCGTACTTTTGTTGATGGCCTGTTTCCATCTCTAGCGAAAAATCAATTTGCAGACGCTACAAAAGGCTATTGGCATCGTTACAATTTCGGACATGATTTATTAGTAGATGTGCCGAGAACCACGTTCACTTATGGCCCAAGTGAGGGAATGAAACACTTTGGTCATGTCGTTTTCACAGACTTCCCAACTAAAGCTGGAATTCCAATCCCAGGTTTTTCACATTCTGGCTTCGGTCCTTTATTAGAACAAGCAGGTATTCATAGAGGCTGGCTCAATGTAAGTTTGTTTGACGGCAGCGTAGGAATCCTTTGCGTGGCAGAAGGGTCCACAGATTTGGCCCAAGCCATTGCTGGTAACCTCGGCATGGGCTGGGGAACCTTTTTTGACACATTTGCCGAAGGTGGCATTGAAATTGGTTTTGCAATGGCTACACAAAACCCTGCTTTGCTAATTGCTGGGATTCAAAATGTTCTCGCAGGGATAGTTGCAACGTGGAATGAACTTACTACCTATGTTGACCCCCTTGATTTTTTTGGTGCAGGAGGCATTTCAACTCTCATAGGTTTTGTTTTGGCTTACGGACTCATGAACGAAGACCTAAGTGAAGCAAGCAAAGATGCGATTCGAAGTGGAACAATCGGTGCATTATTCACTTTGTCTTCAGCGTTCGGGTTTGGTGCTCTCGCAGGGTTTGCCGCCTACCGGCTTGGTGGGGGATTATCGAAAAAGCACAATGAAATGCTGAGCACGTTTTTGTCTATAGACAGAAAGACATATGCTCTTTTGGTGGAAGAACTTTGCAACGGGAACATCCCTGTGCGTGAGCTCCTGGAAAAAGCGTCGCCGAAACTAGAATACCTCGAAAATGCCCCTGTATTGAACTCGCAGTCTTTTACCCTCTCTAGCAACATCACATCAATTCCTACAGACTATGCAGCTCTCAATACCAAGATCGGCCCTTTGCAAGACAAAGCAAAACAGCTGCTCTCCAAATTTCACACACTACCAATTGAACCACATATTTTTTCAGAAATATACCGCACCACACCTAGTCATTAGTTATCCAGAACCTTTATTCTATTGTCCCTCTAGCCAACGAATCCCTTTGTGCCACTCTCCTGCACATCAATCAGCAAGGTCATTCGGGAACGTCCTCTCTGGTACGTAAGCGCACTTTCTTTTCAAAACCTGCCCCAGCGCACGCTAATCGAAAAGAAAAATCTTTCACTTCAATTTTTCTGTTGACATACCTGACGATTTTAGTAAGATATTTATCAACAGAACATATTTTTCATGTTCTACCCTCCTAAAAACCATAGAAACCCGTTTCGCCCCACAGATCCTCCTAAGCTGTGGGGCTTTTTTTGTCTACTTCAACAGGTACTTTGCCACACTTCTTTTCAATGCCTGAATAGAAACGCCCATCAAGCACGATCATTCGGGAATGTCCTCTCTGGTACGTAAGCGCACACGGGAGCGGAACGCAGTGTAGCGAACCTGATCTGCTTCGGGAGCAGGGGGTCGCTGGTTCGAATCCAGTCATCCCGACCAGTTTTCATAAGAGAGCGGCCTTCCCGGGGTCGCTCTTTCTTTTTGTCTCTCCGGGCCTGGTCTGGTCCAAAGTCATCTTGGTGGTGTTAGTTTGAATGTCCTCGGAGTGAGGCTATGTGTGGTCCGGTCCAGGAGTTTGTCTCCGGGGCGTGTCTGGGGCGGAGTGGAGGGAGTACCGGCTTGACCGGCTTTTCCGGCTTCACCACCTTTTCCTTGGCAGCTGCGATCAGAATGTCTGGCGTCGGGGTGTGTCCACACTGGGAACGTTCCTCTTGCTGACAACATGAGATTCCTCTAAACTGTCAAAGTCTAATTGCAATCACAGGGGGATTGATTGAAAAAGGAAAAAACATGCCGTAGATGCAAACAAACCCTACCCACTGCCGTGTTCGTTGACACATCTGGAGCAACAAATCCAAGAGGGCACTATTGCAGCGACTGTCACCAAGTAAGAGTAGAAGAATGGCATCAGGCTGCTCTCAAGGAAGAGGAACTCTATGTAAGAAAGCTCAAGATAGTCTATGGTGACCACTGGCAGCACTACGCAGGCCCAGAAGACTTCTACACCTCTTTGAAAGACGAAAGAGATTTTTGCCCGTACTGCGGAACAACCTACTCTGACGTCATCCCAGAAAAATTCAATCAAAACCCTGTCCACCTTGACCATATGGATCCACTGCAGAGAGGTGGCGAACACTCAATCCGAAACACCGTCCTTTGTTGTGGCCCCTGCAACATTCGCAAAGGCAAAAGGCCATTTTCAAAATGGGTCTCAACGCTACAGCCAGAATTTCAAACGCTTTCGCTTGAAATCTATCTAGTGTCCATCCGGAAAGCCCGGATTTTCAGATAGCGAAATTACAGTCTCCGAAGAAGAAGGCTCAGTATTGAACCTTCCTCCCGGGGATAGCTTGAATTTTCAGCTTTGCACACGGTCCTTTCTCAATTTTAGACGCACCACCGCCTGTGTTTCAGGGCTGCTCGCAGCTCAGGTCAAGACAGCCTGATGCGTGCCATTGCCAGCAGGTTATAGGAAACCACGCTGCTGCGGACGTATTGTTTGAAGCCATCCCAGCCGGACCAGGTGCAACGGTCGAGTCCGAAGGCCCGCTTGAGCACAGAGATTCCAGCCTCGATTCCGGCTCGGAAATTCCTCAGGCGCTTGTAGACCCAGTTGCTTTTGGCCATTGCCAGAACGGACAGCCCGCGCCGCTTAGCAAAGACGGCATCCTTGACCTGGTTCGACTTGGCGAAGTCCAGATTGTCTTTGGAGGCGAACCCGCCGTCGGCGGTTACCTGGCGCGGCATGCGTCCCAGAAGTTTCTGCTGGCGTTCAAGGAGCACCTGGTAACGATCACTGTCCGCCGGATTGCCGGACTCGATAAGGCAATCGAGAATAAGGGTCGAGGCACCGCCAGTGAAAAACACTTTGTGGCCGTAGGTGGTGCCCCGCTGCCCCTTGACGATAATGTCGCTGTGCTCCTCGAAAAAGGAGACGACCTTTTCCGAAGCCGGTACGGTTTCGCCGTTGATCACGCGGCGCCGGGTCTGGTCGATGACCTTACCCAGCAGGCCGACGGCCCGCTCCAGATTTGCCGCGATTCCCTGGGCGCTGAGGTAATCAAGGCCCTGATAGGCACGCAGTTCGGCAATTGCCGGCAGGGCATAGTTGACGACGCGTTCGGCATAGTTGAGCAGATCTTGATAGGCGGCTTTGCGGACCTGCTCTTTTCTGGTGTTGAGAATGGTCATCGCCCGCTTTTTAACCACGCGGCTGTGGTCGCTATAGTGGTAGACAGGGGCCGGGGATGATAATGCTTTCCCAGCACCGAGCCAGCGGGTGATAATCCGGATGCCGTCAGCCAGCAGACTGGAATCTGTCGGATGGTGGATGTCGGTTTCGATGGCTGTTGAATCGATGCGAACTTTGCGTCCTTTTTCGATCTTGTGTCTGACGGCGTAGTCAATGAGCAGGCGATGAATCTCTTCCCAACTCTGCTCGGAAATCGCCTTGATGTTCTCCTGCAGGATCGACTTGCGGGGATATTGCCCCATGTCCAGGCGAGCGAAACGACGGAAGGCGGAGGAGTCATCCAGATGAAAGGCAAGCTCCTCGTAACTGAGCTGCCGATATTGTTTCAGAACGGCACAACGCAATACCTGCTCGGCGGTCAACCCCTGTCGACCGGTGTCGGCCCGTTTGGCTTTGACCAGATCGTCAAAGACGACCTGGAGGAGACCCGGAGTGTCATCGAGGATCCGTGACATCTGCTCCAGTTCTTTACCGATCTTGGTGTTATTGACAGTCATAAACAGGCTCAGTTGGGATTTACGTTTTTGGCGCATCGAATGCCTCCTGAAAAGATGATTGTCATGCAATATCAGGTGGTTACGTTTTCGATTATGCCAGATTGCGTCTCTTCTTGAAAGCATAAAACGATGCTTTTATGTGTAAAATCAGTATGTTAACGTTTCCGGATGGGCACTATCTAAAAAAACATGGGCATCCACCAGAAGATTTCGTAGAAGGTTTCAACTTGGGTAGAGGTGTCGTTGATTTCGAATTCGTTGAAACTCAAACTGAAGAAGAACTCAGGAAGAAGTTTCCGAAGCCTAAACAAATAAAGTGAGTGCTAAAAATGACTGAAGAATTTGAGGTCGAATGTAAAAGCAAAACAGGTGAAAATTTTGGTTACCTTGTCAAGGCAATATTTGATGAGAACGGTCAAAACTATATTTTTAATATACATGCTATACCACCAATAGCCTCAAATGATTTCTTTCAGGTGACTGTCCACATCAAGGACCAGAAAACGGCTAAAACAACTGCTATTTACGCTAACGATTCATACTATAGGCAAAAAGGGATACCTGAAACTGTACTACCTTTAATTGCATCATTTCTAAATAGAAAGTTAGTATCAAGTTCACAAAGAATTCCCCTACTAACTGGGGAGAGACGAAGTCAAGAGGCAACGTCTATGTGGGAAAGATTAACGCACAAAGGCATTGCCATCTACAATTCACAACTTGATCATTACGAAATAGAACCACATACGTGATCTACCCTCAAAATCCCAATCGCACATCAAGAATTTTGGCGACTTGGGGTCGGACCAGGTTAACCTATTGTAATCACGCTCAATCGATGCCAAAATACTGGCGATATTTATGCTATGGGCTGATTTCCATGGTCAAAAACAGGCCCATAAGCTTTTAATGCAATCATCTTTCAAGGGAGGGAGCCATGCCGAGAGCCAACCGGTTCTTTGTGGCCAACCACCGAAGTTTGACACTTTCAAAGACATGAATTTTGCATTATCAATAACTTAGCACCACAGACTACCGAGTTTTTTACACTACATCTTTGCCGGTCGGGAACTGAGTAGGGATCGATTTAACGCCCAGCCGGTCGAGAATTTCCTTTTGCTCAGGTGTGATCCGGGTTGCCATCGTCATCCTTTTACCGTTGACGGTCAGCTCCCCCACCTTGATCTGCTGCAACGATTGCAGAGCCTTTGAGACGGAAGTCGTTTGCAGCCGGTTACGCATCCAGCGTTCCAGTTGCAACGCCAGCACGCAGATAAAAATGTGCGCGCGAATTCGTCGCTCGGTCCAGTGATAGACGGGGCGCAGCAGCAGACTGCTCTTCAGCGTCCGCCAGCCCCGTTCGATCTCGGCCAACTCCTTGTAGCGTTTGACAACCTCTTCAGCCGGCAGTTCAAGGTCGGTGGCCTCCAGCATCAGCACGCCATCGATGGTGTCTTCCCAGGCCAAAGCCTTGCGGTTCTTCTTGACGGTGAGCTTCTCGCCGGCCAACTCCACGTCATAAAGACTCAGCAGATTGCGGTCGCGCAAATAATCCCGGATACGGTCGTAGGTTCCCTGAGGCGTGGGTGGCTTGCCTCGTCCGGACGGGTTGGTCAGCTTCTGACGTTGCTCCCGGATCCATAGATCCGCCTTTTTGAGGCGCTCCTGCCGGTTGTTCCGCGTGTCGTTTGCCATCTTCGGCGCGTAAGCCACCACGAACCGGACTCCATCGCGAACCTCTTGCCGATATTGCTCCTGATCATCCGTTTCATCGAACTCTGTGCGCAGCGCACCGACCACCGCGGTGGCATGCGCATTCCGGCGCAAAGGATGCGCGACGATAAAGCCGACATCCTCGCCAAGGATATGCTCCAGATTGGCGTCGGAGAGCATGCCGCGATCCCCCACAAAGATCACCCGCTTCAGATGGAAGCGCTGTTTCAGGTCCGTGACCACCTCGGCCACCGTGGTCTTGTCTGCTGTGTTGCCGGGAATCTCTGAATATCTTGTGCTATAATATGACCAAAATAGTTACAGTTGCACAAGAGGAGGTTATTGTGAACTATCTAACCCCAGCATTGCTCAGCATCTTGATCCTTATACTCAGCGTGTCAACTGTCGGCGCTGCTCAAGACTACAACTCTTCCCGCTCCAACACTACAGCTGCCATTGATGTTCCGGATGAGACCGAAAAATTGCTGAGACTAGCAGTTGAGGATGCAACGGGTGTAATGAGAACCATGCACCTTCAAGACAACCGGGATGGCTACCAAGGTGACTACCAAATCAAAGTCGAAGTCCAAGTCACCCTGGAGCGGGCTCCTAGTCGCGCTGAAAGCATGAGAGCTCAACCTAAACCGTAATTTGACTACTGCAAAGTCCCCAAAGAACGTCTCCGGGAACGTCCTCTGTCTGCGGTTAGTACGCACAGAGAGCGTCAGCGAACGATATCTGCTTCGGGAACTGGTACGCTATGAAACTGCGCTATGTGTCGTAAAATGGCATCAAACCACTGACATCATTGAACTATAGCGATAGCGCACTTCAATAGCGCACCTGCCTTTTTATGTACGAAATTGGAGGTCTTTCAAGACTGTTTTTTGGACACTTCTCAAAGGCATTCTTTGCACTGACCAGTCAACTGTCCTGTCTCAAAGTTCCCCTGTGGACTTCTTCCGCTGCAGTCATTCAAAAAGGTCATCCGGGAACGCCCACTCTGGTATATAAACGCACTGAGAAGCGAGGAATGAGCCTATCCGGCCAGGTGCTGACTTCTGGCGTTTTTTTCATGAGTTGATATGTGCCCCGATGTTAGCAGCAAGATGAAATTATTGAAGGGTTGAAATGCGAATTAGTGCGACATATTAGACCGCTCCTTTTCCCTCTAACCATTTATTAGCCGAAAAATCATCGTTGCGTCACCAACCCCCAGGTGATACTCTTAGACGTACAATAGGAGGTACAGCCAATGTCAAAAGCGCCGAAAATTATTCCCATCTCGGATCTCCGCCAGGACGCCAGCGGTATCATCAAACGCGTGTCCGCTTCACGCGATCCTCTGTTTATCACACAGCGCGGAAGAGCCGCTGCGGTGATGATCAGCATGAAAGAGTACGAGCATACGCAGCATGAACTCGAAATCCTGAGATTACTTGCTCGCGGTGAGCGGGACATTGAGGCTGGCATTGGCTACGACATGGAAGCCGTTCTGGCAGAAGCTGATGCCCTGCTAGCTGAACAGCAATGAAAATCGTCTTTACCCCACCGGCTCGCGATCAGTTTCTGCAAGCATTAGCCTATATCCGCCGTGACAAACCGCCCGCGGCGGTTTCTTTTAGGCAAAAGGCCGAAAAGATTCTCCTGCGCCTCCGCGACTATCCTGAGTCCGGGCGAATTCTACCGGAGTTTCCGGATATTCACTACCGCGAGGTAATCATTACGCCCTATCGGTTTTTCTACCGTGTCAAAGATGATGTAGTATGGATTGTGGCCGTGTGGCACGATGCACAGATCCCCGAGGATCCATCAGAGAATTCGGTTAACAACTTGCCAAGCTGACGGATTATACGGCGTGCTTCTTATAGAACATTCTACGAGGTCCGGTAGGTCCGGGGGTCGGACCAAGCTAAGCGGTAGGTCCGGTAGGTCCGGGGGTGGTAGGTCCGGGTAGGTCCGGGGGTCGGACCAAGCTAAGTGCTTAGATTTACCTAATTTTACCCTTAAAAACCGCCCATTTTCTACCCTATGGCTCGATTTTGGAGGGCAAAATCAGCGCCATAAGCTGTTAATCCTTCCCGAACAACTGAATTGTCTTCACATTCGATAATCCGGCAACCGTTTCCCCTGGCTCTTAGTTGTGCATGGAATTCAGTAGCAAATTCGCTGCTCCCTACGGCCATGCTTTCTGTCCATCGACCATCTCTCTCAAGGTTTTGTTGAGAAATGGCGGCGTCGATCAGGCCACGGTGCTGGCGCTCCAAGTCGGCGAGGTTTTGCAGTTCCAACAGGTCCAGCAGTGCTTGCTTGTCCAGAATCCTGTTGCGTGTTTTGCTGCCGATGATCTCATGGTATCCGCCAAAGACCCATTCCTCAGGGTGTTGTACAACTCCGGCCCGTACCATGTTCAGGTCGACATACACCAGGCACCGCCATAGATGCGTTCCCGTCTCAATTGCCGTGGCATGGTAGCGGTCTTCCCAAAAGGCACCTTTACGGCTCTTTCGCTGGTTGTATTCCTGGGCGACCCGTCCGGCGATCAGTTGCATCATGTGCGGGATGCCGCTGCATGAAGAATTGTCTCGAACCAGCAAGTGAATATGGTTGGAAGTAACCGTGTAATTCAGCACGGAAATGTCGAGGCGTTGGCTCGCTTCGCGGAGCCAATATATCCAGCGGTGTCGATCGCGTACGAACTTCAGCAGGAAGTCGCGTTTGTGACATCTGTGCGTAATATGCCAGACGTGATCCTCCACAAAGAACCGGTTGGCCCTCCGCATGTTCCCCTCCTCTTGATTGCATTAAAAGTGTATGGGGCCGATTTTGATATCAAAAATCGGCTTATAGCATGAAAACTGAGGGTATTTTGGCACTAATTTAATGTGATTACAATAGCTTGAGTTGGTCCGACCCAGCTCCGTATTGTCACCGCTGAGCTTGCCGCCGAACGGCAGGTAGAAGTCCTCGAAAGCGAGTTGACCCTCAGGTGTTTTTCGATACATTTGGCAATCTCTACGTGCAAGGGTTTGAAAGGCAACCATCTGATTTCCTTGCACATTTTAGCGCAAAAGCAACAATAAAAACATGTAATTTCAACATGTTGGGCAACGCTCAGGAAGCCCTAATTAAGACAGGTATCATTTTAAAGATATTCCCCTGATGATTTCCACTGAAACAATAAGGAGATTGATTGTTGGAGGAGGCCAGATTTGTGGTAACGAAAAGCCCCAGCTCGGGGGTGACCAGGGTTACGAAATTGTTGTTGACAAAAGGATTAAAAAGGAATATTTGCCAATTAATTGGTCAATCTAAAATAGCCTGAGATGGCTTATTGAAGAAAGTCAAGGGCTCTGCTGTGACACAGCGGAACGACCCGGGACACCAAGGACAGTTGCTCGGTTTTGAGTTGCTTTCTTAAGGGTGTACCCGGGTTTTTTTGATTTTGACGCTTCGAAATTAAAGAGGTTGCAGATGATCAACAGATTCACATTTTTAATCTTGCGATTCTCGCCCCTTATGATTGTTGCCCTCGGGATTGCATTGCAGACGGGCTGCACGAGGGCGCCGCGAGTTCTGCCCGAAGAATTCGACCTCGGCCAAGCGCGTATCGACGCGGTCGCTGACGCGCCCCCGCAAGCGTCCCCAGGGGCACGCGGCAAGGTCGCCGGTGCGTTGGGCGGCAGCGCGGCAGGCGCGGCGGTCGGTGCGGTCGGTGTCGGTATGGTTGCCGCCCTGCCGTGCTTTTTCCTCGGCCCGTATGCTCCGGCCTGTTTTGCGGCAGTGCTGCCCGCTGCAGCAACAGGAGCGGTTGCTGGCGGTGCCGTGGGCGCCGTCCACGGGGCGTCAACGGCGGACAGCGCCGACACCCCGGAGCAGTCAGCGGCAAAGCGCGAGATGATCGATGTCGCGCTCGCAAGACTCACGGTTCAGGAACTGCTCATCGACCGGTTTCAGCGCCGGGCGAACGAGTCGACAGCCATCACATTGCCGGTAGTTGACCCGAACGCACAGGACGTTCCGGCAAGGTGGCGGATCGCTATTGACACAATCAATATTGCACCGGACCTAGCTGACTCCGAAGGCGCATATGCACTGTGGGCGTCTGCGAGTCTTGCGGTTAAAGAAGCAAACTCGGGAGCGACAGCGTTTCAAAAGAATTATCAGGCCCTCAGCCCGGAGATGCGAACGACTGCAGAGTGGGGGCAAGACAACGCCTTTGCAGCACGAACCGCGCTGGATAATTTGATCAACACACTCGCCGAGCAAATGTACAGCAACTTGTCGCGCGAAGACCTGACGCAAGGCGGGATATTGTGGCCACGGAGTCACTACAGGAAAAAGTTTTTCAGTCGCACGACCACCGCAATCACGACCAGAGTCGACGGCATAGAACGACGTGATGAGCAACCGGTACAATTGCTGGCCGGTCTGCACGAGGTGGAAGTTGCGCTCCGGAGGTTGTCTTATCTGTGCGGCTATGCCGGTTGTCTCGATTTCGAGCAGGAACGAAGGTCCTTCGAATTGCGTGTCGAAGCAGGCCGTAGCTATAAACCCTTTGCCTTGTGGGATTGCGATAAGGCCTGGATTGGCATAGTGGACACGGGGAGAGGTGCCAGAGATGACCTTGCGACTTGGCAGTCCATCTACGAATCGGACTTTAACGATTTGGCCAGGGATGCCGCTACGTATGAAGTTGTAGCCGGCGAGACGCCGCCGGAGATCTGTGGGGGACAGTGAGGTCGTGGGCGACTTGGGCGACTTGGGCGACTTGGGGTCGGACCAGGTTAACCTATTGTAATCACGCTCAATCGATGCCAAAATAATGGCGATATTTATGCTATGGGCTGATTTCCTTGGTCAAAAACAGGCCCATACGCTTTTAATGCAATCATCTTTCAAGGGAGGGAGCCATGCCGAGAGCCAACCGGTTCTTTGTGGCCAACCATGCCTGGCACATTACCCACCGTTGTCACAAGCGGGCATTTTTGCTGAAATTTGCCCGGGACCGGCAACGCTGGGTCCACTGGCTGCGTGAAGCAAGTAGAAGATATCAGGTTTCCATTCTGAACTACACAGTCACCTCAAATCACATCCATCTTGTGGTTTGGGACAACACCTCGCCCAGCGCAATCCCGGACATGGTTCAGCTCGTTGCCGGTCGCGTGGCCCAAGAGTACAACCTGCGCAAGCAACGCAAAGGTGCATTTTGGGAAGACCGCTATCATGCCACGGCTATTGAAACAGGATCGCACCTATGGAGATGCCTCAGCTACATCGATCTGAACATGGTGCGCGCCGGAATTGTGCGCCATCCGAAAGAATGGAAGTCCGGTGGCTACCATGAGATTGTCGGCAGCAAAAAGCGCAACACAATCCTCGATCGCCAAGCCTTACTGCAACTCCTCGAATTGAATGACCTCGATCAATTAGCGAGCCGGCATCACGACATGATCGAAGAATCTCTTTCCCGACGCGCATTGGAACGTGAAAAGCGGTGGACTGAGAACCTGGCTGTCGGAAGCCGTGCCTTTGTTGCGGGTTTTCAGGATAACTTGAAGGCCAGGGGCAAGCGGCGGCGAATCGCTACAGTAGAGGATGGATTTGTGTTATGCGAAGGATTAAGCACCTATGGGCCCGATTTCAGCCCTGAAAATCGAGCCATAGGTCCTTTATACAGCTATTTTTAAATGGAAAATCATCTGATTTCATGTACTTAATTTGGTCCGACCCCACTTCCACTTCCCCTTGTCGAAACCAGAGGGCCGTCAAGAGCCATCCAGGTTCCCGAATAATCTAAACGTCGGGGGCAACCCGAATTGCCCCCGTTCGCCAAAAGTCCGAATAAGGTGGGAATCAACATCTGGGCCGGACTTTTCCGCTGACCTTCAACAAAGTCACTCTACCTTTGCATTTACCAGAAGACACTTGTCGATGCAGTCAAGTTTCGATACAATGTGACGCAAATGCAACGCAAGGAGGCCAGCATGAAAACTGCAAGCATGCCATCGCTACGAGTCGATCCTGAACTGCGGCATGATGCCGAAAGTGTTTTGCGTGAAGGAGAAACCCTCTCAAGCTTTATGGAGCAAGCCTTACGGTTGTGCATCCAGTCCAGGCGAGCCCAGCAAGAGTTTATTGCTCGTGGACTGGTTTCTCGTGATGAAGCCCGAAGAACAGGCGAATATTTTGCGGCAAGCGATGTCTTGAGCGAAATGGAAAATATGCTGTCGCAGGCTTCAGGCAAGGCCCGCAAGTGACCTATCGGGTCCGTTACACAAAAGCTGCCAGAGAAGACCTCCTGCGACTCTATGAATTCTTATTAGAGAATGATCTGGATGCTGCGCACAGAGCACTTGAAGCCATCAAGAAAAGCCTGGAGCTTTTGCAGAATTTTCCATTCACCTGTCGCAAGGCAGTTACGGACAGTCCATTTCTTCGTGAGATGGCTATCCCCTTTGGAGCAGGTGGCTATGTCGCTCTGTTCGAGATCGAAGCTGACAATTTCGTCACAATTTTGGCTGTTCGCCACCAAAGGGAAGACGACTACCATTAGGTATTTTCTAAGGTGCGCCACGATTAAATATCAGCTTCTGGCACATTGAATTCGGGAGTAGGGGGTCGCGGGTTCGAATCCAGTCATCCCGACCAGTTTTCATAAGAGCGCGGCCTTCCCGGGGTCGCTTTCGTCGTTTGAGCTCCGGGACAGGTCTGGTCCGGAGTCATCTCCTCTCTGAAAATTTGGTAGGAGAACACCTACGAATAACTATGATGGATCTCTTGTGTTACAATATTACCAAATAGGTCACCAATGGACACATGGAGGACATTATGAAATTTCAAGTCGCACTATTGCTTAGCTCCCTGCTCCTTCTTTTCAGTGTAACAAATGCCGGCGCTGCTCAAGACTACAACTCATCACGCTCCAACAAATCAGCGGCTATTGTCGTGCCGGACGAGACAGAGGAATTATTGAGACTAGCAGCCGAAGATGCTGTGAGTGTCATGAGGACAATGCAAGCGCAAGACGGTCGGGATGGTTATCGGGGAGACTACCATATCAACGTCGAAGTAAAGGTAACCTTAGAGCGTGCTCCGAGCCCCGCTGACAGCAGGAGAGTTCGCCCCTGATTTTGTGATTTTAGTTTTTTCTATTTAAGGATCAGGTAGTTCAGGGTCAGACCACACTTTTGAGTGTAAGTCATTTGACCTTGTTCTCAATTGCATGGAAAGGGAATCCGCCATGAAAGAATTTATAGCGATACTATTCACAATCGTAATGTCACTGCCGACTGTCGCATTCGCCGCGGAAAAAAAACCTGCTCAAAGGGAATTTATCTCTGCTTACAACTTCAAGATCGAGATTGAAGGTGTCGATGCCGGGGCTTTTAGTGAAATCACCGGCCTCGAAAGTAGCATTGAAGTCATTGAATACCAAGACGGTGACGATCCGTTAACCCGTAAGCGACCAGGGCGTACAAAATACAGCAATATTACGCTGAAGAGGGGCTACCAGGGCGACAACACTCCCTTGGCAAATTGGTTTCAAACTATTCTGAACGGCAAGTTTGAACGCAAGCGTTGTGCAGCAATATTCGTTGACCAGAAAGGCAACGAAGTCCTGCGCTACAACCTATCTGAAGTTTGGCCTTCCCGTCACAACATCCTGGTAGAAACCGACCCAGTGACGGGGAAGACGTATCTCGTTGAAGAAATTGAGTTAGCTGTGGAAAAAATCGAGCGGAACATTTAAAACCATTCAGAGGACTATGAAGGCCGGGGAAAACCCCCCGGCCTTTTCCTTTTGCAACACAACAAGTCGCTAGTGTGCCCTGTAATCTACCGACTTGACCGAGCAATCATATCCTAATAGAGGCAGCCATGCCGAGAGCCAACCGGTTCTTTGTGGCCAACCATGCCTGGCATGACGACCCCGGCATCTACCCGCCATGTCATCGTCACCAGCTTTCAGAATCGCAGCTTTGTTATCGTTTAAGCATGGAGAGCAGTCCGATACCGCACCTGCGTTTTGAACATGCGTCCAGATGATGCTCTTTTCACTAACAAAAAACCGCCTGTCAGTCATTCTGACAAGCGGCTTATTGCTTCTCGTAAAGGTGAGGGGTCTTATGCCAGTTCAGCCATCAAGTGTGACATTGCCTTGGCAAACGCCACCGGATCACGCGGCCGGTCGCCTTCAAGCAACAACGCCTGATCGTAGAGAAGGTCGACATACTCCTTGAGCCGCTCGTTCTGGGCATCGGCGGCGAAGAGCGACTGCATTTTGGTAATCAGAGGGTGGTCAGGATTGACTTCGAGGAAACGTTGTCCCCGGGGGACGTTCTGCCCCATGGCGCGGAACATCTTTGCCATCTGCGGATCAAGATCATGCTCACCGGTGACCAGACAGACCGCTGAATCCTTCAGCCGTCCTGAGACACGCACCTCGCCGACCACATCCTTGAGCTGCTCCTTCATCAACGCCAGCAGGTCGCTGTACTCCTTTTG
>RRYU01009825.1_pt1 | contig 15309 bp, 12 predicted proteins | sample 2162651 | NCBI WGS metagenome assembly RRYU01 (sample SAMN10267283, study PRJNA491782) | microbial mat metagenome | isolation source: biomat in the production well | place: Japan: Minami-Kanto gas field, natural gas well KTG3 | collected 2017-06 | reverse complement strand
TCCATAAAAAAAATTATCGAGTCGGGCGGCAGGCTTATACTCATGTCACACCTCGGACGCCCGAAAGGCAATGTGGTACCCGAACTCTCTCTTGCCCCTGTGGCAAAAAGGCTCTCCGAGCTGCTTGACATAAACGTCGTTATGGCCGACGACTGCATCGGCACCGAAGCGATGCAGCAGGCACTTGCCCTGCAAGACGGAGAAATCATGCTCCTTGAAAACCTCCGGTTCCATTCCGAGGAAGAAAAGAACGACCCTGAATTTGCACGCGAACTTGCTTCGATGGGGGAAATCTATGTCAATGACGCATTCGGCACCGCCCATCGCGCTCACGCCTCGACCGAGGGGATATGCCATTTCGTCCAGCCCTCCGTGGCAGGCTACCTCATCGAAAAGGAACTGAAATATCTCGGACAGGCACTGAACGCTCCTGAGCGCCCGTTTCTCGCAATTCTTGGCGGCGCAAAGATTTCCGGTAAAATCGATGTTCTGGAAAACCTGTTCGACAAGGTCGATACGGTGCTTATCGGCGGGGCGATGATTTTCACCTTCTTCAAGGCACAGGGGTACAACGTCGGCAAATCGCTGGTAGAGGAGGACAAGGTGGAGCTTGCCGCTCACCTGCTGCAAACTGCACGGGATAAAAACATCAGAATGCTGCTTCCCGAGGATGTCGTTGGAGCAACCGAATTTTCCGCTGATGCCGAAACCATGACCGTACCTGTCGAGAGTATCCCGGAAAACATGATGGGACTGGACATCGGGCCGAAAACCATCGACACCTATTCACGGGAGATTCTTCAGGCAAAAACCGTAGTCTGGAACGGACCGATGGGTGTTTTTGAAATCGAGGCATTTGCAAAGGGCACCATTGCAGTCGCGCAGGCACTTGCCGACGCCACAGCAAAAGACACAGTCTCCATCGTGGGCGGTGGCGATTCCGCAGCGGCGGTAATGAAAGCGGGCCTCGCCTCCGGCATAACCCACATATCGACCGGCGGCGGCGCAAGCCTCGAGTTCCTCGAAGGAAAGGTTCTTCCCGGCATCGCCGCGCTGAACGATTAATAATCGTCCGGCATTACATGCTGCTGTAAACCATTACATACGAGAGTTAACCAGTAAATCAAGAGTTGAACCTGTACGGAATGAACAATTATAACCAGCCATACAGCCCGGGAGGATTCCAGGTAATGCCCCCGGCGATAAAGACCTTAATACTGATTAATGTTGCGGTCTTTTTAGTAATGATGTTGTCTCCAATCGCTGATCGTTTTTTGTACCTTTTTGGCTCACTCTGGCCGATCGCGTCAAGCAGCAAAGAAGGTGTTAGTTTTCAGATCTGGCAGCCTGTCAGCTACATGTTCATGCATGGCGGTTTCGCGCATATCCTGTTCAACATGTTTGCGCTCTGGCTGTTCGGCACAGAGATCGAAAACTACTGGGGGACGAAAGAGTTTACAGCCTATTATTTCATTTGCGGTATCGGCGCAGCGCTGATCAACCTCATGACGACAGTCGGCAGCCCTTACCCTACGGTCGGAGCCTCCGGCGCGGTGTTCGGCATACTGCTCGCTTTCGGCATGATGTTTCCCGACCGCTATATTTTTCTCTACTTCCTGTTCCCCATCAAGGCAAAATACTTTGTGGCCGGTTACGCCGCCATCGAGTTGTTGATGGGCATCAACAGCTCGACCATGGGCAGCCGCAGCAACATCGCCCACTTCGCGCATATCGGCGGTATGGTTTTCGGCTTTGCCTACATCAAGTTCCGCCAGCAGGGCTTTTCATTTTCGGACTGGCTGGAGAAAACCTTTCCCAGGCAGGATGAAAAGGACAATGGACCGAAACTGTACAAAAAAGAGAAGGAAGAAAAGAGCATGCAGGTGTCCGAAGCCGAGATCGATGCGATCCTCGATAAAATATCCCGCCACGGTTATGAATCCCTGACCGATGATGAGAAGCAGAAGTTATTGAAAGCAGGAGGAAAAAAGTAACGTGTTCAGTTCATAAATAGTGCTTATACGATGAATACAAGGGGAAAAGCTTTTGAGCGGGCGAAGAAAAAAGCGGAAAACGTCGCCCGTGATCCGGAAAAAGTCAAGAAAATCATAGACTCTGCGATCCACAAGGCTACCGCAGCCAAAACCTCTTCGCAGTTTCAGGAAATCGCCGATAAGTTCCAGGCACTGGTGCGTATGCTCGGAAGCTGGATCAACAAAGAGTACAGTGTCATCCCCTGGCAGACCATCGTACTTGCCTTTACGGCAATAGTCTACTTCGTCACACCGTTCGACGCCATATTCGACTTCATCCCCCTTCTCGGCTTCGCCGACGACGTCGCCGTCCTCACCGCCGTACTGTCATCGATCAACCATGATGTCATGAAATTCATTGAATGGGAAGGCGGTCTCGCACAGCAGGAAGCCCCTGTAGCCAATGCGGTCGATGCGGATTTCGAGGAAGTGGATCAAAAAGGGAAAACATCATAAATAGGCTGTGCCATCTGAAAACTCTTCGGCTTGCGGTAACCGTCATGCTTAGGAGTCATAGTACTGTCATAGCAGCAAAATCAACTATTTCCTGTTATCAGCTCTCCGGAATGCTCTGAAAAACTTCAGCTGTATCTGTCGGTATCATAGGTTCTCCAGCAGTTGGGAAATTTCCTTTGGCGACGGCAGTTGCCCCCTCAGTTCCTTGGGTAGCGTCCTGGTGATTTCATAGGTAGCCACACCGATGGGCTTGCGGGCGTCGTGCAGGGTATATTCAACAATGGTACGGCTCTTTTCCTTGCAGAGAATGATACCGATGGAAGGATTCTCGTCCTCCTGCCGAACCTGCCGGTCCAGCGCAGTCAGATAAAACTGCATCTTTCCGACATACTCCGGCTGAAATTCACCAATCTTCAGCTCAATGGCCACCATGCAGCGCAAACTCCGGTGGAAAAGCAACAGATCGATGAAAAACTCTTTGCCGTCCACCTCCAGCCGGTACTGACTTCCCATGAAAGCAAACATCCCTCCCATAGCCCGAAGAAAATGCTCGATTTTTCCAATCAATGCCCGTTCCAGCTCCCGTTCGCTGTGTTCGTCGCCCAATTCCAGAAAATCGAACGTGTATTCATCCTTCACCGCAAGCTTGGCTTGGGCACGAAGTTCCGGGGTCACTGACTGTTCGAAGTTGGTCTGGCCCAGCAAAGACTTCTCGTAGCTCTGGTTGTCGATCTGGTGAATAAGGACATTCTTGGACCAACCGAATTTCCGGGCCATGCGGATGTAGAATTCACGTTCCAGAGGATCCTTGCAACGCTGAAGAATAACAAGATTATGGCTCCAACCGATTTGTGCAACCAGTGGTTGCACTCGTTCGTCGTTACGGTAAAGCAAGTAGAACTCGCGCATGTAAAAAATGTTCCGTCGGGAAAAACCATTGATGCCCGGAAACGCTGCCCGCAGATCGTTGGACAACTGCTCGGCAATGGCTGACCCATGCCGAGCATCCGCCTGACGCTCCACAATCATCCGTCCGATATCCCAGTAAAGCCCAACCAACTCGGTATTGACCGCTTTCAGCGCGGCGTACTGCGCCGAACAGACGCGCTCTTTGACCTCGGCAAGGAGGTGCGCGTAATCTTGGCCTGAATTGCTCTTGTTCAGCTCGCTCATGTCCCGCCTCCCGTTGAAATCCTGTCCGTACAATCAAAAAAACCTGAGAGATCCACCAGGATGTATCGAGTCAGCTAACCCGAAATAAACATCAGATAAATATAACAGAGACAGGAAGGAGTGAAAAGCATTAGTACAGTACTTTTATGGCGAAGCGCATACACCACTTAATAAAGACAAATCACCCCGGAGGCATCGCTCCGGGAAAACGGGATTAATCAGGCGGGTTTGGTGGAGAGGGAGGCCTCTTCATTTTTGTTTTTTGATTGTTGATTTTTGAGTCCGCCTTCTGGCTTCCGACTGCTGTCTTCTGGCTCCTGGCTTCTGAAGTCACAGCTTCCCCACCGGCGCTATATACACCGTAAACTCCTCATCCCCGTCAATCACAGGCAGCCGGTCACATTCGGCCCATCCTTAAGCAGCTCAGGCACATAACAACAGCAACGTCAAAATAGCTGATATTTTCTGCGTAAAATTAATTTATCAGCCCTATATTGGCGCCAGTAAGCTGCGTGACTGTTCCAGGCTTGTGGATCATCAGTCGTACCTGAATAAGCGAACCAGGCTGTCGGCGCTTATACCCTCACTATTACCTCAAATCAAACTGGAGTTACTCTATGTCGTTCAAATTGCAGAACGAACTGATGCATGCCACTTCTCGTGATCAGGTGGCTGGTGTTTACTGGGCAAACCGTGACATTGATCCCGCTTTTCTCGGGAATCACCATTTTTTCATTTTTATGTACAAGGATGAAGAGCAGGCAAAACGCGTGACCGGTTGTTGGGACGGATGGCATGTTCGATATCGCCGTGAAGTAAATGATGCCGGGCTGGCCGTATACTTTACTACTGTTGGAGTGGGGACGGATTCCAGTGAAAACATCATGTATAGATTCAATCCGGAGTCTGATATCTGGGCAATCAATGAAATTGCCAAAGAGAGTAATACGGATACCCTTAGTCCAGACAAGGATCTACAGGCTGTTCGTCTCTCTCCTCAGGCATCATCCCACAACATTCCATCGTATGAAGATCTCATGAATGCTATTCTTGGAAAGATCTTCAATTTCAACAAGAACAGGGAGATGGGAAACACCATCACGTATCATCTTTTTACTCAAAATTGTTCTGCCGGAGTAAATACAGTTCTTTCCACTCTCGGTTTTCCTGATTCATATCGTGAGCAAATGGGTGAATTCTCGGGAATTGACATGGCAGAGGAAAGCATTGTCGCTGCCGATCTTTACCGTATGGCATACGTTGGCAACAAGCATTCTCTGGAATTGCACGCAACGGGATGTGAGTATGTCTCTCGTATGCGTTCATCCAACAAGGTTAACTTCACCTCAATATTCGATGCCCTTGACCGGGGCTATAATGGTTGTGCGTATTGCATGAAGCAGTTCGATACTGACAGACGGGAGGCCCCTCAAAAGATATTCAAGCTTCACCTTATCGGGCTCGCCTGTAATGAAACAGAAGACTTGTCAGGCGCAGACAGCGCCTATCTTCGGGTTAATGGTATCAGGGTCTGGGGGCCTGTCCAGATGAATAATGGTGATGCAAAAGTACTGACGGATGTTCCTCCGATAGAATTTACTGATGTAGCCAGGATCTCATTGTTTGACAAGGACTCAGGGGCTTCGATTGTACATGAGAGTGTGTCGCTTGATGAAGACGATTCTCTGGGCAAAGTCTCTATTCCTGGAAGCCTTGCCGGCCAGGGAGAAAAATCCTGTGTATTTAATAAAGATGGTGCTCACTATCTGCTGATTTACAAGGTGCTCGAGTATGATGTGAATACCGGTGAACCGGTTCCTGGCACGACCTATCAACTCTTCCTTGAATCCCTCAAGTGTCATGAGACTGAAGATTTTACCGGAGCTGACGAGACCTATATACGTGCCAACAATGTCATCATATGGGGGCCTAAATCAATGAATGACGGCAATACACGGGATCTCACCGGTCTGGATCCTCTCGGGTTTCAGGGGAGTGTGCGTCTGGATCTCTATGACAAGGATGGCGACATGCCTTCAGATGACGATGATCATCTCGGGCATTTTCTGGTTACGCCCGCTGTCAACGCTCAGGGCACTCAATCCTATACATTCAATGGTGACGGAGCAAGGTATGTGCTTAAATACCATGTAGGGGAGCAGTCACCTGTTACAGAGCCTGCTGATTATCGTTTGAAGCTGATTTCCCTTACCTGCCATGACACCGAGGATACTACAGGCGCAGATGAAACCTATCTGCATGTAGACAGAGTTCTCAAATGGGGGCCTCGCTCAATGAACGATGGAAACACAAAAAGCCTGGCAGGTATCGAACCGATTCGTTTTCAGAATTCTGTCCGTCTTGACCTGTATGATCAGGACAGCGGGTCATGGTACGATTCTGATGATCATATCGATAAGGTGATTATTTCCACCGGGGACAGCGGACGGGGGACAAAGGAATGCAAGTTCAAGGGTGATGGCGCCAGCTATACCCTGAAGTATGAAGTCCTTTCCTGACACTCTTCCGCCTTTTCAGCACGATTGTCATCCAGGCAGTCGTGCTGTTTCTTCTCGATCGCGTTATACCTTCCCCACCGGCGAGATGTACACCGTGAACTCCTCATCCCCGTCTACCCCGAGCAACCGGTCGCATTCGGTCTGGTCGTAGGCGGCTATGGCGCAGGTTCCCGCACCGAGGGCAGTACAGGCAAGATAGAGGTTCTGGCAGACGTGACCCGCGTCGAGGGCGATGACCTTGTGTGCCGCGAAGCCGTAACGCCATTCCATGCGCTCCGGAATGGTCGTCCAGAAGAAGGTTGCGGCAGCACCGGCTACGAACCGCTGGTCCATACAGGCGTAGGCTGACTTGATTCCAATCCGATCATCAACGGACAACCGGATCAGTTGATTGTCAAGGGGGAGGTAACGGTAGAGGCCGGGAGGCAGACCTTCGACGTTCTGCGCGGCGATGTAGGTTTCAAACGAGTGGCGTGCCCCCGCGGAAGGCACCGTGCGCAGGGCGCACTCTTCACTCAGCACATGCCGAACCCCCTGCGTCGCCCAGAGCAGGGCGGAAAGTTCCTCAAGAGAAAGCGGCTCGTCTGTATACAACCGTACGCTTTCCCGATGCGCAATCGCATCGCCGACCGGCATGACACAGAGTTTCCTCAATGAATCCGGGCCTTCCGGCAGATCAATACGAACAACGTCTTCCGGACAGGATTTTTGCAGCGGCGGGGCGGGAAGCCTGCGGCTCTGGGCCGTTTGCGTAAAATTGATTTCCTGACGAATACTGTCTTTGAGGAAGTAGCGATACTCTTCCAGCTTTTCATACGGCTTTCTGCCTGATTTCATGCTTTATCTCCGGTTCTCATGAACGACTGTCGAGAAGTAATAGAGGTGCCCTTTTGTCAACAGGCTATCGCGAACAATAATTCCTTTGTCATAGCGCAGACCGGCCCCTCGATTGCATCAGCAGGAACACAACGATCACCAATGAGGCCTTGTTCATCTCAAAGCTCATGTTGTATATTTCGAAGCCCCTGGATGCCGGAGCATTTGTTTTATCAACCGTTCATCTTTGGATATACTATGACCATGCCGAAAAAAATCATGCTGCTTGGCAGCGGAGAGTTGGGGAAGGAGTTCGTGATCGCTGCAAAGAGACTCGGGCAGCATGTCATAGCGATTGACAGCTACAACGATGCACCGGCTCAGCAGGTGGCGGATGAACGGGAAGTGATCGACATGCTTGATGGCGAAGCACTCGACAGAGTAGTAGAGAAACACCAACCGGATATCATCGTGCCGGAAATCGAGGCCATCCGTACCGAAAGGTTGTATGACTGCGAGAAACAGGGTATACAGGTTGTGCCTTCCGCCCGGGCAGCCAATTTCACCATGAACCGTAAATCCATTCGAGACCTCGCCTCGAAAGAGCTGGGCCTGCGAACGGCAACCTATCGCTACGCCGCATCCCTTGAGGAACTGAAAAACGCCGTGGAGGAAATCGGTCTTCCAGCTGTGGTGAAACCGCTTATGAGCTCGTCCGGCAAGGGGCAATCGACCATCAAAAGCCTGGAGGATAGTGAAACAGCGTGGCACTATTCGCAGAGCGGCAAACGGGGTGACATCGCCGAAGTGATCGTTGAATCGTTTGTTCCGTTCCATACCGAGATTACGCTGCTGACCGTAACGCAGAAAAACGGCCCGACGCTCTTCTGCCCCCCTATCGGACACCGCCAAGAACGCGGCGACTACCAGGAAAGCTGGCAGCCGTGTCGTATCAGCGAAACTCATTTGCTGGAAGCTCAGGAAATGGCTTACAGGGTCACCCGTTCTCTGACAGGCGCGGGCATCTGGGGTGTCGAGTTTTTTCTCTCCGATGACGGACTGTATTTTTCCGAGCTTTCTCCCCGCCCGCACGACACCGGCATGGTCACCCTGGCCGGCACGCAGAACCTCTCGGAGTTCGAGCTGCACATCCGGGCAGTCCTCGGACTGCCGATTCCGGAAATCACCTTGACGCGCGTCGGCGCCAGCGCGGTGATCCTGGCGGACAGAGACGGCGGCAATCCCTGCTTTACCGGTCTGGAAGATGCTTTATCCGATCCCGGTACCGACATCCGTATTTTCGGAAAACCGGCAACGCGCCCTTACCGGCGAATGGGAGTCGCTCTCGTCTCCGCTGAACCTGAAAGCGACGTGGACAGCGTCAAAGAGAACGCGATTGCATGCGCCGCAAAGGTAACTGTCTTCTGCGAGGAAAACTGAACGGAAGTCCCGACAATGGAGCTGGTGAGTTTTTGACTTTTACCTTTTGACCTTTGACTTGGCTTCAGACGTTTCTTCTGAAGCACGCGAGCGTCTCGATATGACTGGTATGCGGAAACATGTCTACCGGCTGAACCTCTTCCAAACGGTAATTGGCGGCGCAGATCACCTTGCCGTCGCGTGCGAGGTTGGCCGGATTACAGCTGACATAGACGATGGTTTCGGGCTGAAGCCGCACCATGGTTTTCAGCGCCTTAGGATGCATGCCCGCCCTCGGTGGGTCGGTGACGATCACCCTCGGAAAGCCGAACTCCTCTAGGGTGCCGAGAAGCATATGAAAATCCTTAAGATCGACCCTGTAAAACGAAGCGTTGGAGATGCCGTTTCGTGATGCGTTTTCTGCCGCGTCGGCAAGAGAGCTCTCGACGATTTCAAGCCCTACCGCCTGTCGGCAGCGCTCGGCAAGATAGAGGGTAATGGTACCTGTTCCGCAGTAAAGATCGTAGACCGTATCATCCTTTCTCAGCCCGGCCATCTTCATGATGCCGCCATAGAGGGCTTCCGCCTGTTTTGTGTTTGTCTGAAAAAAAGAATTGGCGGATATGCGGAACTGCAGATCGCCAAGACATTCCTGAATAACTCCTTCACCATGAACGACAAACTCTTTCTCTCCCACCGCAACGGTGTTTTTCCGTGTGGTGACATTGTTGACGATAGTCATCTTCTGACCCGGCATTGCCTCCAGAAGCCGGTCACGATATGCCTTCATCAGTGCGAAATCATATGAAGAAGTAACCAGATTGACCATCAGCTCATCCCTCTCCTCACTGTAGCGGAGCATGAGGTTTCTTAAAAATCCTGTATGCGCCCTTGCCGCATAGGGCGAAAGGCCCTCTTCTAACGCAAACTCCCTGGTTACTGTCAGCGCCCTGTTCATGCACTCTTTTGCAAGATAGCAGGTATCTATTTCAAGCACTTTCTCGAAATTTCCGGGAGCATGAAAACCGAGTGCAAAATCCTTCGGTTTTTCGAGGATATCCATTTTCAGCTCCTCCGGCATCAGATAGCGCTTGCTTGAACAGGAAAATTCCACTTTGTTCCGGTAATGCATGATGTCAGATGCAGGCAGAACCGGCTTGACGGCAGTGTCCTGAAAGCCTCCGATATGCACCAGAGCGTCATGCACTTTTTTCTGCTTGTAGCGAAGCTGGGCGTCATAGCTGACATGCATCCACTTACACCCTCCGCACACCCCGAAAACCGGACAGACCGGCTCGACCCGGTCTGCAGAAAACGCCAACACCCTGCCGACAACCGCCTCGATATAGGAAGGTCGTACCTTGGTTATGGTTGCGTCAACCCTGTCCCCTATTGCCAGCATTCCCCGTACAAGCACTCCTGTACCGCTTTCCAACCTCCCGAAACACTGGTCCTTTTCAGCGATATCGGAAATCGTCAGTTCGACGCTCTCTCCCTTTTTGTAAAACTCTCTCAAATTGTTTTCCATCACACTTGCTTCCCCACAGTTAATAATGCCGCTCCGATAACCCCGGCGCTGTCCCCCAGCTCCGGGTGAACAACCGGAATGTCGAGAGAATCGTTGAACAGATACTTTTCCATTGCCTTGCGGGCAGCGGGGGAGTAAAGCGCCTCCACATTGCCGACCCCGCCGCCTATGATAAGAATATCAGGGTCAAGAATATTGATCACCTGGGCAATCGCCTTGCCGAAACCGCTCAGCAACCGCCCGATTGTTTCTCCTGCTGCCCGGTCGCTACCGGTCGATGCAGCGATCTCTTTAAGTGATTTTCTTATTCCTCCCGACCGTATAGCATAATACCGTTCGAGAGCCGGTCCGGACAGAACCGTCTCCACGCACCCTTTTCTCCCGCAATAGCAGAGGTCTCCATCGGCGAAAAGCTGGTTGTGACCCCACTCTCCTGCTATTCCGTGTGCGCCGTGCATAACGTTTTTACCGCAGACAACACCCCCGCCAACCCCGGTGCCGAGAATTATGCCGAAAGCAACGGCCGTACCGTAACACATCGTCTCACGACCCGCTCCATAGAGGGATTCGGCAAGCGCGAAACAGTTGGCATCGTTACCGAGAGTCACGGCTGTCTGCAGCAGTTTTTCAAGATCGGCAAGCACCGGCTTGCCGTTCAGGCAGACAGTATTGGAGTTTTTCAGTAAACCGGTTTTTCTCTCAATCCTTCCGGGAGTCCCTATACCTACATGCGGAGGGAGAGGACAACGCAGTTCATCGGCCATCATGCGCACAAGGGTTGCCACCCTCGCGAGTATATGGTTGTACCCTGCGGAAGCTTCGGTGGGAATCCTGAGTCGAACCAGCGGCTTCCTCTTCTCATCGAGGACGGTTCCTTCGATTTTCGTCCCTCCCAGGTCTATGCCCCAGTAACGCGCCATCACCTGTTTGTGCTCACAGAGTATTTCATTATCCATGCAAAAAGAGTATACACAAGCCCTGAACAGCCTATACCGGCAATAATTCCAGCAACAGCATCTGCGGGACAACAAGGTCCTGTAAAGATTACCCGGCAAGAAACCAGAAAGGCATACAGAACCACAGCCGCCGTATAGAGCTTTTCAACGGAATCCCCCCGGCTGAAAAACAGGTAAACGAGACCGGCAAAAGCAACGGCCTGTGCAGGGCGAACGGCCGGAGGCGCCCAGAAGGTTATCCACCCGGCACACCCGGCAGCAACCAGAACGAGCAGAAACACTACCAGACCGTCCCGGCCTTTCCGCACAACCATAAACAGTCCGGCAAGAAAAAAAACAGGGGCCGACAGACTCTCGTCAATTGGATGAACCATGTTCCATTATCTTCCTCAAACCTGTATAGAACCGCTTAACCATGCATCTTGCCGCCGCCGGGGTATCCCGGCGGCGGCTCAATCCAAGGTCAACGTTTTTTTCCGCCTTTTTTCTTTTTCTGAGGGATCTGTGCCGGCTTTGCAGGAGTTATTGCCGGCAAATCTTCTGTCGAGGATGTTTTATTGATGTAGTAGGTCTGGGCAATGCTGAACACGTTGAACATCAGATAGTAGAGTCCGAGACCTGCAGGAAGATTGTTGAAAAAGAGCAGCATCATGACCGGAAAAATATACATCATCATCTTCATCTGGTCATTCGTCTGTACCGTTGGCGTAATCTTTTGCTGCAAATAGACCGCTCCGCCCATGAGAATCGGAAACAAGGCAATATGATCTCCGTACAGAGGAATGCTGAAGCCCAAATCAAGGATAGAATCCGGAAGGGAAAGGTCTTTTGCCCAGAGGAACGATTGCTGCCGCAACTCTATGGACGAGCGGAACACATAGAACATTGCAAAAAGAAGCGGCATCTGCAGCAGGACAGGAAGACACCCGCCAAGCGGATTGACACCTGCTTCCTTATAAATGCGCCCGAGTTCGCTCTGCATTTTCGTAGGATTATCCTTGTATTTCTCCTGCAGTTCTTTCATCATCGGCTGGAGAGCAGCCATTTTTTTCATTGATTTCGTCGAGGCCATGGTCAGCGGGTAGGTTACCAGCTTGATCAAAAGGGCAAATATGATGATAATCAGACCGTAATTGTCCATGAACTTGTTGAGCAGATTGAACATCGGCAGGATGATGTATTCCGCAAAAGGCCTGGTTAACCAGTCCCAGCCGAAATCCATAATCTTTTCGAGGTTCACGCCAAGCGAATGCAGCACATTGTAATCAACGGGCCCGACATAGAGCACAAGAGACTCCTTGTGGGTCTTTTCACCGGGAGGAAGCGTAAACTTCAGCGCTGCGGTATAGTTTTCAAACTTTTCTCCCGCCTTGTGGCTTCCGCTCAGATACACCCCTTCTGTCGGCGAGTCAGGTATGAGCGATGCTACAAAATATTTTGTCCTGACGGCGATCCATGTGGCAACCCCCGATTGTTCTTCACGGTAGTCTTTCGAGGGATCGCTTGCATCGAGCTTGAGAAGGCTGCCCCCCATATATGCCGATGCCCATGAGTTCTGCATTTCGTCATCTGCATTTTTCTCGGAATGCAACAACCCGCCATCCCACTCAAGCTGGTATTCGTTGCCGGGCAGCAAACCCTCAAAGCCGGTCATTTGCACATCATAATCTATTGCGTAGTTGTCACCGGTGAAGGTATAGACAACAACAATATTCCTGCCGGGAGCGACATCGAGCCGATAGGTTAACGAGTAGGACTGCTCTCCTGTAAGGGATACCTCGCCCTGTTGGTCAGATACTGTAAAATACAGATCCCTTGTGTCTATCTTCTTGCCGTCACGGGTCTGAAAAAACAGCGACAATGCGCCGCTGTCGCTGCTTGTAACCAGGTCGAACCGTTCCCTGTCCGAGTTGAGATGCTCCTTCAATACCATCGACTTCAGGGTAGCCCCGCGGGAAGAGAGAACCGCCGTAAACAGTTCATTGTCAATCGTAATCAGTTTCTCCTCACCTTCGGCTGCAGCGGCAAATTCGCCGAAATTGTCTGTACTACCGACCTCCTGCATAACCGATGCCGTTCCGTTACTCCCATTACGTCTCTCTTCGACGGCTGTAACATCTTCCGCCGTCATGTCCTGCACAGGATTTCTCTCAGGAGCCATAAACTGCATCCACACAATCATGATCAGACCTATCAGCACAAGTCCTATGACAGAATTTTTATCCATTATCTCCCTTCTTTAGAGTTTAGTTTTTCGCCGGTCAGTGGCACCGGATCGTATCCTCCCTTGGAAAAAGGATTGCAGCGAAGCACACGCCACAGAGTTAGCCACGTCGCATAAAAGAAATTATGCATCCGGAACGCTTCAAGAGCATAACTTGAACAAGTGGGATAAAAACGGCAGGACGGACCAAGCAGGGGAGAGATATATGACCGGTAAAACTTGATCAGAAGAATCGGTACCTGGTTTATAATTTTCCGGAAAGCATTGCGTTCCATGATGCTTTTTTGCTATTACTATACACAACTCAACCGGGAGCCGTACTTTTTATGCCTTCAAGCAGTTCCCTGACTTCTTTTCTGAAACTTTCCGACGACGGCAGCCTGTTATTACGGCCGATATACATAAATGCTATACAGAGTACCCTGTTTCCGTTTCCGGCATATTTTTCTGCGCACTCGACAGCAACTGGTTTCGCATGTCTGTACGCTTCCTTCATCAATCGTTTGATCCTGTTGCGGCCAACCGCATCAGGTCTGGTTTTCTTACCGACAACAAACAACACCTTCGGAAGAGACCTGTTCCCTCCGGATTCCATCTCAAGCGGGGCAAACAACACTTTGATAGCATTTCCCCTGAAACTGCGAGCGGAACTGAAAAGTTTCGATACCGGTGTACTGCCTCTGAGTATCTCATACTTTTTCAATGAATGCACACGGGCACTTTCCACAATATCACTGGACGGTTTATCATCTAACCTACTTTCGGCGGGATCCCATGTCGCTGCTGACACTGAGCGAATGGCGTCCTTTCGCCCTGCGGGAAGCTATAATCCTGCGCCCGGTTTTCGTTGCCATGCGCTGACGGAACCCATGCTTGTTCCTTCTCTTTCTGTTATGCGGCTGAAATGTTCTTTTCATGGTAAAACAATCCTCGATGTTCTCATAGATCTTTCAAAAAATTCAGGGCATTGAATTTAGCATAATCATCTTTTAAATCCAACCGTACTGCGCAGCTTTTCATACAATACACAAACGATATCAACACCCCTCAAACCCGAGAAGTCCACAGTGTTGACAACTTGTGGACAAAATAAATCCAGCAGTCGCAAAACCGCAAAAAACCTAACAACAAAACCCATCAACACATGTTGACAACCAAGAGACAAAAACATAGCAACTCCTTATTAAAAAACGAGTTGCTATGTTGATAACATGTATTGAATATCCGGCGGCCCGAGAGAGAACTTTTCGTTTAACCGATTGTTTTTTATCCACCGAAAAATGTAATTTATGAACAGCAAATGTTGATGATTTATCCCTGAACGAGCTTATCCACATCCCAAATGTTACGATTTCATGCCTCCTCAACACACGAAAGTATTGCCTGATAAGCACTCCTCCGACAATGTAGCCGAAAAAGGCCCTGCACAAAAAGTATGGGACGCTTGTCTTGACGTTCTTAAAGACAAACTGAACAGCCAGGCGTTCAAAACATGGTTTACCCCTATCACGCCTGTACACTTTTCAGAAAATGAGCTGACTATAGAAGTTCCAAGCCAGTTTTTTTATGAATGGATTGAAGAAAACTATTCGACACAACTGAAGCAGGCACTGAAAGACATCCTGGGTTCCGAGGGAAAACTGATGTATTCGATCGTTATGGATAAATCGCAGAGCAATCCTGTCACGATTGAACTTCCTCATCAGAGTATTGCAAAGAACGCGCCCCATGAAAACGGCAGTTCAACGACGGTTGATGTCTCTTCCGACAGAGATTTTCTGGAGCGCTATCGCACAAAATTCGAAAGTCATCTCAATCCCAAATACACCTTCGATACACTGATTCGGGGCGACTGTAACTCGCTGGCGTTTGCCGCGTCGAAATCGGTTTCGCAAACTCCCGGGCAGAATGCATTCAATCCCCTCGTCATCTATGGCGGGGTGGGGCTTGGAAAAACACACATGACGCAGGCTATCGGGAACCATGTTCGGGAAAATTGCATTTCCGAGTATGTCCTCTATGTTTCGAGCGAGAAATTTGCCATAGATTTCGTCAATGCCATCCAGAACGGAAATATTCAGGAGTTTTCATCCTTTTACAGGAAAGTCGATGTCCTGATTATCGATGACATACAGTTCTTTGCCGGCAAGGAAAAAACCCAGGAGGAAATTTTTCACATATTCAA
>RRYU01005358.1_pt1 | contig 15312 bp, 13 predicted proteins | sample 2162651 | NCBI WGS metagenome assembly RRYU01 (sample SAMN10267283, study PRJNA491782) | microbial mat metagenome | isolation source: biomat in the production well | place: Japan: Minami-Kanto gas field, natural gas well KTG3 | collected 2017-06 | reverse complement strand
CCGCCGAGGGGCCGAGTGTGCGCAGTTGGCCGGTGTTGCGCCAGCGGCTCTTTAGTGCGCTAGTCGCCTATGATCAGCAGTCTGCGGAGCAGGTCTGGAATGAGGCGGTGGGTATCTACTCGCCAGAGCAGATCTGTAATGAACTACTCACCCCGGTGCAGGTGGAGATTGGGAACGGCTGGCATCGTGGCGAGGTGAGTGTGGCCTCGGAGCACTTTAGTAGCCGCTTTGTGCAGAGCAAGCTGCTCAGCCTCTTCAATACATCAACCGATCACATCAATGGGCCAACGGCGATTGTCGCTTGTGCCCAGGGTGAGTTGCACGAGATCGGTGCGATCATGATCAGCCTCTTCTTGCGTTGGGGTGGCTTCCATGTCATCTACCTGGGGCAGAATGTTCCCAACTCAACGATTGAGGAGATGGTTGCCCAACTCAACCCGCAGGTACTGGCGCTCTCGGCTGCCACGGTTTCGGCTGCCAATGGCCTGATCGCGGCCAGTCAGATCGTTGCCCAACTAGAACCACCACGCCCGCTCTTCGTCTATGGCGGTCTGGCCTTCTGGGATCGCGACGATCTGCGTAATCGGGTACAGAACGGCTTCTACTTCCAGGGCGATGTTCGCCAGATTGCTCGTATCGTCGGGGAAGAGTTGAACAAGTACGCCTAAGCGCAGCCGAGGAAGTAGTACATGTCCATCGCTGAAAACTTCTCCTTGCCTGCGCTGCTGGGATTGGGTCCTAAGGGTTGTGTGCTCGAACTAGATCAGGTACACAATCTGGTCATGATGCTGATACGCAGCCGCCCGCCAGATATGCGGGCGGGCTGCTTCATAGGGGGGAGCCTCCCCGGAGGCAACCGTCCACCTGCGGGTATCATTGTGCTATCCGAAGGGTTTGGGGTATCGCCATTTTTGGTCATTGCGGGTCAGCAGGGTTCTAGTGCCCTGCTGACGTGGCCAGAATCGGGGCGCTACCGCACTCTGATACTGACTGATCCCGAATATGTGGATCGGGCTGCATTAGTACTTTCACAACTGAGTGACCATGAATACTCGATGAGTGATCTGGTTGAGGCCGAAGTACAGCGGGGCTATGTGGCTCATCTGGCTGCGGCGTTGATCGGGGAACTCCAACTGACGGATCGCGACCGGCATGCGCTGATGCCGGATGAGGGGCGGTGGTTGAACCTTGCGGTTGCAATGGCGAATCGGAGTGGCGCCGAGGCGCTGTTAGCGATCCAGGAGGTACGCCAACTCTTCCATGAGCTAGGAATCCAACGGACGGTGCTCGGGCATCTCGATGCGGATCAGCGACAATACATTCCCTTGGCAAGTGAAGGTGGCCCCGTACCGGCGACATGTACCATTCAAACACCGGGCATGATTGCTAGCGTGATCCATCGTGGTCGGGTGGGAACTGCAACGTCAGCCCCCCACAGTGGCTTGCAAGGTATCGCAAGTTGGATGGGCAATAATGTTCTGACGGCGATTCCACTACTGCACAACGAGCGGGTAGGTGGGTTGTTGCTAGTCTCTAGTCCGCGTCCACTGCCTCCACCCTGTCAAGCATTATTGAGCGGTTTAGCGAGCCTGATGGCTCTGAATCTCGGTAGTAGCATCTCTAGCAGCCCTGAACGCAGCAGTAGTACACCCAGCGGATTAACTCGGAGCCTAGCGGGTACAGGTGCAAACCGTACAACATCGGGGCGCGATGGAAGCTATATCGTTCGTGAACTGGGGTCGTTGCTGAGCCATCTGGACGATGCGATCATGCTGGTGGATGGGCGGGGGCAAGTGACCGACTACACCCCGGCGATGGCCGAGTTATTGGGGATCGATCACAACACCAAAGGGCAACCGTTGATCGCCAGTGGTGCGGCGTGTCTCTCTCCCTTGTTGGCCGAAGCGTTAATGGAGGACGTGGTTGAGGCACAGGAGATCGACCTTCCCAACGGGACAGTAGCGGTGGCGTCGGTGGTTGGTTTTTCACAGGGGTTATGGGCATTTGTCATCCATCCACCTGATCGAGCGCAACAGCCAGCACCGGTAGCTGTTGCACCGCCAGCACCAGCGGCAAGTGTTGTGCCAGAGAGTGAACGCAACGAAAGCTTTTTAGCTAACTTTTCAAACATTATTCGGGTACCGTTACGCGAATTACGCGAACTGATCACCCGTGTACCGGCAGCCGGAGAGTTGAACGAGCAACAATCGCGGCTGATTGGCCAAGTGGTACGCTTAAATAGTGAACTGACCCTCTTGGTTAACGATCTGCTCTCACTCGGACAGATACGGCTCCAAACCGGTGATAATCGGGTAATGTTACGGCTCGATCTGCTGATAGAGGCCGCAATTGCTACCCAATATGCCGAATTTGGGCGACGTGGCCAAGAGATGGAGACCGATATTCAACCCAAACTCCCGCGTGTCTATGGTTCAGAAGAGGGTCTTGGGCGCGCTATCGCGGCACTGATTGATAATGCGATTAAGTATAGCCCCTCTGGTGCTCATATTCGCGTCTCGGCCAAGCAAGAGGGTACGATGGTCGTTGTTCAAATACAAGATAATGGGCCGGGGTTACAACCCGATGAACTGGCTCAAATTTTTGACCCATTCTATCGAGCTGCGACAACCGAGCATATGGGGGTTTCGGGGCGTGGCCTTGGTCTTACCATCGCCAAGGCAGTGATCGAGCAACACGATGGAGCCATCTGGGCCGAAGCAGCACCTGATCAGGGATGTACCGTTACCTTCCAGTTGCCGGTTGCCGAGAGTGGCACGCACTGAGCGCTATAAGCAGGCAATGATTGATACAAGAAAACATGCATGTCCTTCCGTTACTATTGAAGCGCAGTGCTGATCAGTTCAGTCATATGCGTACCGTTGAAAGCAATGTCGAAGAAGTGATCACAGCCAAACTGATGGTGTTATTCAAGGATAAATTTGATTACATCTTCGGCAACGATCTCGTGAATACTTGCGAGTCCTAACGAGAATTTCTCTAGGAGGACGTAATGGCACGTTCGCAGCTTATTCTCTCCGCCGCACAACTCCAGGAGCTGCGACAGCTTTTGGCACAATTCGGCCAGCAGGCTGATGTGCGTTTCGCCTTTCTGGGCGATCTGAGTGGTCTGGATATTGTGAGTTGGGATGCCGAAAATGAGACCGATGTGGGTAGTGTCGCAGCACTAGCCGCTGGTGACATGATGGCAACCCTAGAGGTAGGTCGCTTACTGGGTGGTAAGCGGGCATGTAACCTCATCGTACAGGAACATGAAGACCAGACAATTCTGATCTCGCGGGTGGGTGAAGCCCTCATTCTGCTTGTCTCGACCTCGCGTGATGTGCCACTAGGCTGGTCGCGGTTAGCCATGAAACGGGCGAGTGATCGCATTCTCGCGGTTGTGGGAAGTGCGGCAATGGTTCCACCTCCCGAAGCAATCTCCGACGATTTCGAGCGCTCGTTTGCCGCGCAGCTCGACAACATCTGGTAAGACTGCGAGGCTGCCATGTTTATCAATTGGGCGGTTGGCGAACTCAACCTGAAGATAGTCTACTACGGAGCCGCGTTGAGTGGCAAAACGACGAATCTTCAGTACATTCATGCCCGAACTCCGGCCAATCTGCGCGGGCGGCTCATCTCGTTGAAGACTCAGCAGGAGCGCACCCTGCTCTTCGATTTCTTACAACTTGAGATGGGTAAGGTGAATAACCTCAAGCCCAAGTTTAAGCTCTACACCGTACCGGGGCAGGTCTACTATGCGGCGAGTCGTCGGCTGATCCTGCAAGGTACCGATGGGATCGTCTTTGTGGTCGATTCACAGGCTGGGCGGTTGGCCGAGAACCAAGAGTCGTGGTTCACGATGGAACAGCATCTGATCGAGTTGGGTTACGATATTAACACCTTCCCGATTATCGTCCAGCTCAATAAGCGCGACATGCCGCATGTCATGTCCGCAGCGGAGCTACGGCGTCAACTCGATATTCTTAATCGCCCCTGCTTTGAGGCTTCAGCACTACGAGGCAGTGGTGTATTCGACACCCTTAAGGCGGCTATGAATGCGGTAATAGCCCAAGTACGGCGCACTATTTAGTGGTGATGAGGCTATTACCGCACTGTAGAGATCAGTTAGGAAGAGACACGCTGCATCTTGGGGCGGTATGCCCCTAGAGAGATACCGGGAGAGGTGCCCTATGGAACAGGCGACCCCGATCATCGAGAGTCTTCAGTCCTCCAGCTATGACCAGAATGTGCGCATTGGTGAGTTGGCCTTCTTTACATCAGAGAAGGTTGACCCGGTGAGCTACGCTGCCCTCCTGCGGGGGCTTACCCTTGTGTACGATAGCTTCGAGTATGCTATTGCACAATCGGGCGATCCGGCGGTTCAGTCGTTGTGGGGCGCTGATCTGCGTAAGCAGGCAATGATCCGCCACGATATGTCCTTTGTGGCGATGCATGCGCGGGAGATCCCGGCGCTCGAACTGGCAGCCGAGGTGTTGGCTGAGCACATCCGTATGCGTTCGCTCCAGTTGCCACGCTCGCTCCTCGGAACGGCCTATGCCCTGGCGACATGGTATATGGGTGGCGAAGCCTTTACCACCAAGGTTGCGTGGTCGGTGCAACTGCGCGAGGGGGCGGGGTTGAGTTTCCTCAACAGCTTTGATAGTTGGGGGCAGACAAGTTGGCCACGTTTTGCCGCGCAGTTGGATGCGATGCCATTTACGCCAGAAGTGCGCCAGCAGGTGATAGAAGCGGCCTACGAGACGCTCGATGGTCTGGAGCAGATGATCGCACAGGTCTACCCGATCAATGACAATCCTCTTAGTGAGTTGGTCACGCTCATCAATCCATTGGGTGGCAACCACCCGATCACCAACGATATGGAAGAAGTGAAGGCGGTCTTCCGTTCGCATCGGCGGATTGATAAGCTCTTCCCCTTTATGGAGTTGCGCTATGGTCTCAAAGGACGGCGCTTCTCGTGGAGTGATGGGTGTTGGATCTCTTCGTTGCTGGATGAATCGCAGGATAGCATCAATCAGCAGGTACGCTGGTTGACCCGCCTCATGGCGCGGCGTGGGATGCCACAGTGGTTTATGGAGTGCCACCTGATCATCATGACCGAGGATCTCACCCAAGCACGGCCACAGAATCAGGCGCGTTACCTCAAGCTCTCCGAGACAGCGCGGGTATTGGCTGAAGAGCGACGGGCGAGTATTAGTGACTCGACTCTGGTAGCACTCGATAATGCCTTCTATGCGCGGGTAGGGCAGGAGTGGCGCACGGTGATGCCCAACTGTGGCGGTCTGATCGCATCTGCGGTAGCTGATGATCGTACCGGTGTGCCGCATGCCCTCGAAGCCTTTATGAGTTGGATGACCGATCCCTCGCGATTCCCTGAGGTGTGGGTAAATGCTGCTCATGAGACGCTTGAACTTGCACGACGGAGCTAGGAACGAGAGTGGCGCAATCCGCTTGGATCTGTGCAACGTCGCTAGAAACAGCAGTCTGAGGTCTCTAGCGACATGCCGTTGGTCAACCATATTGATTACTACGCACACACGTAAATAATCCTACGATATTTGATCCAGCAGGCCACACCCATGTAAGTAGAAGGGGAGCCGGATGTTTCTCCAAGGCAGCTTTGCACTTATCAGCCCAGCCGCGCTGATCCAGACGCTTTGTCAGGAGCAGCGGACGGTGACCATTACGGCGAGCCGTGGCAATGGTACCGCCCGGATCTGGATTATTGAAGGTCTGGTGGTGGGTGCCCGCTGTAACGAGCATACCGATGAGGAGGCGATCTACCGGTTGGCCCAGTGGGCCGATGGGATGTTTACCGTCTCTGGTGGCGCTGAGGAGGCCCCCATGACGATGGAGGCCGAAGCCGAGACGCTCTTGCTCGAAGCGGCGCGCCGCCGTGACGAGGGGGATCTGGCTCCTCCGCCGCATGCTCCCGCCGATCTGCGGCTCGATCAGATTCTTGCCGATTGCCCTGCGCTCTCCGGGGGGGCACTGGTGCGTTCTGATGGGGCTTCGATCATGTCGGGGATGCCGGTCTCGGCTCCGCTGGTTGCTACGAGCTTGGCCGTGATTGGGGTGGCGCTGGGGAATACGTCGGGGATGGCGGCCTATATCGGGCCGGGTCAACGCCTCTTACTCACCCGCAGTGCGGCGGGTCATATCCTGTTGGCGGCGGTGCGCCCCGGCGAGGGGCTGGGGGAGGCGGGGGCGCAGCTTGAACGGATCGTGGGGACGGCGCTGCCGGTGTAGGGGGCAGCGCCGCATTGGTGTTCGGTTAAGGAATGCCGCGTAGGGGCGCATCGTGATGCGCCCTTCGTGTTCCCAAGCCATATGTCGCCGCGATCATTGCGTCGGAGGGTATGTTCGAAGGTAGCACCGGCTGGAAGCCGGTGCTACCTTTTAGTGTCTATGCCCCGGCCATCATGGCCTCAACATCCTCCTTGGCGCTGCCGATGCCCTTCATTTCGAAGTTCTCAACCAAGAACGCGGCTACGTTGGGCGAGAGGAAGGCGGGTAGGGTTGGCCCTAGCCGAATGCCCTTTACGCCTAGGTGCAGGAGTGAGAGCAGCACCAGGACGGCCTTCTGCTCGTACCAGGCGATGTCGTAGGAGATGGGGAGGTCGTTGATGTGCTCGGCACCGACCGCTTGGGCGAGTGCCTGAGCCACAACCACCAGCGAGTAGGAGTCGTTGCACTGACCGGCATCGAGTACCCGTGGGAAGGGGCCGATGTTGCCCAGGTTGAGCTTGTTGTAGCGATACTTGGCACAGCCTGCGGTGAGGATGATCGCATCCTGGGGCAACTGCTCGGCAACCTCAGTGTAGTACTCGCGCTCCTTCTGCCGCCCGTCACACCCGGCCATGACCACGAATCGCTTAATCGCCCCGTTCTGCACCGCTTCTAACACCGCACCGGCGTTGTCCAACACGGCCTTGCGCGCAAACCCGACCATTACGCTGCCGGTCTCTAGCTCCAGGGGTGGCTGGGATTGCTGGGCCATCTCGATCAGCGGGCTGAAGTCCTTCTGGCCGCCGGGGGCGCGATCTGCAATGTGGGGCAGGCCACTAAAGCCGACCATCCCGGTGGTGAAGATACGCTCGCGGTAGCTGTCGCGGGGCGTCTGGAGGCAGTTGGTGGTCATCAGGATGGGGCCGTTGAAGGCGGCGAAGTCGCGCTGCTGATCCCACCATGCTCCGCCATAGTTACCGGCGAGATGCGGGAAGGCTTTGAGTACTGGGTAGGCATGGGCGGGTAGCATCTCACCGTGGGTGTAGACCAGCACACCGGTGCCCTCAGTCTGGCGCAACAGATCGTAGAGGTCGAGCAGATCGTGGCCACTGATGAGGATGCCAGGGGCACCCGCACGCACACCGAGGCTGACACTGGTGGGTTCGGGGTCGCCGAAGCGCCCGGTGTTGGCTGCATCGAGCAGCGCCATCACCTGCACACCGAGTTCACCACAGCGCATCGAGAGCTGGATCAGATCATTCAGACTCAACTCATCATTCAGAGTAGCGGCCAAGCCCTGGTGCAAGAAGGCCAGCAGGCTGGGATCGCCATGATCGAGGACATAGGCATGATCGCAGTAGGCGGCCAAGCCCTTCAGACCATAGGTGAGCAGTTCGCGCATAGACTGAATATCGGGGTCGGGATGTTTGTTGATGGTGGAGGAGAACTGCTGGCCGAGCGCCACATAGGCTTCGATGTCGCCATCGGCAGGCTGACCCGCAGCGGCGGGGAGCGGTGTCTTGCACTGGAGGCCAGCGGCGTGACGGGCGGCGTGGACGCGGCTGCGCAGGGCATCGCGGCGCTCAAACGCTTCTTTGGTCAGTTGGTAGATACGCTGGTCATCAAAATTGACATTCGTCAGGGTGGCAAAGAGCGCCTGGGCTGTAAAGATGTCGGTGGCGGGATCGGTAACGCCACTCTCTTGGCCGCGCACGGCCACCGCAGCCAGCCCCTTGAGGGCATAGAGCAGGTAGTCTTGCAGATTAGCTACCCGCTCGTCCTTGCCACAAATTCCGCGTAGAAGGTCACATCCGGTATTCTTCGTCGTCTCCTGGCACTGGTAACAGAACATAATCGCGCTTGCTCCCATTCAACAAAAAGTCTTCCTAGAGAGCAGGATAGCGCGAGGGAGGAGAAAGATCGTTGCGCTAGCGCAAATGGGGATTAACCCTGTCCTTCCGTCACCATCCGTTCTACCTCCAGCATATCAATGAGTCCGCCCCCCACCGTCAACGCATCGGCGCTGCCACATGCTACCCCCAGCCGCAACGCTGCACCCAGACTCAGCCCACGTAACAGCCCCGTCGCCAACCCCGCCGTCAGCGAGTCGCCACTACCAATGGTGCTCACCAGCGTGATGGGGGGCGGGGCTACCCAAGAGACTCCGTTGGAGTCGGCGGCGACTGCCCCTTGCGCTCCGAGGGTGACGACGGCGAGTTCGATGCCCATGCTGCGTAGCTGCACAACCGCTGCCTGCGCCGCGTCCACCGTGTCAATGGGCTGCCCCAAGACGGCTCCTAGCTCACTCGCATTGACCTTGATTCCATACGGGCGGGCTGCTATGGCACGCTGCAACGCATCGCCACTGGTATCCACGATCACCCGCCTGCCAGTGGCGTGCAGTTGGTGGAGCAACATCTCCAATTGGTTTCCCGTTACCCCACGTGGCAGACTCCCCGCTACTAGACATAAACTGGCTTCTCCTGCTACCTCCAGCACCAATGCAGTAAAGCTGGCCCAATCTGCGCCACTCAGGATCGGCCCCGCCTCGTTGAGTGCCGTGGCATCGCCGCCACTACGGTTCACCAGCAACACACAGGTGCGCGTCTCCCCGGCATTGTGCTGGCTCCAGCGCCCCTGGATGCCCTCTGCTGCTGCGAGATCCGCCAGCAACGCACCGCTGCGCCCACCTAGCGGCGCACAGACCAGCGCCGCTTGCCTCAGTGTTCGTGCGGCACGGGCCACATTTAGCCCCTTGCCCCCCGCAGTCACTAACACCTCGTCGGTGCGCTGCACATGCCCCAGGTGGAGGTCGGCAAAGACCATGGTGCGATCAATGGACGGGTTGGGGGTGATGATCAATAGCATCAAATGCTCCTTGTTGCTTCCAACTACTGTTTGTGGTAGAGTGTGTTTCCTACCCGATCCACACCACCTATGGAGTAGTCATCTATGCCTATTGCACTTGTTGTTCACGGCGGTGCGTGGGATATTCCTGATGATCAGGTTGAAGTCCATCACGCTGGTTGTCAAGCAGCACTCGCGGTCGGTTGGCGACTCTTGGCGCAGGGGGGCAGCGCCCTTGATGCCTGTGAAGCCGCTATCCGGGTGTTGGAGGATAACCCGATCTTTGATGCTGGAACGGGTTCGGTGCTCACAACCGATGGCACGGTTGAGATGGATGCAGCGGTTATGGATGGTTCTACATTGCGCTACGGAGCTGTGGCTAATCTCCAGCACGTCCGCAATCCCATCTCGTTGGCGCGCAAGGTCTTGGAAGGCCCGGCGACCATGCTGGTGGGTGTGGGTGCGGAGCGGTTCGCTCGCGATCATGGTATCCCACTGATCGAGAATCACGAGTTGATTGTTGAACGTGAACAGCAACTCTGGCAAGCCTGGAAGGCTAGTGGTGCGATGCCCCGTCATGGCCAACCCCATACCGATGATGAGACATCCTATGTCTCGGTCGTTGGTGGCCATGATACGGTGGGTGCTATCGCTCTCGATCAGGATGGCAACCTCGTGGCCGCCAACTCGACGGGCGGAACACCCTTTAAGATGCCGGGACGTGTAGGTGATACTGCGCTTGTTGGGGCTGGTCTCTATGCAGATCAGCAGATCGGTGCGGTTGTCTGTACCGGCTGGGGTGAGTCGATTGCCCGTGTGGCGCTGGCTCGCCGCGCCATTGACCTCCTCGAACGTGGGTTTGCGCCCCAATTGGCTGCCGAAGTTGCCATCCGCAATCTCGCACGTCAACCCTCTGGTGGGCGTGGTGGCTGTATTCTGCTTACCCCCAAAGGTCATGTCGGGATGGCATGGAATACGCGCCGTATGGCCTATGCTTCGCGGGTGGATGGAGTGTAGGGACGCAAAACGGTGCGTCTCTATGCCTTCATCCCCGCTACTGGCAACGTAAAGATGAAGCGACTCCCTTTACCCAATGTACTCGTCACCCAGATCCGCCCGCCGTGCAATTCTACCAATGCTCGACTAATACTCAATCCTAGCCCTGTACCACCGATCTTGCGGGTATTCGTGTTGTCTACGCGGTAGAACCGTTCCCAAATGCGCGCCAGATCCTCCGGTGCAATCCCAATCCCCTCGTCGCGCACACTCACTATGATCCATTGCCCAACCGGGTGATCCCCCGGCAGATCGCGCTTCTGCGCCTCGCGGATCGTCAATTGGATTTCGCCCCCCTCCGGACTATACTTGATCGCATTGGTCAATAGGTTGAAGATGATCTGCTTCACCTTGTCGCGGTCAGCATAGATGGGCGGGATCTCGCCTGCAATGTCAATCAATAAGCGGTGTTTGATGAGTGACGTATTGAGTTGGGTGGTCAGTTCGTAGACAATGTTGCTTAGCGAGATGACCCAGCGGTTCAGTTTGACCTTGCCCGCCTCAATGCGTGACATGCCCAGCAGATCTTCGACCAACTGCGAGAGCCGTTCGGCCTCATTAAAGACGGTGGTAATGAATTGTTGGCGCTCTTCGGGGGCAAATTCGCGGGTGCGTAGCAGTTCGGTATAGCCCAGGATCGAGGTTAGAGGGGTGCGCAGTTCGTGTGAGACAATCGAGACAAACTCGTTCTTCAGCCGATCCGCTTCACGTTCGCGGGTAACATCACTTACTGCCCACAGCCGCCCGGTAATACGATTCTTACTGTCGCGGGTTGGTACTGAGCGCAGTTCGAGATCCTGACGTGGGTTGAGCAGATGCACCGTGGTGAGCAGATCACTTCCTGGTGTGCGCTGCATCTGGTCGAAGAAGGCGGTCAACTTGAGCGGATCTTGCAAGCGGGGGAGCAGGTGTTCGATCAGATCCAGCGTGACATGGAAAGTCTCGTGGCGCACCATACCGTGCAAGCCCCAATGCAGATCCCATGCCGGGTTGGAGCGCAGCACCTTCCCATTGATGTCGAGCAGCGCCAAACCGGTGGGTAGGTTGCTAAAGACCTGGCCCAAGTAGAGTGCGTTTTCGATTGCCTCTTGGTAGCGCAGTGCCCGACTGAGCGGGAGTGCGGCGCGGGCGCACAGGGCACGCACAAACGACAACTCATCTTCACCGAAGGCATCCGAGCGTGGGCTACTCAGAATCAAGACTGCTGCTGTGGCACTATTGATGATGATCGGCGCGGCCAACTCGGCGTGCAACCCGGTACTAGCCCCAGGCAACCCCGGCTCCACCGTCACATCGCGTACCAACAGGGCACGCTGACTGATCGCCGCCTGTCCCGCCAACCCATTGTGGATACTCCAACGTTGCCGTGGGTCACTCTGCAATGTCGGGCGCACCTCGGCACTAAAGCCCTCGAAGGTGTGTAGCACCAACTCATCCTGCTCGTGGTCTACGAGCGCCACCGCGCCCGCTTCGGCACCACTCGTCTCCATCGCCTGCCGCAACAGCAGGCTCAACATCTCGTGCAGGTCAATCGCCGCATCCAGATTGCTATGCAGCGCAACGAGGCGCTGCTTGTCATAATGACGTAGCGTAATCCCGGTGGGGGTATCGCTACTGCGCTCGGTCAGCAGTATCTGTTCCGGTTGTGCCCCGGCTGCGGCAACTGCGGCTGCCAATTGGGGCACGAGACCCTGTATCAGGGTTTCCGAGATATGCTCGACATCTTCAGCATCCTCGGCACGTAGTTCGAGTACCCCCCACAAGCGCCCGCCCCAACGGATCGCGGCTCCCAGGTATGCTGCTCGTGCAGCGGGCAACTGTGCCCCCGCCGATCCCCCGATCCCCAACCCGATCATGCGTCGTGTGATCCCGCCTTCGCGTGCAACAGTGCGTGTGAGCGAGTCGTTCCAGGGGTAGGGCCACGCATCGGGCGAGTAGAAGTGCTGGCGTGTACTCCCCGGCCGCGCTGATTGCAACCAGCAGGTAATCCGCGCATCGCGGTAGGGTATCTGCTCTCTTAGTAACAAAAAGAAGTTATGCAGCCGTAGAGCTAATGGCTCCTCTGTCGCTAAGAGGCGCGCTAGATCATGGAGGAGACTCAATTCCTGTACGGTATGATCGGGCTGTATCGTCATCACTACTAGCCTATATAGAAAGCCTTTATGGGTATTGTATCCTGTCGGCCATCCATGTCAAAGCGAGATCTCCCTCCCCCACCCTCATAGCCCTAACCTCAACGCATATTCTTGCCGAAATGGCATATCGGCGCGATAGAAACAGCTCACTGAAACCATAGTGATTCTTTTTTGGCAATGGGATCGGGGGTGTGGTAGTCCACCCCGTAGGGAATGCCCCTACAAACTGAGTACCATGCGATAAAACGCTAGGGAAAAGTGTACTATAATGCCCACCATACCGCTACACCTTGGAGGCAAATAATGTTTACCCTGATTGACCATATTGGCTTTGTGGTTGCCGACGTGGATGCCGCGATTGAACACTACCGTCAGGCATTTGGGATCATGGAGTGGGAACGCATTGCCCTACCCGAACGCCATGCCGATATTGGTGTGGCGCGAATGGGCGACACGCTCCTCGAACTGATTGCCCCTACCTCTGAGGAGGCCAGTTTCGCCAAGTTCCTACGCGAGAAGGGGCCGGGGATGCACCACATCGCCTATCGTGTTGATGACATTGCCGCTGCTCTCGCCGAGTTGCGCAACCGGGGCGTTCCGATGATTGACCGTGAAGCCCGCCCTGGTATCCACAACACCCTGGTTGCCTTTGTCCACCCCAAGGCGGGCGGGCAGGGCGTTCTGGTAGAATTGGTGCAGCACCAGTCAGATCACCACGGGGATGCCCACGCATGACCAGCGACCAAGACGATAACCGGCGTTTGCTCTGTAGCATGAGCCTGGGCTATACCGCCTACCATGTTTGGGCTACCCAGGCTCGTCGTGAGCGGCGCTATAACATTGCGCGCTTTTTCGATGCTTCCAGCATGGTCAAGCGTATCCGCGCTGAACGCGCCTTCGAGGCGCTCGGTGAGGTGGGCACCACCACCGAGAATATCCGCCGTGCCCTGGAGGGCTTGGAGCCAGAGACGGTTGCTACTGGCCCAGTGACGGGAACTACCCCGCTCTCCCGCGATCTGATGACCCGTGCCACCCGCGCCCTTGCCGAGCAGCGCGATCTCACCGCCGAGGAGATCGGCGATCTGGGGGTTTGCGGTACATGTGGCGAACTGATCGAGGGCGAACTCCCCGATGTCTGCGCTATCTGTGGTACTGTGCGCGAGGGATTCATTCGCTTTAGCGCGGCTGAGGCGATGGGGGTCTTCGGCCCCCATACCATCATGCGCCGCTTAGAACAGACCCCAGCCACGCTGCGGGCCATTGTTGAAGGTCTGAGCGATGCCCAACTCGCCCTGCCCACGATCAGCTACTCACTCAAAGAGATGATCGGCCACCTCACCGATACGGACGTGGTCTTCCGCGAACGGGCATGGTTGATCCTTGAAACCAAAAACCCGCGTCTATCCAGTGCCCAACCCCCCACACTGGCCAACGCCAAATCCTACAACCGGCATCGCGGCACCGATCTACTCGATGCGTACCAGGCCAGCCGCCAGCAGACACTCAACCTATTGCGTGGCCTCACCCCCGCCGCGTGGCATCGCACCGGCTACCACGAGATCTTCGGCACCATCCCGCTCACCCACCAGGGGAACTGGATCATCGAACATGAACGCATCCACCTGATCGAGATGGCCCAGATCCGTCATGAACTGCTGGCCCATCAGTCCGATTCCAACCCGATCAAACTGCCCCAGAGCGTTATTCCTGATGTGTTGCGTGGGGAGTAGGCTACCCTTACTTAGGGTATGAGCAACGTCGTTGCTCATACCCTAACTTTATACTACCGAGACCTACCAAGCTTTTGGTTTATGGAACGTACCGACGCTATCGGTAAGTGAGGGTGGGAACTGGCTATTGCGGAGGATGCTTTGCAGGGCATGTGCAACGTCCTTGTTAGTTCAGATCATCCCCACTGAGGCTATCGCGCAGGATGTCAATATTCTCTAGGGCAAGGCCAGTACCAATCGCCACACACGAGGCGGGCTGATCGGCGACATAACAGGGAACGGCCGTTACCTCGGTGAGCAACTCGTTGATCCGGCGCAGCATCGCCCCGCCACCAGTCATCACCATACCCTTGTCAATAATGTCCGAGGAGAGTTCGGGGGGTGTCTCGACCAGCACGGCGCGCACCGCACTGACAATGGCTTCCAGCGGCTCCTGGATGGCCTCGGTAATCTCGTTGCTATCCACTTCGAGTGTGCGCGGCAACCCTGCTACCTGGTCACGTCCACGCACCTGGGCTGTCAACGGGCGCTCTAGTGGCAAAGCCGAGCCAATCTCAATCTTGACACTTTCGGCGGTGCGTTCACCAATCAGCACGTTATACTTGCGCTTGATGTAGGCCGCAATCGCCTCATCAAACTTATTGCCACCTACTCGTACCGAGGTACTGACCACAATATCATTCAGTGAGATGACCGCAACCTCGGTAGTACCGCCACCAATATCAATAATCAGGTTGCCAGAGGGCTGCGCCACCGGGATGTTCGCTCCAATCGCGGCTGCCAGTGGTTCCCGGATCAGCCATGCCCGCGCCGCCCCGGCTTCCAACGCGGCATCCCGTACTGCCCGCATCTCCACGCTGGTGACTCCGGCGGGGATACAGATCATCACCTCTGGTTTGGAGAAGCGGAAGCGCCCCGTGGCTCGCCCGATGAAGTGCTTCAGCATCGCTTCGGTCACTTCATAATCGGCAATTACACCATTGCGCATCGGGCGCACTACCTCAATGCTCTCCGGTTCTCGCCCCAGCATTGCCAACGCATCTACCCCCACCGCCTTCACTCGGCTATCGCGCTTGCTATCGCGCTTGGAGAGCGCGACCACCGATGGCTCTGAGAGTACGATGCCCTTCCCCTTGACATATACCAGCACATTGGCTGTGCCCAAGTCAATCCCGATCTTCCGCGCCATATATCCCTCTATATTCGTACAGACGCCTGCGCCTGCGTGTAATGTGTGGCAAAGCAGGCGTCATTATACACCACAACGGGCGAGAGGTCGTCCTCTCGCCCGTGGGGGG
>RRYU01004672.1_pt1 | contig 15313 bp, 8 predicted proteins | sample 2162651 | NCBI WGS metagenome assembly RRYU01 (sample SAMN10267283, study PRJNA491782) | microbial mat metagenome | isolation source: biomat in the production well | place: Japan: Minami-Kanto gas field, natural gas well KTG3 | collected 2017-06 | reverse complement strand
TTCTGGCTCTTCGAAGTAATGATCTCGACACGGTCACCCGACTTGAGCTCGGAGTTGAGTCTGACGATTTTCCCGTTCACTTTTGCACCGATACATCCGTTGCCGATCTCGGTATGTATCGAGTAAGCAAAATCAATCGGAGTGGCCTCGGCAGGAAGAGTCTTCATATCCCCTTTCGGTGTAAATATATAGATCTCGTCATGATAAAGATTCAGCTTGAAGCCTTCCATAAACGATGCCGCCGAATCGGCATCCTTTATCAGATCCCGGGCCCATTTGAGGAACGTGTCTATCGTGGCGTCGTCCTTGGACACTTTCTCCTTGTAACGCCAGTGCGCCGCGACACCGAACTCTGCAAACTCATCCATCCTGTTGGTCCTTATCTGGACCTCGACAACCCTGCCTTTCGGCCCGAGAATCGCTGAGTGAAGCGACTGGTAACCGTTATGTTTCGGAATGGAAATATAATCCTTGAAATGCTGCGGAAGCGGCGGATACTTCTGTGTTATATAACCGTAGGCCGCAAAACAATCGGAAATCCTCTCGGTATCGATGACTACCCTGATTCCGTAGAGGTCATGGATATCCTCAAAGCGTTTGTTTTTATAACGCATCTTGTTATAAATGGAAAACAGGTGTTTGGCCCTTCCCTGTGCCTCGACTTTGAAGCCCTGCTTTTCAAGATCCTCCTTGATCGGCACGATCATTTTATCCAGATAAGCTATACGCTCCCCTCTGCTCAACCGTACCTTCTGCTGAATCATCTCGAACATTTCAGGATCGATATACTTGAACGCAAGGTTTTCAAGCTCGATTTTCATCTTTCCAAGCCCGAAACGATGAGCAAGCGGGGCATAAATGTCCCTTGTCTCCAGAGCGATTTTCAGGCGGCGATGTTCCGGTAGAGCCTCAAGGGTTCTCATGTTGTGCAGACGATCACAAAATTTTATAAGAATAACCCTTACATCCTTAACCACGGAAAGCAACATCTTGCGAAAACCTTCAGCCTGGGTGATCTCACGGTTAATCATAATCCCGGAAATCTTGGTAAGACCTTCCACGATATCCGCGACTTCACTGCCCAGTTCCGCAGCAAGGTCTTCATACGTATATTCGCTGTCTTCTATGACATCATGCAGCAACGCAGCGGCAACGGACACCCCATCAAGCGGCAGTTCGGTTAACAGTATCTTGGCAACTTCTACAGGATGATAGAAAAACGGCTCTCCCGAAGCACGTTTTTCACCCTCATGTGCCCGATAGCACATAAAAAAAGCCCTCTGAATCAGTGATTCATCGAAATTCCTGAGATTATCGCGGGCCAACCGCAAAATCTCATGCATTTTTTCGTACTGGGCTTTTTCAATCTGAGCTAACATACTTCAGGTACAGTAATATGGTTTGTGTGTTCTTGTATTAGTAACAAGTAACGAGTGACAAGTAACAAGTCAAAGAAAAAACATTGCTCATTGCTCATAAGGTAAAGATAGCGATGTGTTCATAACTCTTGTCTCCGCTCTCCCTCTTTTATCTCGTCTCTTTTCTCCTGTATCACCTGCCAACTTCAGGATTCTGAATCCCAGCTTCATGATTCCTTATTCATTTCCGCCTTTTTCCCCGAAGCAGCATGCTCGAGTTTCGCTATCTCATCCCGAAGGTAGGCTGCTTTTTCGTATTCCATGCTTTCGGCAGCCTCCTGCATCTCCAGCTTAAGGTCTTCCGCCATACTGTAGAGGTCCTGACTGCCAAGAGAACCGATCAGTTCTTCAAGCTCCCTGTGTGAACGCTGCTCCATCCCCATTCTTCTTCTTCTGAAACGCTCCTCTGCATCGGCGACGCCGGTAGTATCGAGCACCTGGTCAACCGATTTGACGATAGATGCAGGAATGATCCCATGCTGCTCATTAAATTTCTGCTGAACCGCCCGGCGCCTTTCCGTCTCTTCAATAACAGCCCGCATGGAATCGGTGATCCTGCCGGCATAGAAAATCACCTTGCCCTCGACATTGCGGGCGGCCCGGCCGGAAATCTGCATCAGTGATTTACTGTCTCTGAGAAACCCTTCCTTATCGGCATCGAGAATGGCGACAAGGGAGACTTCCGGAAGATCAAGTCCCTCCCGCAGAAGGTTTACCCCTACAAGCACATCGACCTCTCCCGTTCGCAACTCTCTGAGAATCTGCATCCTTTCAAGACTTTTTATCTCCGAATGCAGATACCGGGATCTCAGCCCTGCTTTTCTGAGAAAATCGTGCAGATCTTCACTCATGCGCTTGGTGAGCGTCATAACCAGAGATTTGAACCCCTTCGCCGTATGTCGCCGGATCTCTTCGAGAAGATCGTCGATTTGTCCCTTGACGGGCCGAACGAAAATTTCAGGATCGAGCAGACCTGTCGGCCTTACAAGCTGTTCGACAACCGCTCCACCCGTACTCCTGAGCTCATAGTCACCGGGTGTGGCACTCACGCTTATCAACTGCGGCACCATCGACTCGAACTCTTCAAAGCGCAAGGGACGATTGTCAAGAGCAGACGGAAGCCTGAAGCCGTATTCGACAAGAACGGTTTTCCTGGAACGATCACCCGCATACATTCCTCGGATCTGGGGAAAGGTAACATGTGATTCGTCAATGATAACAAGATAGTCCTCAGGGAAATAATCCAGCAGGCAGTATGGCCTCTCACCGGAGTTTCTGCCTGAAAGATGACGTGAGTAATTTTCGATCCCCGAACAATATCCGAGTTCTTTCATCATCTCGAGATCGTAACGGGTTCTCTCCTCAAGCCTTCGCGCTTCAAGAAGCCTGTCTTGGGAACGCAGGTCATTTAAACGCCCTGCAAGCTCATTCTCTATCGCGAGCACGGCCTGCTTGAGTTTCTCCTCTTCAGCGACAAACTGCCGTGCAGGGTAGACAAAAGCATATTCCTGATCGTCAAGAATTTCACCGCTTCGATGATCGAAAAGCTGCAACCTGTCGATATCATTACCGAAAAACTCTACCCGCAAGGCAATCTCTTCGTGCATCGGCACCAGATCGATAACATCGCCCCGCACCCTGAATTTGCCGGGAGCAAGATCTCTGTCATCACGGACAAAATGCAGGGAAACAAGCTGTTGCAGAAACTCGTCCCGGTCTTTTTCCATGTTCCGGCGGAGTTCAACAATCTGTGCTTTCCAGTCTTCCGGCGAACCGAGGCCGTAAATGCAACTCACTGAACTTACCACAACGACATCGCGACGACCGCTGAGCAACGCACCGGTAGCTTTCAGCCTGAGCCGTTCGATCTCATCGTTAATCCGCAAATCCTTGGCAATGTATTTATCCATGGAAGGGATATACGCTTCAGGCTGATAGAAATCATAGTAACTGATAAAATATTCCACCGCATTATGCGGAAAAAACTGCCTGAGTTCACCATATAACTGTGCGGCAAGCGTCTTGTTGTGACTGATAACAAGCACCGGTTTGTTTACAGCGGCGATGACATTCGCCATCGTGAACGTTTTGCCTGAACCGGTCACCCCAAGCAGAACCTGGGAGAGATCTCCCCGCAACACGCCGTCGGTGAGCAACCGGATCGCCTGCGGCTGGTCCCCTCTCGGCTCGTAACCGCTTTCAATTCTGTACACATTTTCACCATTCTTTTTCATCAGCCGCACCGTTTCACTTCCTTCCTGTCGATGTTTTTATTGCCTGCCTTGTTGCGCACCGCCTGTCGAACAACTATGTAAACTATTTATAAAATTTGTTAGTTCTTTCTCAGGATCGTACCATGAAACTTATCTGAAACAGAAAGAATGTTTCTCAACGGGATATCTATTTATTCCGCGATTCAACGGCTTCGTTGTCCCGACCTGTCGGGATCGAAATCCTCATCCCGATGCAACCGGGACTCATGACAATACAGAGAGGTTCCATCAAGACAGTGTACAGTATATGCGTTTGTTTTTCCACCGATTTTTTTTCCGCCCGGCCGCTATCCGCTATACTATCGGTACCGTTTTTATTTTTTTAATCTTACTATCGTGCTCCGTTATGCGCTTTGAAAACCAGTATCCGTACCGTACCGTTCCCAATGATCCGCTCAACACAAGAATCTATACCCTTGACAACGGCCTGACCGTCTACATGAGCCCACACAATGATGAACCGAGGATATACACGTCAATCGCCGTCAGGGCCGGCAGCAAAAACGATCCTGCAGAAACAACAGGCCTCGCCCATTATCTTGAACATATGCTTTTCAAGGGCACGGACTCAATCGGGTCCCTTGACTATGAAAAGGAAAAAGCCGAACTGCAGAAAATCATAGACCTTTACGAAGAGTACCGTTCAACCGATGATCCGGATAAACGAGCTGATATTTACCGGCAGATTGACAGTACATCAAATTTTGCCGCCGAATTCACCATACCTAACGAATACGACAAGCTGCTCAGTTCTATCGGAGCAAGAGGTACGAATGCATACACCTGGGTCGAACAGACCGTTTACCTGAACGATATTCCATCCAACCAGTTGGAAAAATGGCTCACCATCGAGTCCGAAAGATTCCGAAACCCGGTCATGCGCCTCTTCCATACGGAGCTTGAAACCGTCTATGAAGAGAAAAACATGACGATGGACAGCGACAGCCGGAAAATCTGGGAAAACCTCTACGCAGGTCTTTTCCGGAAACACACCTACGGCACACAGACAACAATCGGCAAAGCGGAACATCTCAAAAACCCTTCCATAAAAAATGTCCTCGATTATTACCGGACATGGTATGTTCCCAACAACATGGCAATCTGTATTGCCGGTGATTTCGATCCGGATGAAGCCATCAGGATGATCGATGAAAAGTTCTCGAAGCTGGAGCCTGCTTCTGTCCCGGAATTTCTTCCACCGGTGGAAGAACCGATCAACCGGCCTGTCGTTACAAAAGTCAAAGGCCCCGAGGCGGAAGAACTTGTCATCGGCTTCAGGTTCGGTGGGTCAGGAACACGAGACATGGATATCCTTACCCTTATCGACAAAATACTTTACAATCAGACAGCCGGCCTTATCGACCTCAATCTCAACCAGGAACAGAAAGTCCTCGAAGCCGCCTCGATGGTAGTGGAAATGAAAGATTACTCGACACATATACTTTCAGCAAAACCCCGTGAAGGCCAAAGTCTCGACGAAGTCAGCGAACTCCTGCTCGACCAGATTGAAAAACTCAAAGAAGGAGCGTTTCCGGACTGGCTTCTCGAAGCGGTCATCAATGATCTGAAACTGGAAGAACTCAGAACTCTCGAAACAAACAGGGGACGGACGGAAACCTTTGTCGACGCCTTCGTACTCGGCCTTGACTGGCAGAACGTCATTGAACAGAGAGACCGGCTGAGCCGCATCACGAAAGAGGAGATCACCGCTTTTGCCCGCGAGCATTACGGCAACAACTATGTTGCCATTCATAAAGAGCACGGCAAAGGTGCTGAGACACTCAAAATAGAAAAGCCACCGATAACACCGCTCAAGGTCAACCGCGACAAAACATCTGATTTCGCCGAAAAGATTCTTGCCCGGAAAACGGAAGAGATCGACCCTGTTTTTCTTGATTTCGAGCGGGACATACAATCGCTGAAGATTACGGCAGACGTTCCGCTTTTTGCCGTCAGGAACAGCGAAAACGATCTGTTCTCGCTGTACTATGTCTTTGACATCGGAAGCAACCATACAAAAAAAATCGATCTCGCGCTCGATTACCTCAGTTATCTCGGGACATCGAAACATACACCGGCTGCATTCAACCAGGAGATGTACAAAATCGGTGCGAGCTTCTCTGCATACACCTCGGACGATCACCTTTACCTGAAGCTTTCCGGTCTTCAGGAACACTTCCCGACTGCTCTCCAGATGCTTGAAGAACTGCTCCGTGATGCCCAACCCAACAGAGAAGCACTTGAAAAACTCAAGGCCGGCGTTCTGAAAGAACGAGCTGACGACAAGCTTTCAAAACGAAAGATACTTTTCGAAGCAATGCATAATTACGGGCGTTACGGTTCATCGTCACCGTTCACCAATGTGCTCGATAATGAGGAACTTACAAAGATAACGCCCGAGGATCTGCTTGCCGAGATCGATACCCTCATGCACTACCACCACAGGGTATTGTACTACGGACCTTCCGAACCCGGAAAGCTTTCCTCAGAGTTGCAGAAGCTCGGACACCTGAAACAGGAACTCGTACCGGCTCCTGATGTCGAGCCATTCAGGGAGATAGAGCAGGAAGAAAACCGTGTCTATGTTGTTGATTACGATATGACACAGGCCGAAATCCTCATGCTTTCCAGAGACAGACTCTACGACCCGGACCAGGTTCCATTGATCACCCTTTTTAACGAGTATTACGGCGGAGGCATGTCATCCGTTGTTTTTCAGGAACTACGCGAAGCAAAAGCGCTGGCATATTCGGTATTCTCGGTCTATCGTATACCCAAAGACAAGGATGAACACCATTATATTTTCAGCTATATTGGAACTCAGGCAGACAAACTTCCCGAAGCGCTTTCAGGTATCAGCGAACTGCTGGAAAACCTTCCTGAATCACCGGACCTGTTCGCCTCGGCCAAAGATGGGATACGCAGAAAAATCCGTACCGAGCGGCTTAACAGGGCAAAAATACTCTTTACCAGAGAAGAGGCTCAAAAACTCGGCATCAACCATGATATACGAAAAGATGTGTATGAGAATATCGAACACCTCGGATTTGAGGATATTGCAGCATTCCACCGGCAGCGGTTTGCGGACAAAAAATACACGCTGCTTGTACTCGGCAAAAAGGAAAACCTCGATATGGATACGCTGGGCCGGTTCGGAAAAGTCACAACGCTTACTCTGGAAGAAATTTTCGGCTACTGAAAAATTTCTATCAGGAACAATTTGAAACGCTCGACGCAGGTATTACCTTGAAGCATTCCGCTGGACCTTGACCGGTCCTGCCGGAAAAGCAAAACAACTCAGAGAAAATTTGTAAGAATATTTCAATAAAGTAATAAATCAACAATCATGACCTCATTGTTATTTCTCGGAATCGTACTTTTGTTCATAGGTATTACGGCCCGATCGCTTAACCCGTCCCTGCTCCGTTTTTCCGGACTGTTTAAAATCGGAGGGATTTTTGCAATCATTCTCGGCATTCTGACGGCAAGCATAAGAATTGTCGAACCGGGAAAGGTCGGCGTTAAAGTTCTGTTCGGTAAAGTACAACAGGAGGTACTTGCAAGCGGCCTCAACATCATCAATCCGCTTGTAAAGGTCGAGTTCTTTGATATCACGACCCAGACCTATACCATGTCCGGCACGGAAACCGAGCTGACACAGTTGAGTGACGCACCGATCAGGGTGTTGAGTGCCGACGGGCTCGAGGTTACCATCGACATGACTGTCCTTTACCGCATCAACGCCTCTCAGGCACCTGAAATACGACGTGAGATCGGCCCCGGCCTTTCCTACATCGATAAAATCATCCGTCCGACAGCCAGAACACGCATCAGGGACAATGCCGTCATATACAACGCCATAGACCTTTACTCAAAGAAACGAGACGAATTTCAGACAAAAATTTTTGAAAGCATCAGATCTGATTTTGAAAGTCGTGGAATTGTTCTCGAAAACCTGCTTGTACGCAATATTTCTCTCCCTCAGTCTGTGAAAACAGCGATCGAGGCCAAGATCAATGCTGAACAGGAAGCCCAGAAAATGGAGTTCGTTCTACAGAAAGAAACCCAGGAAGCCGAAAGAAAACGTGTCGAGGCCAAAGGTATATCCGACTACCAGGTGATACTCGCACGCTCGCTGACCGACAAGCTTTTGAAATACGAACAGATAAAAGCTCTCCAGAACCTGGTAAAATCAGAGAACTCCAAAGTGATCATTATGGGCGACGGCAAAGGGGCTTCGGTACTGATCGGGCAATAAACAGAAACCCTGAAGACAGACACCAGGGGTCAGGAGGTAAAGAGACACGAGAATAAGGAAAGCTGTAGACCGGAAAAAGGAGAACAATCTTACTCCGCTCATCTTCGGGTGAACGGAGTGAGACCCGGATATCCATTTTTTGATTTTTGACCTTTGCCTTTTGCACTTTACCTCTTGATGGATGCCGGATCAAGTCCGGCATGACTATGGAAGCAGATTCAACCTGAACATCCCCGCTTGTCTCTTCCGGATTCCGAATTCTAACTTCCGGCTACCAGTACTCCATGAAACTCCTGGATAAATACATAGCCCGCCAGTTCTTATCCACCTATGTATTTGCCGGCATAAGTTTTACCGCCCTTTTCCTCCTGGTCAATCTCATTGAAAATATCGGCAGGTTTATCGATAAGGGCATCGGGGTGGACAAGATTTTGCTGTACTTCTGGAGCCTCGTTCCTGAAACCATATTGCTGATTTCGCCTTTAAGCACCCTGCTCGCCTCCCTGTATGTGGCAGGCAGGATGTCCGGCGACAGTGAACTGTCAGCGATGAAAGCAGCCGGCGTAAGCATGCAACAGATGCTCATACCGTTTGCAGGAGTAGCCCTGCTCATATCCATCCTGAATATCTTCAATGCAGGCTGGCTGCATCCCCAAACCGCTGCCATGAAAAACCGGTTTGAAACGGAATATTTCGACAAGAAATTTGAAACGATCTCGGGAAACAAAAATATCCACATCCTGGAATCCCGCAACAGGATCCTTTCCATCGGAGCTCTCGAACCGCTAAAGGCGACAGGCATCAACATCTCCCTTGAAACATTTGACGGTCCCGAACTTGTCAGCCGTATAGACGCGAAAAAAATCTCCTACAACGAAGTTCTCGACCGGTGGATTTTTCACGAAGCCAGCACAAGAATTTTCAACGACAACGGAGTACTCTTTCGTGAAAATTCAGGGAAAGATACCCTGAAACTTTCGCTGAACGCATCGTCCCTGAGAGATCTCGGTATCCAGCCGGATGAGATGGATATTATACAGCATTTCCGTTATATCGAAGAAAAACAGAAAGCGGGTTTTTCAAACCTCGGCAGGGTTATCGTAAAATTTCACAGCAAAATGGCACTCCCCCTTGCTTCGCTGATTATTATTCTCATCGGTGTGCCCCTTTCCGTCCGGAAAAAACGCAGCGGGCTCGCGCTCGAGTTCGGCATCAGCCTTTTCATCGGATTCGGCTATCTCGCCATACAGAGAACATTTTCAATAGCAGGATACCGGGCCTTGATGGACCCCGTACTTGCCGCGTGGCTGCCGAACCTGCTCTTTCTCATTATAGGAGCCTTCATCTACAAAACAGCAAACAGATAAGTCATGAATCCATCTCCGCCACTGATCGTCCTCATGACTGACTTTGGACTTCGGGATCCCTATGTCGGTATGATGAAAGGAGTCATCGCCGGTATTTCCCCCTTTGCCGGGATTATAGACCTTACCCATTACATCCCGGCACAGAATATACTGCAGGGGTCCCTGCAGCTTGGGGTATCCGCGCCCTACTTTCCAGATGGAACAATTTTTGTGGCGGTTGTCGATCCCGGAGTCGGCACGAACAGAAAAGCGGTTGCACTTGTCACCGAAAAACAGATTTTCGTCGCTCCGGATAACGGCCTGCTGAGTTCCGTCATGAAAACGCAGAAAATCGAGGGCTGTTTCGAGATAAACAACCCTTCCTGCATGCGCTCTTTCAAAAGCGCAACGTTTCATGGAAGAGATGTGTTCGCCCCCGCCGCAGCACATCTCGCGAACGGTGTCGAGCCGGCAACCCTTGGGAATTCGGTCGGCACGGAACACTGCATCCGGCTTGCTCTTCCTGAAAACAGTACATCCGACGGAGGATTGTCATGGAAAGGTGAAATTCTTTATGCTGACATCTACGGTAACCTCGTTACCTCATTTACCGGTGATATGCTCACGCAAAAAGAAAAAACAGCTGCGCTCCTTATGGAAAACGGTTGCGAACTGCCTGTCCACCGAACGTACGGAGATGTAGATGAAGGGTGTGCACTGGCTTACCGGGGGAGTAGCGGGTTTCTTGAAATAGCGATACGAAACGGTAATGCCTCACAAGCGCTCGGCCTGAAAGCGGGCGACAACATCGAACTGTTGCTTGACCCCGGTAATAATACCGGGACAAACATGCCCTAACTGCCGATATACTCTTTGAGAACTTTACTGTAGGCCGACTGGCGCAGCCTCCTGATCGCTTTCTCCTTGATCTGGCGGACCCTTTCACGGGTCAACTTGAATTTTTCGCCAATCTCCTCGAGCGTAAGGGGATTATCCATCCCTATGCCGAAATAAGAGCGGATTACATCGGCCTCGCGCGGGGCGAGTACCGACAGTGATCGCTCCACCTCGAGTGTCAGTGAGTCACGGGTCAGGCCATGGTCGGGCTTGTGACCGTCGTTCTGCAGCACATCGAGCAGACGGTTATCGTCTCCCTGAGCGAACGGTGCATCCACGGAAACATGACGGCCCGCAATTTTCAGGGTATCCGCCACATCCTGGGAATCCATGTCGAGAAGGTTCGCAAGTTCCTTGGTATTGGGGTCCCTTTCATACTCCTGTTCGAGTTGACTATAGGCCTTACTGATCTTGTTGAGTGTCCCGACCCGGTTCAGGGGAAGACGAACGATCCTTGACTGTTCGGCAAGAGCCTGAAGAATGGACTGCCTGATCCACCAGACAGCATAAGAGATAAATTTGAAGCCCCTGGTTTCATCAAAACGTTTCGCTGCCTTGATGAGGCCGAGGTTACCCTCGTTAATCAGGTCACCAAGGGTCAGGCCCTGATTCTGGTACTGTTTTGCAACCGAAACAACAAAACGAAGGTTTCCCTTGATAAGCTTGTCCAAAGCGCGTTTTGCCCGCTTGTATTCCGGAGTATCGACAGGCATGTCGTAGCCCTGCTTGATCGCCATGGTAAGCTTCACTTCATCTTCTGCGGTCAGGAGTTCGTACTTTCCGATCTCCTGCAAATAACGGTCAAGAGAAAGACTCTCGCGATTGGTGATCTGTTTACTAATTTTCAGTTGCCTCATTGACATTCTCCATATTACGTATTACTTGGAACAACCTGTAGGCTATCGTTAACCATACCACGCCACCTGTCCCGGCAACGGACCAACGATCTCGACAGCTAAACTCCGATGCATGACAATACATCGGCAAAACCTGACATAAAAAGCGAACCGCTTGTACGACAGAAAAAAATTCGATCTACAACAAAACCTCATCCCGGATATCAGTACGGGAAGACAACAAAAAAACCAATGCCCCGGTCAGCCACACAAAACGCCCAGATTCGACTGAAGTTTACCGAGATTGTCCTTCGCTTCCGCCAACTTCCTGCGCTCGCTCGCAATGACATCAGCAGGAGCATTGTCAACGAAACCATTGTTGGCAAGCTTTTTCTCCATGCGTTTGACATATGATGATACATTGCTTAACTCTTTCTCAAGACGGGCGATTTCTTTGTCAAACGAAATTAACCCTTCGAGAGGCATAAAAAGTTCATTACCATCGACAACAGAGCTTGCAGAATGGGGCGGACGCTGCAGATTCCCAGCGGAGATATCGACACTGCACCCGGTCATTTGCGTCACTATGTGCGAATTGGCAGAAACTATTCTCCTTGCCGACTCATCCGGCACACTGATGACGAGACTGGCTTTCATGTCGTGAGGAACTCCGAAAACAGCGCGAAGACTGCGTGCTTCCGAAACAATGTTCTGAACCGAAGCAAAACTCGCCTGCCCATCGCTCATCCAACGCTCTTCTGCTTGCGGCATGGCCGAACGGGCGATGCTCTCGCTACCCTGACGAGGTAAAATGTGATGCCAGATCTCTTCCGTGATAAAAGGCATAACCGGATGAAGTACCTTCAGAACACCTTCGAGAAGATACACCGCAAGAGAAACAGCATGACGACGCCCTGACACCTCCGTCTCTCCGGCCAGCTCGATCTTGAGCGTTTCCAGGTACCAGTCACAGTAGTCACTGCGGAAAAAGTCATAGACAATCCTGGTGGTATCATTTATCCTGAACTGGGAAAACGCCTTGTGGTAGGAACCGAGCATTTCATTGTACCGTCCGAGTATCCACCGCTGGGCATCGGACAACGGTATGGCTTCAGGAACAAAACGCATATATACCGCGCTGAACGCATCCGGGTCACCAAATACTTTTTCACGCTGCATGAACACAAGACGGGAAGCATTCCAGATTTTTGTCGCGAAATTCCGGCCAAACTCGCATTTCTCCTCACCGAACAGCACATCCTGCCCGAGAGGCGCAATGTAAACGATAGTGAAGCGGAGTGCATCGGTTCCGTAATCATCCATAACTTTCAGAGGATCCGGCGAATTACCGAGAGACTTCGAGAGCTTCCTGCCTTTCATATCCCTGATAATGCTGGTAAAGTACACGTCCCTGAAAGGCACACTGCCCTTGAAATAAAGACCGGCCATGATCATCCTTGCAACCCAGAAGAAAATGATATCCGGACCGGTTACCAGCGTATCGGTCGGATAGAATGCCCGCATGTCGTCATTGTCGTCATGCTGCCCTGTCCAGCCAAGTGTCGTCAACGGCCAGAGCCATGAAGAAAACCAGGTATCCAGAACATCCTCATCCTGAGTCAGCTTATCGGTCCCGGCAAGATGACATGCCTCTTCATAGGATTCCGCAACCCAGATTTTCCCCCCCTCATCATACCAGGCAGGAATCCGGTGACCCCACCAGAGCTGACGGGATATACACCAGTCCCGGATATTTTCCATCCAGTGGCGGTAGGTGCTGATCCAGTGTGACGGATGAAAGTGTATCTCGCCTTCGTTGACCACCTGCAATGCTTTTTCAGCAAGGGGCTTCATTTTGACGAACCACTGTTCGGAGAGATAGGGCTCTACAACGACGTCCGCCCTTTCGGAATATCCGACATTGTGCTCATACTCCTCAATTTTTACAAGATCACCCCTTTTTTCAAGATCAGCGATAATTTTTTCTCTTGCATCGAAACGGTCGAGCCCGGCATAGCCGAACTCATCGGTCATTTTTCCATCCCTCCCGACAACGCAAAGAACCGGCAGGTTATGACGACCGGCAACCTCGAAATCGTTGGGGTCGTGAGCAGGCGTTATTTTCAGAGCTCCTGTCCCGAACTCCTTATCGACATAATCGTCAGCGATTACAGGCACATGACGGCCGGCAACAGGTACAATTGCAAGTTCTCCAATCAGATCGCCGTACCGTGGATCACCGGGATTGACCGCTATGGCGACATCCGCAAGAATCGTTTCCGGCCGCACGGTAGCAATGGTGATATACTCTCCCGGCCTTTTCGCGAGCTGATATCGAACATAGACCAACTGGTCTTTCCGGGGTTTCATGATAACCTCTTCGTCGGAAAGAGCTGTCTGTGACACCGGACACCAGTTGATAATACGTTTGCCGCGATAGATCAAGCCGTCGCGGTACAGGGAAACAAACGTATGCCGAACAGCCCTGGATGCGCTTTCATCCATGGTAAAGAGATTACGGCGCCAGTCACAGGAAATACCGAGCTTGCGGAGCTGTTTGAGAATCAGTCCGCCATACTCTTCCCTCCACTTCCAGACATGCTCGAGAAAATCCTTGCGCCCGAGATCATAACGTGAAATCCCTTTTTCGCGGAGCTTTCTTTCTACGACGGTCTGCGTGGCAATACCAGCATGGTCCGTACCGGGAAGCCAGAGGGATTCCCTGCCCGACATACGCTGATAGCGGATAAAAATATCCTGGAGGGTGTGATTCAGAACGTGACCGAGGGTAAGGCTTCCTGTAACGTTCGGCGGTGGCATAAGCACCGTGTAGGGCTCCCTCCCCTCATCGAGTACCTTGAAGCTTTCCGCTTCAAAAGTCCCTTCAGACTCCCAGTGGGCGCTGCTCCAGCGGCGCTCCACATCATGATGGTTATACGTTTTCTCGAGGTTTACACTCATTACTGCTCACTCATGATGCCGTCGGGAGCCTTCGGCAAGCACTGTCAGGCTTACCGGAGGCCCCTTGATTTTATGGCTATTGTTTATTCAGCTTTTTCAGAAGCGGGACGATGATCGAAAATCTGGTCGATGATACCATACGCTTTCGCTTCCTCTGCATTCATCCAGCGATCCCGTTCGGAATCCTCCCTGATTTTCTCGACACTCTGACCGGAATGCGAAGCGAGAATCTCCTCAAGAAGTTTGCGGATCTTCTCGATTTCCCGTGCCTGAATCAAAATATCGGTCTCCTGACCCTGAACACCTCCGGACGGCTGATGAATCATGATGCGTGAATGCGGTAATGAAGCCCGCTTTCCTTTCGCTCCGCAGGCGAGCAGAAACGCCCCCATACTTGCAGCCATGCCGACACAGACTGTAGAAACTTCCGAACGGATATACTGAATGGTATCATACACGCCAAGACCGGCTGAAACACTTCCACCCGGTGAATTGATGTACACAAAAATATCGCGCTCCGGCTCTTCCGACTCGAGGAAAAGCAATTGGGCCATGAGCAGGCTTGCAACGTGGTCGTCAATGGGTGTCCCGAGAAAAATTATCCTCTCTCTCAGAAGCCGGGAGAAAATATCAAAAGCCCGTTCTCCACGGCCGGATGTCTCTATAACCATGGGAACAAGGCTGTTGGTAATCCCCTGCTCAATCGCACCCGAATACATTTTTTTTGCCTGGCGCTCAAACCCGAAATTAAAGTTGGCCATATAATTCTATCTCCGTTTCAGCTGATGTTTAGTAGTAAAGCTCTTGTTCATACTCACTATGAAAACCATGACAGGCGCACATCCGTTCCGCTTGGGTATCTCTAAAAACTTATTGCGCAACCAAATTGCCGCGTTGGGCGGTGCTCGAAATCCTCATGTACTCCCTGTACACTCCGGTTTCTCCGCTCCGTCCGCCTTGCACTTTGGTTGCTCATGACTGAAAAGAGAGTCGCAACAGCCCCGCATACGCCTCTCAGTGCTCATTCACGTACCCGTGAGCACTGCCATTCAGGTCTTGAAATTTTTAAAATAACCCCCTCTATAGACAATACAAGAACACGGGCCTCATTTAACGAAAAAAACTTTTTTTCTTCAAGAAAGAAGGGTAGCAATACCGGCACTCGAGGTAATGTCGGAAATATGCATTTCCTTTTTTAACTTGAGTCTTTATTTGTCTCCAGTCACTCTTTTCAACTCTCCACAATGAATGTTCGTCTGATTGCCGTAACAAACCCGCTTGTCGAAATACAGAACGAAAAACTCAACCCTGAAGGCCTCATTGC
>RRYU01018292.1_pt1 | contig 15341 bp, 12 predicted proteins | sample 2162651 | NCBI WGS metagenome assembly RRYU01 (sample SAMN10267283, study PRJNA491782) | microbial mat metagenome | isolation source: biomat in the production well | place: Japan: Minami-Kanto gas field, natural gas well KTG3 | collected 2017-06 | reverse complement strand
TTGCCGGTTTTAGTTCACGCGGACCGTCCTATGACGGTAGAATCAAAAAACGTTGAAGTGCCATGATTGTGCTGAGTGGGACGTTATTAATGATGACTCCTTAACAGCTAACGAGAATGGTCAAGATGTCACAGCTCAGCACCAATATTCAATGAATCAAAAACCGGATGCACCAAGTTATAACCGGTATCTAACATTAAAACAGTTACTCCTTGTCCATAATATCCGGCTTCGTGCGCCTTGTGCACATTAATTTGTTCTAACTGTTCCTGTGCTAATCCATAATCAATTGCACTGATTGAATTAAACTTACTTAAACTCTTTATAGAAGGTTGCTCAGTAATATTTTCACGGCGATATTGCTTCATCGGCTGAATATCTTTCACAAATGGCATATAAGATATCTCAACTAGCTGTGATTCGTTACATTCAATTGATACAGCGTTTAACCAGCGACTCTTATGTCTTAGTTTTGCACCAGTATTTAAAACCTTATTTACATAATCTTCAGATGGTTTTAGATCGTACCAATCATAATTTTGGTTACTATTTACTTTATTTCTTCTCGTAATGGCTTTATTTGATACAATTTGCGCACTTTTACCATCCCCTTTATCAGTAAAGTAGATCCAGGCATAGTAATTGCCATCTTCACGGATTGCTTTATTCATGTATTGCAATCGAGCTACTTGTCCTTCAGCAAATACCACAAAGATGAATATGAATGTTAAAATATTTTTATACATAATTTTATTAATTATTCTATAGCCGATAAGTTCACAATTATTTATGAATCAATCAAACATAAGTTTTTGCAACAAAAAACCCGAAAATTCGGGTTTTTTGTTGCATATCATTTTATTAGATCGATTTTAGCAAATCTTATCGTGTTGAGCATCCATAACTGCAATTGCCGTGATATTCACAATATCCTGGACAGTACTGGAAAATGCCTGTAATACATGTACCGGTTTTGCCATACCTAAGAGTATTGGACCGATTGATGTCGCCTCACCTAATTGCTCTAACAATTTGTATGCAGTATTAGCTGACATTAAATCTGGGAAAATCAATACATTTGCTTCAGATTTTAATACTGAAAACGGAAAACGTTTTTGCAAGAGTTCTGTTGATACAGCAACATCAGCATGCATGCCACCATCAATTAATAGTTCAGGGGCTTTTGAACGCACTATATCAATTGCTTTCATTATTTTTTCATATTGGGGATGTCTTACACTTCCAAAATTGCTAAAACTTAACATTGCAATATTTGGTTCGATGCCAAGTCTCTGTGCTTCACGTGCCGTCAATAATGCAATTTCAGCTAAAGTTTCAGCATCCGGATCAATATTAACAGCTATATCGGCAAATATTTTCATCTTATTTTTGAATGCCATAATCTGCATCCCGGCAACATGCTTTACACCTTCGCATGTTTTAAGTACTTTCAATGCAGGACGCAATATATCTGCATAATCTTGAGTTACACCTGAAACCATACCATCAGCATCACCATTTTTTACCATCATCGGACCAAACCAATTTTCTTCTCTAATACGTTTAAATGCTCTAGTTCTTGTCATACCTTTTCGTTTACGCATCTCATAAACTTGCATGGCATATTCATCACATTTGGGCGAATCCGCGGGTTTAATAATATCTACCCCGTCTAATTTAATTCGTAGTCGTCTTGCTTCTGCTTTGATTTTGTCAGGATCACCTAATAATATTGGGATTGCTATTTTTTCAGATATTATTTGGCTGCTTGCTCTAATAATTCTTTCGGATGTACCTTCCGGGAATACGATTCTTTTGGGGTCTTTCTGCGCTTTGTGAATTATAGTTCGCATCAACTCACGACCTCGTCCTAACCGAGCTTCCAATTGATCCCTATAATCTTCAATATCGATAGTTTTTTCGGCTACTCCCGTATCCATAGCCGCTTGTGCGACAGCTGACGCTTCCCAAATTAACACTCGTGGGTCAAACGGTTTCGGAATTATATATTCCGGTCCAAATTCAAGATGGGTTGCTCCATAGGCGCTTGCAACTTCATCGGGAACGTCCTCTTTTGCAAGTTTCGCCAAAGCGATAGAAGCCGCGACTTTCATTTCTTCATTGATCGTTTTTGCTTGTACATCTAATGCTCCGCGAAAAATGAATGGAAATCCTAGAACATTATTTACTTGATTTGGATAGTCGGAACGACCGGTTGCCATTATTAAATCCTGACGCGCTGCTTTGGCGTCCGGGTATGTTATTTCAGGATTTGGATTAGCCATTGCAAAAATAATCGGATTTTTTGCCATAGATTTGACCATATCTTGTGAAACAAGTCCGGCTTTTGACAATCCGAGAAAAACATCTGCTCCAACCATTGCCTCTTCTAAGGTCCGTAATTTTGTATCAACTGCAAATGTTTCTTTATACTTATTCATTCCATCTTTACGACCTTTATAAATAACACCTTTGCTATCACACATAATTATATTTTCAAGTTTTACACCAAAGCGTAAATAATGCGTTGCACAAGCAATTGCAGAGGCGCCCGCACCGCTAATGACAATTTTTATCTTGCCCATTTTCTTCTTAGCAAGCTCAGCCGCATTCACTAAGGCTGCAGCAGAGATGATTGCAGTTCCGTGTTGGTCATCGTGAAAAACGGGAATATTCATATCATTAATCAACCGTTTTTCAATCTCAAAACATTCGGGAGCTTTTATATCTTCTAAGTTTATACCGCCAAACGTCGGTTCCATTAATTTTACGGCTTTTACAATCTCATCAATGTTTTTTGAATCCAGTTCAATATCAAATACATCAATATCAGCAAAGCGTTTAAATAATACACCCTTTCCTTCCATTACTGGTTTTCCGGCTAAGGCGCCAATATCACCCAATCCTAGTACTGCTGTACCATTTGATACGACTGCTACCAGATTGGCTTTGGCAGTGTATTTATTTGCTAAACTCGGATTTTTCTCGATCTCCAAACATGGTTCAGCTACACCGGGTGTGTAAGCAAGCGACAGATCACGTTGTGTAACACACGGTTTTGTGGCAATTACTTCTATCTTTCCAGGCCTTCCAGTGGAATGATAGTCTAAAGCATCTTTTTTGGTTATCATAATGTCCTCTTTTTAGGAAAAATCTTTTAAAATTAATTGTAAAAGTTAATAGTATTTTTTATTAAAAAACGAGTAAAACAGGATTTATTTATCCACTTTTATTTAATAATATTTCAGGGCAGAAATTTTAATTTTTAATAGCATCGAATGTCTTATAGATTTGCTGCATTCTGCCGGCCGTCATTCCAATTCCATATATTATGATACAATAGAATAGCAGATTTGTTTTCAGAATCCAGTCAATTAATGCAAAAATCGTAATCACATTCATCGAATCGGGATAGCGGAATAGCGATTTTAATAAACCCCGCCTGCCAAGATTCAAGTCACCATCCTCATTAGTTAATAATTTCTCAAGTTTTAAACTGAAAAGTCCGGCCAAAAATCCTGCTATTAAAGTAACTATATTACCATGCTGTAAATATAGACCGAGTCCTAAACCGAAAAAGTAAAAAGGAATAACAATCATGTGGCCGATAAGGTCTAAAAATTTTCCTTGCTCTGATTGTTGTTTTTTCCAGCGCGCAACTTCTCCATCACTATTATCCATAATAAATCCAAGTTGCAGAAAAATTGCACCTAAAACAAATCTACCGTACACAAATAAAACTGCTCCGATAATTCCAGAAATTTCCTGGATTATGGTAATATGATTAGCAGTTAATGGTGTTCTAACAAAGACCCATGTAAACCAAATCGATATGGGGCGGATAATATATTTTGCATATGGATCGATTTCATTCGGACGACCAATGACTTTTTTTAAATTTTTAATGGTTGGTTTCATTTTTTGATTTTCTTCTAAAAATTAATTGGTAATATTTAAATGTGTGCCTTCCCTATACAGCTTTTCAATCAATTTTTTGGCACGAACTGAAGCGTTTCCATCTAATTTATAAAAATATTTTTCTCGATCTTCTTCGGCAGCTTTAAGCATTTGTTTTGATGGATTAAGTGCCAGTTCAATACCTGTTTTTATTTTTTCCGGCGAATTAATATGTACAAATGACTCCTTCAAGAAATTCTGTCGGGTTTCCACTAATAAATTTTGACCATCGGAATGTCTTAAATGATCATCATCTATTTCATAGATCACTCCAATTTTTCCTGTAGCCAAAAATTCAGCAATACTACCCGATGCTTCAGAAATTAATGTATCTGCTGCAAACAGATATGGAATAATGCTATATGATTCACTACATATAAGCACAGCATGATTGTAATTCTTGATACGCCTTTCAAAAATTCTATGCTGACTATGTCGTGCATATTTTCCTTGCCATGCATAATGGTGGAGTTTAATAATTAAATTATACTCTTTAGTCTCATTAAAGATAGCATCTTTAAGTTTATATACACTAGTTGGTTTGTAGGTTGGGGCATATAATACCGTTTTTTTATTAATATCCAATCCTAAGGATTTCAAAATGGCAATCTTATCCATTGTTCCAGAATTAAAAATTGGATCAAGCTTCGGGTATCCGATTTTATATACTTCTGAGTTGTGTAAACTTCCCGAGTCTTTCAATTGCTTGACGGCAAAATCACTTTCAGCTAAAATGTGATACTTATTTGGTTTATGTTTTTCCAATTCGCGATAAGTAACTGTTTTTGTATAAGTTAAACCATGATATATCATACATAATAATGCGTTACCATATTTTTTTTCATCTACAACATCCGGGACAATGACTATATCAAATTGCTCATTATCAGTGGAAATCCGAACATTCAAATTCAATGAATCAGTCAATATTTTGTGTGATTTATTTTTATTGAATATCCCAAATCTCCGTGTAACATCCTTCGTAAGAGATGCGGCAACATCGTAATGCGGGTCTGAACTGAATATATCTATCATTGGGTCAAAAGCTGACTTGTGGTATAGATAAAACATCTTAAATAGAATCTTGATTTTGCGCATGGGGAACATTCAATTCATAAGTATCTTTTTAGCTTTATAATTTCGGAACCAATTTTTTGGTTTTGCTTTCAATTGACTGAAAATATCTTTGGATAGGGAAACTTCAATAGCTCTAATTACTCTTTGCGACGAATTACCATCTGAATATGGATGAATTTCATTCAAGTAAAATTTGCGATTATCAGAGAATTCAGAAGGACTATTCAACGACCTGATTATTGCACCATGCAAATCTTTTGTATTTATAATATTGGTACCCTTATCTAAACGTGCAATAGCTTTAAAAGTAACAATTGGTCGATCTAGCGGTAGATATTCATAAGCAACTGAGGAAGTGTCAGTAATTAGTACATTACTGATATTAAAATATGGTAAAATATTGTGATCATCAATTATCTTGAATGAATCACCGACTAAACATTGATACTGTTCAATAATGTTTTCATCCATTAACGAATGAAATTTGACCAACCATTGATAGTCATCCTTTAAGTTCGCAATTTCAGGTAGCAATTCCTTGGCTGAAGTATATTTGGGTGGGAATGTAGGTGCATACAATAATATCGGTTTTTTGTTATTGAATCCGATTTGTTCCATCAGTTTTTTATCACTATTCAGTTTTGAATTTATATTACTATATAAAGGATCAAGCTTTGGCCAACCCGTTTCTCTGACAATGAAGTTCTTGTGCCTATGCGCAAGTCGGTTAAACTGATCTGTTGATTCTTGACCATGAGTGCAGTACATATCAAACTGACCGCTAATATCATAAAATCCTTTTACTTCATCATCTATTCCATGAAAAATCTGAACTTTAATCCCCGGCCAATCGTGAGGAACAATATTGCCGGGTACCAATACTACATCAGGATTAAATGCGATTACTTCTTCAGTATTGGTGCATATGCGACCAGTTGGTTTAATATTTTTTGCTGTACTTGCGGTGAACCAGGCAGTTTCACCACTATTTGAATTTTGGATGAATTGATCAATTGGCTCAAGAATTGGAAATGAATAAGGTTTTGTAACAAAAAATAGATATCGAAGTCTGTTGGCAGACATTGTATTGTTTATATTTCTTTGAAAGCCTGTAATATATCATCGCTATTTAATTCGACAATATTGTTATCCATCCTACTTTTTGTAAACGAACGTTCTGTAATTTCTTCTAAATGTTCAAGATATACATTCCAATCTTTCAATTTAAAACCGATTATCTCCTTGGGAATGTCCAATATTAATTTTTCTAATTGAGAGAGATTATCAATTCCAATTTTTAAATATAGTTTGTTTAACTGTTCTGCTATCGCCTTTTCGTTGATCCTAAGCAATGGAATGATTGGCATTGAACAGGCAATTCCATGCGGAATATCATGAGAGATTGTCAATGGATAGCTCATGGAGTGCGCAGCGGCCGTCTTGGTATTTGAAAATGCCAAGCCTGCTAAATTGGAAGCTTTAAGTAGATTATTTCTTACAGATAATTCTTTGGGATTTTTCTTTAATGCATTGACGTTTTGAAATATAATACTTATCGCTTCAGTGGCATAATCAGTGGATTTTTCATTGGCATTTTTGTTCCAAATAGCTTCGAAACTATGACTGAGAGCATCTAAAACTGTTGTTATTGATATATCCAAAGGTAAGCTTAAAGTCAATGAACCGTCCAATATTGCAAAATCCGGATAAAGTTCAGTATACGATAAAGAGTATTTACGTTTTTCATCCATATTCCAAATCGTTCCCCACATGGTTACTTCGCTTGCGGTACCGTGAGTCGTCGGTATAAAAACTGCCGGTATCCGATGTGGAAACGGAGATCCGACTTTGAATAATTTTTCTAATTTAAAAGTATCTGTACCTAATGCAGCCATAACAGTTTTTGCCGTATCCATTACTGAGCCACCACCTAATGCTATGATCCCGTCGTACTTATTCAGTCTGCTAAAATCAATTGCCCGTTGACAACTTTCAAAAGTTGGATTGTTTTCTACATCTTTGAAAATACTATTGGCATCAAATATTTCTAACAAATTATTTCGGTTAACATTCCCAGAAGAAGTAACAATTAATGGCTTTTTAATATTGAGTGTCAACAGTGCTTTATTAAGTACAGTCCGCCAATCGTTGGTCTCAATTACTTTTACGGGATTATAGTACATTTGATTAATTTAAAGGATTATCAATTACTTTTTTAAAAATTTGATTAGATTGAGTTTATTGTCCACCGGTTTGATAGTTGGCCTTCCTAAATCAGGTCTGGATCCCGGTTTTAATTGTATTTCTATAAAATTAGGGCCATCACTATTAAAGTATTCATTTAATGAGTTGGATAAATCAACAACAGTATTTATACTTTTAATGTTTTTATATTTTAGTGATTTTACTACGCCTGTCACATCTATGGAGTCAATAGCGGTTTTTTGTCCTCCCACTGATTCATGAACAAAATTATTCATTAAAATATGGTAAAAATTGGTTGGTTGTATTTTACCAACATTTGCTAAAGCGCCAAGATGCATTAAAAAAGCGCCATCACCATCAATGCATACTACTTTTCTTTGAGGTTGAGCAATTGCAATACCCAATGCTATTGAAGAACAATGTCCCATAGAGCCAACAGTTAAGAAATCTTTGAAATGGGGCTCATTATTTCTTGCTCGAATCTCAAAGATTTCTCGCGAAGTTTTTCCTGTTGTCGATACAATTACAGCATCTTGAGGTATATACTTCAGTAATATTTCCAATGTTTCTTCTCGTGTCATTGACGCATCGATCTCACTTTTCAACACCGAATCGTATTTATCAAAGGTTCCTTTTTTTATCAGAAAAACATATGGACAATTATTAGATTTGGCAAATTTAATTCCATTTTCGACTTTCGGTCGCCATGCGGTTTCATCAGGAGAGATAATATCATATTTCAGTTTTAATGATTCCAGTAATTCTAATTGAACTTTTCCTTGTTTGATGTGCTGCGGCTCATCTTTCACTCCCGGTTCGCCACGCCACCCGATTAAAATTACCATCGGAATTGAATAAACTTCAGGATCCGCTAAAGATAATAACGGATTAATTGCATTCCCGAGTCCGGAATTTTGCATATAAACCAAAGCCATTTCATTTGTGCCAAGATGATAACCGGTCGCTAAAGCAATAGCATTGCCTTCATTAGCAGCTATAACGTGCCTATCATTCGGAACATTATCATCAATACACAAGCATAATTGCTTGAGAAGCGAATCAGGTACACCAGTAAAAAATTCAATATTATTGTCGGCTAACAGCCGATAGAATTGCAGTGGCCGAATTGCCATTATTTATTCTCTGGGATGAGAGCTAATACGTCTTTGATCGACATACAGTAATCTTTAGATGCCTCCAAGCAACGATCATGCTTCAAGATTGATTCTGCGGTTTTTACCATAGAAGGATAAGCACTGCGGATAAGATGATTTCCATATATAACAATTTGAACACCTAATTTTTCAAAATCACTAATACTTAAATGACTGAAAGTTGAGGGTACTACAACGAGTGGTACTTTTCTTTCAAAATTATTAAATGCGTTACAAAAATCGATAATCTCTTGTCCATCCTTCATTTTGCTATGAATCATAATCCCATCAGCACCCGCTGCAATATAAGCTTTTGCTCTCTTGATGGCATCATCCATGCCATTGTTCAAAATCAGACTTTCGATTCTAGCAAAAATCATAAAATTATTGTTTACAAGCGCATTTTTCCCCGCTTGTATTTTCTCAGAGAAATGTTCTATTGAGTCTTGTTCTTGAATAACATCAGTCCCAAATAAAGAATTTCGCTTCAGACCAATTTTATCTTCGATAATTACAGCTGATACCCCAAGTCTTTCCATAGTTCGAACATTAAATTTAAAATGCTCGATCTCACCACCTGTATCTCCGTCAACAATAATTGGCTTGGTGGTTACTTCTAAAATCTCTTCGATGGTTTGAAAACGCGAATAAAAATCAACAACTTCAATATCAGGTTTACCTTTTGATGTGGAAACTGTTAAGCTACTCAGCCATAGCGCATCAAATTCTCTTATCCCGCCATTTTCTTGGACTTTGGTTTTCTCAACAATCAATCCTGTTATCCCATTATGTGCTTCCATCACTCTTAAAACAGGTTTTACACTTAACATTAATCTAAGTGATTTGAGGCGCATATCTGGGGTAATACCTTTTGCTTTTAATGCTTCAATAAGCTGGGTAGACGAAACTCCTTTTGTATATTTGGGCTCAATTAACTCGCCATTCCATTCTTTGAGTGCATCAATTGCCCGCTGACGTGTTTTTTGCTGGATACCTGTTTTCCAATCATCACCATGTACTAAAAAATCCGGCTTTACTTTTCGCAAATTTGGCACATAATCCAACGTCTCCTGCGGGATAACCTCGTCAACCCCTTTGAGATTTTCTACTATCGCTTTGCGATGTTTATATGGCGTAAATGGAATCCTTTTGTAACTCGCAATCGCTTCATCGGTCAATACCCCCACAACCACGTAGCCTAATTTCTTTGCTTCATTTATAATGTTTAGGTGACCTTCATGTATAATATCGGCCGCCATCCCTACATATACTTTTTTTTCTGCTTTATCCATGATATTTAACAATAGTTAGACTTAAATATATTTAATTTCATTTTTATACAAGCTGAAAGTTAAACATAAAAAATTAAAATCCACGTTCTACGATTGCCCCATCGTGAATTCCTGCATTATAAAATTTATCCGGTTTACGCCAGTTCCCATATCGCAAAGTAAGATATTCTTCAGTATGTGAAGGTATTGGAATTTCACGTCCTTCCCACGAAATAAAATCTTGGGTATCAAAGAATTTTTTATCGACTTGTTTTAGCACCCCGCTATCAACCCAGCGATATTTATTATCGACTTTGTAAACACAAAATAAGTCGATATGAAAATTTACCTGCTGCAGTTTTTCCCAAGCAGTTTTCACTTTTACGACCCGTGTCGTACCCGGGAGCCAACGGTTTTGAATAAATCTCTTTCTAATAATATATTTTGGGAAAAATCTATATCTTAATGATGCCACTTTGTCAGCGTACTCAGCTGGAATGCTTAAGTCGGCATCGTAATCCCACGGAATTAAATCACCGTTGCGGTAAATTCCGAGTAATGTACCAGCTTCAATCCAAAATGGAATATTTTTTTTCTGCAGCTGATCTATTGTAAAAAGTAGCATCTTTTTCATCCTTAGATGATTATCGCTATCGTGTAATTTAATTTTTTCTTCGTTGATTTTTCTTTCCACTACTTGGCTTGAAATTGTCTGAATTATGCTGTCTTTAGCAATTGTACCATCATTTATTTGATGCATCCATTCTTCTGAAATAGTTTTCCAATTGCCATAAATAGTATTAAGATATTTATCAGTATCAGCGGGTATCTTATATGTTTTACCATCAATTTCTAAGTTCTCAAGTAAATTATAATAATTAGCTGAAATTTGTTTACAATTTCGATTTTGAACCCATCGATATTCATTTTCAAACTTATATTTAATTGTGATAATGACTTTAAAAGAATATGCAGTCTGTTTCCAGCTATTAAAAATCCCAAGAGCGATTACATTACCAGTTATCCACTTCCTGCCAGAACGATTGGGGAATGAATAAACTCGATAGAAAATTCCAATTTTTTTTAATGACTTTTGTAATATTGATAAATACTCACTATCGATCGCAAGGTGAATATTTTTCTCTCGACTTAAATCTTTACCATTTTTTTCACTCCATACACCTAAAAGTGTATCAAAATCTAACCAAAATGGGATATTATCTTGATTCAGTGCACGAACAATATCTCTAAATAATTTTGTTCTAAGTTTTCGTTTGATGCCTAACCCCATGATCATTTATCAATTTAGTTCCGGTTTATTAAACTGATAATCATGCAGCCTTTTATATTGTCCACTTTTATTTATAAGCTCTGCATGTGTGCCTTGTTCGGTTATGATTCCCTTTTCTAATACAACAATCTTGTCAGCTTTTTGGATTGTTGATAATCGATGAGCAATTACTAATACCGTTCGATCAGTCATTAATCTGTCTAAAGCTTCCTGCACAAGTTTCTCCGATCTTGTATCCAATGAAGATGTTGCCTCATCTAAAATCAATATTGGCGGGTTGTTTAACACTGCGCGCGCTATTGCGAGACGCTGTCTCTGTCCACCTGACAATCGTACACCTTTATCACCAATGATGGTATCAAATCCGTGAGGTTGTTCTAAAATAAAATCGAGTGCATTAGCAGTTTTTGCGGCTGATTCGATTTCTTTATCTTTAACATTGGGCAGTCCGTAGGCAATATTAGCGCGAATCGAGTCATTAAATAGAATTGTCTCTTGGGTGACTATTCCCATTAGCTTCCTTAGTGATTTGGTAGTTACATCCCTCAAATCAATTTCATCTATTGCTATTGAACCATTAGTCACATCGTAAAATCTTGGAACCAGGTCAGCTATAGTTGACTTGCCTGCTCCGCTTTCACCAACTAATGCAACAACCTTACCCTTATTAATCGTAAAAGAAACATTAGTAAGTACACTGCCTTCATTGCTGTTATATTTAAAACCCACCTCCTTGAATTCAATTTTTTTATTAATTGAGCTCAACTGAGTTGCGTCTTGACGATCGGTAATATCCGATACAGAATCAAGTGTTTTAAATACGCGCTCCGCTGATGCTAGCCCGGTTTGGATTTCCATATTCACGTTACTTAATAATCTGATGGGAGCTAATGCGCTGAATAAAACCAGTATGAACCTTAAAAAATCTTCGGCTGTCATCGAATTTTCGACCAGGACCTTACTTCCGCCTAGTATTATGAGTGCAACGGCGACAAACACACCTATAATTTCGGTGAACGGCTCTGCAGTTAGTCGCAATTTTGCTCTGCGAAATATTAAATTGTAAAACTTTGATGTCTCTTTTTGAAAGCGTTTATTTTCAAAATTTTCGGTAGTAAAGGCTTTTACAATTCGCATAGATGTTAATGTTTCGGAAATAACATTTGTAATGTTAGCAATTTTTGCTTGAATCCGGCGAGATTTCCTTTTAATACTCCGCCCAATGGCTGTTATAACAACTCCACTAATCGGTACGATCAGTATCGCAATAAGCGCTAATTGCATATTTATAACGAATAATAATACTATGAATGCTATGATATTAAGCGGCTCAACAAATGCCCGCTGAAACCCCAAAGTAAAAGCACTGCGCATATGACTTACATCAGTGATTATTGTAGAAGTCAATTCACCGGATTTCTGTTTATTGAAGTACGACAATGACAATGAAAGATATTTTTTGTAAAGATTATTTCTCAGCTCAGTGATAAAATTATATTGAACATGTGTCAATAGGATATTTTTTATATACAGGAATACATTTTTTAATAAGAAAACAATTATTATTAGAAACGACAATACTTTTAAGGTATTAAATGCTGTATCGCGTAAAATTAGGTCATTGGTCCAAAATTTTATTTGTTGATTAATCGTCAGATCTTTAGCATTTCTAAACGATTCGTGTTCAGCAACAAATTCTGTAAAATTTCCGAGAATGCTATTCAATAACGATGCAGTAAACCAGATGGATGCACTGTTGAAAATCACAAAAAACAAGGCAGCGATAGTTGAGCCGATTAACTGCCACTTAAATGGTTTTATTAATTTAAATAATCTAATATATATTGATTCATTCATTAGAAAAATATATGTAAACAAAAGACTTAAAAGTTACAATATATTGGAACAGATAAAAATGGTGATTTCGGTGATAAATTATTGCAATACCATCTTTCTGTGTGGGATTTCCGCTTCATAAAAGCGATTTCCAACGACAGTGAATCCAAATTTTTCATAGAATTTAATAACTGTTTCTTGGGCGTTTAAATAAATATAATCGAAATTATTAAGTTTGCCCAATGTATACCTAACAAGTGCTTCCCCCACACCCTTTCCGCGATGCTCTTTTAGTACGGCAAAGCGTTCCATTTTAGCACCTTTAGCAGTAAAACGCCAACGCGCTGTCCCAACGGGTTTATCATCAATATAGGCTAAAATGTGTGTAGCAACTTCATCAAATTCGTCCATTTCAATTTCTTCTGGTACATTTTGTTCTATGCAAAAAACTTGCCTGCGAATTGAGAATGCATATTCGAAATGTTTCTTTGAACGTATCTGATTTATTTTTATATACATAATTATAATTATTTGAAGATAGTAATATACCATATTAATATTGTTTTAGGAACAAGGTGTGTATTTTTATAGTTTAAAATTTCTTCTTGTCTAGTTTTAATAGTCGAGTAAAAAATAAGTTATGGTACAAAATGGTTAATAAAAAAAAGCTTCTATTCATATCAGTTTACATCGTAATACTATTTATTTTATTTGAGGGAGCAGCTAGATTAGTTTTTTCAAATACTAAATTAGCCCGCAGAATTTGGGTAGACGAAAGTCTGTGTTGGCGTCGTTCCTGGGTACAGCGGCATAAAGATACTGGAAAACAAATTTATTATTCGTTTGATACTTACGATTCAACCAAAGGTTGGGTATCCAAGTCAAATATTCGAGAAATGCCAGTTTTTGAAAACAAGGTGTTGAATACAAACTCGAAGGGATTTAGAGGAACAACTGAATACCAATATACTAAAGATCAGGATAAGATCAGAATACTTGTCATCGGGGACTCGTTTACCTTTGGTGAAGAGGTTAGTGATAATGAAACATACCCATATTATCTCCAAGAATTGATTCCAAACTCAGAAGTGTTGAATTTGGGTATGCATGGATACGGTCATGACCAAATGTTAATTTTTCTGAAAGAGGAAGGTCTTAAATATAATCCTGACATAGTGATTTTAGGTTTCATTCATGCAGATATGACCAGAAACATGGTAAACTTCAGGGATTATGCAAAACCTAAGTTCAAATTAGATGATAATAATCTAAAACTCACTGCTACACCAGTACCAACCCTGGAAAAAACTTTAAATTGGGATTGGGTCAGACCTAGGATTATAGATGTTGTTTCCATTTTTCATCATAATTATAAGAAACGAAACGGAGACTATGATAAAGAAAAAGAGGCATTAACTACTGCAATTCTGACTGAAATCATCGCACAAGCGGATAATAATGATGCTTTACCTATCTTCGTATATTTGCCAATTATCCCAGAAATTCATAGTAATGATTTTATGACTCCCGGAGAACAATATTTATCGGATATGTGTAAAACAAATGTCAAAGTAAATTATTTTTCTACACGACCTTACTTTATTAACCAATTAAAAAAAGGAGTAGTCTTTAAAGAAAGAGGACACTGGGGTCCCACCGGCAATTATACAATTGCAGCGGCTCTAAAACAATATTTAAACGAAAAAGGATTTATAACTTTACATAGCAACTAAATGTTCCCATTTAATCAACTTATTGTTCGTTAGGAATTTAAATGAATAAAAAGATAATTAATCCAATCCTTTTAGCAGCAACATTTACAATCGGAATATCTTTCGGAATTTTTATTCACAAATATGAAATATTCCCTTACAAGGTCGTTAGAAACTTCTTTCATTCTACTTTTCGATCTAAACCCACTAATCAAAGTATTGCAACTAAGGAACAAAGCACCTTTTACGATCTTTGGTCTATAGGGTTATATGAAGGCAATACTCCTTTTGATTTAACTGCAGCAGAAAATGTTTTCAATCCCATCTTATCCGCAGAAGACGTTACAGATATGGACGCAAGCTATGTTGCTGACCCATTCATGATGGTCAGTAAAGATAAATATTATATATTTTTTGAAGCATTTAATTGGGGCACATATCAAGGGGATATAGCTTATGCCGAAAGTTCAGATAAAATAAATTGGGAATATAAAAAAACTATCATTGATGAACCATTCCATTTATCTTATCCCTATATTTTTCAATGGCAGAATGAATATTATTTAATTCCGGAAAGTGAAGAAGATCTGTCAATACGATTATATAAAGCCGCTTCTTTTCCTGACAAATGGGAATATGTTGGCAATCTTATTTCGGGGTACCATTTTATTGATCCTTCAATAGTTTGGTTCAATAATAAATGGTGGCTATTTGTGGCTGTGGCGCCGGACGATGGTGTAGTTAATCTTTACTATTCAGATAATTTAATGGGGCGATGGCAAGCCCACCCAATGAATCCAATCATTAAATTAGATAAACATATTGCTAGACCGGGGGG
>RRYU01000402.1_pt1 | contig 15346 bp, 10 predicted proteins | sample 2162651 | NCBI WGS metagenome assembly RRYU01 (sample SAMN10267283, study PRJNA491782) | microbial mat metagenome | isolation source: biomat in the production well | place: Japan: Minami-Kanto gas field, natural gas well KTG3 | collected 2017-06 | reverse complement strand
TGTCCGTATCACAAACCATTAGTGAACGTCTATGCATCGCCAGACAGGACGAAGTAACAGAATTATTTGAGATCTGTTAGCCAAGTGTAGTGCGGCTATTTGTGGATACAGCGCAGAGCAAAACTAGGGTGTAATCAGTATTCAAACAGATTAATCTTTGCATATGTCGGTAAAAGAACTGTTATTTCCGTTTCACTCGCGTCTTTTCCCTGGGCAGCGTTGGGTGAATATTTCCCTGAGGACTTTACATCTGATCGGTCTTGCCGGTATCGGTGCTGGGTTGCTCTATCCGGCAATAGAAGCTGCACCTAAAGGATATCTCTATCTGACAATCGCTTCCGGGTTCGCTCTGAGTCTTATATCTATCTGGTCCAATGCCATCTGGCTTATTCAACTGCGGGGGCAGGCGATCATCCTCAAACTACTGTTGTTGGCACCCATACTTCTTTGGCCTGAGGCTAGTAGTTGGCTTTTGATTGCGGTAATTGTGATTTCTGGCTACATATCCCATGCTCCAGGTGATGTCAGATATTATTCGCTTTATCATCGCCGACGGATAGACGCTTTATAGTTTAAGACGTCAGATCAAAACCAATTTCTGCGGAAATCTATCTTGGCTTGAAGTATCATTGCGCCTTTATATGTCTTAGATTAATAAGGTAACAAATGCTCATTCTCCGTGGTGCCCCTGCTCTCTCAAAATTTCGTCTGCAGAAGCTCGAACAGCGTCTGATTTCGGCCCTAGGTCACCCGGTAAATCTATATGCAGAGTTCGTCCACTTTGCCGAGCTGGAACAATCCCTGAATGAAGATGAGCTGGCAGTGCTGGATAAAGTGCTGCGCTACGGTCCACACCTTGCCGAACATGAACCTCAGGGTACCTTGCTGTTGGTAGTGCCGCGTCCTGGCACCATATCTCCCTGGTCCACCAAGGCTACGGATATTGCCCACAATTGTGGCCTACAAAAGATTGAGCGACTGGAACGTGGTGTTGCCTATTATCTGGCGGTTGATCTCAGCTCTGGCAAGGGCCTGGGCGATGACGAACTGTCCAAGGCAAAGGCAGTATTACATGATCGCATGACCGAATCGGCCTTCTTTGAGCTAGACGAAGCCGCCTGTCTCTTCACTCACGCTGAACCCAAACCAGCAACTAGCGTTGATGTAATTGCCGGAGGCATTTCGGCGCTGGAACAGGCTAATTTTGAGCTGGGACTGGCGCTCTCTCCTGATGAGATCGAATATCTGGTTGATAGTTTTCAGTCGTTGGGGCGCAACCCGATAGACATTGAGCTGATGATGTTTGCTCAGGCCAACTCAGAGCACTGTCGTCACAAGATATTTAATGCTGACTGGATAATCGACGGCGAAACTCAGGAGAGATCTCTGTTTAAGATGATTCGGAATACCACCGAGAAATCTCCAGAGAATGTATTGTCTGCTTATAAAGACAACGCCGCAGTTATGACGGGTAGTCTGGGCCAGCGCTTCTATCCAGATCCTGAGACAAAGAGCTATGGCTATAGCTCGGAGCCAATCCATATCCTGATGAAGGTCGAGACCCATAATCATCCGACTGCTATCTCTCCCGATCCAGGCGCCGCCACCGGCTCTGGTGGTGAGATTCGAGACGAGGGTGCGACCGGTCGTGGTTCCAAACCTAAGGCTGGACTCACTGGCTTCTCGGTATCCAATCTGCGTATCCCCGGGTTGGAGCAACCGTGGGAGACCGATCACGGCAAGCCCGATCGCATCGTGTCGGCGCTGGATATCATGCTGGAGGGGCCAGTCGGTGGCGCCTCGTTCAATAATGAATTTGGACGTCCCAATCTGTGCGGTTACTTTCGAACCTATGAAGAAGATGTGCCTGCTGCGAATGGTACGGAGTTGCGCGGCTACCACAAGCCGATCATGCTGGCCGGTGGTCTGGGAAATATCCGTGAAGATCATGTACAGAAAAACGATTTTCCAGCGGGCACTCCGCTGGTAGTGCTGGGTGGCCCGGCGATGTTGATCGGTCTGGGTGGCGGTGCTGCCTCGTCCATGGCTAGCGGCACTTCGGCCGAGGATCTGGATTTTGCCTCAGTACAGCGTTCCAATCCTGAGATGGAACGGCGCTGTCAGGAGGTGATCGATCGCTGCTGGGAACGCGGCGATGACAACCCGATCATATTCATCCATGACGTGGGTGCCGGTGGCCTGTCTAACGCCCTGCCGGAACTGGTGCATGACTCTGGACGTGGCGGTAAGTTCGAGCTGCGTCAGGTGCCCAATGATGAGCCAGGCATGACCCCAATGGAGATCTGGTGTAACGAGTCCCAAGAACGCTATGTCATGGCGGTAGCAGCCGAGCGTCTGGAAGAGTTTAAAGCCCTGTGTGAGCGTGAGCGTTGCCCCTATGCGGTGGTGGGTGAGGCTACAGATGACGATCATCTGTTATTGGGCGATGCTCACTTTGGCAACAACCCAATCGACATGCCCATGTCACTATTGTTTGGTAAACCGCCCCGGATGCTGCGTGATGTGAAGCACCTGCCATTCCACAAGCCGGAACTGGCATTAGATGATATTGATTTAACTGAAGCCGCCATGCGCGTATTGCGCCTGCCAGCCGTGGCCAACAAGACCTTTCTGATTACCATCGGCGATCGCTCTATCACCGGGCAGGTGGCTAGAGATCAGATGGTAGGTCCCTGGCAGGTGCCGGTAGCGGATCTGGCAGTAACCATCTCCGACTATGTTGGTTATAAAGGCGAGGCTATGGCTCTGGGTGAGCGTACACCACTGGCCCTGATCGATGCCCCGGCCTCCGGGCGCATGGCTATAGGCGAGGCCATTACCAACCTGGCCGCTGGCGCGATCGATAAAATTAGCGATATCAAACTGTCCGCCAACTGGATGGCCGCTGCCGGACATCCGGGTGAGGATGTCAAACTGTATGAAACCGTAAAAGCAGTCGGCATGGAGCTGTGTCCGGCCTTGGGTATTTCCGTGCCCGTGGGTAAAGACTCCATGTCCATGAAGACGGTATGGGTGGAGCCGGAACAGACGGAGCATGGCTCCGGCCCGGCGGAACGACCCGCCAGGGATGGCGGGGCTGGCGATAGCACCAGGGATGGTTTCTTGGAAGGTGGTGTGTGTAAGGAAATGATTGCGCCCCTCTCCCTGATCATCACCGGTTTCGCGCCAGTGAGTGATGTGCGCAGAACTCTAACTCCGCAATTACGCACTGATCTGGGTGAGACTGACCTGGTTCTGATAGATCTTGGCAAGGGGGCGAATCGTCTTGGTGCCTCGGCTCTGGCCCAGGTGTATAAACAGGTAGGGCATCATGGCCCTGATCTAAAAGATCCAGAGGTGCTCAAGCACTTCTTTGCATCCATCCAGGGATTGAGCCGGGACGGACTGTTGCTTGCCTACCATGACCGCTCTGATGGCGGCCTGTTTGCTGCCGTTTGCGAGATGGGATTTGCCGGAAGATGTGGTCTTGCGCTGGATATTGCCGAGCTAGGTGAAGATGATCTGGCAGCCCTGTTTAACGAAGAGTTGGGTGCGGTTATTCAGGTGCGCAGAGCTGACACCAGTGCTGTCCTTGCCAGACTGCATGATGCAGGTCTGGGAAAATACAGTCATAACATCGGCCGTGTTAGTACCGATGACAGGATCAATATCAGTCGCGCTGGACAGGAGTTGTTCAGCGCCAGCCGTGTCGAGTTGCAACAGGCTTGGTCCGAGACCACCCGTGAGATGCAGGCGATCCGCGATAACCCCGAGTGTGCCGCCGAAGAGTTTGATCGCATCTCCGATGCCGCAGACCCCGGTATCCAGACCAAGCTGAGCTTCGATCAGAATGAAGATGTGGCTGCTCCCATGATTGCAACCGGGGCCAGACCTCCAGTAGCTATCCTGCGCGAACAGGGCGTGAATGGTCAAATGGAGATGGCCAACTCGTTCCATCGCGCCGGGTTCGAGAGCGTAGACGTACATATGTCGGATATCCTGTCTGGACGAGTTGCCCTGGAAGAATTCCGCGGTCTGGTGGCTTGTGGCGGTTTTTCCTATGGCGATGTTTTAGGGGCGGGTGAAGGCTGGGCCAAGTCTATCCTGTTCAACCCCAGAGCTAGGGATCAATTTCAGGCCTTCTTTGAGCGTGAAGATACCTTTTCCCTGGGAGTTTGTAACGGCTGTCAGATGTTATCTAACCTGCATGAGCTGATTCCTGGGTCTGGGCATTGGCCGCACTTTGTACGCAATCGCTCAGAGCAGTTCGAGGCCAGATTCGTTACGGTAGAGGTGCAGGAGACGCCTTCTATTCTGCTGCAGGGCATGCAAGGCTCGCGTCTGCCAATTGCGGTTGCGCATGGTGAGGGTAGGGCTGAGTTCCACAACATGGCCCATCTGGAAAGCGCCGCAGACCTGGTGTCACTGCAATATGTGGAGAACAGCGGCGAGATCGCCGAGCGTTACCCCGCCAACCCCAATGGCTCTCCCTTGGGGATCGCCGGTCTTAGCAGCGCAGATGGACGGGTGACTATCATGATGCCGCATCCAGAGCGGGTGATACGCAGCGTGCAGAACTCCTGGCATCCTGATGGCTGGGGCGAGGATGCACCCTGGTTGAGATTGTTCCGCAATGCGCGCGTCTGGGTGGATTGACATCGCGGTCATTTTTTCGCGCCAAGTCGCCAAGGATGCAAAGTTAGACCTTTAGGCTACCCAAGCGAGGTGAAATGAACAGTTCTCTTGGCGTCTTTGCGAAGGTCTCTTTTCGTGAACTACCACAGGTTCCGGTAGCTGATTGCCATCCACGGAGGCTAGCCGATCCGCACTGCGAGTACATCACAGGTTGCCAGGTGTAAAATTCCGTTGGCGGTCGAGCCCAGTAGTAGTTGCAGACCGCGGCGGCCATGACTGCCTACCACAATCAGGTCTGCATTGATCTCCTTTGCCAAATCAACTATTTCATGTTTTGCGGTTCCGGTGCGTACGTAGCATTCGGCATCTGGTATCTGGTAATCGTTCTTGGTTTTATCCAGATTTTCTGAAGCTTTTTCTGTTAGACGTTTTTCAATATCCGGGATTTCAGGAAAGCTGGATTCACTGGTGTATATAGAAGCAACATGCTCTACCACATGGACCAGCGATAACACGGCGTCGTTTTGCTGGCTAAGTGTTATGGCCTGTTCCAATACCCTGGGACCTTCGGGTGCAAGGTCTAATGCTACGAGGATGCGTTTATAAGTTGTCATCTATTCCCCCTCTTCATTCCATTTGCCACCTTAAGTCTAGGGTCAACAGAGGTTTTTTTCTACGATAACAGGATAAAAAACATACAAAATATCAGGTAGGTTTTTGTGTGGCAGTAATCTTACTTTAAGTTGGTTTAGCGTGGCGGATCAGGTTGGGTTTTTGCGCTCTTCTAATACCCGTTCCACCGTGTCCACAATGGCTTGGGTCTGAGGATCTATCTCTATGTTTATATGGTCTCCAGGCTTGCGAAAGCCCATGTTGGTTCGTTCCAAAGTCTCAGGTATCAGGTTGACGTTGAATTCATCGCCTTTAACATCACCAATAGTAAGACTGATGCCGTCGATACCGATATAACCCTTGGTGAATACATAACGCATAAGGTATTCAGGCATCTTAAACCATACCTGACGGTTGTTTTCGCTCTCGATTACTCTGGTTACCTCTGCCATGGCGATAATATGACCGGACATCTGGTGTCCTCCGATCTCATCCCCAAAGCGGGCAGCACGCTCATAATTAACCTTGTCGCCAACCTCCAACTTGCCCAGATTGGTGACGCGCAGGGTTTCGTGCATCAGGTCAAACCTGACCAGGTCATCTTGAATATCTACTACGGTCAGGCAACAACCGTTATGCGCCACAGATGCGCCAGGCTTTAGCCCTTCGAGCTGATCTATAGGGAGGCGGATAGTATGGGTACGGAAGTTCTCCCTCTCGATTATATCGATAACTTCAGCTGTACCTTGGACTATTCCTGTGAACATAAAAGCCTGCTATCTGCGTGCTTTGCCGTGCAGCTCTCTGGCCTGCAGGGTGTTTTCCAGCAGGGTGGCGATGGTCATGGGCCCAACGCCGCCTGGCACCGGGGTGATCCATCCGGCCCGCTCTTTGGCTGATTCAAAATCCACGTCACCACACAGGCTTCCGTCATCTCTTCTGTTAATGCCAACATCGATAACAATGGCACCAGGTTTGATCCAGTCTCCCTGGACGAACTCAGGTCGGCCTACAGCGGCGACAACAATATCTGCCTCGCTTATCTTCTTTTGTAGGTCTTTGGTGCGGCTGTGGCATACGGTAATGGTGCAGCGAGCGGCCAGCAGTTCCATAGCCATGGGGCGTCCTACGATGTTGGATTGCCCGATTATGACGGCGTCCATGCCCTCTATTTTCTGGCCTGTGCGCTCCAGCATGGTCATCACTCCCTTGGGGGTGCAGGGGCGCATTATAGGCATTTTAAGCGTCAGGCGACCAACATTGTACGGATGGAATCCGTCCACATCTTTGGTCGGCAGGATGTGCTCTATTACTGCCTCTTCGTCGATCTGCTTGGGTAGTGGTAGTTGAACCAGGATTCCGTCAATCTCATCCCGTTCATTCAGGTCATCAATCAGCTTCAGCAGGGCCCTCTCACTGAGGTCGGCAGGTAGCCGGTGCAGCTCAGACAGGAATCCGACCTCCTCACATGAACGCTCCTTATTTCGTACATAAACCTGGGAAGCAGGATCATCACCCACTACTACTACCGCCAGTCCGGGAGGGCGTCTACCAACAGAAGCCATTTCTTCTACCGAGGATTTAATCTCTTGCCTGATTTCGGCAGCTATGGCCTTGCCATCTATGATTTGTGCGCTCATGCCTCTTTTCCTGCTCCGTTACCAATATATTACAGCGAGTTGGGAATGATACTTAACTGGGTTCTGTTGTCCACCAAAAACAGGATTAAATATATCAATTCACCGTTGACGCAGGGGCTTTGTCTGCGTATTATTCCGCTCTTCGTCAAGCTACGAAGTAGCTGAACAACGGGGTATAGCGCAGTCTGGTAGCGCGCCTGCTTTGGGAGCAGGATGTCGGGAGTTCGAATCTCTCTACCCCGACCAGTTTGTTGATCGACCATGCGCCCGTAGCTCATTTGGATAGAGCATCGGCCTTCTAAGCCGAGGGTAGCAGGTTCGAATCCTGCCGGGCGTGCCAATTATAGGCCCGTAGCGACGCTAAAGGCTTTTAGAGTCTTATGCGTCAGTAGCAGAGTTAAGGAAGATCTAGTAACACCAGATAATGGTGGGTGTAGCTCAGTTGGTAGAGCCCTGGATTGTGATTCCAGTCGTCGTGGGTTCGAGTCCCATCATCCACCCCATATAAGGGCTGTTAGCTCAGTTGGTAGAGCAGTGGACTCTTAATCCATTGGTCGAAGGTTCGAATCCTTCACGGCCCACCAATCTACAACGAAACCCGGACCTTGTGTTTGGGTTTTTTGTTTCTAATTGGCACAATTCGAACCTTCGACTTCAAGCAGGCCAGGTTCGACAGCCGAGCCTAGCGAGGCTGAACGTGGGGGCAAAGCACCCACGACCCGAAGGGCGAGGCGAAGCCGAGTAATCTTCACGGCCCACCAATCTACAACAAAACCCGGACCTTGTGTTCGGGTTTTTTTGTGCCTGTCTGGTGTAATTTGGGTGTTTGAGTATCAAGTGCGTAGCGCAGTTAGATTTGTCCTTATATACAGGAAGTAGATTCCGATTGTGGCAGCAGTTCAATCAAATTATCTGGGCTGACTGGTCTGCTGTAGAGATAACCCTGTGCTTCATGACAACCGGCCTGTCGTAGGAAGCTTGCCTGTTTTTCGGTTTCTACCCCCTCGGCTATGACGGTTAATCCCAGACTTCTGGCCATGGCTATCATGGCATCTGAGATTGCCATATCATCCTGGTCGTCAGGTATATCTCTTATAAATGATTGGTCAATTTTGAGTCTATTTACCGGTAGCTGTTTAAGGTGGCTTAGGGATGAGTAGCCAGTTCCGAAGTCATCAATTGCCAGGGTTAGTCCTATCTTTTGCAGGCTATGTAGTTGTTTTATAGCGGCTTCTGTCTTTTTCATAATAAAGCTTTCGGTGATTTCCAACTCCAATAGCTCAGTGGGCAGTCCGGTCTCCTTCAGGATGGCGATGACCTCTGGTACCAGATGTCCGCGCTGAAGTTGTGGTCCGGCAATATTTACGGCTATGCGCCCAAAAAATATCCCCTGCTCTAGCCAGCGTACACCCTGTATGCAAGCAGTTCGTAGTACCCATTGGCCAATCGGGTGTATTAGTCCTGATTGTTCGGCCATGGGAATAAATTTGGCTGGGGGGATCATTCCGAGATCGGGGTGATTCCAACGGATCAGCGATTCCACACCTATTATGTTTCCGCTGGTTAGATTGATTTGTGGCTGGTAAAAAAGCGTTAGTTGTTCTTTTTCTATTGCTTGTCGAAGGTTGTTTTCCAACAACATTCGTTCGAAGGCGTTACGGGTAAGTTCCTCGGTATAGAACTGATAATTGTCGCGCCCTTCATGTTTGGCGCGATACATTGCGGCATCTGCATTTCGTAACAGCGTTGTTGTATCTTGCCCATCACGAGGGTAGATACATACGCCAAGGCTTGCGGTAACTCTAATCTCGTGAATATCCAGCCGAAATGCATCTGCGAAGACTGACATGATCTTTGTGGCTGCAATCCCTGCATTTTCAGCTATGCCAATATCCTCCAGTAGTAAGACGAATTCATCTCCGCCTATGCGGCTTACGGTGTCTTGTTCTCTAACCGTATTCACCAGTTTGGTGGATATTTCTTGTAGTAGCTGATCACCGACTGGATGACCGAGTCCGTCATTGATCAGCTTGAAGTTATCTAAATCAAGGAAGATGACTGCCAGTTGGGTGATGTTGCGTTCCGCATGTTTGATGGATTGATCCATGCGTTCATTTAATAGCAGGCGGTTGGGTAATCCAGTAAGAGAGTCATGATGGGCTAGGTGGTCTAGCTGTTCCTGGGAACGCTTGATATGGCTTATATCTGTGAATGTGGAAACATAGTGGGTTAATTTTTCATTATGATCTGTAACGCTGCTTATGGTCATCAATGACGGGAAGATTGATCCGCTTTTATGGCGGTTCCAGATTTCGCCTTGCCATTGACCAATATTCAGGAGTGATTGCCACATGTCACGATAAAAGCTTATCTCGTGCCGTCCTGATTGCCACATGTTGGGGTTGTGTCCCAGCACCTCTTTGCGGTCGTAACCTAGGATCTGAGTGAAGGCGCGATTTACCTCAATGATTTTGCCTTTGGCATCTGTTATGACTACTCCCTCGTCAGTGTTTTCGAAAACACTGGCGGCCAGACGCAGGCGCTGCTCTTTCATGCGGTCTCTGCTAAGGTCGCGTATTCTTAATAGCATGCCCGTGGCGGTCTCATCTTCATCCAGCATCAGCTTCATGCTTGCTTCTATCGGGTGTCCGATTGGATTATGCGGGTCGTCTGCCTCCAGGGTTGTCATCGACTCAATATGTGATTCCTGGAGTTGGCAAATCGGGCATGCATCTGATTCATCCTCCGGATGCATTAGTTCAACAATATGGCGTCCCAGACTATGCTCGGCATCAGAGTCGATCATCTTGTAAAAGGCGCTATTGGCTCTTAGTAGATGGCGTTGCATATCCACCAGATAGATGGCGTCATCAAACCTATCCATGGCTTGGGTCCACTCTCTACCGGCGTGCGCTAGTTGCAGTTGTGTGCGTTTTCGTTCGGTGATGTCCTGGACGATACCGGTGAGTTTTTTTGGGTGTCCCATTGCATCCAGTTTTCGTTCCGCCTTGCAGTAGAGCCAGCGCTCCTCGCCATCTGGACGGTTGATGCGATACTCCTGCTCATGGGTTTTGCCTTCCTCCATGGCAGCAGTGAGTGAAGAAAATACGCTTGGCCAGTCTTCTGGATTGACTATGGTTGAGAGGAATTCCGGGCCTACCTTCTGTGAAGGTGAAGTACCTACGATCTGGTGTACCTGATGGGACCAGCTGGCGCAACCTGTAGCAATATCCAGCTCCCAGTTTCCCATTTGGGCGATGTGTTCTGCCTCCAGCAACAACTCTTGGCTGGTGCGCAGCGCCTTTTCCGCCAGTCTACGCTCGGTGACGTCCACCGCTACAGCAATGTGATTGGTCGGTTCCTCGCCAGGATTCCAGGTGGCTGAGACAGATAAGTTCGCCCAGACTGTATGGCCGTCCCTGTGGAAGTAGCGCTTTTCGATTCTGAATTCCCGGATATCGCCCGCCAGCAATTTAGCCATGTTTTCCAGGCCTAAATCAAGATCATCCGGGTGAGTGATCTCCTGGAAGTTTTTGCATCCAGATATCTCATCATGGCTATAACCCAACATGTCACAGAAGTGCTGATTAATGCGTACAAAACACCCAGTTTTTGACTCAATCAGTGCTACTCCTACCGCGGCCTGCTCGAATATGCTGCGGAAACGTTGCGCGCTTTTTTCCAGCTCTTCGGTGCGATCTGCGACCCTGGCTTCCAGTTGTTCGTTGAAGGATTTAAGCTGGTTTTGATAGCGCCAATTCTCAATAAACAGAGCTATTAAATTGGCGGTATTTTTTATGAATGGTTCGTATAGTTCAAATATATCGCGCTCTGATACAGCAAAGGTAATTTTGCCATATCTGTGTTCGATAGTGTTTAGAGGGAAATGGTGTGTTGAGTGATCTGAATTCGTTACAGCGTTTACTTCTTGATCTGGTGGATAGTGGTTTCCTTCAAGTTTAACTGAGCAGCTTGATGCGCCAGGTATGCAGGATAGGCCTTCAATGATCAACTCAAACATACGCTCTTCATCGGGGGCAACCTGCATGGCGTTTTGGAGCAGCAGGATTCTCCCCAAGATTTCTGGATCAACCGAATTATTGTTGGTTTTAGGCATTAAGTTAGTGGTTGAATCTCGCTAAAAATGTCTCTGACTCAACATAATATGGGTTCTCTACCAGTTGGCCATGAACGATCATGTATGGGTGAACACTTAATACATCCATGATGACGTCACCGTTGAATTTTCTGACATCGTACTGGCAACAGGCGGTATAAGGGTATTGCTCCAGAACACCAGTGAGGCGGGATTCGTAGGTCATAAGCTCTTGCATGTCCACGGTGTCGTTCTTAATACACCAACTCATCTCTCCTGTCCCTCTGGCCCCGACGTATCCTTGCTCGGTTGCATTCGTATAGAATCGTTTTACTATGTCCAGCATATCTTCAGAATTAAAAGACCCGCTTGGGCAATAGGCTGGCGCGGCTTCTGCTATTTGACAATCACCCTTCTTGTTTCTGGCATCAATACCCAGCTCATCAAGTGCATCCAGCATCTCATCCGGGGTCATAACGTCAACCAGATAAAGTAACTTTTCGTGATCGAGTAAACCCTGTTCCAGGTATTTTGATATCACCCGTAGCCGTTCTTTATCATCGTTGAACAGGTAACAAATATGCTGTCCTTCCAGGACGGGTGAGTCATCGAATCCGAGTGAGATAGTTCGTCGTGGAGTACACATGGGTGTTGTTCCATTCAATATTGTTCCGCTGGATCTGGAACTGCCTTATTGCATATAACTCTCAGCCTTTCTTTCTGCTTGCATGTTTGTCGCCAAGACCAATGCGTGGGACACAAAGCACCGGCAGAAAAAGTCTCCCGTACTTCAATTCTAGACCATGTACCAATGGGTGCTAGCTTGTTTTCGAATCTGGTATTGCTGGCAATTACTGAATGACAATCTACAATTTTGATCGAGATGTGAAAAAATCATTTACTTCCTAGTGATGGTGTCTTGAGGCTTTCTGATGTACTTAATGGGAGTTGGATAGCTAGTTCAAATAAAGAATGAGAGACAGAATGTACAGCAGGGATTCGTGACACTAGCGATGGCCTATTTTTTGGATTGGGTTTTTCTACATGCAGACCGTTAATAATACACTAACGAAATACCATTTACTATACATGGTTTTGTAGCTTTTTGGATGCGGTAATTAAGCCTGCAACTACTGCTGTAAGAGGGGTTCTCAACATGCTAGACTCATGAGAATTGTGATAAAAGTCTTGGTTGTTATTGATTGTTTTACGAATTTAAGCAATCACCAGGTAGAGCTTATTTATTGTTTGAACCGCCGAATAGGAATTGCAGTGGTCTGATCTGGTGATATGCATGGGTTCGATTACAGGCTTTTTGAGCTGGCATGAGAAAAATCGCGGCCGACTATAACACAAACTGTTATAGGTGCTGTGTTTAATGGTCATTTGGTTCGGTATGCAAAAATTCAGGATAAGTAAACAACGTGTAGGTTCCATGAGTCTTGTGTCATTAGAGAGCAAGGCTTAAGTTTAATCAGAGTGAGAGGGAGGGTCTGTCAATGCGCATGTACCCGCGGCGTATCGTAAGAATAATTTCCACGCTTTGCGTGAGTATGGCAATTGTGTTTATCGGTGGTTGTGCGTCAAAAAACTACCCGCCAGTAAGTCAAGAGCTGAGAGGGGCTAAGAGTAATTACAAGTATGTAATTGGTCCTGGTGATTCTGTCGAGATCTTTGTGTGGGGCAACGAAGAATTGACGGTTACCGTTCCTGTTAGGCCTGATGGGAAGATAACCACTCGCCTGGTTGAAGATATTCAGGCCAGTGGTAAAACTCCGACTCAACTCGCCAGGGATATTGAGAAGGCATATTCAGAGTATGTGAAAAGTGCGGTGGTGAGTGTCATTGTTAATGGCTTTGTCGGAATTCCTTCACAGCAGATCAGAGTTGTGGGTGAGGCATCCAAACCACTATCGGTTCCGTACAACAAACATATGACCCTGCTTGATCTTATGATTGCTGTCGGTGGCTTAACCGATTTTGCTGATGGTAATCAGACAGTCTTGATCCGGCACACCAAGGGAAGCAGGGAGATGTATGGTCTACGTCTTGAGGATCTTCTGAAAGATGGAGACATATCGGCAAATATAGCTCTCTGGCCTGGTGATGTGATCATCATCCCCGAGGCATGGTTCTAGCTGCTATGCCGACTGTTGGCATAGCGCGGTAACATACATGCAGGTATTTCTGTCTCAACTAAAAATGTATCTTTCCGGGATCTGGCGTTTTCGCTGGACCATGCTGATATCTGCCTGGCTATTGGCGATATCCGGTTGGTTGTTTGTGTATCAAATGCCCGAAGAGTACCTTGCAACTGCCAGGGTACACATTGACAGTAACAACGTGTTGCGTCCATTGCTACAAGGTTTAGCTATTCAGCCGAATGTATCGCAGCGGGTCAATTTGATGAGTCAGACGCTTCTCAGTCGACCAAATATTGAAAAGCTTATGCGCATGACGGATCTTGACCTGCAAGTAAAGACCGACATTGCGAAAGAGAAAATGCTGTCTGAGTTGAGTAGGACTATATCTCTTGCTGGAGAACGAAGAAACCCCTCTCTATATTCTATAGCGTTCAAACACCGCAGTCGTGATACTGCGAAACGTATTGTTCAGTCGCTTATCTCAGTTTTTATCGAGAGCGTGTTGGGAGAGAAGCGTGTCGATAGTGCCGATGCCCAGGAGTTTTTGGATCAGCAGATAGCCGAATACGAAGAGAGGCTCTCAGAGGCTGAGGCACGACTTGCGGACTTTAAACGGCGCTATGTCGGCACTATGCCAGGCAGTGAGGGCGGCTACTACCAGCGCATGGAAGAGGCAAAATCTCAGCTGAACGCGGCCAAGTTGCAGTTAGAGGAGATGGAGAACAGACGCACCGACCTACAAAATCAGATTGAAGATACGGATGGTGAACTGGGTTTTGCAACTTCTGAAGTAGAGCCTGAGTTGTCAAATTACGACGTTCGCATCCGTACTATCGAAGCATACCTGGATGAGTTGTTGCTACGATATACCGAACGACATCCAGAGGTAAGACAGAGTAGAAATATAATCGAGGAACTAAAGGCGGCGAAAGAGAAAGAAGAACAAGATGCCAAAGAAGAGCCTGCGACTGAAAAAGATCTACAGTCCAGCCCGGTGTATCAACAAATGCGAGCCATGCTCGCGGAGACCGAAGCCGGTATTGCAGAGCTTAAAGTTCGCGTAAATGTATATGATGCTCGCGTGAAAGAACTGGAGAAGAGAGTAGACAGCATTCCCTTGATAGAGGCTGAATTGCAACAGCTAAATCGTGACTATAGTGTCATTTCGCAACAGCATTCCGATTTACTGAAGCGGCGCGAATCTGCCAGGATGTCTCAACAGGTGGAAAATAGCGCTGATGACGTAAAGTTCCGTGTTATTGATCCACCCTTCGTGCCACTAAACCCACAGAGCCAAACAAGTTTCTGCTGAATATTGCAGTATTGTTTGTTTCTCTCGGTATGGGGATTGGTATTGCGTTCCTTATCTCTATTGTACGCCCGGTTATCAACGACAGGTTTACTATGGGTCAGGTTACAGGTCTCCCAGTGCTTGGCACTGTAAGTATGATTAGAACCGTAGCCCAAAAGAAGAGAGAGTTTTTAGGTCGAGTGGCGTTTGTTTCACTAACATTTTGTCTGCTTCTGGTCTTTGCCGGAATCAATCTGAAGTACGGGTTTGATATAGATTTGATTGCAAAAATTAAGAGCTGAGCGCAGGGTTTCTATGAGTATTATCGAAAAGGCTGTTGATAAAATGGAGAAGAAAGCCGCAGCTTCCCGAGAGTCTGTCGAGGAAGAAGTAGCGGCTGACGGAGTTCCTGTCCAGCCCGTGGAAGCCGTTCAAATAGAACGAAACGTGGATCAAGAGCAGGTTGAGATAGAGGCTGTAACAACAGACAGCTCTAGCACTAAGATCAATACAGGAACTAAAGAGACACAAGCAAAAACGATTAATCTCCCATTAGCGCGCATCAATTCACTTGGCATGGTTAGTCCTGACCACCCAAGAAGCAGAGTTGCCGAGGAGTATCGTGTAGTGAAGCGCCCGCTGCTTACGAACATCAGAGGGGAAGGCGCTGCAATTGTAGAAAATGCGAACCTTATCCTGATTAGCAGTGCGTTAGAGGGAGAAGGTAAGACCTTCTCGGCGATCAACCTGGCATTGAGTATTGCCATGGAGGAAGATAAGACAGTTCTGTTTGTAGATGCGGATGTTTCAAAGGCAACTGCGACTCGTTTTCTTGGTATTCCAGATGATCAAAAGGGACTTATAGATTTATTGCAGAACAAAAGTGTTTCCATAGGAGATGTTCTCCTGCATACAAATATACCGAATC
>RRYU01019002.1_pt2 | contig 15353 bp, 14 predicted proteins | sample 2162651 | NCBI WGS metagenome assembly RRYU01 (sample SAMN10267283, study PRJNA491782) | microbial mat metagenome | isolation source: biomat in the production well | place: Japan: Minami-Kanto gas field, natural gas well KTG3 | collected 2017-06 | reverse complement strand
AGGCCTTTTACCGCCAGGGTTTCCTTGTGGTCGTTACCGGGTGTGCCCGTGCCGTGTGCGGAAATGTAGCCGATATCGTCCAGAGTCAGGCCTGAGCGGTGGATAGCTTTCGCCATGGCCCTGCGCGCCCCGTCTCCCTCGGGATGTGCCCCGGTGATATGGTAGGCATCGCAGGAAAGTCCGTAACCGATTACCTCGCAATAGATGCGGGCATTGCGTTCAAGGGCGCTGTCCAGGGATTCGAGCACCAGAACAGCGGCGCCTTCCCCTGGTACCATGCCCTGCCGATTTTTATCGAAGGGTTGGCATTTGTCGGTTGCGATTGCCTTGAGCTGTGCGAAGCCTGAATAGGTGATGCGCGAGAATGAGTCCGCGCCCCCTGCAAGCATGCGTTCGACACGTCTGTTTTGGATCAGGTCGAAGGCCTTGCCGATGGCGTAATTGCCGGCAGCGCAGGCCGTGGGCAGCATGGCATTTGGTCCGGAAATGTTTAACTGCCGTGCAATGTTCAGGGGAATGGCATGGCATGGGTATCGGTCCACGAAGTGGGGGTCGATTTTTTCCCTCTCACCCTTGATCCAGCAATCGTCCAGGCGTTCAATCTCCAGCGGTTCTCCCGATGTGGTGCCCATGGCAATGCCGGAACGCGGGTTGGCGAATGCATGCGTTTCGAGTCCGCTGTCCTTGATGGCGAGCAGGGCAGCCGTGAGACCCAACTGAGAGGTGCGGCCAATGCCCGACGGCACCTCGCCGGGCAAGATTGCCTTTGGATCGAAATCCTTGATTTCTCCACCCAGGTTGACGGAGTAGGGAGAGGTGTCGAAGGCGCTGACCCGGCTGATTCCACTATGGCCGGCGATGACACTGCTCCAGAAGGCCTGAATGCCTAATCCTATCGATGTGACCGGGCCCAGCCCGGTGACCACCACGCGAGCTTTATTCATGGGGAGCTATCTAATCGGCTGCAGGGACGGACTTGGTCAATTCCTCCTGAATACGGGCAACCGCCTCATTCAGGGTCTTGATTTCCGCAATCTCCTCGTTGGGAATCTTCACCCGCTCGTCCATGAATGTCCGGTCGATCTCCACCCAGACTTCCAGCATGGACAGTGAATCCAGTTCCAGATCTTCTTCAAAGGAGTCATTGTCGCCGATATCACTGACCTCCAGTCCGGTGACCTTGGCCAAAACCGTTTTTATTTTGTCGAGAAGCTCCGCATTTTCCATCTGATCCTCCGATGCATGCACGGGAACAATTGTAATTCTTAGTGGTGTGGCTATCGTCCGTATGGCGATGATCCATCGCCTGGTATCCAAGTGAGATGCTGAGGAATATAGCTTTATCCTATGCAAGATTCCATGCTGATCAGGGTTTGAGCGCGAATCATGGCACCCTGTCAAAGTGACGGGCCAGGCCTGCGGTGTGGTGTTGATCCTGTCGGGGATTCATGCCGCATGCTCATCTTTGAGTAGTGGCCGGTTGGGTGTCGCTCATGCCCGTTGCGTGCCCATCCAAGCCTTCTCCTGTGCGCATTTTAGTTAAATAATGAGTTACACTTGCTCGTGTACTGACCCGGTGTGTTTCTGCAGGTTAACCCATAATATTTCTATTGGAGGTTATTGATGGTTACTGATTCAATTGCGATCGACGCCCTGGAAAATTGTTTCGAAGGTGTTTTGGGCGCCATGGATACCCGATTCACGTCACATCAGTTTTTCCTGCGGCTCGCTCACGACCATCAGCGGGAGTACGTTGCCGGGCTGGCTGCCTTCGCGGAAGGCGGAGCACCCTTCCGGGATCTGCATCACGCCCTGGTAAAGCGTCTGAAGAAGCTGGAAGGCAAGAGCATAACCCTGCGCAAAGACAGCTATCCCAGCATGGATATCTTCGGCACTCCATCTCACGCAGGACTATGGAAGAAACTCTAAGCCAAGGAGCCGAGCACCAATAACTTGTCCGGATTGCCCCGGATTTTCGTCTGCCCGTAAGGCGCGGAGAGTGATTAATCCTTTTCGCAACTCAGCAGGCGGGCGAAAAGACAAGCAAGATGTGCAAGTTATTTTACGAGGCTCCTAACACGCCTATGGGAAGGGTTTTGACCTTGGTCTAATATTATGGATGTGGTGTGGATTTCCGATCGGACGACGTATCCGATGTGCTCAGCCCGAAACTGATCTCCACCACTGAAGCCCTTGATGCGCAGTTGCCATCGGGCTGCCGCGGAAAGGGGCGCATACAGGATGCTGGATCCCTGCCGGCTGCTGTTGATGCCCTAGGTAGTGGATCCGAAGGGCAGGCATGAATTCAGAGGCTAGTGAGTCCGGAGTATTTCGAATCAGTTTCCGATAGCCGTTATCATTTATGTTTGTGGCATACGGCTGCCTATTAGCATATAGTGTCCGCAGCGACAGATATTGTTATTGGCAGCTCAAGCAGTTCCTTCAGGTTACTTCTCGATTCACCTCTTCATTACCTGTACGCACAACCCTGTCACATTGGTTTGTTTTTATAAGGCATTTTGTTCATGGCTACGGGTACTGTTAAGTGGTTTAATGAATCCAAGGGCTTTGGTTTTATCTCTCAGGGCGATGGAGGCGCAGACGTGTTTGTCCACTTCAGCGCGATACAGGGTTCTGGGTTAAAGACCTTGACCGAGGGACAATCCATCAGCTGCAACGTGGAAAGCGGGCCGAAAGGTCCGCAGGCAAGCAATGTAGTTCCAAAATAACGCATTCGGGGAACTGATGGCGTAGGAGCTTCCCGGCACCTCGACACTATCCTCGAAAAACCGGGCCGGGGCCCTGTGCCACAGTGCAGGCAAACCCCGGCCCGGTTTCCTTTAGCCCGGCCGCACCGATTCCAAGCGGGGTGTGAATCAGCCATAGCCATCCGGCCGTGCTCCATTCATTCATCTTTAAGGAAATGCACATGAAGACACTGTTCATCGGCAGTCTCCCTACAGACCTAAACGAACAAGAGCTCACCGAGTTGTTCGCCCAATACGGTACCGTACGCAAGCTTGAACTGCCGCGGGATATTTTCAGTGGCCGCAACAAAGGTTTTGCCTTTGTCAGTATGGAGGGACACGAGGCCCGGGCCGCCATGGCCGCATTGGATGGAAAGACTTTGAAAGACAAGCAGCTGAAAGTACGTGAAGAAAAACCGAAACCGAAAGGGCGGGGAGGGCGCAGGCGCTAGCTGAACATAACTTGACAGGGCGTTTACCTGTGCCGCATACAGCCAAGCTTTTGCACAATATACTGCTGAAATAAGGGTCGGCTGTCAGCAGAAGGGCAAGGTATGGGTGCTGCCTAGTAGAAGTAGCCATTGCTTGGTGTCGGTTTGGCCGCCCCTTTATTGCGTGCAGCTAAACCTTGTCAGGAAAAGCTGGGGTATAACCAAGGTTGATTGTCATGCCTCTGCTCGGGTTTGCCTCATTCTCGATGTCATCTTTTCGATGTGCCAAAGCGAATCACCTTTTTCATGGGCGAAAGATTGATTTCATCGAATACGGTTCCGGGAGGTGCGCTCAGCACGATGGATACGGCTTCAGCCACATCATCCACCCGGATGTGGTTTTCCGGCAATTCACCCGGTTGAAAATCCAAGTCTGAAAAAAATCCGGTGTCCACCATGCCCGGGTTAACTATGCTGATACGTACCCCGGATGCAGCGCAATCCTGGCGCAGGGCCTGCGCCAGTCCACGCAGGGCGAATTTACAGGCGCTGTACACCGCACCGTTTCGCCCCCCGTTCAGCGCCGATTCCGAGCCCATGAATAACAGGTCGGCGAAGTTTTTCTGCTTCAGCATTGGTAGCAGAGCGCGCGCCATAAGCAGGTGCTGGGTCAGATTCAGGTCGATGTCTGCACGGATTTGAGCTGGGGAAAACTGCTCCAGACCGCCGAATCTTCCAGTGCCGGCATTGCAGATGAGGCCATCGATGTCCTGCTGGGTCTGCAGCAGGGCCTTCAGCCGACCGGGCAGGGCATCCAGATCCGACAGATCCCACTCCCGGGTTTCCAAGTGATGGTGTGGCGCACTCCAGTCGGAAAAGTCGCGGCCTATGCCTATCACATGGGCTCCCTGGTCCAATAACCGCCGGGCGATGGCCGCGCCTATCCCTCGGCTGGCTCCCGTAATCAGGAATGTACGCTGGTTCAAGGGTACGGCTCGGGAGGCATCGAACATTTCAGTACCGGCAGGGGCGGAAGATGTGCTGGGGAATATACCGTAGCAATTCGTCTGTGCAGAATTCACGCAAATCCCTTTCCAGATCCGGACGGTAACCGACCATGCCCTTGCTGACATGCAGCGGGCCGGCGAACATGGCTTCTTCGGGGTACATGCGCTGCATGGTATTGAAGGAATTACGCGGTAGCTGCAAATCGTTCAGGCTGACCGAATGCAGCCGTTGTGGTTCTATGACCTCGAATATGCTTTGGAAAAGTCCGCGGTATTGCTGCTCGAAGCCGGTCTGGTAGATCAGAGGATCGAAGTGGATGCTAAGTTTCCAACCATGGTCCTGGAGTTTACGCATGGCCGAGAGTCGTTTGATGACGCTGGGGACTCTGTGTTCCAGGGCGCGGGCCGTCTCATGTGGGGTGAAACTGTATGCGACCACCACATTATGCATGGGAGTATGGGCCAGCAGGCCATGGATCTGGGTGCTCTTGGTGCTCAGTTCCAGCCTGGCGGACGGGTGTTCAGTGAAGAAAGGCAAATACTCTGCCGTGAAGCCGCTGATCGGATCCATGGCCAGGCTGTCGCAGTCATGGCCGGAAAAGAAGCACACGGGCTCATCCCTGGCGGCCTTCAATTCACGCCTCATGGCTGAGCGAAAATCCTCATGGTTAATGAACAGTAGGTATTGGGCGGAATGGTATTTTCCCTGCAGACAACAGTATCGGCAGTCGTACAGGCAATTGAGCATGTGAGAGAAAGTGAAACTTTTATAACCGCCCCATGCATAGCCTCCAGGAATGGGCAGCAGGTGGTCCTTTGGCTTGCGGGCCAGGATTAGCGCCGGATGCTGCTTTTGCAGCCGGAAGTTTTGCGCCTTGAGATTGAATAGCTCGGTGTAACAATCACAGTAGATGCGGCGGGCACGGGGAAAGCGGTCCAGGATGCCCTGAATCCGGGGGTGGCCGGCCAATGGCCTTTCGATGTAGATGGTGTCCGGCATGGGATTACAGTCTTACTGGTATAGTGTCCAGGTGCTGGCGCAGCAACGCCAATAGCGGTCTGGCTGCTTGTGTGGAATCCATTTGCGGCAGCCACAGATCACTGTCGGCCTGCAGGGTTCGCCAGCGGCAGAGCAGTGCGTCGAGTTGGCGGTACTGGGATTCGCTGAAGCGGCAGTGTCTCCGGTAACGCTGCCTTACTTCATCCGGAATCTGGGTTTCGCGAAGCAGATCGGCCAGGTAACCGAGTCGGACCAGGAGTAGATCCAGCAGATCGAGTTGGTCACCGATTAGCTCCTGGACTGATTTGGCATTGATACCCTGACCGGGTCGATCGGGGTTGTCCGAGACAACCTTGAGGCACTGGACAAGCTCCGCCGTGGTAAAGCGCAGGGCAGTGGGGTAAAAACCACTCGCCTCCATATCAATGGCATGGCCGTGATCATATTCGAAGTCAGGACGGTCCCGGGTTTCCAGGCTGTCGCTGGGGCAGGGCGGCTTGAAGGCCTGTACTGGGTACCATTGCCGTCCACTGGCCGCATCAAGGATATGGTGCGCCAGCAGGGTATCCCCAACGGCTCGCAGGCCATGGCCTGCGATACCCAGATTGACCCAGATGGTGTTCTGCGGGCAGCCATTCAGTGTGTAGAGAAAGGTACAGGCCGCTGCCGCATTAACCTTTCCTACGCCGCATACCACCAGACTGATGCGCTGGTTGCTGTACACTGGAAACCCACGGTCCGGCAAGACACGCTTGAGTTTGAACCGGGAGACCATGGGCTTGGCCTCGGCGGGAAGGGCGGCCACCAGATTTACCAGGGGGTCAGTCATGATCCTGATGGTTAAGATTTCCAGGTGATGGGGATGTATGCGTTATCATACTTAGGAAACAGAGGAACGACTCTGAAATTGCTCATTGATTAACGGTTGAATACTTAAAATAATAGGCATCGACATGGTGGCGCTATTTTTGGATCCCAGCGACAGATTGGGCCCAGGAATAATAATTGTCCTGCATTGCGCCGCTTTTTATTCGGATTCAAGGTATGGCAAAGTGCGAATTAAAGCACCATTCAACCTTTGTCATAACTCGCAAACCGGGTAAAAAGACATATAAGACGGGATGATTTAATATCTCCGTGGCCTTTGCATAACCAGATTCGGATCCAAACACATGATCAAAGTTCTTCTCGTCGACGACCATGAACTAGTTAGAACCGGTATCCGGCATATTCTGGATGAGGCCTCGGACATTGAAGTCATCGGTGAGGCATCCAGCGGTGACGAGGCCTTGAAGAATGCCCGTAAGCTGGGACCTGATCTGGTTCTGATGGATGTGAACATGCCTGGCATGGGCGGCATCGAGGCCACCCGAAGAATGGTGCGCCTGTTGCCGGACATCAAAGTCATCGCGCTGACCATTCTGGATGAGGATCCATTCCCGGCCCGGCTCCATGAAGCGGGAGCCAAGGGTTATCTGACTAAAGGTTGTCCCGCTGCCGAGGTATTGGACGCCATCCGCATGGTCTCCCGCGGGCAGCCCTATGTGGCCTCCAGTGTGGCGCGCAAACATATGCTGGCGGACTGGAACGGGGTGGCTGCAACCCCGTTCGAGGAACTGTCCGCCCGGGAGATGCAGGTGGCCATGATGATCCTGGATGGCCAGCGCACCCAGGAGATCTCCGACAGCCTGTGCCTCAGTCCCAAGACCGTGAGCACCTATCGCCAGCGTATCTACGAAAAGCTGGGCGTGAAGAACGATGTGGAACTCACGCGCCTGGCCTATCGCCACGATCTGATTAAAGATTCCGAATAATCCTGACGGAAAGCCTGAATGCAGGATAGTTGGTTTGATCTGGATTGCCGCCGCTGTGAACGTCTTGCGGGCTTTCTCGACCTGGTAAAAGCCGAGCACCCGGACTACCATGCCCGGCCCGTGGCCCCCTTCGGCTGCTCCAATGCCCGTCTGCTGATTGTGGGACTGGCTCCAGGCATGCACGGCGCCAATGCCAGTGGGCGCCCCTTCACCGGTGACCATGCCGGCATCCTGTTGTACCAGACCCTGCACCGCTACGGTTTCAGCGATCGTCCGGAATCCACGGCGGCCGATGACGGCTTGCGGCTTCGTGACTGCCGCATCACCAATGCGGTGAAGTGCCTGCCGCCCCAAAACAAGCCGGTGGGAAAAGAGGTGGCCACATGTAATGCCTTTTTGAAGGAAGAAGTGGCGAGCCTGCCCAGAGGGGCTGTGATACTGGCGCTCGGTTCAGTTGCCCACCAGGCGGTATTGCGTGCATTGGGGCTCAAGTTGAGTGCTTACCGCTTCGGACATGCGCATGAGTTTATCCTGGACCACGGCCTGATTCTGCTCGACTCCTATCATTGCAGTCGCTACAACACCCAGACGCGGCGTCTGACCAGCGAAATGTTCCATAGCGTGTTTGCCCGTGCCAGGGCCTTGTTGGATTCGTGACGCAATTCGATTTCAAATCCTTTCTCAAGACCCTGACAAATCGCCCCGGCGTCTACCGCATGCTCGATGCCGGGGACAAGGTGTTGTACGTGGGCAAGGCCAAGGACTTGAAGCGGCGCGTCAGCAGCTATTTCACGCGCGGCCTGAACCTGCGACTGCAAAACATGGTGTCGCAGATCGCATGCATCGAGGTGGCGGTGACCCAGACCGAGGGCGAGGCCCTGCTGCTGGAGAACAACCTGATCAAGGAGTTGCGTCCACGCTACAATGTGCTGCTGAGGGATGATAAGAGCTATCCCTGCATCTACCTGAGCACACATCAGGGCTTCCCGCGCCTGGCATTTCACCGGGGGGTGCGCAGCAAGCAGGGGCGTTACTTCGGTCCCTACCCCAGTGCCGGTGCGGTGCGAGAGACCTTGCAACTGATGCAGAAGCTGTTCCCGGTGCGCCAGTGCGAGGATAGCTTCTATCGCAACCGCTCCCGTGCCTGCTTGCAATATCAGATCAAGCGCTGTACCGGTCCTTGTGTCGAACTGGTCAGTGAGACGGAATACGCCAAGGATGTGGAGAGCACCATCCTGTTTCTGCAGGGACGCACCACTCGTGTCATCGACACCCTGGTTCGGCGAATGGAACAGGCATCCGAGTCCCTCGAGTTTGAACAGGCGGCACGTTTCCGCGACCAGGTGGCCACACTGCGGCGCATTCAGGAAAAGCAATATGTAAGCGGTGAGTCCGGTGACCTGGATATCGTTGCCGCTCACCACCATGCCGGGTTGGCCTGTGTACAGGTTTTTTTCGTACGTGGTGGTCGGAATCTAGGCAACAAGGCCTTTTTTCCCAAGGTGCCGGAGGTGGAGGAGACGGGAGGCGTATTGTCCGCCTTTCTGTCCCAGTACTACCTGGGCAAGCAAATCCCCCGGGAGATCATTGTGCAGCACCCTCCGGCAGACCTGGACGTGTTGCAGGAAGTGTTCAGCGAGCAGGCTGCTCATAAGGTGGTCATCCGTCACCGGGTGCGAGGCGAGCGGGCCCGCTGGTTGAAGATGGCGGCGGGCAATGCCCGCCTGGCCTTGCAGTCGCGCCTGGCGGGGCAGAGCGGTTACCTGGAGCGGTTGGATGCCCTGCGCGATGGGCTTAAACTGGACGAGCCGCCCCTGCGCATGGAGTGTTTCGATATCAGCCACACCAGTGGAGAACGCACGGTGGCATCCTGCGTGGTGTATGACCAGGAGGGACCCCGCAAGTCCGATTACCGACGTTTCAACATCGAGGGTATAGAGCCCGGCGATGACTATGCGGCCATGCATCAGGCCCTGAGCCGACGCTACAGCCGCATCAGGGATGGGGAGTTGCAGCCCCCTGATATCCTGTTCATTGATGGCGGAAAGGGACAACTAGGCCAGGCGGCGGATGTGCTGCAGGAACTGGGCGTGGCTGGTATCGTGATGGTGGGTGTGGCGAAAGGGCCCGACCGAAAGCCTGGACTGGAACAGCTTTGGTTGTTTGGCCAACAAGCGCCGATTATACTGCCAGCCAACTCGCCCGCATTACACTTGATACAGCAGATCCGGGACGAGGCACACCGATTCGCCATCACCGGACACCGCCAGCGTCGGGCCAAGGCGCGTACCACGTCGGTACTGGAGGAAATGCCCGGCATCGGTCCGAAACGCCGTCAACGCCTGTTGAAACAGTTTGGTGGCCTGCAGGAGCTGACCCGGGCTGGTGTGGAGGACATTGCGCGGGTGGATGGCATCAGCCCCAGCCTGGCTCAGCAAATCTATGACGCCTTCCACGGAGAGGGCTGAAACCCGATCATGTGGACGACCCCAAATATACTGACTCTGCTGCGGATAGCCATGATCCCGGTTTTCGTCGTGGTGTTCTATCTGCCGCTGGACTGGGCTCGCATGGGTTGTGCGTTGATCTTCGCCATCGCCGGCCTGACGGATTGGCTGGACGGTCATCTGGCGCGCCGCTGGGAGCAGACCTCGCCTCTGGGAGCCTTCCTGGACCCGGTGGCGGACAAGCTTATGGTGGCCGTTGCGCTGGTCCTGTTGGTCCAGGCGGAGCATAGCCCGACCCTGGCGATACCCGCAGCTATCATCATAGGCCGCGAGATTACTATTTCCGCATTGCGGGAATGGATGGCGGAACTGGGAGCCAGGGCGCAGGTGGCGGTGTCGGTGATGGGCAAGTTCAAGACCACGGCTCAGATGGTGGCCATTTTCATGCTGCTTTTCCGGGATGATCTGCTCGGCCTGCCCCTATATGAAATTGGTTGTGTACTCATCTATATCGCGTCGATTCTCACCCTGTGGTCCATGATCCTCTACCTGAAGGCAGCCTGGCCCAGGATGCAGCAACCTCATGGTGTGGACGAGAACGAAACAAAATAATTTGAGAATCCTTTTGAAACGGTCTTGACGCACAAATGCAGATTCTTATAATGTTCGCTTCCTCGGTGAAGCGGACTACTTCGCTGGCATTGAGGGCAAGCAGAACGTTGCGGGAATAGCTCAGCTGGTAGAGCACAACCTTGCCAAGGTTGGGGTCGCGAGTTCGAATCTCGTTTCCCGCTCCAAAATCAAGTACTTACGGTGGCCTTTAGGCCGCCGTTTTTGTTTGTCCATAAAACTGTCCATGGACTGCGCGCAAGATCACCGCCCCGGTGCGGGTGATTTTTTCCGCCTCTTCCAGCAGATGGGCGAACCCGGGCGCTGAATAATGGCTTGTGATGTCATTCACTCTGTGGCCAAGCAGAACTGATCGATACTCTTTGGGTATCCCAGCAGCTTCAGCTCTCTTCCCGAAGGTGTGGCGCAGGTCATGCCAATGCAAATCCAGGTCGACTGCTTTACGAGCCGTACGAAACCCGGAGTTGTTCAGCCGTAATACTCGCGTTCCGCTCGGTTCTGGAAATACCCATTCACTGCCGTTTTCACGTTGTCCATCGATCAGTGATCTAGCCTGAAGTTCCCTTTGATGTCATGCAGACTTTTCCAGCAATATCAGTGTGATATTGAAAAAAAGCCCTGCAAGGTCCTGTCTACACTTTAATCTCTCGCAGTAACTGGAATGCCTTCTGTTGGCTTGGTGTGGGTTGGGTGTCGATAACAAACGAGGGCGCATCCGCCTGCGTGTCTCGGCTCAGGCAGGTGTTGCGAACAAGGCAGGCCAGGTTGCTCAGCAGTGATTGAAAACTCTGCACAGGGGATCCGTCGGGCAGCCGCTTGCTGCTGACCTTCACGATGGCCTGTGCGGAGCGCTCGGCCGGGGCAACAGGATCTCTGTCCAGCTTGGCCTCCTGGTCCTCGTCGGCAAACAGCAGCGGCCTCCAGGCCTCCATCATGTGCCACTTGACGTAATAGGCCAGCATGCAGAGAAAAAGATGGGCTCTGACGCGCTGCTCCTGGTAGTGATGAATGGGGCGCACTTCCAGATCCATGGTCTTGATGGAGCGAAAGGCCCGCTCTACCTGTCTGAGTGCCTTATAGTGACGCACGGCCTCCTCAGCCGACAGCCCTTCGGTCAATGAGGTGCGAATCACATAGAGACCATCGAGCGCGGCCTCCGCGCGGACTTTTTCCTCGTCGATCTCAAAGTGCAATTGGCTTTCGGCAATGTCCAGCTTGAAGTGCTTGGCCATCTTGTATTGATTGATGATCCGGCCCACGCGCACACCAATCTTCTGCGCCTCCTTGAGATAGCCGCGCGCCACCATGGCCTGGACCTTCTCCAACTCCTGCGTCGTCGCCTTCAGCAAGGCCTCGCGCTTGTGGCGGCGTCGATACGCCAACTCCGGGTTGCGGCAGGCCACCAGCTTCTCTCCCGGAAAATCCTCATGCGTGAACTCGAACAGATTGTGCTCATCAAACAGGGTCAACTGGATCGCACCAAAGTCCATCAGCTTACCTATGGCCCCTGATTTCAGCGCCGTGATCCACTCCACCCCCGAACGTCCCTTCAGTTCCTCGACCTGCTTCTGGGAGATCATACCCCGATCACCGACCAAGACCACCGACTCCAGGTTGAAGGCGCCCTGTAAGCGCTCGAGCTGGGGCAACAGCGTTTGGGTGTCCGAGGTGTTTCCGGGAAACGCCGAGATGGAGACCGGACAGCCGCGCTCATCGGTGAGCAAGCCGTAGTTGACCTGCAGCTTCCCCTTCTTCTGGTCACGGTTGTATCCACGGGCTGCCAGAGGACACTGGCGGCCTTCGAAATAACTCGATGAGAGGTCATACAACACCCGGCCTCCAGAGAGTAAGTGCCGTTGTGCCAATTTCTCCTCGATGGGTTCCTGGCGTTCCTGCAGCCAATCCATCGCTGCGTATAAGCCATCCTCATCCGCTCCCTCAACCCCAAGGGATTCACCCAGGGTGGTGTTGTCCCAACTGCGCGACAGAGACAGCTTGCTCTGCGGCCCAACAATCCGGGAAACGATCATGGCGAGAACTAAATCCCGCTCCTTGCAACGGCGCGTGGCAATGAGTTTATCGAGACCCAGTTTCCGGATGGTGGAAAGCACCGCATCCACATGACCATGGGCGCGGGAGTTCAAAATATCAAAGTGCGTCTCGGGGCGAACCAGTTTCTCTCCCTTGAGAATCCGCCGTATGGACTGCGCTTGCGCGATGGACAGGCCGGAAAGGTTGGCAACCGTTCGCTTGATGATCTTCTTGCCCTGGCGAACCGATTCACGCAGGAGAATGGCGGGCGGGGATTTTCGATTGGGCACGATGTCGATGTACATGGCCGCAGACTACCACATAAGAGCATATTCTTCATGTATTATTACTGCAATTACATGGGTACACTTTTACCACAAAATTTCCTGATCGTGGTGAATATGACAATATATCATTGAGTTAGATCGAAAATGAGAATGACTCTTGATGGAACTTCAGTTTAGGGCGTTGACAATGGACACTTATTTCCACTTATCAACGCCCCCCTTTACTTACCTTGTTGCTTCAACACATTTCGCATTAAGGCATTACTGATTTGCCGGCACCCGAAGCGTATAGCTTACACCGCCAATTACTGCTCCCTTTTTATCAAACAATAACGATGGGTTTTCCAGCGCCAGTTGAAGGCCATCCGGACGGATTTGCGTGACAGTAATATCATAGTGCGCAGGGTTGGCAAGCTGCGTGCTTGCCTTCTTAACAGCCTCCGGATCAGCTTTTATAGCGAGCCTTACTTTGGTCTTTTCGGCAGGCTTAAGCATGAAGGGACCAATGAGCTTTGCTTGTTTTCCAAGTGGTAAATCATACGCCCCTTTGTCTGTCTGCTTTAGCCCTACAACTCTAAGTTTTTTCTCATCAAGAAAGGACGGGTCAAGATTGATCGAGGCCCTGGCCAGACTGGCCCAATCTATCTTTCGATTACTCATCGGCTGCGTCGTAATCATCAAATAGGTTTCGTTGAATTCTCTGTCACCCGCCATTTCAAAATCAGCACTGGTGTCTGGCGAGGTATCAAGCCCTATAACATTTACATTCCGCCAGATAAGATCGTTGTCTGCACGTACGGCATCGCCTATATTTGTAAACGCCAGGGGCGTCCCATCTATGTTCCAGCGCGCCAGCAGACAATAATGTCCACTACCTGGTAGATCACTCCACTCAAACTTTGTTATATCAACACCCGATGCAATGGTACGCGCCTGAGTATCGATAAGTGTCCAGTTAGCTGGATTATTTAGATTGGTGCTGGCACTTGCATAGTAAAGTTCTAGGTCGGATGATTCACTGGTATCACCTGTGTTATGCAACTTCACATAGACATGATTGGTCTGCCCCTGTTGCGGGTCCTGATGTTCATGCTCATGTTCCAATGTCGTATCTTCACTCAACCGCACCCAGATATAAGGAGACTGCCACATCGCCTTACCTGCAGTAGCCGGATCCGGTTCGCCACCCTCATCTTCCCAGCGATCTTTCATCCACACATTGGCTGCTACGCCACTTCGCAGGCAACGATAACGACTAACCTGGCCATCGTTTAGCGCAAACACCATAACATTGTGCTCCGGATTGGCGTCTGTGAGCGGAACCCCGGCCACGTCACCAAGCCGGGTCACATTCGGATTCGAAAACCAGGGAACCCGGGGGCATTCGCCTGTTGCGGCACTATCACTGCACGGACTGTTATAGGACATGACCGAACGCCATGGATTAACGGCCGCATTGCTCGGTACAGGTTGAATATGGCCAAAATTATAATCCAGCGTGCTTGCCGAGGCGTTGGCCCTGTCATGATGCCCTCCCATGTTATGGCCAACCTCATGAGCGAAACTCAGATTAGTTCCCGCACATGAGCGTTGCACTACGGTAAATCCAGTGTCATCTGTGGTGTCTGCGTTGGCCGTATCCTGCGTATAACCCCAGCCACACCAACTACTGTCATCGACTTCATAAAAGAGCGACACCAGGTCAGCCTTAACTGAATCTCTCAGACCATGAATTGTGTCCAGCACACCATCACTCGTGTCCTCCAGGTCGCCAAGCAGTGCATTTGAATCAACACCTCCGGCCGCCTCAGTGTAGGAAACGACACCGCTATAGATAAGATTCAAACGATGCGAGACACTGCTGTTGGCGTAGGCAAGGTTAGTCCGGCCAACAGCAAAAGCAGCTTCATTCTCAATCTGGGTGACGCCACCAGCTGTATCACGTGCAGCGGGCGTATAGAGCACCATTACATCCACTCGATCAGCAGGATCCATGCAGGCGGAGTCACCACTCGCGCCCCCACCTTTACTCGCTTCACCGGGATGAATAATTCCATCATTCGGTGCCTCGCGGAATCGATTGCCATCAAAGACATCGAGTTTGCCTGTCTTTGCGGTACGCGAACTCAATCGATAAATTTTATCACCGAGCTGTAATTGCGCCTCGATAAAGTCACCAATACGCAGAACAAATACTTCACTCCCGTCCTTTAGCTGCCCTACCCAGGCAAACTGACCTTCAGGCAACGCCAGTAATTTACTATCAACAGGCTTTAGATCAATCTCTATGCTTTTCTCTGGTACAGGGAATTCTATTTTTACAGGTTTGCCGGGAACAAGCACTTCAGGATTGATTTGAGTTTCGACGGTTAAAACATGCGCCGTCTTATTGCTATCATCCTTACTGGACTCACCAAGTGTAAACAAGGTATTGCTAGGTGAAATATCACAAGCGGTCAAAACAGCCAACAGCACCAGTAGTACGAGTGAAATTCGCATTGCACACCTCCATGTAAAAATATAAATGAATGATCAAAAGGCCCGCATACATAATGCTCGGGCCATACATACCTATCCGCTATAAACGAAAGATCTATACCTGATTCAGAAGAAGGCCATCGTTATACGAGCCTGAACCTCCCGATGAATCAAAAGGGCCAGACTAGATAACAGCCGAATGAAAAAATCTGCCAGAAACATCCAAAATCGCACCCTCCCGTGTTTCCTTGTGCGTAAGATAGAACCCCTTTTTACCGCTAAGCCTTATTACATGCAAGGGTATACCATAGAACTATGCTGATTTATGGTGTACGGGCTGAGGAAGGACGCGGTGTACCCTGTTGATTGATCTTGGCGGATCAACAACTGTTGGCGGCTGAGTAAAACCGCGCATAACTGGCGAATAATGTAGAGCATGTTGCACCCGACGGATTTGTTGCAGAGGAAATACCGTCGGGAG
>RRYU01022858.1_pt1 | contig 15360 bp, 15 predicted proteins | sample 2162651 | NCBI WGS metagenome assembly RRYU01 (sample SAMN10267283, study PRJNA491782) | microbial mat metagenome | isolation source: biomat in the production well | place: Japan: Minami-Kanto gas field, natural gas well KTG3 | collected 2017-06 | reverse complement strand
GAACGGGGAGATATCATTGTCTTCAAGTTTCCCAAGGACAGGTCATTGAACTATATAAAGCGTTGTGTCGCAGTTAGCGGAGATACTCTGGAAATCAGGGACAGGGCACTGTTCGTAAACGGTGAGGCATCCTCATTTCCGGAACATGCGCAGTTTCTCGGCGAAATTATGCCGGCAGGATACCCCGACCGGCAGGTTTTTCCAAGGTATTCAGGTTTTAACAAGGATAATTACGGACCTGTTCGAGTTCCCAGCAGAGGTGATGTTGTGAAACTGGATGAAGAAAGCTACTACCTCTATGCCTCGCTGATAGCTGAAGAGGGACACACTATCGGACTTGCAGGCGGTACAGTTCTTCTCGACGGTAAGCCTGCTGAAACCTATACCGTTGAACAGAACTACTACTTTGTTATGGGGGATAACAGGGATAACAGTCTTGACAGTCGTTTCTGGGGATTTCTTCCGGAGCGGGATCTGGTCGGTCAGGCATTGATGGTTTACTGGTCGTGGAACCCGAATATTTCCTTACTGGATCCGGTGGAAAAGCTCAACTCGATCCGCTGGCAAAGAACCGGCCTCATGGTTCACTGAGAAGGTGAGAATACCAGCAGATGGTTGCTATCGAGAATCCGGCGTGAAATTTCTCTGGTTGAACGTTCCACGCACGGTTTGCTGAACAGGATGTTGCAGAGGTTCATCTCTCCGACGTTCAGGCTCGGGATCGAGATGTTGCCGCTGTTTTCTGCCGAGAGCTGATTGTGAACCGGTTTGAGTTCGAGGTTTCGCAGCGTTACCGACTGCAGGTCAATTCCGGCGCGAAGGTGTTCGACCGATAAGGTATACCGGTTTTCTGTTGCCGTTTCAATTTCCTGCAAAATAGTATCCTTGAACTCCCTGTTCAGATAGGTGTTTGTCAGGAGGTAGATTACAAGATACCCGGCTGAAAAGAGTATTCCCGGTGACAAGGTCAAGGCTTTCAGCCAGTTGGCGAAGGTTATCTTGCTGTATGAGTCTTTTTTTCCCATGCTTTGGTTCAGCAAAGGGTAAAGGGGTTTTCGTGGTTAGCTCCTTGTTTCATGATAGTGATTTTTTCTTTTATTTAAGCATTTGCATTATTCATCCATTGCTTCTGATTTATGGCACACACAGGTTGCTCGACCGATTTTATGCTCAACCCTCTTGTCAAGACGGTTCATGCGGATACGGAAACTCCTGTTTCGGTGTATCTGAAACTTCGGGATGTGTACTCATGCTTGCTTGAGTCAGTAGAGGGAGAAGAAAAACTCGCCCGTTTTTCTTACATAGCCATAGACCCGGTCGCGATTCTCAAGGGCTCGGTCGAGGGAGATATTTCTCTTCAGGTAAGGGACGAGCGTTTCAGGAGTCTTCAATCGCTGATAGAGGGGGAAAAAGAACTTAGAAAGGTCATAGACCTTTGCCTTGAATCATTTGGGTCGTCCCAGCAGACGGAATGCACGGTAGGATCTTCGCCGATGATTACGTCGGGAGCGTTCGGTTACTTCAGTTATGATACGATGCATCTGGTTGAGCGGATTCCCTCTCCGCGCAAACCGGACCCTTCCGGTCTTCCCGATGTTTTTCTGCTGTTTTGTGACAAGCTGGTTGTCTTTGACAACGTTAAACGCAAGGTGTTTATCGTCGTCAACTACCTCGATGAGGATGACCGGGACAGAGCCGAAGAGGTGATCGAAACCATTCGTGCAAAAATGTTTCAGCCTCTTGATCCTGACAGTATGCAGTTGCAGCCGGAAAAGCATGAGGATGTTGTTTCCAATACCGTTAAAGAGGACTATCTCGACAAGGTTCTGGTCGCCAAGGAACATATCATGGCGGGTGACATTTTTCAGGTTCAGGTTTCCCAGAGATTGCAGCGCAGGCTTAATACCAAGCCTTTCGATGTGTATCGCATGCTCCGGACCATAAATCCTTCGCCCTATCTGTACTACTTCGATATGGGTGATTTTGATATAGTCGGTTCATCTCCGGAGTTGCTTGTCAAGGTGAGTGCCGATGATAAGGGACGGAAGATTGTCGATACACGGCCGATTGCCGGTACCAGGCCAAGGGGCAAGACGTACGAAGAAGACGCTTTGATCGAAAAAGAGTTGTTGTCGGATGAAAAAGAACTTGCTGAACATCTGATGCTTATCGATTTAAGCCGAAACGATATCGGAAGGATTGCAAAAGTCGGCACGGTAGAAACCAATGAAATGATGATTATCGAGCGTTACTCGCATGTGATGCATATCGTCAGCAATGTGCGAGGAGAGTTGCAGGACAGTTTCAGTCCGATGGACGCTTTCTGGGCATGTTTTCCTGCCGGAACCCTTACCGGTGCACCGAAAGTCAGGGCGATGGAGATTATCTATGAACTTGAAGAAGAAAAACGTGGCCTTTACGGTGGCGCAGTCGGGTTTATTGATTTTCGCGGACAGCTTGAAACAGCCATCGCTATAAGAACAATGGTTGTCAGGGATAATGTTATTTATTTTCAGGCCGCAGGCGGTATAGTCGCCGACTCGGTTCCCCTCAATGAATTTGAGGAAACCATGAACAAGATGAGAGCGGGGTTACGGACCGTGGAGGCGCTTGAAGTGCTGGAAAAGAATTAAGAATTCGGAAGCAAGAATTTAGCCAATAGTCGTTCACGTGATAACATGAATAAATGCTGAACAAGATGAAGAAGAACAAACTATCCTATCTTTTTTTGATTCTCGCCGGTGTTGCCATAGGCGGACTTGTGTTTTCCAACCTGGAGTTTACCTTTCCGGTAAAAGAGAGCAAGGTGGCGGTAACCAACACTATCAATCTGGCATCGGCTGCCAACAACTTTCAGGACAAACCGATTCGCACGCTCAGGGATTTCAATGAAGCCTTCGTGCAGATTGCCGAATCGGCAACGCCATCGGTTGTGACTATTTTTACCGAAAAAACCGTCAACCGCAGACTTATTTCACCCTTTGATTTTTTCGGGAGTCCGTTCGATGACTTTTTCGAGAGGCCTCGTTCCGGCGAGAGTCCTAATGGACGCAAGGAGGTTTTACGTGGACTCGGCTCGGGGGTTATCGTCAGCAGCGACGGTTATATTCTGACAAACAGCCATGTTGTCGACAAGGCTGACAGCATCTATATCAGAACTCATGACAACCGGAAGCTGCAGGCAAAAGTCATCGGAACGGACCCCAAGACAGATATTGCCGTCATTAAAGCCGAAGCGAAAAACCTGAAGCCTATTTCCATCGGCAACAGTGACGCGCTCCGGGTCGGTGAATGGGTTATTGCGATCGGCAGCCCGTTGGGAGAAAAGCTTGCCCGGACTGTGACGCAGGGTATTGTCAGTGCCAAAGGCCGTGCGAATGTCGGTCTTGCAGACTATGAGGACTTTATTCAAACAGATGCGGCTATCAATCCGGGCAATTCGGGTGGTCCGCTCGTGAATATCAACGGCGAACTTGTAGGCGTCAATACGGCGATAGCAAGCCGGACAGGCGGTTTTCAGGGGATAGGCTTTGCTGTGCCGTCAAATATGGCTCGGCAGATCATGCAGTCGCTCATAAAGACCGGCAAGGTTACCAGGGGGTGGCTCGGTGTGACCATTCAGGATGTAGATGAGAACATTGCAAAAGGACTCAAGCTCAAAAAAGCCGAAGGGGTTCTGGTCGGTACGGTTGTTGAAGAGAGTCCGGCGAAAGCAGGCGGTTTGAAAACCGGTGATGTCATACTTCAAATGAACGGTAAAAAAATCAGGGATACCGTTGAGCTGCGCAATACGGTTGCCAGGACATCGCCCGGAACGACAATCAAGCTTGCCATATGGAGAGACGGTGCCCTGAAAAACCTTTCTGTGAAACTCGACCAGATTCCAGACCAGCCGGTTGCTGCTGAACAGCAGCAGGAAATGGGTGAACTGCTCGGTTTCAGTGCGGCGCCGATGACTTCCGAACTGGCGTCAAGATACAGGTTACAGGTGGATGCGGGAAAGGTCGTCGTTACCGATGTTGATCCGGCAGGTAACGCATACCGTGCAGGTCTGCGCAACGGTGACGTTATCAAGGCTGCAAACAGGAAAGACATCACATCGTACAAGCAGTTTCTATCGATTGTCGGCAAGATGAAGAAAGGTGATCTGTTGTTTTTGCTGATCAAACGGGGAGGCAGCAATGTGTATTTCGCTTTTAACCTGTAAACCGGCTTTGCTGGCAGTACAAAGAATTGTAAATTGATTCTGAAAGACCAGAGGTAAAGTCAGCGTTAGGGCTGGCTTTACTTTTTTTATTGACAAAGTGACTCGAAAATAAATTTGCAGGCATATGAGTGATAGAGTGTACCTGACAAAAGAAGGTTACAACAAGCTGAAAGATGAATTGAACAGGCTCAAGAGTGATGTCAGGACGGAAGTTCTGGAAAAAATCGCTGAAGCGAGGGCTCATGGCGATCTGAGCGAAAACGCTGAATATGATGCGGCAAGAGAGGCGCAACGACAGCTTGAAGGCAGGATCGGTGAACTTGAAAGCAAGCTTACCAGAGCGACGATACTTGATCCAAAACAGGTGAAGACCGACAGGGTCTACATTCTGACATCGGTAAAACTGAAAAATCTTGCGGCAGAGGAAGAAGAATTTATCGAGTATACCCTCGTGTCATCCGATGAGGCGGATACCGATCTGGGAAAAATATCCGTCCGTTCTCCTGTCGGCAAGAGTCTTCTCGGAAAAGCAGTTGGAGAAAAGGTACAGATACATGTGCCGAAAGGGGAACTTCACTATGAAATCCTGGAGATTTTTGTGAAGTAAAACTCAAGCTCCCCCTTTTTTGATTATAGGTACAGGTCGCTGTAAAGGCCTTTTTAACGGAATACCGCGAGGATGCGGTATTCCTTTTTTTATTTCGGCCCAATCACTACTTTAGAGTGCGCAAAACGCCGACATGTATTGTTTGGCTGGAGCCTGAAAAAGGTATCCGCTCAGATTTCGACTCCTTGCGGCTGACGGCGCGCATTGTTGAAAACAGTTTCACAAAAAACGATTGAATCATGGGGAAACGTCAGATTGTTTATAAAGCGGCTCAGATCGGAGGGAATAACGAGCTGGTCGATCAGGAGGTGGATCTTATCACCATAGAGGACAGGGTATGGCATGGTCGGATTGTTTCGGTAGACCAGTCAGAGGTTGTGCTTAAAGATGCACGTTCCGGAAAACACAAGTTTTCAATTGATCAGATCGATAAAATATACAGGGACATTGTAACAGATTATTAATTTGTCATGCGTAAAAAAATTGTTGTTGGTAATTGGAAAATGAACAAGAATGTGGCGGAAGGCGTTGCGCTTGCTTCGGCTATTCTTGAACAGTTGGGTGGGAATGGCCTTGATTGCGAGGCAGGTATTGCACCAGCCTACCCGGTACTATCCGAGGTTGGTCGGGCAATAGCGGAAAGTCCTCTTCAGCTTGTGGCGCAAAATTGCCACTATGAAGATGATGGTGCCTATACCGGAGAGGTTTCCGTTCGCATGCTCGACTCTCTCGGGTGTTCATACATCATTGTCGGTCATTCTGAACGCAGGCAGTATTTCGGGGAAACCAACAGGACGGTCAACCTCAGGGTCAGAAAAGCTCTGGCTGAAGGTATGCGGGTTATCTTGTGTGTCGGTGAAACCCTCGAAGAGCGCGAAGGTGGTATTACAGAACGTATTGTTACCGGTCAGGTAAGGGAAGGACTTGCCGATGTCGATGATCTGGACAGAGTCGTGCTTGCTTATGAGCCGGTGTGGGCCATCGGGACCGGAAAGACCGCAACTCCGGAACAGGCTGATGCAGTACATGCGTCTATTCGTGCGACCGTCAGGGAGATGTATGGAGAAGCTTCAGCAGAAGAACTTCGGATCCAGTACGGCGGTAGCGTCAAGCCGTCCAATGCGGCCGAACTCTTTGCCATGCCGAATATTGACGGTGGTCTTATCGGGGGAGCAAGCCTGAAAGCCGAAGATTTTGTGGCTATTGTCAGCGCCGCTGGATAGGAAGGCTATATAGTTTCTGATAGACGGAGGCATGCATCATCGTAAGGGCGAAAAAATTTTCGCCCCTACATTTCTGGTAGCCAACTGATTCAGCTGCCCCTGTAGTAATTCAACGATTCAACAGTTCAACAACTCAACTGTTTTTCTGTTTCCCCGTAACTTCCTGTGACTTTTTCATTGAGCAGAAATCAGGGCCGCACATGGTGCAGAAGTTGTCTTCCGTGATCTTTCCTGTTTTGTCAGGTGAGTTTTCGGCATGAACCTGCCGGGTTCTGAACGGATCGAGCGAGAGATTGAACTGGTCGTTCCAGGCAAAGGCATACCGCGCACTGCTCATCAGGTTGTCGTGCAGCCAGGCGGCAGGGTTCCCTTTCGCCAGATCAGCGGCATGAGCAGCCAGCTTGTGTACGATAACACCTTCACGGACATCATCCTTGTTGGGGAGCCCGAGGTGCTCTTTCGGCGTAACATAGCAGAGCATGGCGCACCCCAGACTTGCAAGCAGTGTTCCGCCTATAGCGGAGTTGACATGATCGTATCCGGCAGCGATATCGGTTACCAGTGGTCCCAGGGTGTAGAACGGCGCTTCATGACAGTATTCAAGCTGCTTTTGCATGTTCTCTGCGATAAGGTTCATTGGAACATGCCCCGGACCTTCGATCATAACCTGGACATCGTGTTCCCACGCTTTCAGCGTCAGTTCTCCAAGGGTTTTCAGTTCGTTGAACTGCGCGTCATCATTTGCGTCTGCAATTGAGCCGGGACGCAGGGCGTCGCCGATCGAAATGGCAATGTCATACGCTCTGAGAATTTCGCAGATTTCATCGAAGTGCGTGTAAAGAAAATTTTCGCGATTGTGCGCGCGGCACCATTTGGCTATAATCGAGCCGCCGCGAGAGACAATACCGGTGGTTCTTTTCATGGCTTCCGGCAGAAAATCCATAAGAATGCCGGAGTGAATCGTAAAATAGTCAACCCCCTGTTCCGCCTGTTCGATCAAGGTGTCACGGTACATTTCCCAGGTCAGTTCCTCTGCAACACCTCCGACCTTTTCCAGTGCCTGGTAAATGGGGACCGTGCCGATAGGGACAGGTGAGTTTCTGAGAATCCACTCTCGTGTCTGGTGGATGTTGTCGCCTGTACTCAGATCCATAACGGTATCGGCTCCCCAGCGGCATGACCAGACGGCTTTTTCAACTTCTTCACTGATTGATGAGCCGAGTGCCGAGTTACCGATGTTCGCGTTGATCTTGACCCTGAAGTTTTTACCGATGATCATCGGTTCCAGTTCGGGATGATTGATGTTCGCCGGAATAATGGCCCGGCCTTTTGCGACTTCCTCGCGAACAAAATCAGGCGTAACCGGTTTGAAGACGTTACCGTTCCGGGAAAACCGCTCGATCCAGGCTTCAAGCTGCTGATTTTCCCTTATGGCGACGTACTCCATTTCAGGGGTAATGATGCCTTTGCGGGCATAATGCATCTGCGTGATGGCGTTGCCGTGTTTTGCACGTACAGGTTTTCTCCCGTTCATTGAAGAGGGAAGGCTTTCAGGAGAAACTTCGATATCGTCTCTATTGCTGTCCCATTGGTCACGTGTACAGGGGAGTCCCTGATTCAGGTCAAGTTCGGCTGAAGGATCGGAATAAGGGCCGCTTGTATCATACAGGGGGAAAAATGAAAACGCTTCACCCTGAACCCGGTACGTTTTTGAGAGCTTGATTGTTCTCATCCCGACTTTCACGGGGTGTATCGATCCCTGGATATAGAGTTTCTCCGAGTCAGGCCCGTAAAAGTTCTGTTCAGAACAAAAGAGGGTGTCCGCTGCTGTAGTCATGGTTTTTTCGTGTGTACTGAAGGTGCCGTTCGAAGGAGAGAGAAGCATGAGAGGATCAACAGGCTTCATCTTTTCTTGCGACAGCATTACCTGCATCAAGTTACAAGGGTTTGATCTCAGCCTGCGGCTTCATTCCCGCAAGCACCCCCAAGATGATTCACTGTAGGCACAATAACCAAAATCGGTTTGATTTGCAAGTCATGTTCCCGTTTCCGGTCAGGGGACGAACGCCTTTTTGGTGTTATACGCAGCCTTTCTTTTCTCTATCTATCCCCCTGTTTAGAAAAGAGCTGCTTTTGTGTAAATTACGCATCTTGTTTTCCTGAGTCAGGTGAATTTTTACAGGCTAACTTATGAGGCAGTTCAACCTTATTCGTCTTGCGTTTTTCCAGATGGGATTCGGTATCATGTTGGGTTTTCTCCATGATACGCTGAACCGTGTTATGACATCCGATCTCGGTATTTCATCCACTATAGTGTTTGGACTCATCAGTCTCAAGGAACTGCTTGCTGTGTTCGGGGTAAAGGTCTGGGCGGGAAATATGTCGGATAAATCCCACCTTTTCGGCTACAAGCGTTCTCCGTATATTCTCCTTGGCATCTTGAGTTGTGTGTTTTCTTTCATGTTTTCTCCCATGGCCGCCTATGAGGTGACGATTGCCGGTGTCGGGTTTGCGGAAATGATCCCCGCAATGATGAAGGACGTGGGGCTGCTCAAACTTGTCATCATCTTTCTGGTTTTCGGGTTCGGTCTTCAGGTTGCTACGACCGCATACTATGCGTTGATGGCAGACTACGTTGGGGACAAGCATATCGGCAAGGTGACCTCTGCAAGCTGGACATTGATGGTGCTGACGACAATCGTGTCCGCAAGGGTTGTCGGAAGCTATCTCGATGTTTATTCGCCCGAACGCCTTATGAACGTTGCATTTGTAGGAGGACTGATAGCGCTGGGAATTGCCCTGTTTGCATTTGTCGGAGTGGAAGAGCGCAACGTCGCTGCAAAAAAGGAGAAAAAAGATGAGAGCCTTTCGTTCGGCCAGTCGATAAAACTGCTTTCGTCTTCGCCTAAAACGCTGCTTTTCGCGTTCTATATTTTTGTCGCCATCTTCGCGCTCTTTTCCTGTGAAATCGTTATGGAGCCGTTCGGTGCAGATGTTTTCGGTATGCCTGTCGGCGAAACGACAAAACTTTTCAGGCCGACGATGGGGGGGACGCAGCTTGTTTTTATGCTGCTTGTTGGTTTTCTGCTTAACAGAATCGGGAAAAAAAGAGGTGCGTTTATAGGAAACCTGTTCGGTATGACAGGATTTTCCATCATTATTTTTGCCGGGTTTATGTTGGATGAAACCATGCTTCGTATCGGTCTTGTGATCGCAGGTGTAGGTCTCGGTGCGGCGAGTGTTTCGAATATCACCATGATGATGACCATGACGGCAGGGAGAAGCGGCGTCTACATCGGTTTGTGGGGAACGGCCCAGAGCCTCGCAATGTTTATGGGACACTTTGGAGCAGGCATTATTCGTGATGTCGTCTATGCTTTTTCCGATAATTATATGTGGTCGTATGCAGCTATTTTCGGGCTTGAAATTGTTGCTTTTATCGTGGCCAGCGCTCTTTTGCCGTTTATATCCCAGGATGATTTCGAGGCTGAAAGCAAAGTGAAAATTGCCGAGGTGCTGGCGGCCTCCGGCGTCGACTAAGGGGAGAATCGCCGATCATACCGGATCTGCCGCATTACAGAAAACTCGCGGTATTAAAAAGAGAGCGTTATAAGTCAAAAAGTAAAAGTCAAAAGTCAAAAAAAGGCAACGGGATTGCTTCGTATCTTTGTTCTCTGCAATGACATCAGAGAGATGCAGTGACTCGGAGATCCATTGATTGTATTGAAAATCTGATGGATGCCGCATCAAGTGCGGCATGACTTTTTGTGGGATACGCCATCACGGCATAGAGCTTGTTGGCACAAAAACAGTTCAACAATTCAACAGTTCAACAAATCAACGCATCAACATTTCTTCATCGATGAAACATGTTTTCGGACCCGTATCCTCCAAACGGCTCGGTCAGTCTCTCGGTGTCGATGTACTGCCTCCGAAAAGCTGTACCTGGAACTGTATCTACTGTCAGCTCGGGAAAACCGGGGGATATGTGACGGAGCGCCGGGAGTTTTATCCGCGCGAAAAGATACTTGAAGAAATTCGGCTGGCCGTTGATGGTTCTGCTTCGATTGACTGGATTACCTTTGTCGGTTCCGGTGAGACAACGCTTTACAGGGGACTTGGCTGGTTGATACGGGAAACAAAAAAGCATACCGATATTCCTGTCGCGGTCATTACCAACGGTTCGTTGCTCTATATCGAGGAGGTGCGTAATGAATTACTTGAAGCCGATGCGGTGCTGCCTTCGCTGAATGCAGGGTCGGCTGAACTTTTCGAACGTATCGACCGTCCGGCTCCAGGGTTTACCTATGAGCGCCATAACGAAGGTCTCACTGAATTCCGCAAGGTCTATCGGGGAAAACTCTGGGTCGAGGTGATGCTTATCGCCGGTATGAACGATTCTGCTGAAGCGTTGCAGGATATATCTGTGGCACTTGAGAAGGTCAGGCCTGATACCGTCCATCTGGTGCTTCCCACCCGGCCCTCGACTGAATCCGAGGTCTCTCTTCCTTCCGAAGACGCGATTGAACGAGCACGCTTTATTCTGTCACGCGTCGCAAAAGTTGTGCATCCGGTAAAAGGAAGCATGAACCTGAGGAACACTGCAGATATCATCGAGGCGGTGGCCGCCATTGCCAGGCGTCATCCTCTCCAGGAGCGTGAACTGCGCCATGCGCTCGATGAACTCATTCCCGACGAGCCCGACCAGGTCGAGCGCATGATCGAGCGGCTGCTGGGCTCGGGAAGGTTTAAGACAGTGACGCGGCAAGACGGTGAAATTTACTGGACGCCTGCAAATGAACATGACGGTTAAGGGTCAGGTTTTTCAGCCAGCCAGTAGACACATTCCGGAGGGTTCGATCTGCTGCACTTTCACCTACGGCAATCGTTCGTGCACTTTGCAGTGCAACTACAGCTTCGTTCATATTGATAACAGCAGGATCGAACTCAGCAATATTTTTTAACATACGCCGGCCGACATCACTACCCGCAAGTGAGCCCTCATGTTTACGGAATACATGGTAAGCTTTGGAAATATCTGTCAGTATTTTTCCTTCGGTATAGTCTCTTATGGTTCCCATAAGGAGAACTCTTTGCTTGTATTATTTGATCATTCGCCAGAGAATGCCAAATACGATGAATATTAAGAGGAAAGCTCCGGTTTCCAATACAATAGGATACTCTTGTAAAAAAGACAGCATATACATAAACAGCTTTAGGGGATGGGAGACCGCGTTGGATGCGGCTAATGTCATTGTAAGTCAGAATTAAAAGTAGTTGGTTTTCTCGTCATATTCAAGCCTTTCGCTTGCTTAGGTTGATCGAGATGACTGAAATCACCTTTTTGTTTTGGAACGTTTCAGGTTGCTCTCAAAATGAGACAGGTGAGCAGTGAGATTATGAGGCAACCGTTCCATACGGTGAAGTATAGTGTCATTTTAACGTGTTTCGTGTTGTTTTGGACGTAAAAAAGTCGTTTGGTATAGTTGTTGATGTAATAATGTCGGTGAGTACACCGTAACATTATTGTTCAAAATCATGATACACATTGTGTCCTCTATACTTGTTTATTCCCTGCTTATGGGAGTGCATCACAGCTTTTACAAAGGAACAAAAAACAAGCTGTACGCAGTGGCTCATCTGATGAGCACGGGAGCTGCGTTTTTCCTCATTTATTCGGGGTTAGTGCGGTAAGCTTCTAAAGAAAAGAAACAGGGTTGTTCAGTAGCATTAAAAGTATTTCAGAAAAAACAATATGCGATTTGTCCTGACGCTCTGTATGTGGCTTAAATGTGATTGAGAATCAAACCGTCTTCAGTAGAGATACCAAATCCCTGTGAAATTCGAACGTCTCTTTCAAGAATCGTCAGGGCTTTTTTCTGGTTACCGATGAATGGTAATAGATACTCATGAGACAGCCTCTTTGAGACAGCCTCTCAGTTTTTCTTACTCTTCGCCGGTGAAGTCCGCCCAGTTGTTGGGAGTCTCGTACCAGCGGAGGTTTTTGAGGGTGACGTTTTCCGGCAGGTGGGGTTGGATCTGGTTGAAAGCCCATTTGGCGAGGCTTTCAGCTGTCGGTGGTTCATCGGTGACCACGACGCGCTTGTTGCGTTTCGTGATGAATTCGAGGTCTTCGTGGTCGTTTTTCCAGACGGCGAAACCGTGATCGAGTTCGTCATGAACGTACTGCATCATGATGTCGTTGAGGAACTTGAAATCCATTACCATACCTTCCTGGGGGTCGCCTTCCCGGTCTATTATGCTTCCTTCAACCGTGGCAACCACGGTTCCTCTGTGTCCGTGCAGTTGATTGCAGAATGAGAAACTGTTCGGCAGCGTGTGGCCGTAATCGAGCTCGATTTTTCGTGATATGATCATCGTTCAAATATAAGAGTGTGCTCCGGAATGGCGAAGTGTACGGAAAAAAAAAGACTTCGGCAACAGAGGATTGACGCAAAGGGCAAAAGTGGAGAGGGGGTGATTCACAGGTGCTCATGCAGGCTGTCGATGTGGTTGGGAGGATATTATTGAAGTCAAACGAGCTATCGTATTGCCTTCACTCAATCAATGGTTACCCAAATCACATGATGATCGCTTGCCACGTGCTCTTTCTTTTTCAGTTCCGGATAGACAGTCCATCGCGGAGGTCTCGATCCGGGCCAGGCTCCTTTTCTGAACAATCCCCCCGCGGTTACTCTCTGAAAAAGTGCAGGCGACAAAAGGATGTAGTCAATCTTGTTGCTGTCATTTCCTAAACCATACGTGCCAATTCCCTTTTCATCTGAATTTTCCCGACCTTTAAATTCTCCAGGATCGAAACTGTCATGGACCGATACATCCTTCAGGTCGGACTTTTCTAAAAGTGGCCGAAGCGCGTCACTGTCAGGGGTGTCGTTCAAGTCTCCAAGGATGACAATGTTATCGTGCCCCTGATTGCGCAGCCGTTCGTAAATCGCCCTTGTATAAATTGCCTGTGCGGTCCTCTTGTCAGTAGAGTACTGATAATTTGTCCCGAACTTGCTCTTGAAGTGGTTGGGTATTATCCAGATCATTTCTCCAGCGGGGGTGGTGACAGCGTATTCAGGGGAGTCACGGCTATAGACTGGCCGGTCATCAGGAAGGCTTGCAGGCAGCACATCACCCTTGAGTTCTTCCTGACGGATATCCTTGAGTGTATCGTGGATATGGCTTCTCATCATGCCGATCTTGAAACCCTCTTTTGTCATGAGACCTACATCAATGCCTCGATCATCATTTCCGTCGATGAGCATGATCTCATTGAACGGTCTGACAGGCGTGTCAATTTCATGCTTTACTTTTTCAAAGACGACTTCGATGAATTGCCGAAGAGCGACACGGTTTTCAGCTTCGACTACGGCGAGGATATCGGCATCGACATCTCTGATAACGCGGCCTGTATTCAGCACTGCAACGTCATCAACCGCCGAGGTCTTCAGTTCGGCCCAGCCTATCCAGTCGTTCCTCCCGTCGGCGACCACCTCGATTCCTCCGTTTCGGGGACGGCGAAATATAGCTCCCCGTATTTTCCTGATCAAAGCAAGAGGACCCACATTGTAGCGGTTGAGTTCAAGTACGGTTGTCAGTCCGATCATTTTCGCCTTATCCGTATCACTGTAGCAAGCTTTTTCGAACAAAACGTTCAGTTCCTTTACCGCTTCAATTGTTTTCGAAGCGGAATCCTGGAACTCTTCATTGAAAGCCTTTGGCCGGTCAAAAAGGTTTTCAAGATTGAATGCTGCAATTTTCATGTTGTCGCTTCCTTGTATGTTACGTTGGGAGAGGAAAGGCGGGAATCCGGTGTAAAAGGCCAATGGCGGTTTAGAGCAACAGAAACATGCTTGCATCAATAAGCATCGGGTTGGAATGCCGGAGTTCCATGATACTATGTCTGTCTTTTAGTTTGGGGATGAGGTATATTGCAAGGTAAATACTTTGATGGAGGTTTGTCAAGAAGGAAAGGTGAAAAATCAACGATTGTTTTGTTCTATAGGATGCAAAACGGAATGGTAAAAGGAACCTTTCTGCGGATAAAAGCTTTTATTGTGGGGAAATGTAATAGGTCAGGAAACCTGAAGCCGGAGTTTTTACATTCTGCAGGTGTCTTTGGCATTGTTCGGTGGCGAGTCACGAAAAAAATAAATTACGCGTAAAATAAACATGACAGCAGAGCATATATGGTCGGTTATCCGTTCTGAGGCCAGGCGGGAGAGTGAACGTGAGCCTTGCATGAAGCATTTTCTGGAGCAGCATATTCTAAGCTTCGATGACTTTGCTTCGGCTCTTGCCATGCTGCTTTCGGTGAAGCTTGCGTCGAAACATTTTCCTCCCCAGGTTCTTCAGAGTCTGTTCGATGACTTTTACGGGTTGAGCCCTGACGCTGTGGAAATGGCGGTTTTCGATCTTACGGCAACGCTCGACAGGGATCCTGCTGCAGTCAACTATTTCGAGATCATGCTGTTTTTAAAGGGGTTCCAGGCGCTTCAGACGTATCGTTTGTCCCACTGGCTCTGGAACAGTGGACGTAAGCCGATGGCATATCTGATGCAGAACAGGATGTCCGAGGTATTCGCGGTCGATATACATCCTGCAGCGAAAATCGGCAAGGGAATCCTGCTCGATCACGCCACCAGTCTTGTTATCGGTGAAACCGCGGTAGTTGAGGATAATGTATCGATACTGCATGAGGTGACGCTCGGTGGAACGGGCAAGGAGACCGGAGATCGTCATCCCAAGGTACGGAGCTCCGTACTGATCGGCGCGGGAGCGAAGATTCTGGGCAATGTCGAAATAGGTGAAGGTGCGAAAGTCGGAGCGGGTAGCGTGGTGCTCGATAATGTACCTCCGCACTATACCGTTGCCGGTGTTCCTGCGCAAATTGTCGGCAGAACCGAAGTGCCCGAACCATCGCTGGAGATGAATCAGCGCCTGAGCGCCAAAAGGCGCCAGGACTGATACGGTGTTGTTACCGTTTGAACCGTTCGGCTATTTCCGCCTTGTATGTTTCAAGTCTTTCGAGGATCTCTTCAAGATGATCACCCCCTGTTTTTCTGAGTAAGGCGTTGGCTATTACCGGCGCCACAACTGCTTCGGCAATAACGCTACAGGCAGGTACAGCACAGGTGTCGCTACGCTCTATGTGTGAAAGATGGGCATCCATCGAGGTTATATCGAAGGAGTGCAGCGGTGACATCAGCGTGGCGATGGGTTTCATTGCCGCTCTGAGGTGAATGACAGAGCCATTCGTCATGCTTCCTTCCAGACCACCGGCCCGGTTTGTTTTTCGAACAGGACCGTTTTCCGTA
>RRYU01010003.1_pt1 | contig 15360 bp, 17 predicted proteins | sample 2162651 | NCBI WGS metagenome assembly RRYU01 (sample SAMN10267283, study PRJNA491782) | microbial mat metagenome | isolation source: biomat in the production well | place: Japan: Minami-Kanto gas field, natural gas well KTG3 | collected 2017-06 | reverse complement strand
AGGCTTACTCAGCAAACGCAATCGTGTCCTTCAAACAGCCAACAAGAGTTTCCCAAGAATAAGATGAGTGATTCTTCACGCTTCTGTTCATTTGCGATTATGTCTCTGTGTAGGGCATTTAAAAATTCAGGAAAGAATATATGATATGTCTAAGTGTGTTGCAAAAACAAAAGATTTGCTATGTTTCTTTTGTGTTAAGATGCTTTTTTATATGGTTTTATGCGTTTGTTTCGTGGGTGATTTTAATGCATCCTTTTTCGTGTTATGATAGTAACGATTGTTAGTTTTTTTATATATCATTATATGACCACTTACTGTTTTGCTATAAACACAGGACTTTTTTTGTGTTAAAAGGGAGTGCCCCGGATGTTTTTTCAGGCTCAGAGAAACGAAATGGTCCGGGCTGAAATTTTTTCTTTCCTTCAGCGGTTGATGTGCATGATTGATGAGCAAAGGTTATTTTACATCAAACTGTTGACACCACATTCCTCGTTCCTGATATGGAGGTAATTCGACTGAAAAAAGGCCATGATCTTGCTCTTGCAGGAGAGCCGGAAAAACGTCTGGCCAATGCCGGGAATCCTGCCCGTCTGAAAATCAGACCGGCGGATTTCCGGGGTATCAAGCCGAAGCTGATGGTAAAGGAAGGAGATCATGTCAAGACGGGGGCTCCGGTGTTTTGCAGCAAAACCTCTCCCGATATGTACGTGACCGCGCCGGGGTCAGGCAGGATCGCGAGTATCGCTGTCGGCGAGCGGCGTGTCGTCAGGGAGATTGTCATCGATCTTGACAGAACCGAATCATTCGAGGCATTCGAGAGGTTCAATGAACAATCGGTTGCTTCACTTGCTCCCGAAAGGATACAACAACAATTGCTGCGTTCAGGTCTGTGGCCGGTTATCAGGCAGCGGCCGTTTTCATCTGTTGCCGACCCTGAAAAACAGCCGAAAGCAGTCTTTGTATCCGCGATGCCTACCGCGCCGTTCTCACCCGACACGGATTATGTGCTCGGTCAGGACACAACGGGATTCCGGATGGGCCTGTCGATTTTGAAAAAACTTACCGGTGTCGATGTACACCTTGTTGCCGGAAAAAAGTCATCGAGCGCTGTGCTCGACGAGGCAGGAGATGTTGTTCTACACCGTTTCAGCGGCCCGCATCCGGCAGGAAATGTCGGTATTCATATCCATCATATCGCTCCGATCAGGAATAGGGAGGACATTGTCTGGTATGTTTCTCTGCAGGATGTGTTGCGTATCGGCAAGTTGTTCCTGAAAGGGAAACTGCCGGTTGAAAAAATCGTGACCGTCGGCGGTGAGTCGGTTGAGAACAGGCTCCATGTAAAAATCCGTCAGGGCATGATGTTGAAGGATGTGCTCTGGGGAAATCATGTTCAGCAACCTGCCCGTCTGATTTCCGGTGACGTTCTTACCGGTTTGAAAAGCTCACCGGAAGACCCGCTCGGCTTTTATCACGAAACCGTATCGGTTATACCCGAAAACACCGGGCGTGATTTTATCGGGTGGCTCAGACCGGGCCTGCACAAATATTCCGTGACCAACCTGTTTCTTTCACGTCTTGTGAACAACAGGGGTGCGCATCTCGATACCGGTATGCACGGGAGTTCCAGGGTTATTATTCCGTTCGGCAATATCGAATCCGTTCTCCCCATGGATATTCTTCCGACATTCCTTATAAAAATGATTCTTGCCAGGGATATTGACGAGATGGAAAAGCTGGGGATCTATGAGTGTGATCCGGAGGATTTTGCCCTCTGCGCGTTTGTCGATGCGTCGAAGATGGAGATTGCCGAGATTATTCGGGAAGGTCTGGAGTATGTTGAAAAGAACGGTTGAAATATGAGCGGTTTGAGAAAATTACTCGATCGAATAGAGCCTCGATTCAGCGAGGGGGGCAAGTGGGAACGATTGGCCCCTTTGTATGAGATGGTCGATACCTTACTCTATGTGCCTGGTACGGTTACCTCCGCTCCTCCGCACGTCAGGGACGCTGTCGATATGAAACGCTCGATGTTTACGGTGATTATCGCGCTTATGCCTGCCTTGATCTTCGGGATATACAATACCGGTTACCAGGTTTCTCCCGATGCGGGTTTTGCGCAGAATATGATTACAGGAGGGATTGCGGTCGTACCGCTTATCCTCGTTTCATATATCGTCGGGGGGCTGTGGGAACTGCTTTTCGCGGTTGTCCGTCGCCATGAGATCAACGAAGGATTTCTTGTTACCGGTTTGCTTCTGCCGATGATTCTGCCTCCCGATATCCCTCTCTGGATGGTCGCGATGGGCATATCGTTCGGTGTGGTTATCGGAAAAGAGGTGACAGGCGGAACCGGATACAACGTGTTCAATCCCGCACTTGTTGCACGTGCTTTTATCTTCTTTGCCTACCCGGGAGAGATGACCGGCGACCCTGTCTGGTCGCTTGCCGATGATCTGACAGCGGCAACACCTCTTGCCGTCGCAGCATCGGTTGAAGGCATAGACGCGGCAGCGCTGATATCCGGCGCCGGCTACACTGTCAGGGAAATGTTTCTCGGCCTGGTTCCCGGTTCGGTCGGCGGTACCTCGACGCTTGCCGTTATACTCGGTGGGTTTGTTCTGATTGTTTCCCGAATAGCCAACTGGCGTATCATTGCGGGTGGGCTTGCCGGCCTGGTTGCCGCAGCACTGCTTGCAAACCTTCTTGCTCCTGCTTCACAGAATACCATGCTTTCTCTCTCTCCGCTCCATCATGTTATCATGGGCGGTTTTGCTTTCGGTCTTGTGTTTATGGCGACGGACCCGGTCAGTGCAGCCCAGACCGATACGGGCCGGTGGATCTACGGTATACTGATCGGAGCGTTGTGCGTGATGATCCGTGTGTTGAACCAGGCCTTTGTCGAGGGTATCATGCTTTCGATCCTGCTCGGAAACGCATTCGCACCGATGATCGACTACTTTGTGCTGCGGCGGAACATTGCAAAAAGACAGAGGGCTTATGCGAAGCAGTAACAGCTATACATATTTTTTCGTGATAACGATGGCGATTGTTTCCGCGTTGCTGCTCTCGGTGGTGAAAATAAACCTTCAGGAGCGGCAGGAGTTCAATATGGTGCTGGATACAAAAAAAAATGTACTGAAAACCGTGGGTGCTCTGGAACCCGGAATGAGCGACAGTGAGATCGAGGATCTTTATACATCGAAATTTATACAACAGACTGTTCCGGACGGGGATGGAAGCGAGAGGGAGTATTATCTCTATGGTTCGCCGGAAAGCCCTGAAGGCTATGTGCTCCCGGTATCGGGAAAAGGGGTGTGGTCGACAATCAACGGTTTTATCGCACTTGAGCCGGATAAGAATACCGTCAAGGGAATATCGTTTTATGATCATGGAGAAACACCGGGTATGGGCGGTGAGATTGAAAAGGATTTTTTTGCGCGCCGGTTTGTCGGCAAAAAAATTTTCAAAGACGGAGAGTTGGTTTCAGTGACTATTGCAAAAAGTAAACTGCTGGAGCAGAGTGAGCACGCTGTAGACGGAATAAGCGGTGCGTCGTTGACGACGGGATCGATCAACCGTTTTTTGCGTGCGGATCTTTCGGACTATACCCGACTGTTGCGAGAAGGATATGAGGAGGAGCCATGAAGGTGAAAAAGAAAACACTCGATACATTTGCCGGTCCCCTGAGCAGCAGCAACCCCATTACAACACAGGTACTCGGGATATGTTCGGCCCTTGCGGTTACCGTTAAAATGGATACGGCACTGGTAATGTCAGGTGCTCTTGTTTTTGTGCTGGTGGGTTCTAACGCCATTGTTGCCGCATTGCGGGACCTGATCCCCGCAAGGGTCAGGATAATCGTCATGCTCACAATCATAGCGACACTCGTGATATGTATCGACCAGCTTCTCAAGGCCTATCTGTACGATATCAGCAAGCAGCTGAGTATTTTTGTCGGTCTGATTATCACGAACTGTATCGTTCTTGGCAGGGCTGAGGCCTTTGCCCTGAAAAACACCGTATGGGAGTCTGCTCTCGATGGCCTGGGGAATGCTCTGGGGTATGGTCTTATCCTGCTGCTTGTCTCGGCGGCAAGGGAGCTTTTCGGTAGCGGGTCGCTGCTCGGTTTTCAGGTGGTCCCGGATTTTCTTTATGTCGAAAACGGAGGATGGTATGTAAACAACGGTCTGATGCTTCTTGCACCGGGAGCGTTTATCATTCTCGGTCTGCTTATCTGGCTGCAGAGAACAGTAACAGGATACACGGAGGAATAGATGGATGTTGTGTCGCACTATCTGAGTCTTGCTGTTGAAACGATCTTCATCAAGAACATCCTGCTTGCATACTTTCTCGGGATGTGTTCGTTTCTCGCCATATCCAAAAAGGTCGAAACTTCCATCGGTCTTGGACTTGCCGTTGTGTTTGTCAATGGCATAACCGTTCCGGCAAACTGGATGATCAGCCACTACCTGCTGGAAAAGGGGGCGTTGCAGTGGACCGGAATCACCGGTATGGAGCAGGTGGACCTGAGTTTTCTGACATTCATCGTTTTTATCGCTACCATTGCCGCTATGGTGCAGCTTGTGGAAATGGCGCTCGACAGAGTCAGTCCCACGCTCTACCAGTCTCTGGGTATCTTTTTGCCGTTGATAGCGGTAAACTGTGCAATTCTCGGAGCATCACTGTTTATGGTTGAACGGGAATACGACCTGCTGGAATCCGCAGTGTTCGGTGCGAGTGCAGGGGTCGGTTTTTTTCTTGCAATCGTAACGCTGGCGACCATGCGTTATAAACTGAAATATTCCAATGTACCGAAAGGTCTGCGGGGGTTGGGTATAGCAATGCTCCTGACCGGTCTGATTTCCATGGCGTACATGTCGTTCTCCGGTATCGATCTTTAGGGTTCCTCTAACTGGACTAAGATTCTGCTCAATGCTTGTTGTTCTCTCGGCTGTTCTGGTTTTTGTCGCGGTGGTCATTCTGCTTGTCGCGCTGCTGAATACAGCTGCAAGAAAGCTTTTGCCACAGGGAAAGGTCGTGATTACCATCAATGACGATCATGAAAGTACTCTGTCGGTCAGTGCCGGGCGCACTTTGTTGTCCACCCTTTCCGATGAAAAGATTTTCATTCCTTCCGCATGCGGTGGCGGAGGCACCTGCGGCATGTGCAAGTGCCGGATTACCGAAGGCGGGGGACAGGTGCTCCCGACCGAGCTGAACCACATTTCGCGCTTGGAAGTCAAGCAGGATGTCCGGTTGTCTTGTCAGGTGAAAGTCAGGGAAGCGATGAACATATACGTGCCCGAGGAGATATTCAATATCCGTCAGTGGGAGTGCACGGTACGTTCAAACCGTAATGTTGCGACATTCATCAAGGAGCTCGTGCTCGAACTCCCGGAGAAAGAGCATCTCGAATTCAAGGCAGGCGGATACATCCAGATAGATATTCCCGAGTACCGGGACATGCCGTTTTCAGGTTTCGAAATCGGGAAGGAGTACCGGGATGACTGGGACAGGTTCAGAATATGGGATATTGTAAGCCGAAACGAAAATGCAACTTTCAGGGCGTATTCCATGGCCAACCATCCGGCTGAGGGCAATATCATCATACTGAATGTGCGTATTGCGACTCCGCCTCCCGATCTCATGAAGAGTGCTCCTCCCGGGGTTGGTTCCTCATATATCTTCAATCTCAGGCCCGGCGACAAGGTGCGAGTTTCAGGTCCATACGGAGAGTTTTTTATCCGTGACACGGAAAGTGAAATGGTTTATATCGGCGGCGGGGCAGGAATGGCTCCGATGCGCTCGCATATTTTCCACCTTTTCAGAACAGTGAAAACCGGCCGCAAGGTTTCTTTCTGGTACGGCGCACGATCGCGCAAGGAGATGTTCTATGATGAAGAGTTCAGAGCCATTGCCGAGGAGTTTCCCAACTTCAGCTACCATGTAGCTCTTTCCGACCCTCAGCCCGGCGACGAATGGGATGGCCTGACCGGCTTCATTCATACTGTGCTTTACGAGAACTATCTCAGGGACCATGAAGAGCCGGAAGAGATCGAGTATTACATGTGCGGACCGCCGATAATGATATCTTCAGTGGACAAGATGCTCTACGGTCTTGGAGTCGAGAAAGAGATGATATCGTACGACGAATTTTCATAAGGTTATGAAAAATAGTCAAATAGTCGATGCTCCGGTTTCTGCACTCCGTTCGCCTTGCCCTACCGAAAACAGCAAGAATGGAATAGAAAATCATACGGTCTCAATATATACTTGTTATATAAACTGTTTAAGAGGCCAATGAAATCGTCAATCGAAACTATTAAAGATCACAAGGAGCGCCTGAATAAGGTTGTTCTGTACATTCGGAACAACCTTGATACATCTTTGCCGGTGAAGAAACTTGCCGCAATCGCTTGTCTTTCCCCCTATCATTTTCATCGTCTTTTTACCGCCTATCACGGTGAAACTCTGAATGATTTCATTCGTCGAGTTCGTTTGGAGCGCGCTGCTTCGTTACTATGCCATTCGAACTTTTCGAATGAAAAAATCACATCGATTGCTTTTGATGCAGGTTATGAAACACCGGCAGGTTTTTCCAAAGCATTCAGGCAATATTTCGGAAAGACGCCCACCGAATTCAAATCAGATAGAAATCATGTTGTCCGGCAATATCGATTGCATAGTGAACCAAGCCAAATCAAGCGCACCATAACTCCTTGTGCTATACGTGTTGTTCGAGAGCGACAGGTTGCTTTTTTACGAATGACCGGAGCGTACAACAGGGCATCGGAAAAAACCTGGAACATTCTTTTGAACTTTGCGAGATCCAAAGGCATTGACTGCGGGAATGATGCAACACTTTTGGGTATACCTCATGATTGTTCCAGTATAACCAAGGCGGACAAACGTCAATATGATTTCTGTATAATTTTGGATCGGGATATCAAGCCTGAAGGAGAGATTGGTGTGCAAAATGTGGAAGGTGGAAAATATGCTGTTTTTTCTCATCAAGGATCATTGCATACTATTTCGCTCACGTACAAAGAAATATTTTTAAACTGGCTTCCACAAAGCGGTGAAAAACTACGCAATGCACCTTGCCTTGAGATTTTTTCAAAGCCTCCAACATCGAATCCGTTTCATGAAGACATGGGAATAGAAATCCGTATTCCTTTGCATAAGAACTGAGTAGGAGAATCCTGATGGTAAGGGTGAAACAAACAGTCAAGATATTGATTTGGATAGTATTTTTAACTACTTCTGTTTTAGGCCTTCTGAGGATCATAACTCCAAACGTACTTGACACTGAGACTGCGAAAATAATCGGCTATTTTTATTGGTCAGGCTTACTCTTGGTTGAAATTGTCCTGGCTGTTTTGGTCATATATTATTTTGTGAAAAAACCATCTCGCAGAACACGGTTGATAACACTGTCGATTTGCCACTTTACTGTATTCTTAGCCCTTCCGCTTGCCGTAAATGACTGGACCTGTACCGCGATCCTCTACCCATGGCCACATACACTTCAGGCATTTGACGCTAAAACGTCAAAAACGATCTTGTGGCTGAGTCTCTTTGTGGGCTTCGGTATAATTCCATTAATTTCATATATATGGGGCCGCAAAGCATTTTGCGGCTATATCTGTCCTCATGGTGCTTTTATCTCAGAAACATATGGGAGAATCTTCAAGCAGCATCCAGGCAGATTAGTAATATTACATAAACGCATACCACCGATATATTTTTCAGTAATGACAGTTGCCTTATTGGTTATACTGATTTTACCGGAAACGTTAACACCTGTAAGGAGTTTTCAAAAAATCGTATTTTTGATTACCGCTGAATTGCTGTATTTCATTATTTTGGTTCCATTTGTCGGTGGTCGTTCATACTGTAATTTGATTTGTCCATTAGGTTATGCAATAAAGCAAATCAGCACTTTGAATACTATTGATTTACGAAATCAACGAACAGATCGTTGAACAACCGACCGGAAACTCACGTGGCTTTTTTAATGGCAAATTTCGAGTAAAACGTGCCTTTGGGGCATCGTCTTCTTGGTTTCCCGGCAGGGATAAAAAACGCGATTTGCAGTGGTGATGATTTTACTGCTGTTTCAAGGCTTTCGGTACAATTACCACAGGGATGCCGGAGTCGTTTACCACTCCCGAGCAGACTGAGCCGACAAAAACCTGATAGAGGGTTTTGTGCCCGCGGGAACCGAGCAGTATAAAGTCTGCTTTTTCTTTTTCAGCCTGTTCGAGAATTACCTCGACGGTATTTCCGTGTACAATCGAAAATGAGGTTTCTATGCCGTCCTTGTTCAGGGTGTCTGCAATATTCTGCAATCTCTTGAAGTTCTTGTCGTGCAGTATCGGTACGGCATCTCCTTCTTCAGTGGAATCGGGTTCACGGTAGTATTTTCCCGGAGGGTGATAATGAGGTTCGATCGTTGGATGAAATTCGATACCTTGATCCTCTTCAGGCAGAACATGCAGCAGGGTGACGGTTGCCGAAGAATCTTCAGCAAGTTTCCGCGTGGTTGCAACCACACTATTCGTCAGGTTTGATAAATCAAGAGCGGCAAGTATTTTCATGATCACCCCTTCCTGAGGCTGGTTGTTCAGGTCTTTTTTCTTTTCCCGGCAGACAAAATCTTTTCTGTCAGCACCTGTTCATCAGGTGTATTGATGTTCTGAAGACGGTCGGGATCCTTTACTGAAAGGTAATGAATGGGGAAATCTTCAAGAAATGATCGCAGGGAATTGTTTCCCGCAGCATGTCGCATGAGAAGCGGCAACCGGCTTTTCGGTTCATATATCGCGCAGAGCGGCTCGGGTTTCTCCCCGGTGCTGTGACGGTACGCGGTCGCAAAAGAGAAGGGGTTTCGTTTGAGTGAAAGTTCATGCAGAAGGGGCTGGTCCATAAACGGCAGGTCACAAGCTGCCACAAGCCAGGATGCTTCGGGAAACAGCCGTTGTGCGGAAAGTAGCCCTCCAAGGGGGCCGATATTCGGGTAGCTGTCAACAACAAGAGGAAAACCGAACGTTCCGTATGCTTTCTGTTGTTCGGCACGGCAGGAGAGATAAACCTGTGTGCACTGTTTCAACAACATCTTTGCCGTGTGTACGGCCTGGACCTGTTTATGGTAGGCGAGAAGAGCCTTGTCTTTTCCCATCCGTTTGCTTTTGCCACCAACGAGAACAAGCCCGAAAACAGGTCTGGTCTGAATATTTCCGTAAAAAAATTTTTCGATAAACCCGGCTATCGCTTCGGTATTGTCCCGCTGAAATAAAGGAAGACGGCACGTATCCGGAATGGATGCAGGATTTTCTGCAATCAGGGCAAGAACATTGGTTACGGCCTTTTTTTTGAGCAGGTCGAGGATTTTCAGGTCACGGTCGACGAGAAGCAGTTTGGGCAGCGGCAGCTCTTTCAATCCTTCGACAATGAGAAAATCGACATGAAGCAATCCGGTTTGAAACATGAGAGGATCGGGAGAGCCAAGACCGATAAGCGCATGTTTTTCAGGGTCCGAAAGCATCACTGTTGTTGCGCCGGATTGCCGGACAACATGGGAGTCTTTACCTTCCCGGTCTATATCGAAACGGTGGCAGCCGTGCTTGTAATAGCCGACCGCGTATCGATTGCTCAGCAGTGAGACAAGACGGGCGGTCAACGTTGTTTTTCCCGTATTGGAAAATCCACAGAGCGCTATTTCAAAAGGGTGGAACGTACTGTCAGGAGTCATGCTCATGCGGACAGTTTTTTGACGCGGCGTACCGGTTTACGCCCGGAAAAACAGGGAACTCTTCTGCCTGTTCCCTGGTTTTATTTGGTGAAAACCTATACCTGCGGCTGACGGCCCTGAACCTGCCGCTGGATTAAGAGGAAAAGTGCTGCAACAACACCGGGAACCCAGAATAAAAGCGTTAAGAGCCCTACAAGCATAATTGTCCCGACTTCTCTGTCAAGTACGGCTGCAGGTGGGCAGATGACGGCAAGTATCCATTTGCGAATGTCTATCATGGTATTCTCCGGGTTAATGGTTATTATTTTTCCAAAATTTAATACTTATCGGCTGAACAAGCAATGGTAAATGCGTTATTTCCTGTGAAATAGCAGCCGGGAATATCTGCTTTCTTGCAAATTACCGGTAAAATTTTAAATTACTACCCCCCGGTCATGGATACAAGTTCGTTGATCATATTCAGAGAAATCGATTCTGGATTTTTAACATAAATATGAAATAGCTTGCATAAGAAATTTCATCCTGACGTGGTTTCGGATGATTTTGAGGAGATCCTCGAGGAACCGAATTTCAACAATCCGAATACCTCCCCAGACCCGCCAAGTCCTTACGCCGACCTTGAAAAAAGGTATCGAAAGAACAAGTTCAACAAGAAAAAGAACTCCTACCCAGGGCTTTTCGGCACTCAGGGGCTGGAATTGTCGGAACGACCGAGTAGTTCGGGTAACAAGGTCAGGAAAAAAAAGTCGGCAAAGTCTAAAAGAAAGCCTTCGTCAAAAGCCAACCGGCTCAGGGAAGGAAAAGGGCAGCGTCCCAGAATCTGAAAGCGTGCCGAATGTATTCCGGCTAAGAGTTCCGCAGAGCATATCGGCTCAAAACGGCAAGGTTGTATTTGAAATCTTCCCGCAATACGTTTAGCTTTTGAGGGTAGAGGAATTACCATTCATAAATAACCGCAACATGTTGCTTATCAATCGTTTTATCGGCCTTATCGAAGATCATGCTGAATCACTCTCACTTAAATGGGTGGACGAGATTCGTTCCAATTCGCTGACCAGCGGTTACGCGAGGTTGTCAAAAAAAGAACTTCACGATATTGTCTTTACCCGTTTCAGAAAACTTGGGGACTGGATTGCAAAACAGCAGAATATCGACTCGGCAATTGCCCGAAATTTCCGTGAAATAGGTGAAGCCCGTGCTCGGGCGGGTATAAAGTCCAGTGAAATGGTATATTCCCTTATCCTTGAGCGGGATATGCTTGTGCAATACGTTAAAGACCAGGGCATTGTTACCGAGGGGATCGATCTCAATCGCGTCATTCAGTTTGGGGAACAGCTTAATTTCTTTTATGACAAGGCTATTTACTTTGCTCTTGTCGGTTATGATCGGGCAGCTTGTTCGCCTGAAACCTCCGGAGAAGAGAGTGAGTTTGAAAAGACTGTTGATGGATTCAAGCGCTGGCTGATTCGGGAGTGATCTTGTTTGCAGGAAAAACTTTTCAGGGGGCTCACAGGGCCCCTTTTTTATGTTGCAGCATTCCATAGAGATACATGCTCATCGCGGTGCCCGGTCTTTTTTTCCGGAAAATACTGTTCCCGCGTTTTTGAAGGCAATCGAGCTTGGGGTCGATGCGATCGAACTTGATCTCTGTATTTCCGGAGATAACCGGGTGGTGGTGTCACACGATCCTTATATGCAGGCAGGGCTGTGTGCTGCCCCGGACGGCAGGGTGCTGACGAAGAAGGATGAAGCGCAGTACATGCTGTATGCCATGAAGTACGGTGACATAGCCCGTTTTGACTGTGGAAGACCCTCGGCCCGGTTTCCCGGCCAGCAAGAGGTTCCGGCAGTAAAACCGCTTCTGGATGATGTGTTTCGTTTGGTAGAACAGCTCTGTGAAAAATTGCATCGGCAGAGAGGCATTATCTACAACCTTGAGGTGAAATCCCGGGTGGAAGGGGACGGTGTTCTGCACCCCTCACCTTCCGAGTATGCAGCGCTTATCATGCCTGTTCTGGAGGGGGCGGGTGTTACTGCGCGCGTACGGGTGCAATCGTTCGACGTCCGTATTCTCAAGGAGACGAGACAAAATTCGCCCGTACTGAGTCTCGGGTTGCTGGTCGGAAAGGGGCAGGATCCGGAATCCGAACTCGACCGGCTCGGTTTCAAGCCCGATTATCTGAACCCTTTTTTCTCGATGGTTGACGGCAGGCTTGTCGATATGCTGCATGAACGCGGCATCGGTATCGTTCCCTGGACGGTCAATTCACCCCGGACAATGGTGGCTCTTGCCGGAATGGGTGTTGACGGTATTATTACCGATTATCCCGAACGGGCTCTGGAGGTTCTGCGTGGGTGAAGCCGGAGAAAACACCGTTCAACTGGTCGATCGTTACAACCGGCAGGTTGATTACGTTCGTCTTTCGGTAACGTCACGCTGCAATCTGCGTTGCGTCTACTGTATGCGGGAGGAGCACGGCCTGTCCGATGATCCGGTTGAAGAACTCGGTTACCAGGAAATCTGCAGGATAGTGGATGTTGTCGCTGCTTCCGGTGTCAGGAAAATCCGTTTTACGGGTGGAGAGCCGCTGCTTCGAGGTGATATTGTTGATCTTGTGCGCTATGCGAAATCGGTTGACGGAGTAGACACGGTGGTGTTGACCACAAACGGCGTTCTGCTCGATCGCTATATCGAAAGGCTTGTCGGGGCAGGGCTTGACGGCATCAATTTCAGCCTCGATACGTTTGATGCAGACCGTTACGCCGCGATCACCCGGAGGAATCTCCTGCCCGATGTTCTTGTGAATTTTACATCGCTGCTCCGGTATGCCGACGTGCTTACAGTCAAGATCAATGTTCTGTTGCTGAGAGGAATAAACAGCAGTGAACTTGTTGATTTCGCAGAGCTTACAAGAAAAAATCGGGTCACCGTGCGGTTTATGGAACTGATGCCTTTCGACGATCACCAGATATGGCGTACAGGAAAATTTATGGGTGCGGAGAAAATTCTGGAAACACTCAGAAGCATCTATCCTGCCCTGGAATCACTGTTGGGTCACGCTACTGAGCATTTCAGTTTTTCCCTCCCGGGATACCAGGGGAAAATTGCCATTATTCCTGCATTTACCCGTAATTTCTGTAATCAGTGCAACCGGTTGCGGATCAGTGCAGCCGGCCGGGTCATCAGTTGTCTGTATTCCCGGAGAAGTGTCGATCTGCTGGGTGCCCTGCGTAACGGTGCCGGTGCCGGACAACTCAGGAGTCTTTTTCAGCAGGCGATCGATATGAAACCGAGAGACGGAAAAGTGGCAGGGGGAAGTGCCTCGAGAACCAGCATGTCCGAGATCGGAGGGTGATTGAGGACGTTGGCAGTCGGCAGTCTTCAGTAGGCAAAAAGAAGGGAAAAAGTTATGGTGGATGTATCACATCTCGATGAAGATGGCAACGTAAAAATGGTCGATGTATCGGCGAAACCCGCAACCATGCGTATGGCAAGGGCTTCAGGGTACATTACCATGAAGCCCGAAACTCTGCGATTTCTGCAGGAGGAAACCATACCGAAAGGAAACGTACTGACAACCGCCAAGGTTGCGGGAATACAGGCGGCAAAACGAACCGCTGATCTTGTCCCGCTCTGTCATCAGCTCAATCTTTCCTGGATCGATATTGCGTTTACGCTTGATGCCGATCGTGTCGGGATACAGGCGACGGTAAAAACCAGGGAGGCAACCGGTGTTGAAATGGAGGCGCTCACTGCCGTGACTGTTGCGGCGCTTACCATTTACGATATGTGCAAGGCGGTTGACAAGTCCATGGAAATAGGCGGAGTCGGGCTTGAGCTTAAAACCGGCGGAAAAAGCCGGATATCGACCCTTTACAGGCCCCGTACCGCTGTTCTTGTGGTTTCGGATTCCATTGCTGCCGGGAAATTCGTAGACAGGTCGGGGCAGGTTCTCAGAGAGGGTTTCGAAAGCGCAGGCTGCCCCGTTGACGCCTTCAGGGTAGTGGCGGACGAACCGGACGATATAGCCGGTACTGTCGATATCTGGGCTCGGGAGGGGGTTGAACTGGTGGTTATCTCGGGAGGCACGGGACTCGGACCGAGGGATGTTACCGTCGAGACACTGCTCCCGAAGTTTACCAGAAGACTGCCCGGTGTCGAGCAGGCGCTTTTTCAGTGGGGTCAGGGCAAGACTGCAACGGCAATGCTCTCCAGACTGGCTGTCGGTACGATCGGACCCCTGGTTGTTGTCTGCCTGCCAGGAAGCACGGGTGCTGCCAGGGATGCTCTCGAAGTTCTTATCCCTGCAATTTTCCACGCATTCGAGATGATTAAAGGGGAGGGTCACTGATGATCGGGGTTAAAGAAGCGCATGAACGTATCGCCGGTTCCGTTACAGCACTGCCGGTGGAAGAGAAATCGCTGGATACAGCTCAGGGTCAGGTGCTGGCCGAAGATATAAAGGCTGCTTTTCAACTGCCTCGTTTCGATAATGCCGCCATGGACGGTTTTGCCCTACATTGGGAGGATATACGGGATGCGTCAGAGGAAAAACCCGTGACGCTCAGGGTTGTCGAGGAAATTTCAGCGGGCAAAGTACCACGGTTTTCGGTAGCTTCGGGGAGCTGCGCCCAGATCATGACGGGAGCCCCGATGCCGGCAGGTGCCGACACGGTTGTTATCTTCGAGCACACCAGCGGATTCGGAAAGCATTCGGTTGACATTTTCAAGGCGCCGGAACCGTGTTCCAACGTGCGTTACGCGGGCGAAGAGGTTCAGGAAGGTGAACTGTTGCTCAAGCGAGGCACCTGTCTTACCCCTGCGGAGCTCGGTGTGCTTGCGGCATTCGGCAGACCGGTTGTTTCGGTTTATCGCCGCCCGAAACTTGGCATCGTTACTGTCGGCGATGAACTTCGCAGTCCGGAAGAAGAACTTGACGGAGCGTCAATCTACAACAGCAATCGCGTTTCTCTTGAATCCTGCGCCGTGGCAGCCGGGGCCGAAATAGCGGGACATTGGCAGGTTCCCGATGATATCGGTGCGATCCGTGACGCTCTTGCCGAAGCGTTGCCGGCCAGCGATATGCTCATTACCGCCGGAGGCATTTCAACCGGGGAATACGACTATATGCAGCAATTGCTTATAGCCCTTGGTGTCGAACAGAAATTCTGGAAGGTGGCCCAGAAACCGGGAAAACCCTTCTTTTTCGGCAGAGGGGAAACCGGGAACGTGGTCTTCGGTTTGCCGGGCAACCCGGTGTCCGCGCTTGTCTGTTTTCTCGAATACTGTATGCCGACGCTTGCTGCCATGCAGAACAGCCGGTACCACGGCAAAATCGAAGCCGAGCTGACCGAACCGTTTCCCGCAGATAAAAAACGCTATCGCTTTTTGTTCGGCAGAATATGGCAGAAAGACGGCAGGCTTTTTTGCAAAGTCACCAGGAAAATCGAGTCACACATGATAACTTCGCTGGTGGGTGCCAATTGTTTGATAGAAGCTCCTTTTTCCGGGCAGCCTCTTCCTTCCGGGGCGGTCGTTACCTGTAATCTGTTGCCGTGGAGCACAATGAATGAGTAACCCGGACACTATGGATATCACTGTC
>RRYU01017989.1_pt1 | contig 15361 bp, 16 predicted proteins | sample 2162651 | NCBI WGS metagenome assembly RRYU01 (sample SAMN10267283, study PRJNA491782) | microbial mat metagenome | isolation source: biomat in the production well | place: Japan: Minami-Kanto gas field, natural gas well KTG3 | collected 2017-06 | reverse complement strand
GCGAAGCCGATGATGGGGGTCAGAGGCGTGCGCAAATCGTGAGACACAGTGTAGACAAAGGCATCCAGTTCCCGATTTGCCTCTTCGAGTTTATCTTCGGCCTCTTTTTGCTCGTTGATATCCCGGATGCTGGAGCGGATACCGAGGTATTCATTTTTCATGTTGAAAATAGGTTGCCAGGAAGCGGCTACCCACAGAACAGAACCGCCTTGGTGTCGAATCCGAAAACGTAAATTATTTCCTGAAGTTTGTTCCGAAAGACTTTGCTGCAATGTTCTGGATGCGGCGTCTCGATCATCTTCATGGATCAGAGTGCGGGGGAAGTCGGACATGAGCTGGCATTCCTCAGGGGAATACCCAGTGACCCGCTGCACGGATGGATTCACCCACAGCAGGTGCCCATCTGGAGCCAGCCAGCTTTCCCAGTCGCAGGTGTAATCGGCGATAGCTTGAAAGCGCTCCTCGCTTTCCCGCAGCGCGCCGACCGCCCGGCGGAGCTCGATCTCCACCGCGGCCCGCACCGCGATGACAGACAATATGGTTTCTGCCTGCTCCGATATTTTTATCGGCCGTTGGCCTATGCCTGCCAAAATCCCAATGATCCGTCCGTCAGAGTCCAGAAGTGTTGTCCCGAGAAAACTCTCCGCAGCCGATTCAGCCAGCAACGGGTCCTGGGGAAACTCCTGGCCCACCTTTTCCGGATACCGGCAGACTCCCTCGGTGAGGACTTTCTCCCACACCGCACCCGAACACGGGAAGTCTGCTAATTCGATCATTTTCTCTTCAGGATATGCTGCAATAATTTTAATTTTTCTCGATGGGCCTGCAATCAGTTCGCCCAGGAGGATTGTATCGAGGTCCAAGGCTTTAGCAAGAAGCTCAGTGAGTAAGTGAAAGAACTCATCGCCACTTGCCGCTGAAAATCCTTGGACGATCTTCTTAAATAAATTATCCATGGTGGCTACCAGTCTACCTCAAAAATAACGGATTAAAATATGATGCCGAACCCCGACTGGTGCCCTGGCAAGGTGGCTAAAATGTAAGAATCTCGTCTTGCCTCAGCATGAAAGTGGAAATTGCAAGGACGCGGCACGTCCTCTTATCATTGCCCCAGACCTCTCTGCTTCGTGTGACCTCAAGTCCTGAAACCTTTTTCACATTCTGGCTGCCCCCAAAAGGCGGTCGCAGGCCGGCCCTCTCGGCCCAGCGTCGTCAGGCGCATGGCCGCCATCCCGGCGACGCCGATCAGTAGCAGAATCAATAATACAACCCCGGGCCATCCCCATTGACTGTAGAAAAACCCGCCGCCCGTTCCTGAGATGCTCGACCCCAGATAATAGGCAAAGAGGTAAAGTGAAGACGCCTGAGCCCGGGAATGGGTGGCCAGAGAGCCGACCCAGGCTGAGGCGACTGCGTGGGTGCCGAAGAAGCCGATGGTGAAAATTACGATTCCGGCAACGACGGCGGGAAGATCAGAAAGCAGAGTGAGAACCAGCCCTGTCGCCATGATCGCCAGGGAGACAAAGAGAACCGGGCTGCGGCCGAACCGGACGACCAGGGTGCCCATGAAGCTCGAACCGAAGGCGCCAAACGCATAGGCGAGGAAGATCAGGGCCACCTGGGTCTGGCTCAGACCGAACCCAGGGCCGAGCAGCCGGAAGGTGACATAGTTGTAGAGGGTGACGAAACCGCCCATGCAGGTGAAGGCCACCAGAAAAAGGCAAAGCAGTCCGGGGTTTCGCAGGTGGTTCCAAAGCGACCCTGTGAGTTGCTGCAGATGACAGCTCCGGCGCTTGAAATTGCGCGAGGGCGGCAGCAGGATCAGGAACAGCAGCCCCAGGACCAGACTGAGCATGGCGATAGCAGCAACAGCTGAACGCCAGGGCATGAAGTCGGTCAGCCAGGCGGTCAGGATCCGCCCCGTCATGCCGCCGAGGGCGTTCCCGGCGATATAGAGGCCCATGGCGCTGCCGACTGCCCGGGGCTCGATCTCTTCACTCAGGTAGGCCATCGCGACCGCCGGAACTCCTGCCAGTACGACCCCCTGCACCAGGCGCAGAGCAAGCAGGGTCGGCAACGACTCGCCGGTGGCAGTGGCGAACGCCAGCAAAGAGGTCAGGATGACCGCCCCGCCCATCAGGGCTCGTCGCCCCAGGGCGTCGGACAGGATTCCGGAGACCGGCAGGGTAAAGGCAAGGGCGAAGGTGGCAACCGAAAGGGAGAGACTGGCGATGGTCGGGGAAATCCCGAATTCAGCGACCAGATTCGGAAAGAGGGGTTGAAAAACGTAGAGCGTAGAGAAGGTCACGAACCCAGCAAAAAACAGGGCGAGGTTAGCCCTGCGGTAATCCCTGGTGCCCCGTACAATGATATTTGCATCTCCCACGATCGATCCCCTTTTTTGTATTTTATTTCCGTTGTCTAAAAGGTTACTTCTGGACTGTCCATAAGTAAAATATATTGTTAATATGATGCTGATATAAATATCTTATGAAAGGAAAAGCTTATGGATTTGCGCCAACTGCGTGTTTTTATCGAGGTTACCCGGCAGGGAAGCTTTACTCGGGCCGCAGAAAAACTTCACATTGCCCAACCGGCGGTCAGCATCTCGATCCGCAAGCTCGAGGAAGAACTCGAACTTACACTGCTGAACCGCCAGGAGAAACGGGTGACCCTGACCGCCGAGGGGGAAACCCTGCATGCTCATGCCATACAGATCCTCGAGAACTGCACGGCGGCCGAGGCGGAGATGGCTGAGTTGCGGGGACTGGGGGGCGGTGAAGTTCGCGTCGGAATTCCGCCGATGATGAGTTCCTACTACTTTCCCCTGATCATCAGGCAATTCCGGGATCGCTACCCGAACCTGAAGCTGTCGGTCAATGGCGAGGGGGCTGCAAGCATCCAGCGGATGATCTCCAAGGGGGAGATCGGCATGGGCGTGATCGCTGGTAACAAGGTTCCGGAGGGCCTGGAATGTCAGCACTTCCTGCGTGAGGAGATCGTCGCCTGTGTCCCTGCGGACCATCCATTGGCAGGGCGCGGTACGATCACCTTTGCAGACTTTCTGCAGGAACCCCTGATTGTTTTCAAGCAGGGGTACTATATGCGGGAACTGATGGACGAGTTGGTGGAGGAGAGCATTCTGAAACCGAAGATTGTCTTTGAAACGAACCTGTTTTCCCTGGTGCGGTCGCTGATCAAGGAACAACTGGGGATTTCTACTTTTCTACGGATGGTCGTCAGCGGCGATCCTGAATTGGCAGCCGTTTCCTTTGACCCGCCACTTTACCTCGATCTGGTGATCGCCTGGAAAGCGAATCGGCACCTTTCGCGGGCCAATCGGGCGTTCATCGATTTTCTGCTCGAAAGCACCAGGGGCCAGGAGCGGGTTTGAGGCAATGCATCAGATTCTTTGTTCAGCTGATCCAGCCTTTGAGAAGGGTTCTGGAACGAGGGAAGTCTTCGAGGTGACGATGACGGTCGATCGGCGGTTTCAACATGTTTTTCATGTGTCGGAGCATCCCTCTGAAGCCTTGGGGGCCTGAACCTTAAAACGACTCATCCCTCTGGAGTTCGCCCAGGGGGATGATTAAGTATCGCCATAGTCGTTCGCGGTGATCCTATGAAACAGGAACCATTGGCGCAAACTGTTTTTCAGCCTGCTTAGCGTCCTTTGCCTGCAGGGCATGGACATCTTGTGCCATGGGGTCAGGGAAGATATCCTCATCCCCATTCTCTAGTCCAGTCAGAATGGCATCGGCCACCTGTTCCGGCGCGGTTTTGGGCATTTCCAGGCCAGCGGTCATCCGGGTTTCGACGGGTCCGGGGTAGGCTCCGACAACCAGGGTGTTCCGGGCCGCCAGTTCGCCGCGCAGCCCCTGCAGCATGGAGTGGACAGCGGCCTTTGAAGCACAATAGGTCCCGTTGATCGGCAGATTGACCAAGCCGATGATAGAGCAGACGTTGACGATGGCTCCGCCGCCCCGTGACGCCAGAACCGGTGCAAATGCCCGGCACACTGCGAGGGTGCCGAAGAAGTTAACCTCCATCTCCTCTCTGGCGGCCTCCATTGCTGATGGCCCCATCAGCCACATCCCGCGATTGACCCCGGCGTTATTGATAAGAATGTCGACATCCGCGCATTGTTTCGCCGCCGCCGCAACTTCAGCGGCATCGGTAATGTCCAGTTTAACGACGACAACCTTGCTGCTATCATGGCTCTCGACGCTGCAAACCGATGTGGTTGTCCGTGCGGCAGCGTAGACTTTTGCGGCACCCCTGTCCAGCAGAGCCCGGACTAAAGCTTGACCTATGCCTCCGTTGGCGCCGGTCACCAAAACGACTTTCCCTTCGATGTTCATCATGACTCCTTTCATGTCTTGACGCCGTTGCGTCATGGTTTCCCGTTTAACAAGGACTTCCCCTCAATCGTGTCCTGAACGCGATTCAGTAATGACAACCGTTTACGGTGATGATCTGCCCACTTGACCATGAAGCCCCTATGCACAAAGAAAGAGAGTCGTATCGGTGATATCAGAAGGCTCCCTAAGGCGCAACAGTGGTGTCCGGCGTTACATACTCTTAATCAGGGGGGAGCACTTTTTGATGGTTCCAGGGGGTTATTCCCGCTGCACTTGAATGCAGATATTTATGCCGGCTTCGATCCGAGCTGCCGAATGTCATGCCCGGTCGGCGCTTCGTGTGCCCGAATCCCGAATTCTGGCAAGATCGCGAGAAAGTGATCAAAGATATCGGCCTGTATGCCTTCATACTCTCCCCAGTCGGTGGTATTGGTAAAGGCATAGACCTCCATGGGCAGGCCGTCAGCGCCCGGTTCCAACTGTCGAACCATTAAAGTCATTCGTTGGTGAATTCGGGGATGGCTTTTAAGGTAGGCGACCATATAGGCGCGCAGGGTCCCGAGGTTGGTCAGTCGCCGACCATTGATCGGCGTCGAAAGATCCTTATTAAATTCGCTATTGTAACGTGTCAGCTCCTTGGATTTATCATCCAGATAGGAAGACAATAACCTGCTCTTCTGTAGTTGCCGCACATCATCGTCGTTCAGGAAACGCACACTGCTGATTTCAAGATAGAGGCTGCGTTTTATCCGGCGACCGCCTGACTCAGACATGCCACGCCAGTTTTTGAAAGAATCGGAGATGAGCGCGTAAGTCGGAATGGTGGTGATGGTTTTGTCCCAATTGCGCACCTTCACCGTGGTCAGACTGATATCGATGACGTCGCCATCTGCGCCGAATTTTGGCATCTCCAGCCAATCATCTATCGCAAGCATATTATTCGCCGACAGCTGAATACCGGCCACCAAGCCAAGAATCGGGTCTTTGAACACGAGCATCATGACTGCCGAAACAGCTCCCAGGCCACTGAGGAGTAGCAATGGGGATTTGTCCATGAGGATGGCAATGATCAGTAAGCTGATGATGATTGCGGAAACCAGTTTAATGCTTTGCATCAAGCCCCGCAGGGGGAAATGCCGCATGGTCGGTTGCCGCAGGTAGATATCCTGCAGCGCATCAAGCAGTGAGAAAAGCGCCAGGGTGCCAAAGATCAGGAACCATAATCGCGTCGCGGTTTCAATCGCCAGCAACAGGGCTGTTTGGCTGTCTAGCCAGAGCCCTGCTTGGATTTGAATAATGATTCCCTGCAGGGTGAGCGCGAGTCGGTTAAAAAGTTTGCGCTCAAATAATGCCTGCTGCCATATCTGGCGGGACGCTGTCGCCCGGCTCCCTGCCCACTTGAGCAGCAGGCGGTGCAAGACAAAGTGAATAACCAGCGATACAAATGCGATCCACAGCAGGGCGATTGCGGCGAATAGCTGGTCGGCATAGGCTGGAACATGAGTACTCAACCACTCAATCAGGTATTCTTTAAAATAATTTCGTGTTTTTTCCATTTTGCTCTCTAATATTTACACAGTTATCTGTAGCTCTGACGATATGGGGACGCGCTATCGATACTCTCGTGTGATGAATCCAGAAAAAGTGCCCGGCTGGTAGACTATCTCAGGCTTCAGAAAAGTAGTTTCTTGACCTGATGTTTAATCAGTCTAATTCCTGAGTCCCCCCACCACTTACAGTGATAACCTGCCCACTGATCCAAGATGACGCTTGCGAACAAAGGAAAAGAGCCGTATAGGCGACATCGGAAGGTTCCCCAAGGCGTGGCAGTGGTGTTCTGCCTAACATAATGGCTTCAATCTCAGGAGTCAGCACCGATTCGAGGGCGGCTGTCTTAATGGCTCCAGGGGCAATGGCGTTGACACGAATCCCCTTCGGCCCAAAATCAAAAGACATGTTGCGCGTTAATTGATTGACCGCCGCCTTGGAGGACGCATAACTGGTCATTCTAGAGTTCTTGTTTACGCCAGCCATTGTACTGATGTTCAGGATGGCACCACCACCAATTTTTTCCATTTGCGGGACACAAAGTTGGCTCAAGTGAAATCCAGAAAAAACGTTTTGCATGAAAGCAGCCTCAAACATCTCCGATGGCATGTCGAAGGGTTGTGGACCGCCACCTCCGGCATTATTCACTAAAATCGAAACCTTACCAAACTCATCAAGCGCCGCATCAACGAGATCCATTCGTGACGCCTCAGAGTTTACATCACAATAGACACTGATCGCTTGCCCACCTGACGTGTGAATCATGTCAGCAACGCAGTCTGCTTTATCTATATCAAGGTCACCAACAACAACAGCAGCACCAGCAGCCGCAAACAGTTCAGCAATGCCTCGACCGATCCCAGTTGCGGAACCGGTTACAATTGCAACCTGATTATTTAGGCCAAACATATCTATTAGGTTCATTTTTCCTCACAACGGCTAAAGGTTGCTGTTTTGTTTGGGTAATTTGGGGGCGGCACCAGTTTTCTTGGACACTCGAATTGGGATAAAGCCCTGGAGTCCAAGGTGATTGAAAATGACGACTGAGAACAAAACTGTTAACGGACCGATGGCCGATGGGCAGCGATGGCGTGCCGCCCCAGAGCGTGCTGGTCGAAGCTGCGATCACCGATTTTACCTCGCCGATTAAAGAAAACTTCCGGAGCAGTGCGTTCCGTGCTTCACCCTTATTTGGTCCGGCATGCACACGCCGACGTTGATCCCCTTGGTGCTGATCGGAGATGTGATTTTAGAAATGTCTCTCCGGTTCGCGACCATCCTTCGGGTTTACATGACCGCTATTTTCTGCCTTGCCATGTTGTCAGATAACGTCAGGTTAATCACCGACCTTTTACCAATTTCAGATACAGATTCTGAAAGTTATCAGCCATTCTCGTTTGAATGTTACTGGCCGGCTTGGCTGCACTCATGCTGTTACAATGGTTAAATAGTAAATTCTTTCCTGAGCAAAATTGTGAGGCACCGGTTTTACCAACTTCCAGGGCAGAAAAGAGGCTCGAGTCAGGTGTGATACATTCACCAATAAGATGAATCTGGTTCTCGTGTAGACCAAACCTGAAAACGGTCGCGACAAGCAGCACATCACGGCTCCGAGCCAGTTTCCAGGCTCTGAAATAAAGCTTCAGAGAAAGGCTGCGAAGCCTCTCTGCAAGAAACTTATCACCGTATTTCTGCAATTCCTTACTACCGGTCTCTATCGGGATAAAAATCGGGGCTGGTAATCGCTGCGATTCCACCATTCCTTTGGGGAGTGGAATTCCCGCTATCGCTCCGGTCTCCCGATATTCCAGCCAGCCCGTCCCGGTCAAGTACCCTCGAACCAAGCACTTAACTGGCAAAGGAACCATTTTCTTTACCAACATGGATTTGCCGAACAAACGGTTGGCGTGCGCTTGGCAAGGCTCTGGGAAATCAGCTATGTCAGTGGTCATGTAGTGGTTAGGGCAAATATCTGATAGTTTATTAAACCAGTGCACAGATTGTTTGGTCGCGACCTGTCCCTTTCCTGGCACCTTCTCAATATTATATGTGTCGTGGTTTAAGACATGGTCATTTGCAACTATCAACAACGTTTCACCAAAATCGTAGATGTCTTTGTGTAGACTGCGTTTAACCAAAGTGAGCCCAGGAAGAGCTGTTTCTCTGGTGTTAAATAGCGTTTCTGAATCTTGATTTTGGGCGTTTAATAAGATCACTTTCCTTCTCCTTTGGCCAATATCGTTGCTTGTCTTTTCCCATAAAGAGATATTGCCTAAACAATGTGTTCGGCTAAGATCTGTGTTCCGAGACCGAAAAACCGATTCCGCTGGAAATTCAGCATGCTGTCCCAGGCCCCACCGATCTTTCGTCCCAATCGTCTATCGGCGGCCGTCAGCCGCCGCAAACCGCCAGGCAATGCCCCGACCGGTCCCAGTGGCAGAACCGGTAACAATTGCATGTTGATTGTTTAGGCCAAACCTATCAATTGGGTTCATTTCCCTTCATAACAGCTAAAGATTTCCGCTTTGTGGGAATCTTTTTCTAAAATTTCATCTGCAAGTGACGCAAGGGTATATGTCTTTGCTTCGATATGAACAGTCAGGCCGTATTGGAGACAGGCCTGAGAGGTTATTGGGCCGATCGAGGCAATAACAACGCCTTTCAATAACCTGCTAAATTCTGCCTTTCCAAGAATTTGCGCCAAGTGCTCAACCATCGAGGGGGCAGTAAAAATAGCGCAATGGACCATGCGTTGGCTTAAGGCATTTAGCGCCGGTTCGGGCAGTTCGTCCGGAGGTAACGTTCGGTAAAGTATCGGCGAGTAAACCACATTCCCTCGGGCGCTAAGGCTCTGATTGATGACATTGCGCGCCTTGTCTCCTCTGGGATAAAGGAATCTCAAACTTTTCGTGCTCTGCTTGTCAAATTCTTCGACAATTCCTTCTGCAGTATATTGTTGTGGGACGAGGTGCACATTTACTCCATAGCTTTCAACTAACTCAGCCGTTTGTGGTCCAACGGCACAGATTTTACAGTGACGGATCTTTTCGATATCTAATCCGTTGGTTTTTAGTTGCGCAAAAAAGAATCTGACCGTGTTTTTAGAAGTGAAAATTATCCAGTCAAAGGGGTATTTCTTGTCGTCTTTCAAGCCGACATCAGTCGAACATTGATTAGCTACAATCTGTATTGTCGGGCAAAGAATGACATGCCCTCCGTGTGTTTTCAGGACGATTTCAAGTTCTCCTGCTTGAGCTTCAGGCTGAGTCAGCAAGAAGCTTTTTCCTAACAGGCGAGGGGTAGCTTGGCTAGTTTCTGGCTTTGCCTTATGGTGCAAGATGTGCATTTTTCTTCAATCCGCGGGAGCTCTTTTATTCCTGCTCCTGCCTGTTAGAATCCTGTTGTTCTGCTGAACGCCAAAAAAAACAGCGGCACTTGGCTTTTGTCATTTTCTTTGCTGGGCGAGTTGCAGCAGCGTCCCGTTGAAAAAGCGAACGTCCTCAATGGTATACAAGGCCTTCGGGTTGAACTGCTTGATCAGGTTAATGACCTTTTTCAGATCTCGCCTTTTCGCTACGGTGAAAACAATTTTCACCGGCCCAGTCTCTCCACGCGCATCGACACTGGTGACACCAAAGCCCGCCTGCCAAAGAGCCGTCGGTAGCGCTGGGGCTTCCTCTCGGGTAATGGTGCGGATAATGAGATTGCCCACGGCGATACGCTCTTCCAGCAGCAGTCCCACATAGTTGCCAACACCAAAACCAAGAGCGAAGGCAAAATAGGTCGTCCAATTGTTCAGGTGTTGCATGACCTGAGAAATTGCCAGCACCCAGATCAGTGATTCGATAAAGCCCAACGGGGCTGCCAAGTATTTTAACCCTCTGGAAATGAAGGTTATGCGTAGCGTGCCAATGCTGACATCGAGAATGCGGGCAATGAATACTAGAAATGGTACGAGCAACATGGATAATAAACCTGGTTCAGCAGCAGGCAGTGTGAGCATGATGCTCTCCTAGGCAAAGTGCAGGCGCAACAAAAGCAATCAAACAGCAGGTGTTCGCGGCCTGACGAAAATAGATCTCTGAATTACGATTCACCAGCACTGCGCCCCGAAGTGCCCAGTGCTGTCCAACAGCTCAGTGGCGTTAAACTCTATTGGTAACTAAGACGTCGCAGGGTGGATTAGTCAGAATATCCCGCGCTTTTCCACCAACCCGGTACGGGAGGAGACTCGCTTGGGGATGAACCCCGATGGCAATGAGGTCGGCTTTAACTGCAGCTGCTTCGCGGGTGAGACCAGCCAAGAACTTCCCCTGAACAACTCGATATTGCATGTTCTGCAGTTGGTCAGCAAACTGCTCCAAGGAATTGCGGTGCCCCTGAACAAATGTTTCCAACATTGCTCTCGCCGATGTCGCGATGGTATCTCCCGTATAATGACTTATTTTGTCGCTGATATAGTTGTCTGGAATGTCACAGATGTGAACCAGATGCAGAAAACCCTTTGGCGCCAACTCCAGAACGACCTGGAGGGCCTGGCTGGAATCGGCAGAAAAATCGGTTCCGATCAAAGGATTTGCATACTCTTCGAGAGGTTTGTCTTTGACCATCAATACCGGTCGAGCACCCTTGCGGATGACTTTTTCTATCGTTGTGCCGACAAACCTATCACGCAGTTTTGATTTGCCATGCATGCCCATGACAATCAGCTTCGCGTTGACCTTTTCCGCCAGGTTGGTGATTTCGACAAATGGTTCTCGATTTTCTTCCACTGCGATAACAGGGTGCAATCTGGTCAATTCCTGATTACCGGACAGGTATTTTTTCAGTTTGGCTTCCGCCTCCTGTTTCGCCGTTCTTTCTTGCTTTGTACCGCCGGAAAATGAATCTGGAGGACAAACGTGAAGAATATGGAGTGTGGCCTCCATTGTTGATGCCAGCCTGATGGCCCGCTCAAGTGCGCGATCTGTTTCGCCGGCAAGGTCCGTCGCCAAGAGAATGGTTTTCATACTGCCTCTTTTCCAAAGTTAGCTGTCGCCCCCCCTACAAGGCTGAGCTGAGCTGGTTTCCGCCGCGATTTCATCCCCAGCTGAGGGTGAATCGTGGCGGCGGGCAGAAACATCCACCTTGTTGCTGCCCGCGCTAAAACGTTAATGGTATTTCAGGTTCAACTTTGACAGTGGCGATTTCTGTTCGCACTTCTTGTCCAGCGGTGCAGTGTCCCAGAAGTGTCGGCGCGCTTCGTGGAGGGCATCCGCACGGCTGATGCCGATGTCTTTGAGCAATTCATCGCTTAGTCTGCCTAATTCCTCTCGTTGCGCTGCGACCCGCCTCCAGAGCAGAAGCTTGGCAACAATTTTTTCTGCGAGTCCGAACCGCATCATGGTTCAATCTCCTTTCTTGGTCGGTAACAAAAAATGCCAGGCTGAAGGCGGCTACAGGTGGTAGTCGCCAGCGGCTTCAGGCTGATAGAGAACGTCTTCAATCCGGATCGTCATCGTCCCGTCGAAGATCTTCCAGGAGACGATGTCCCCCTCGGCGCGACCGAGGATCGCTGCTCCGAGGGGAGCGGCAATCGAAATACGCCCCTTAGAAAGGTCGGCGTTGCTGGGAAAAACCAGGGTCACCACCCGCTCTTTGTTGCTGGCGAGGTCGAGGTATCTGACTTTTGAGTGGAGAGTGACGATATTGGCCGGGATCTCCTCCGGCGCGACGATACGGCAAGTCGCCAAATCGTCTTCCAAGCGGCCTAGATCATCCCGCCGATTCTGTGGAACCCGGTTCATGTTATCCAGCAGCAACTCAAGTCGCTCATAATCATAATCTGTGAGGTACAGGTTTCTCTCCATCATGCTCGATCCTTTGCTCTGCAAGTTTTTAAAGGCACGACCTTGTTCATCTGCGGGTCCGTGGTGTGCGTGGACAGGTTACTCGTTGCCGCAGGGAGGTCGTCTTGTGCTGCCGTTGCTTCCGTATTCGTCAGTAGGGGGGGCTGCGAAACCGGTTGCAGGTCAGCAATCCAGCCGGCGTCAAACAGTTCCCCGGCAGACTGAAAGCTGGTTGCTAGCTGCGTTTCCGAATCGTAAAGGATGATCTGTCCATTACTCAGGTCGGCTTGCTTCAAATAGGCAGAGTAACCGCTGACGTCTTTCATCGGCAGAATGCCACCGACGGGGATTGGCTCAATTCCATCCAGGAGTTTTCTGGTTCGCAGCCTGAGTGCTGCTGGTCAACCGCTCACCCAATCACTCCGTAAATAGCTGGTTTCTGTCGTCGTTCTCTTGCCTGAGAGAAGATAGCTACATTCATACTCTGACCGTTTCTCGCATCGGCAGGGGACTGTCGATGTAAAATTGGTTGTTGATGTCATGGAGATAATAAAACGCATAAATTTCTTTGCTGTGCAGATCCAATTGGTACAGGTTGGATAGGCTACAGCTCGACTCTTCCCAAGACAGTTCGGATGAGCCGCAAAACAGGATGTCGTCGACAATCTGCTGATGGTTCAATTTATCGAGCATGTTTCTATAGGCAGATTTGGCCAGTTCGAGATGCTGGTCGTAGGCGAGTAAATCGCCGTCTTCAACGAGCTTGCGGTGGAGACGATTCGATTGATCGTGGACCTGCAGGCACTCGGGCCTTGACTGCGAAGCATGGTTAAAATGTTCGCCGAAATATTCGAGTAGCTTATTGATATGAGCGGACACTTTGATGAAGTTTTCCATGGATCGAGACCCTCCGCCGAACGAATTTTCCGGCTGTCGAAACTGACTGCCGCTTGAACATGGGAAAATGTTTTGTGTCTCAATACTAGGAGGTTGCTCTGAGCAGGTAAATACAGGTAAGTTACACATAGAATGCATATTAAATGTGTGTGATATTTCGATGGCCCAGGAGGGATGGAATTGAACAATTTCAGGAAAGGTAACGGAACTGAAAGCAGATTGGAAAAGCAGTTACGCGAACGCGTCAAGGAGCTCAACTGTCTCTACAGCTTGACCCGACTGATCGAGGAGAACGAGAATTCAATCAATACGATTTTACAGGGCGCGGTCGACCTGCTCCCGGCTTCCTGGCAGCACCCTGAGCTGGCTTGTGCCAGGATTCTCTTTAAAGAGCGGACCTATCAGTCACGAAACTTTAAAGCAACTCACTGGAAGCAGCAGGCAGTTCTATTAGTTTTTGAGCAGCAGGAGGGGCTGGTTGAGGTCCATTACCGCAAAAAACTGCCAACCCTTGATGAGGGGCCGTTTCTCAAGGAGGAACGACTGTTGATCAACGCTGTCAGTGATCACATTGCAAAAGCGATTCAGCGGATTATCACTCAGCGGCAGCTGCTGGTAGAGCGCCAGGCGCTACAGGATGCCAACGTGGCCCTGCATGATTCCCTGCTCCTGAGTAAACAAGAGAAGAAGATGATTGGTTCTTCGATACAGGCCAAGATCGATAAAATCATCACACCCATTTTCTATGCATTAGAAGCGGATATGGATGAGAGACAGAAAAAATATCTGAGCTTGCTGAAGAAAAATTTTCAGGATATCGTCGCGCCTTTTGCCGAGGGGCATCAGGATATCCTTACGCGACTCAGTCCAGTTGAAGTGGTAATCTGCGATATGATCAAAAATGGCTTATCCTCCAAGGAAATCGCCAACCTGCGTGGGATAACTCACGCTACTGTAGGTCGCCACCGGGAAAACATCCGGCACAAGCTTGGGCTAGCCAACCGCAAGGTAAACTTGGTTTCTTATCTCAACAGCAGGATGGAAGAGTAAGATATTTCTGCAACCATGCTCCTTATTGTTGGCTTATATCTTACCATTTATCAGACATTGAAAGCCCAACTCATAAATCCTGTGTTAGCTTTTCCTATAAGTTGTTCTACAAGGGGATCTCGAATCATCTAAGGATTTATAGAACATCAATACGAACAGAGCTTCCCCTTCTCCCTATATAATTTTAAGCAGATGCAAAATTTCTTCTGTCGGTTGAAAAGGAGGTCCTGTCATGTCGATTCTGAACATTCTGAAAAAAATCAAATTCCCCTGTTTTGGCGACGATTTTATTCAAGATCCAATCGAAAAATCAATTGAAGGTGCTCCGGCTTCGGATGCCGGGCTGACTCATCAGCAGTTCGAGCACACTACCGAAATTGATAATGATTCATGGGATGAAAGATGTAGGGTTATGCAGCGTCATCACGATCCGAGCGATCCGACATCTCTCTCATCCTTGAATCTCTGGGAGGATCCGTAATGAAGTTCGCGTTATTTCCCCTCCAGCTTCTGCGATAATTCTTCAAGTCTTTTTAGTGAAGCTGGATCGATATCCCAGTTTTTGTCTGATGTTGGTCCCACATTTCCCAGGGTCGAAATCCCACTAGGGGGATTTGTGTTCAGAGCAGTTGGCGTTGGTGATGACTCCTTGAATGTCGCACCGGGACCGCCTACCAAGGATCGAGCATCCGGACTTTCAGGTTGTGGGATCATCGGTCGGGTCAAATCCCTTCCTAGTTGCTTCAATGTGTTTGACCCAAAATCAAAGGCTCCATTGTCATCATAGGCTGCGTTGATTGTTCCCCTCCGGGTATCAGCCGCCTTTTCTGCGTGGTTAGTTGGACCCGCAATATCGAGTGGACGAGGATCTTCGAAACGATTGTCAGTTGTTGCAACTTTGGCTTCGCTTGCAGCCGAGCCCGCCTGTTCCCGAAGATTTCCAACACGGCTAGTCACTTTATTCTGAATTGCTGCTTTATCACGTAGGACCCAGTTACCATTTTGCTCGTTATCGAGGGTTCTATACCGATCAGCAATGAAACCTTGAATATCTTTGTTCAGAGCATTCTGATCCTCGGCGCTGCCGGTGCGCTGAGCAGCAATATTGGTAGCAGTACGCTCAATGTTTTCAATACTTGCCGAGCCATACTCCCTTTGTGATCTATCCATAGCATACGCTGTCATCAACTCCATGTCCTGCGCCGTCGAAGTCGTATCCCGTGCAGCAGCTTCCTGGATATATGAATACCCTTCCTTTCCAATATCCTGAGCGGATAAAGAAGAAGCATATTTTCTCCCCTCAGAAGTTTGAAGTGTTTGTGCCAGTGCCGATTCGCGAATATCACTTGCGGTATTTTTCATGGCGTTCATTTCTGACTCACTGGCACTGAAGGAGGCTTTTTTTCCGTCCGAACCAACGAGTTGGTATATTCCACCGCCTTTTGCATCTACTGAAACAACTCCCATAGTTAAGGCGGAAAGAAGGCCTTTTGCCGTAGGTCCCAAACCAATAGAAGCTCCTGCTTCGACTGCATTCCTTTTCGTTTCATCTCTAACTTGAGAGAAGGCGGAGCCATTTTCAACACGACGTGCCGATTCTTCAGAAACGTTATTATTGACCGCCTCTTTAAAACTTCTGGCTTCGTTAGAATTGATAGAATCCTCGTCAACTTTCTG
>RRYU01020458.1_pt1 | contig 15367 bp, 16 predicted proteins | sample 2162651 | NCBI WGS metagenome assembly RRYU01 (sample SAMN10267283, study PRJNA491782) | microbial mat metagenome | isolation source: biomat in the production well | place: Japan: Minami-Kanto gas field, natural gas well KTG3 | collected 2017-06 | reverse complement strand
AGGCAGATGGTATCAGGGAAACCGTCAACTGGTCAGAAGCCATCGGGGCGCAGACACTTCAAAAAGTCTACTTCGAGATCACGAACCGGTGCAACCTTAACTGCAGCTATTGCTTTAATTCATGGAGCCGTTCAAACACACGTGCATCGTTACGCCCGACGATGTCCCGCAAAGACTGGTACCGTCTGGCGGACGAACTTAAAGAAATGGATGTTGAGGAAATCGTTATCACAGGAGGTGAACCGCTGCTCAATACGTGGGTTCCGAAATTTGGACAGCACATACGATCCTCCGGAATTCAAACAACACTGCTCACCAACGGCACTCTCATTACGGACTCCCTGGCACACCGCTCTATTGACGGATTCGACAGAATCAATGTAAGCCTCGATTCTTCGCAGGAAAGGTTGCATGATGCCGCGAGAGGCTCCGGCAGTTTCAAAAAAGTTCTTGCTGGAATCAAGGCTCTCAAGCGAGCAGGTCATCAAACCATCATTCTCAAGCCGACGCTCTCAACCCACAACATCGAACACTTCGAGGACTTACCACGTTTTGCGAAGCAAGAACTCGACTGCTACCTCTATACACCAACGCTCTGCCTTCCTTTCAGGGACTCAGAAGGCAATATCGACCAATCATACACTCCCGAACGCAATCGCTTACTACAAACACTGGAATCTTTCACGATAAATTTTGAACACTATTATCATGCCAATGAACGTCCCGCAGTTCAGATCGGGCCGCATGTCTCATGCGGTCTGGGCAAAAGGATTCTCTCCGTAGACATTCACGGAGACATATATCCCTGCCAGGCCCTTCATGATCCCGACCTTGTATGCGGCAACGTTTTCGAAAACAGCATCAAGGATATTCACAGTAATTCGGAAGTCACCAACCGCCTGGGGCGCCTTTCAACGCTCGATATCGAAACATGCGGGAAATGTGCATGGGCGCTGCTCTGCAGCGGTGGTTGCCGGGCATTCGCATACAATTTACATCGCGACATAAAGGCCTTCAATTCAGAATTTTGCGAAGTCCTGCTCGATAGCGCCCAAAAACGGCTTATCGACTTTGCCAACCAACAATGAAAAGGGGGAAAACATGCCGAACAAAGATGCAATGAAACAAAAAGCCAGGGAGATCCAGGAAGAAGCAAAACAGGATTCCTCGTTATCCGAGAAGTTGAAAAGCAAAACCGGTGAAGTGATCAGTGACAAGATTCTGAATCCAATAGTGCTCTCCAGTTCCAAAGAACCTACCAAGGCAAGCGCCGGCTGTACCTGTTTGCCTGGATTTTCCTGCGGTTCAGGATGCCAGGGACTTGTAGGTATCATCGAGGGGACATACGGATGTGAAAGCGGTAATCCAATTTAAAACAAATCTTGCGTTCATAAAATAAGCCTCAACAGAATTGCCTGTTGAGGCTTATTGACTAATGCCGTGCGGAAAGGTTACTCACAGGTAATCTCCATTAAAGATTTTATTTAAAACTGAAGTTCTTGGCTTCGGCCTGGGTGCGGAGGTTTTTGAGAATGGCTGAACCGAGGGTTTCCTCTCCTGCTGCATCTTTTTCTTTCTTGAGTATATAGGCATCCCGTTTCCGGCTCAGTTCCACGATCTGCTTTTTCACCGTTTCCCGCTGCTTCTTTTTCTTTTCAACGTAGTTTTCCAGCTCTTTTGTGCTCATGCTTTGCAACTCTTGCGGCAAGTATTCTTTTTCCAGCTCATCGACCGTTATTTTCTTGTCTTCAAGGGCATCGACCAGATCCCAGTTCGAGGCTTTGTAAAGCTTCGACCCTTTTGTCGCCGCCCTTCCTGCCGAAACCGCACTGGATTGCTTTGCCGCGTTCATATCCTGTTCCATCTGCCGGGAAAGGTTCTGCTGTCCCTGCTTGCCGTAAGGAACATAGGTCTCGTTGATCTTGCTATTCAGCTCAATCAGATCATCATCATAGGGCGTCGAGATGCCTTTCAGCACACGGTCGCTGTCTATGGCGAAATAGCTTCCTCCACCTAAGTTTGCTCCTCTCTGCCAATAGGTCTCGATACCTGTTCGATAATCACCACAGTAAATGGTGTTCACCACAATATCCCTCTCCGCTGCCCAGCGGCAGGCGACTTCGTAGTTCACCGAGCCCTGGTTAAAGGGTTCATTACCTGCAATGAAAATCATTTTCAATCCTTCGCCCGAAGTGTTCCAGCGCAACCGGTTGAGGCTGCTCCCGATAACATGCCCGCAATACTCGGAACCACCATGCGTATCGAGCGAAAACAGCGCTTCGGAAATCCGGTCGAGGTCTTCGGTAAACGGCGTAACCTGCCGGATATACCCGGACATCGGGGAAAGATCGTTGTTGCCATATTCATACAGTGCGACTTCCAGCCGTATGTCTTCTCCATGTTTGTGCACTCTGGAAAGTTCGTTGACGATCCTCCAGAGTTGGCTCTTTGCCTGATTGATCAGGCCATCCATACTGTTACTGGTATCGAGAAGCAGACCGAGCTGCACCAGCTTGATGTCATGAGGACACTTGTCATCGATCAGCTTGAGGTTCGGGTACTGACGCGCATATTCATCGATTGTTTTTTGTACAGATCTGCTGTCAAGCGCCTTGACGTTTTGGGGAGACGGAACGGATGTTGTTTTTGCATGGAGAGGTGAACCGACGAAAGCAGTAAAAACAGCAAGTACCGAAAGCAACAAAATCTTCTTCATAACAATCCGGACTCTTGTAATTTAAAAAATATCCCTTTACCAATAAAGACGTTATCGAAAAGAAGTTCTTGCTGTCAGAACCGAAAGGAGTTTTGCGCGCAGCTTTTGAGAAAACGGAACTGTCGGAGACAATTCAATAACAGTAATAAAGAAATGGACTTGGACTCTTTTCGGAAAAGATCGCTACATTTTATTGTACCCGGGAGCTCCCTAACTATAGAAAAATCCGCAATGCCTGTCATTTCTGCCCACTCTCCATTCAATAAGTAACGAATAATGAGTCTTTATTTTAATACTACGTTCCTGCTGCACTCAATAGATGCATGGGAACAGGATCGAGAGAAGCGATTTAATCTCGCTTCCTTGACAGAGTCTTTTCACGAATCAGTCCCTGTGCTGGATTTTCTTGACTGGAAAATTACGGCTGTCGAACGTGGCTATACCGAAACCGAACTCCCCCTCACCCCGAATTCTTCCAATCAGTATATAACCCATCAGGCAGCTCTGATGCTCCTCGCTGCCGATTACACCGGGGGAATTGCCTTAGCTTCACTCTTTCACATGATACCAATCATTGGATTTGTACCATCAGTCGATGACAATGCCGCTTACATGTGGGGGGCTAAAGCCACCATTCAATGGTTCGCCCCCAGTTGTCATAACCTGACCTGTAAAGCAACGATAGACAAAAGCAAGTGGGAAATGCTGGCCAAAAGATATGCCGGTAGCCAGAAGGTAATAACCACTATTCCGGTAATGATGTACAATGGGGAAAAACTTGTTGCACAGGCTGATTTCACCTATTGGGCACAGGATATTCGTGGCATGAAAAGAAACGCTTTTGATGTCGAAAAAATCAATGTGCTTTACGAACACAAAACAAAAACAACAGCAAAACTCATCGTTGGCCTGAGGGCTTTGGAGCAGGAAAAGCCTGTCGAAGAAAGACGTTTTGATGACCCTTATGCCTTTATGCTGGCGGGCAAACAAGGACTTACTCTTGCGAGGCGGTTCAGCATGGATACCCCTTATCTCCAAAATATGGTGGCCGCCCGAACCATGCATCTCGATGATGCAGTCAAAAAATTCTGCAAAAATAACACTAACTTCAACGTTGTCAATATCGGCGCAGGCTACGATAGCAGGTTCTGGCGATTGAATTTTAATACTGCAAACGTCTACGATCTCGACCTTCCGATCATGCTGAACGAACGAAAGAGGATTTTTGATTACAGCAAAAAAAATTCCATCCACAATATCGATATAGACCTCCTGCTCCAACCGATAGATGAAATATTGAGTCAAGCAAACTTTGATACCAACCTTCCAACGTTCTTTATCTGGGAAGGAGGCTCAATGTATTTCCGGGCTGAAAAAATTGATTTCATTTTTAGTTCAATAAAAAAGATGATCTCTCCTCAGTCCTGGTTTTGGCTCGATTACGTTTCGGAAAGTCTGATCGCAGACACCACTGGCATTAAAGCTGCTGAGGATTTTATGAGAAATATGCGTAAAATGGGGGAACCGTTCCTCAATGGATACAATGATATCAACGTTCTCGCTGAAAGATACAATCTTTCAATGGAACAAAACATTGATTCTGGTGTCATACTGGACATCGCAGAGGATGTCTACAAACACTACAGCTTTTGTATCTTTAAGGAAGAATAGTTGCCATGACTCCCAGACATGCATCAAAGTACTCGCTTCTGAAAAGATGGATTGAGTTTCTCCAGAAAGATTATGAAAGAAATGAGTTCACCATAAAAATTGGACGTTATGTTGGCCTCTGGGCACATCCTATTTATTATTTATTATGGACAGTCATTTTACCACAACCTTATGAATCCCTAACCCTGCGTTTTGCCTCAGCGGTCAGCTTCATCCCTATTTTATTCTACAAGCATTATCCTGTCAGTTTCAAGCCCTGGCTGAATCTTTACTGGTATTTGTGGCTGACCTTTACCCTTCCGGTAATCTTCACATTCCTGACGCTGATGAACAACCTGTCAGGAATGTGGCTGGTGTGTGAAACTATGATGTTTCTTGTTTTTATCATTTTTGTGCCCAACTACTATATGTTAGCGTTTCTGTTGATAAGTGGTGTATCAATCGCTTATGCCGGTTTTGTTTTTTCCACAGGAACACATCTGGTTGTCACTAGGGAAATCATCGAATACATGCTACCCCTCCCTATGGCGATATTGTTAGGAGTACTATTCAGCTACACGACAAGAAAAGGAGCTATTGAGCAGAGAAACAAGTTACTGCAATCTCTGGCAGGAAGTATTGCTCATGAAATGCGCAATCCTTTTGGGCAGATACACAACTGTCTGAAAGGCATTCAGAATCTGCAACCTTTTTCCCTCTCAACAAAAGAGAACCATACTATACCACTCGATAAGGAATCGGTTAACCGTATCATCAAGAACATAGCACAAGGCCAAAAGGCGGTAAAACGTGGGGTCCAGGCAATCGATCTGGTTCTTGGTGAAATACGGGAAACTCCGATCAATCCAGACAGTTTTACCTACCTTTCCGCATCGCGGATCACCCGGAAGGCGCTCGATGAGTATGGTTACGATTCGGAAAGTGAGAGAAATCGAGTACACATGGATGCTCGTAAAACGTTCATTTTTCACATCGATGAAACCCTCTTTCTTTTTGTCCTGTTCAACCTGCTGAAAAATGCACTTTACTATTTCAGTGGCCATGCAGAAAGCGAGATCAGGATTCGGCTGAAAACTGGCAGCGAGTATAACTATATATTTTTTCGTGATACAGGACCTGGCATCGCCAAAGAGGAACTGCCCTACATCTTTGACAGTTTTCACACCAAAGGTAAAAAAGGTGGCACCGGTCTCGGACTGGCTTACTGCAAACGGGTTTTAAAGGCTTTTGGGGGAAATATCACCTGTGACTCGGTAAAGGGAAAATATACCGAGTTCACCCTTGCCTTTCCGGTTGTTAACGACCGAGAACTGGCCAGTTACAATGCACGTGTTATTGCAAATGCATTGCCTGATTTTCAAGGAAAACGGCTGTTGATTGTTGACGATGAACCTCATTACCGTATCATTTTGAAAAAGTTTCTTCTGCCTTTGCAGGTAAAAATCGATGAAGCTGCAAATGGTCTCGAAGCCCTTGAGCATATAGCAGGCAACGACTACGATCTCATCATCATGGACCTGAACATGCCGGTGATGGATGGCTACGAGACCGCCGAACGCCTGCGTCGGGGAGAGGCCGGAGCGAAAGTTAGTTCAACGCCTATTATAGCCCACAGCGCAGAACCGCCCTATATTGCCCAGGCAATGGCAGAAAAGGCCGGAATGCAGGCTTTGATTGCCAAGCCCTGCAGCCAGGCCGAATTGATTAACGCATTACGCGCTGCCCTCCTTCCGAAAATGCCAAATGAGCTTGACAAGGTTTCACTGGAGAAAATAAAGGTACTGTTAGTCGATGACTCTGCACTGAACCGAGACCTGCTTGCTATGAGTTTGACCGACGCCGGATTACATCTGGCTGTAGCCGGCAATGGCATGGAAGGCTGGGAGATGCTTCAAAAAGAGAAGTTTGATCTCGTGATTACCGATATTCATATGCCGGAAATGGACGGCCTTGAGTTGACGCGCATGATACGCAGCAGTGCCGAACTGCATCTGCGACAACTTCCTGTTATCGGCCTGAGTGGCGCAGCGGAGGAAGAAGAGCCGGCAAGAGCAGCAGGAATGGATGAGTTCAGGCTTAAAACAGAAAATCCGGATCTTTTATTGGTCTCCATCAGAAAATTACTTGCTTCATCGCCGTCAAAACAGCCAACTGATAACAAGCAGCCACTGGTAAACCTTACCGTATCCGCAAAATCATTCGGCCTGCCGCCGACCGAGATTAACAATCTTTTCAGAACGTTCCTCGATGAGTCTCGCGATATACCGGGCTCCTTGCATAAGGCTCTTTCAGAAAACAATATCGAAAAGCTGCGGGCAGAAGCTCACAAACTAAAAGGGAGTGCTGCTCTTTTTGGGGCAGAGCCTGTTCGGCAAGCAGCAGAGCTTCTTGAGCAAAGTTGCCGTACCGGAAAAGCTGAAAAGCTGGAGCAGCAGGTTGATGCACTACAAGAGGCCTTGGCTGAACTCTCAAAAGAGCCGCTCTGAAAAAAATATTTGGTGTATATTAGAGCTACTCAAGCCACACTACCGTGACAATTTACAGAGATGAAACGTCTTTTCTACGGGATTTTCCTGCTGCTGCTTTCAATGGTAATTCCACTGTTGATAATAAGGCAGTTTGACTTTACCGAAAAATTCCGGAACAGTGAAATCGGCCGTGAAATTTATACCAAAAAGAGACCGTGATGAAAAAGAGCTATGCTATCGTCTCGACAATACTTTTTGGCCTTGTCGCGTTGCTCCACCTGATCCGCGCTTTCCTTGGTTGGAATGTGGCAATCGGCGACTATATGCTGCCGGTCGAGAGATCATGGATTGTCTTTGGTGCAACCATTTGTCTCACTGCCTGGGGAATCCGGGGCTCAAAAGGATATACTGTTGTTTCCTCTCTCCTGTTCGGTCTCGTGGCACTGCTTCACCTCTATCGTGCTCTGATCACGCAAACAGTTGTAACCATAGACGCCCTTCAGGTTCCTCTGTCTGCATCCTGGGTTGGTTTTGTCATATCTGCCGCTTTTTCCATATGGGGACTCCTTGCCTATAGATCTTGAGCCCTAATTTTGCAAAATCTTAACGTAACCAGGGCTGCCATGTACTGTAGAAAAAGTATTATGACTTATTATTTAAGTAGCATGAAAAAACAGACACACTATTAATACAGCATTTATTACGCAAAAACAAACCCCGTTTTTTCTTGCAAAAAAGATATAAATATTTATTTTTTCTATTGTTGTTGTTAAGTTCCTCCCCCGCCCACGAATGGGGACTTTAGCGATTTCCATTTTTCAATGCAGCTGAGCACGAAAATGCTCAAACACAACTAAAATCGTATGCAAGAGCAGATGCCCTCAACCTACTCTTCCGTCGTTATCGGTTCGCAGGAGTGGATGGATTCGAATCTACAGGTAACTTGCTACAAAAATGGCGACCCGATCCAGCAAGTCGATGACTTCCATGCATGGAGAAACTCGACGACAGGAGCCATGTGCCTGTATGATGGAGAAAGCGAATACGGCCGACGCTTTGGTCGCCTCTATAACTGGCATGCTGTCAATGACCCAAGAGGACTCGCACCGGATGGTTGGCGCATCCCTGAAGATGTCGATTGGCAAGAGCTGATCGATTATCTGGGCGGCCCGGAAAGAGCAGGCGGCGCATTGAAACACCAGGGAGTCAAGTATTGGAAAAAACCTAACAGCAGAGCCTCGAACAGCAGCGGTTTTTCCGCGATGCCCGGCGGCTTTCGCAGCCTGTATGGCGATTTCCGCCACCTCCGTCTCTACAGCTATTTCTGGTCTTCTTCACCCTTCAAAAACAATTGCGTCTCAATAAGAGTCATGGGATATTTCGACTCCAAAGTGATTCATACCGGCGGCGCTGTTGAAAACGGCTATTCTGTTCGCTGCATCAAAGCCTGATACCCCAGCAATATTCTTTTCTTTTCAGCACCTGCTATATTAACCTCTATGGCATCTTCAAAAAACGTGACTTCTGCGCTGCCCCGCAGTTGCAGAAGATTCAATGCATTCAGAGTCACACAACAAAACAGTATATGTCAAGAATACATAAGGTCCATTCCCGGTCGCTTCATATGGGCAAACTAAAGCATGGAGATGATCTTCTCGGAGCAATCAGCGTCATTTGCAGAGAAAACCATATCCATCTGGGCAGAGTCGAGGCAATCGGAGCTGTTGAAAAAGCAACTCTTGGTTACTATGACCAAAAAAGAAAAGAGTATGATTTTTTCACCATCGATTCTTCTCATGAAATAACCTCATTAACAGGCAACGTTTCCCTTCGTGACGGAGTACCGATGGTACACGCCCATGTCACGCTCTCGGATGAAAAAGGTAGTGTAAAAGGAGGTCATCTCGCTCCCGGCACCATAGTATTCGCCTGCGAGGTAATCATCGAGGCTTTTGAAGGACCGGATTTCAACAGAGGACTCGATGAAGATACCGGACTTCCACTGTGGCAGCTATAGGAGACGTTCCACATATAGGCGCTGTTGTCTGCGCAATTATTGAACGAAGCGGCCGGTTTCTTATCGCGCAGCGTCCTCTGGGTAAATCCCTTGCATCGATGTGGAAATTTCCTGGGGGCAAGGTTAAAAACAATGAAGACGAGCAAACCGCTCTGCAAAGAGAACTCCGGGAAGAACTCAATGTGCAGGTGGAAATTCTTCAACGCCTGACGCCCTGCTTCCATGCATACAGTGACTTTTCCCTGACGCTTATTCCCTATCTGTGCACCCTGAAGAAAGGCGAGCCTGAAGCGTTGGAACACAAGGCTTTGCGCTGGATAACCCATGATGAAATAACGTCATATGATTTTCCCGAAGCAGACCTGCCGATACTTGCCGAATATCTGGAGCTGAGAGTAGGCAGAAAATAGTTCGACCTGAAACAGGTTATGGATTCCGCATCGGAGTGCGGAATGACTTCGTTAACGCTAATCCTTGATGCAACGGACGGAAAAACCGCATTTCCGGTTAAAGCTGAACCGGTAAACGCCCTTTTCGTTTGTGGCAAGCCCCCGGAACCATACCCGGCCGTTCTCGGCCTCTGTAGCAGTCCAGAACGAGGCGTACTTGCCAAAGAAGTTGAACGGGCCGTCGTTGTCACGATATCCCCCTGCACGCGCAGCGAAACCGGTTTCATCGGTCGCCCCGGTGTTCGGCTCGTCCCAGTGTTCCGTACCGGTTTCCTTGAGCTTGCCGCCAACATTCTGTTCGTTACCCCGAAACTCTATATCTCCGGTGGCTTCAGGCTTCATACCAAGATGCTGTTCGAGCTTTCGCCAGTCCTCTTCTGTCGGCACACGCCACCCTTCCGGCGCCAGTCCTCTTGGATCGTTGACAGCATACCAGTTGTAAAGCTTTCCGTACGCTTCTCCCTTTTCCGGATCGTTATCCGACTCGCACCATGCGCCGGTTTCAAGCAGAACCCACTCATCCAGCTCAGTCACACCGGGAACAGGGTCCCCGTTGCGGTAACGCGTTACGGTGAGATTTTCAGCCATCCATACCTGATCGCCTATTGTAACGGTTTTGTACGTATTCCCGTCAATATCGGTAACCGGTTCACCTTGCTGTATCAACTCAGGATTTTCCTTTGTGCATCCGGCAAAGAGTATCAGCGCAAACGCCACAGCGGGCAGCAGCGAAACGGATAAGAAATGCTTCATGATAAAAAGATCATTTGAGGGCACCTCTATAAACTTATTGCGCGTCTCGATTGCTGCGTTGGGTGGTGCTCGAAATCCTCACGTACTATCAGTACGCTCCGGTTTCTCCGGCTCCATCCGCCTTGCACTCTAGCCGCTCATGACACTTTCTAGAGGTTCCCTTGATTGACAAGAGGCGAAACGCCACAAGATAAAAAAAACAGAACTCTCAGGGCACTATTTCAGCCGGTTTGCCGTTAGAGGAAATCGAGTTTTTATTTTTTCACAATAAATGAAAAGGAACAATCATGGATGCGAAAAATACCGTTCTGGAGGTCATGAACAAAGAAAGGAAAGCACTGAGCGCAGGACAGATCGCTGAAAAAAGCGGCCTTGACCGTAAACAGGTTGACAAAGCAATGAAGGCTCTGAAAGAGGAAAAGGTAATTGTTTCTCCGAAAAGGTGCTACTGGGAACCGAAAAAATAAGGTTTGCCTCATGTATTCCATGACTGACAATCAGAGAACCAAAAGTCATGCCGCACCTGATGCGGCATCCATGTGATTTTTTCAGCGTATGGAACGCGGATCGTGCCCGGGGACGACAGAAAAAAAGTTCGCCATGCTTCAGTGAAATAAGAAGAATATTTCACTGAATGCGGTAGATGTTCAGGCCTCACAGGTCAGGCACGAAGAGACCTTCCAGCTATTCCAGACCTTTGGTGTCAAAGAAATAGCCGATAATGTATTCCCCGGCTTCCTGAATAGCTTTATCTATTGCTGATTCATCGGAGCACTCTTCCAGTAGCTCTACTTCTTCCGCCAGACAGACGTCTTTTGAGTCCTCATCCTCGGTCGAACAACTGTCTGGATTGTTAAAAGGATTATCGGTAACCGCTTTCGATACGAGCCCTTTGAGCCTTGGATAGACAACTCTTTCAAATACGAACCGGTCACCTTCCCTGTATATCTTGAAGTCGTTATTCATGTCGATTTCATCTTTTTAAAAAACAGGTATAAGTTAGCCTTATTCTCCGGAAAATCAAGCTCATCCCCTCCTTCTCATCAAACAAACCCAGCAGCGAACCGGGTCAGGACGGTTGGAATCAAGATGACCGGAGACAAGAGAAAGTATTTCAAACAACGGCTCCACTGCAGTCGCTATCTCGACCGCTGAAAGCCGGGGCGGTCCGGGGTCACGCTGTGGCGCATCGGCGCTCGCGACAAGGCTGAGCCACAGCCCGTTTTGATCCAGGTGCGCCCAAACGTTTCGAGCGAACACAACATGCTCTTCCGGAGAACCGAGTGAATGAAAGCATCCTCTGTCAAAGACAAAACCGTAGAGGGGTTCATCAAGCTGCTTTTGCAGAAAGTCAGCCTCAAGAAAACGGGACTCGACATTGCCCTGCAATGCCTTGGCGCGAGCTTCTTCAATTGCCCGTGAGGAAATATCAACTCCTGTAACCCGAAATCCTTTTCCGGCAAGCCACAAGGCATTGTCACCGGTACCGCAACCTATATCGAGAGCACGACAGGCTTCTACGGGTAATTGCTCGACCATTTTCACGAGATTGGCATCCGCCCGGCCTAAATCCCAGGGAATTTCTCCCATTTCGTACCGTTCTTCAAAACGGTTTTCATTCTTCATACTTACTCCTGCTTCACTTTCATTTCATATCATGGGCAATAGCGCGATGCCACCCACATCCACCAGCAATCCCGTCCGTGAACAAGTTGTACCGCTTCACCAACATCTTCAGGCCCTGAAATACCACGATTAGAGAAGATTAGGTACTGAAAGTTATTGAATGTTTTTAAATTACAGCATCCCATTTGCTCGGCAGGACTTGCAATGACTTGTAACACATGCCTGCTGTAGTTGAAAATGAAATGATTATACCATTTCAGGATACGGCAATAACCCGGAAATGGCCGGATATTTTCGAAAAAACAAACAGAAGGAAACACCAAAGCATGGCAAGAAAATTCAATTTCAGTGCAGGCCCGGCGATGCTGCCGACAGCAGTAATCGAGCGCGCCCGCGAAGAGATGCTGGACTGGAACGGCTCAGGAATGTCTGTAATGGAAATGAGCCACAGAGGCAAGGAGTTTGTCTCGATAGCGGAAAAGGCTGAAGCAGACCTTCGCGAGATCCTGAGTGTTCCCGACAATTACAAGGTGCTTTTCCTGCAGGGTGGCGCGTCAAGCCAGTTTGCAATGATTCCGCTCAACCTGCTGAGAGGCAAAAACAGCGCGGACTATCTCAATACAGGCATGTGGTCGAAAAAAGCAATTGCCGAAGCCAAACGATTCTGCAACGTGAATCCGGCCGGCGACACGTCGGCAGATAATTTTACATCCGTCCCTGATCAGGACAGTCTAAACCTCGATTCCGACGCAGCCTATGTGCATTATACGCCAAACGAAACCATCGGCGGGGTCGAGTTCGGCTATGTACCAGAAACCGGAGACGTTCCTCTGGTTGCGGACATGTCTTCAACCATTCTGTCACGTCCTGTCGATGTCTCGAAATTCGGCATCTTGTACGCCGGCGCACAGAAAAATATCGGCCCTTCCGGACTGACCATCGTCATCATTCGTGAAGACCTCATCGGCAATCCTGCCGACGGAGTACCAACGATGTTCAACTATGCAACCCATGCCGATGCCGGTTCGATGTACAATACTCCACCCACCTACAACTGGTATATCGCAGGGCTGGTTTTTGAATGGATCAAGGATCTGGGCGGGCTTTCTGCAATGGCTGAAATAAATCGGAGAAAAGCACAAAAACTTTACGCAGCAATCGACAACTCAGGGTTTTATGCAAATCCTGTTGCCGAAAACGCCCGTTCCTGGATGAATATCCCGTTCACCCTTGCCAACTCAGACCTTGATAAGGAATTCCTTTCAGGAGCCACAAAAAAAGGGCTGCTGACCCTGAAAGGACATCGCTCCGTCGGAGGCATGCGCGCAAGTATTTATAATGCCATGCCAGAGGAGGGTGTTGATACACTTATCTCCTATATGCAGGAATTCGAACAAAAAAACGGTTAACATCCACTCGACATGTTCAAGATCTTAACGTTAAACAATATTTCCGTTGCCGGGCTTGACCGGCTTCCAAGGGACAAATACGAGATTGCCTCAGAAATTGTACGCCCTGACGCCATATTGCTGCGTTCTTTCAAAATGCACGACATGGAAATCCCCGAAACGCTTAAAGCAGTCGGTCGTGCTGGTGCAGGGATCAACAATATTCCGGTGGAAAAGCTGACCGGAATGGGTATTCCCGTCTTCAACACACCGGGGGCAAATGCCAATGCCGTCAAGGAGCTGGTTGTTGCCGCTTTGCTGATGGCCAGCCGCAACCTTACCCAAGCCTGGGATTATGCCCGAAACCTCGAGGGTGATGACGCCACGATAGCAAAAGCGGTAGAAGCCGGAAAGAAAAAATACGTAGGAACCGAGTTACCCGGCAAAACACTCGGAGTAATCGGCCTCGGGGCTATCGGCGGGCGAATTGCCAATGCGGTTATCGCTCTCGGAATGAACGTCATCGGCTATGACCCGACCGTTACGATTCAACACGCATGGAACCTTTCTGCTGAAGTGCAACGTGCGCTCAGTTTCGAAGAGCTTCTTTCCGAAGCTGACTACATCACCTTCCATGTTCCTCTCATTGATGCCACAAGAAATATGCTCGATGCCGAACGTATCAAGCATATGAAGAACAATGCCATTGTTCTGAACTTTGCACGGGGAGGAATCATCGACGATGATGCGGTAATCAAGGCTCTTGACGACGGAAAACTCTACGCCTATATCAACGACTTCCCCACTAACGAGAACAAAGACCACCCTCGTGTGGTCTCGCTCCCTCATCTCGGAGCCTCAACATTCGAAGCGGAAGAAAACTGTGCCGTCATGGTTGCCGACCAGATGCAGGATTATCTTGAAAACGGCAACATCACCAATTCGGTCAACTTCCCTGAAATGAAGATGCCCAGAGCCGGTGCCTCAAGAATTGCCATTTCCAACTCGAATGTACCGAATATGGTCGGGCAGATAACTTCGGTACTTGCCGACTCCGGCATCAACATTGTCGACATGTTGAACAAGTCCCGCGGGGATATCGCCTATAACCTGCTCGACCTCGGAACAGAAGTTGATGAGGATATTGCCGACAAAATCAAGCAAATTGAGGGAGTATTGGCTGTGAGGATTATATAAAAGTAAAGTTTTGTTGATGTATGTAGTAATGGTCTTTTGTGTATGAGTAGCATAATGCTCTTGTCATTCTCGTGCTTGACAGGGGAATCCATTGCATAGTGTGAGCAAAAAAGTTATGGGTGCGGCATGACAGAAGAGTTGAACTGATTGAGGTTTTCGAAACGAACGAACCTGAACCCCTTCTTGGCTGCCCGGGTAAATAGTCCCTACGAAGAAATGTCTATGACGTATACTCATATCCCGATGCAGGAGATCACGCATATCCTGCTTGACATGGACGGCACCTTGCTTGACCTGTATTTTGATGATTATTTCTGGGGACAGCACGTACCGGAAAAGTATGCCGAAAAGCACAGTATTTCTTTCGGCTCCGCGAAAGAAATACTGTATGCCAAATACAAATCTCACGAAAAAACCCTGAACTGGTGCGACATTGATTTCTGGTCAAAAGAACTCTATCTCGACATTCCTTCTCTTAAAGAAGAGATAAACCACCTGATCGACGTGCATCCGCATGTTTTCGATTTCCTGACACTCATGCGTGAACAGGGGAAAAAAATCTTCCTGCTTACCAACGCTCATATCAAGGCCGTCGAGATAAAGTTCAGAAAAACACAAATAGGGGATTATTTCGACGAAGTGCTCAGTTCATTCCACGTCGGACACCCGAAAGAACACCTCGACTTCTGGCATAAAGCGGAAAAAAAGCTGCAGTTCGACAAGGAACGGTCACTCTTCATAGACGATACGGAGGATGTACTGAAAACAGCAAAGGAATACGGAATCAAGCACCTCTTGTTCAAGGCAAAGGCGAGCTCAATGAGCGAACCGAAAAAAACCGAACATTTCCCGATTATCCACGATTTCAGGGAGTTGATGCGGAAAGAATGTTGAGTTGTTGAGCTGTTGAATCGTCCTGAAATACGAATGCCTGCGGCTATTGAAGGACATGCAGACAGTTGACAGTCCTAAACTCTTAACTGCCATCTCTTGGGGTTCCTGCTGCAATGCTTTACAGCAATGACTACTATTGCTTTTTTTTTCTTTTTCAATTCTGTAAAAAACTCCGAAAGGAAAACGAT
>RRYU01016533.1_pt2 | contig 15373 bp, 19 predicted proteins | sample 2162651 | NCBI WGS metagenome assembly RRYU01 (sample SAMN10267283, study PRJNA491782) | microbial mat metagenome | isolation source: biomat in the production well | place: Japan: Minami-Kanto gas field, natural gas well KTG3 | collected 2017-06 | reverse complement strand
CGGCCTGTGACGATGTCGGCGACCCGGACTTGTTCGACGGCCAGGGCAACTGTAACCTGACCCGTACCAATGCGGCATTGGCACTGGCCAATTGGCTGGCGTCAGACCCGACCGGAACCGGCGCGACTCAGCAGTTGATTATCGGCGATTTGAACAGCTATGCCATGGAAGATCCGATCATAGCGTTAACCGATGCTAATTTCGATAATCTGATCGAGCGCTTCGTCGGCAATAGTCAAGCCTACAGCTTTGTGTTTCAGGGCGAATCCGGCTACCTGGATCATGCCTTGGCCAATGCCGAACTGTCGGCGCAAATCACCGGCGTTACCGAATGGCACAGCAACGCCGATGAGCCCAGGGCGCTGGATTATAATGTCGAGTTCAAAACGCCAGAGCAAGTAGAATTGTTCTACAAGCCCGACCCGTTCCGCGCCTCCGATCACGATGCCTTGCTGGTGAAGCTACTGATTCCGGGCGATCTGAACAACGACGGCGTGGTTGATCGCCAAGACCGTGTAGCCCTGCTTTTGGCACAGCGGTTCTGCCAGGGCCAGCAACGCTTTCTGGCGGAAGCCGATTATGACCGCAACGGTTGTATCAACTCACTGGATTTTCTGATCTGGCGCGAACATCTCAGGGATTTTCTCAACCTTGAGCCACAAGCTCTCTAGGATGCAGTGACGGCAACAATCGCATAGATCAGGGGCGTACGCATTGGCGAAACGCAAACCATGCCAACCAGTACGCCCCTCTTTAAATCTGCCGGTAAAGCGTTACACTCTGACCGTTATGACAAAACTTAAACGCAAGGAGTGAGCATGAATTTCGGATTACGATTGATCGCATTGCTACTCGCACTGCTGGCGGCACCGGCAAGCGCGAAAACCGTTTGGTTGGTTCTGGGCGACAGTCTCAGTGCCGGGCACGGCCTGGCCGCGGAACAGGCCTGGCCCAGTCTGTTGCAAGAAAAACTTGCAAGTCTGGACTGCCAGGTTGCCATCGTCAATGCCAGTGTCAGCGGCGAAACTTCGGCCGGAGGGCTCAGGCGTCTGGATAGTCTTCTGTCTAAGCATCAACCAAAAGGCTTGTTGCTGGAGCTGGGCGCGAACGATGGCTTGCGCGGTCTGTCACCGGCTGAAATGCGCGCCAATCTGACTGAAATCATCACCCGCACCCGCGCCCAGGGCGGTCAAACCGTGTTGATGGGCAATAAACTGCCGCCGAATTACGGCGCCCGTTTCGTCAACGTGTTTTTTGAGGTGTATCAACAGGTCGCCGACGCGACCAAAACCCCTTTACAACCTTTTATGCTGGCCACGGTCGCTCTCAAGCCGGAACTGATGCAACCGGATGGCTTGCATCCCAATGCCAAAGCCCAACCTTTGATTCTGGAATATCTGTGGCCTTACTTGCTACCGCTTCGGCTTGACGCCGGGTGCCGCTGAAGGTGTCAGCACGGTATCTCGCGCCTGGCTGCCGGGATCAGCTTCGGGATAATTCAAAGTAAAATGCAGCCCCCGACTTTCTTTGCGCGCCAGAGCGCAGCGCACGATCAATTCGGCCACGATAACCAGATTTCGAAGCTCCAGCAAATCGCCAGTGACCCGGAAATTGCTGTAATATTCAGCGATTTCCGATTTCAGCAATTCGACCCGACGCAGCGCCCGAAGCAAGCGTTTATCGGTGCGGACAATGCCGACATAGTCCCACATGAACCGGCGCAGTTCGTCCCAGTTATGCGCCACCACCACTTCTTCATCGGAATCGGAAACCTGCGATTCATCCCAGGGCGGGAATGTTTCGGGCGGGCTCATTCCGGGCAGAACTCGCTTGATATCCTCAGCCGCCTGTTCGGCAAACACCAGGCATTCCAGCAGCGAGTTACTGGCCATGCGATTGGCACCATGCAAGCCGGTGCAAGCGACTTCACCAATGGCATATAAATTTTCGATATTGGTGCGGGCATAGGCATCGGTAACCACGCCACCGCAGGTGTAATGCGCGGCCGGCACCACTGGAATCGGCTGATGCGCGATATCAATGCCCAGCTCCAGGCAGCGCCGGTAAATAGTTGGAAAATGCTCCTCAATAAACACCGAAGACTTGTGGCTGATGTCCAGATAAACGCAATCCAGGCCTCGTTTTTTCATTTCGTGGTCGATAGCGCGGGCGACAATATCGCGCGGCGCCAATTCCATTCGGCTGTCGTAACCCGCCATGAACCGGCTGCCGTCCGGCAGAAGCAACCGCCCGCCCTCGCCGCGCACCGCCTCGCTGATCAGAAAAGATTGGCCGTGCGGATGATACAAGCAAGTCGGATGAAACTGCATGAACTCCAGGTTGGCGATTTGGCAACCGGCACGCCAGGCCAGAGCGATGCCATCGCCGGTGGCGATTTGTGGATTGGTGCTGTACAGATAAACTTTGCTGGCGCCACCGGTGGCCAGCACCACGACCGGCGCATAAAAGGTGTCAACCTTGCCTTCGGTGATATCGAGCACATACGCCCCAGATACTCGACCTTGGCTGGAACCGGGCGTCCGCAGCAGATCAACAACATTGTGATGTTCGAACAGATCGATGCTGGATTGCTGCTTGACTGCACCCAACAAAGTTTGCTCGACAGCTTTGCCGGTGGCATCGGCGGTATGCACGATCCGGCGGTGAGAATGCCCACCTTCCCGATGTAAATGCAGAGTTTTCTGGCCGGAGGCTTTGGCAAATTGGGTAAAGCCGACGCCCTGTCCAATCAGCCAGTCAATCGCATTTTTGCCTTGACTGACAGTAAGTTCGACAATGTCTCGGTGACACAAACCGGCACCGGCATCTAAAGTATCGGCAATGTGTGAGGCGATCGAATCCTTGGCGTCGAGCACAGCTGAAATACCACCTTGGGCGTAATATGTACTGCCCTCGCTGGCCCGGCTTTTTGACAACACGGCAATTCGACCTTGATCTTTGAGCTTAAGCGCCAGGCTTAGCCCGGCGCCGCCGCTGCCGATAATAAGTATGTCGTAATGGTAAGACTTGGAATTCAAAACGCTAAATATTGACAACTGAGTTAAGATAATACGATCTTGTCATCGATGGCGTATTTTTTATGCTCCGCGATAATAAACCTTTTCCGGCTGAAGGCAATTTTTTTATAACCTTAGAACTCACCCGGATAATTTCGGTCTATCTCATACACACGCGTCTACCGTGAAAACTCAATTGCGCAAACCTAAGCCCGTTGATGAACAATTGGTGGCGCGGGTTCAACAAGGTGATAAGCAGGCATTTGACTTGCTGGTAATCAAACACCAGCAAAAAATATTGCAACTGGTCAATCGCTATGTCAAAGACCCGTCCGAAGCCCAGGATGTCGCCCAGGAGGCGTTCATCAAAGCCTATCGGGCGCTGCCGGGTTTTCGCGGTGACAGCGCATTCTATACATGGCTGTACCGGATCGCGATCAATACCGCGAAAAATTGGTTAATGTCGAAAAACCGGCGGGGCGGCGATGCCGAAATCGATCTTGATGATGCCGAACGGGTGCTTAACGCACCGCAGTTAAAAGGTATGGAGACCCCTGAACAAATGGCCTTGAATAACGAAATCGTCGACGCCATTCGCCAAGCCATCGACGAACTACCCGAAGAAATGCGGATCGCTATCAGCTTACGGGAATTTGAAGGCTTGAGTTACGAAGAAATCGCCAAAGCCATGGATTGTCCAATCGGCACCGTGCGCTCTAGGATATTCCGCGCGCGTGAAGCTATTGATAATAAACTTGACCCACTGCTGAACTGAACATTTTCTTGGCCACCATGCCCCGAGCTTTAAGGTAAAAAACCATGACTGACTCCATCCACGAACGAATCTCCTGTTTGCTTGATGATGAGCTGCCGCCTGAAGAAGCCGAACGGTTGCTAAGCCAACTGCGCGAAAACCCGAGGCTCAGAGCTTGTTTTCATCGATACCAGGCCATTGCCATGGCCCTGCAAAATGAACCCATGCCGCCCGTGTCCGATTCATTCCTGGAACAACTAAACGACCGCATACGGCAAGACTCGGTCGCGCACCTGAAACCACGCCGCCCTGGCAGTCGACTATCATGGTCAACCGGGTTGATTGCTTTGGCGGCTGCGGTTTTGGTCTGGCTGACAATTTCTGGCACGCCAAAACCTCAAATGCAACTCTCTGTGCCGACCATGGCAAGCAGCCAATCGGTCGATCCGACCCTAAACCGTTTGCAAGAATATCTGCAAGCCCATAACAGCAGTCGCTATGTGGGCAATCCTGTACAACTGACCGCTAACCGTTGAGCCAATGTCAAAGTCGTTGTTGTTAATTTGCAGTCTGGCTGGATTATTTTTTTCCAGCCAGACCGGCGCCACGGGTGACCGGTCACTCGCTTTATTGGAAAAAATGCGCACCGCCATTTACACACAAAATTTTCAGGCGCAGGCGCAATTTCTACGTGATGGCAGCACCGCCAGCATGCATTACCGCCATGGCCTGCAAGATGGTCAACGCATTGAGCACATGACCACCCATCAAGGTTCCGCTCATGAAGTGGTTCGGCGCGGTAACAAAGTTACCTGCCTGCTACCAGACAGCCAACGCGCTGTTGTCGATCACCGTCCTTCAACGCAATCTTTCCTGGTCAACCTGCCTGAACATTTACCCTCTACACAAGCGTTTTACCATTACCAGGCGAAACAAGGCCCGGTCATAGCCGGCCATGCCAGTTGGGTCGTTGACATCGTGCCCAAAGACGCCTACCGTTATGCCAGAACACTATGGATTGACCGGGACTCTTATCTGCCCCTGAAAATTGACGTATACAACGAACAAAAAAACCTGGTGGAGCAAGTCAGACTGGCGGAAATCAAATTATCAGCAGAGCCCATTTCGTTCGACCTGCCAGCCCCTGAAGCAAACACCCAGGTAAGACATATTCACCGGAACCAGCCAGAACCTGTTGACAACGCACGCTTTATTCTGTCCGAATCATTGCCTGGTTATGAACTCGTTTTATTTTCCAGAATGCGTTTACCTGACTCTGGCCATGCCGCCGAACACATGCTGCTCAGTGATGGTTATTCAGCCATATCGGTCTACTGGGAACAAGATTCCGACCTCAGTACCGGCCTGAATGGCTCTGACTCGGTCAATGCTTACAGCAAATCACTGGCTGACGGCTCGGTGCTAACCGCAATTGGCGAAGTTCCGGCCGCCGCCGTACGATGGGTAGTCGATCATTCGCGCCTCAAGACAACAGACCACGCCGATTAAACACTTTTTCATTCATTCATTCTTTCCAATTAACTTCATGTTTGCCATGTCTCGCATTAAATTCCATTATTTATTCAAATTATCCGGGTTATTGTTGACCTTCTTACTCCTGGCGCCCACCGCCAACGCTGATCTGCCTGACTTTACCAAAATGGTAAAAAAGTATGGCAAGTCCGTCGTTAACATCAGCACCACTCAACACGCTGATGAAACGCAAGCCCAGGCCACACCGCAAATGCCGGAAGGAGTTCCGCCTGAACTTGAAGAATTATTCAAACATTTCTTTCGCGGTCCAGGCGGCGCCATTCCCAGAGAAACCAACTCGTTAGGCTCCGGTTTTATCATTTCCGAGGATGGTTATGTGCTGACCAATCATCATGTGGTCAATAATGCCGACGAAATTATTGTTCGTCTGACCGACAGACGTGAACTGGAAGCGGAACTGATCGGCTCGGACGAGCAAACCGATATCGGGCGGCTTTAGCTCAAAGCCAAGGATTTACCGGTGGTGGAAATTGGTAATGTCAAGGAGCTCGAAGTCGGCGAATGGGTGCTGGCGATCGGCTCGCCTTTCGGCTTTGAGCAATCGGTCACCGCCGGCATCGTCAGCGCCAAAGGGCGCAGCCTGCCCAATGGCAATTATGTCCCGTTCATTCAGACCGATGTCGCCATCAATCCCGGCAATTCCGGCGGCCCGCTGTTCAACATGGACGGCGAGGTAGTCGGCATCAACTCCCAGATTTACAGCCGCACCGGCGGCTTCATGGGCTTGTCTTTCGCCATTCCAATGGATGTGGCGATGAACGTGGTTGAACAGATTAAAACCAAAGGCAAGGTCGCGCGCGGCTGGCTGGGCGTGCAGATTCAGGACGTCACCCGGGAACTGGCCGAGTCATTCGGCATGAAGCGCCCTATCGGCGCCCTGGTGTCTAAAGTTATCAAGGACAGCCCGGCCGATAAAGCCGGCATTGAAATCGGTGACATTATCGTCGAATTCAACGGCAGCCCAATAGAAACCTCGGGCGACCTGCCGCCGATGGTCGGCATGACCGAAATCAACAGTCGGTCTACCTTGAATATCATTCGTCAGGGCGACAACAAAACCCTGTCCGTAACCATTGGCTTATTGCCGGAACAAAACGAAGGCGTGACTTTGGACAAAGCCACGCCACAAGTCAGCAACCGCCTGGGTATAGTAGTCGCCAATCTGACCGACGAGCAGCGCGAGCAGTTGCAGGTCATGAAAAACGGCATCCTGGTGCGTGATGTCAAACCCGGCCCTGCGCAGAATGCAGGCATACAGCAAGGTGATGTTATTTTACGCATCGGCAATCAAGTGATTGGTGATGTCAGTGATTTTGATAGAATAGCCGGTCAACTCCCGGTCGGTAAATCAATCGCGGTGTTGATTCAGCGCCGGGGCAACCCGATTTTTCTGGCTATCAAAATCGACAAATAATTCGTGGATCTTTCTCATATCCGTAACTTCTCCATCATCGCGCATATCGATCATGGCAAATCCACTCTGGCCGACCGCCTGATTCATCTGTGCGGCGGCCTCAGTGACCGGGAAATGGCCGAACAAGTGCTCGACTCCATGGACCTGGAACGCGAGCGCGGCATCACCATCAAAGCGCAAAGCGTCACTCTGAATTACCGGGCGCAAAACGGTGAAACCTACATGCTGAATTTCATCGACACGCCCGGTCACGTTGATTTTTCCTACGAAGTCTCACGTTCGCTGGCCGCTTGCGAAGGCGCGTTGCTGGTGGTTGATGCCGCTCAGGGCGTGGAAGCGCAGAGTGTGGCCAACTGCTACACCGCCATCGAACAAGGCCTGGAAGTGCTGCCGGTGCTGAACAAAATTGACCTGCCTTCGGCCGAACCCGATAGGGTGCGCGAAGAGATCGAGGAAATCATCGGCATCGATGCCACTGAAGCACCGGAAATCAGCGCTAAAACCGGGCTAAATGTCGAGCAGGTTCTGGAGCAGATTGTTGCCAAAGTCCCTGTACCCCAAGGGGATATTGACGGGCCACTGCAAGCCTTGATTATTGATTCCTGGTTCGACAGTTACCTTGGCGTGGTATCACTGGTGCGCGTGGTCAATGGACGCTTGCAGAAAAAGCAGAAAATCACCCTGATGTCCACCGGCAAAAGCCATCAAGTGGAGCAACTGGGCGTGTTCACCCCGAAACGCGAACAACGTACCACCCTGGGCACCGGCGAGGTTGGCTTTATGGTCGCCGCGATCAAGGATATTTACGGCGCCCCGGTTGGCGACACCATCACCGGCACCGATCGACAGGCTAATGCCCCCTTGGCCGGTTTCAAGAAAGTACAACCCCGGGTATTTGCCGGGCTTTTTCCGATTTCTTCAGACGATTACGAAGACCTGCGCGAAGCTCTGAACAAGCTCAACCTGAATGACGCCGCTCTGCAATTTGAACCGGAGACATCCGAAGCTTTAGGATTTGGATTCCGCTGCGGTTTTTTGGGCATGCTGCACATGGAAATTATTCAGGAACGCCTGGAGCGTGAATACGACCTTGATCTGATTACCACCGCGCCGACCGTGGTTTATGAAGTCGAAACCCACGCCAATGAAATCCTCAAAATCGACAATCCGGCGGCTTTGCCCGATATCGGTGCCATCCGCGCCATCCGTGAGCCAATCATCAAAGCCAATATCCTGGTGCCTCAGGAATACCTGGGCGCGGTTATCAACCTGTGTATTGAAAAACGCGGCGTGCAAAAAGACATGCAATATGCCGGCCGGCAAGTCTCGATCAGTTATGAAATGCCGATGAGCGAAGTGGTGCTGGATTTTTTCGATCGCCTGAAATCGGTCAGCCGGGGTTATGCCTCGTTTGAATACGATTTCGTGCGTTTCCAGGAAGCCGACCTGGTCAAGCTGGATGTGTTGATCAACGGCGACAAAGTCGATGCTTTGTCAATGATTGTCCACCGTGGCCTGAGTCAGAACCGGGGCCGGGATCTGGTTGAAAAAATGAAAGAACTGATCCCAAGGCAAATGTACGAAGTCGCCATACAAGCCGCCATCGGCGCGAAAATTATCGCCCGGTCAACGGTCAAAGCGCTGCGTAAGAACGTCACCGCCAAATGTTATGGCGGCGATATCACCCGCAAAAAGAAACTGTTGGAAAAACAAAAAGCCGGCAAAAAACGCATGAAGCAAGTCGGTAAAATCGAAATTCCTCAAGACGCTTTTCTGGCCGTCTTACAAGCCAAAAATGACTAACGCATACGGTGAATCAGCTAATGGACTTTGACTTTTCTTTTTTTCTGTTTGCGGCAACGCTTGTTTCCGGGATAATTTGGGGAGGCTACTGGGGCTATCTGCGCCGGCAGCAAAAACCTTATCCGGCAACCGAACCACTGCTGGTCGATTACGCCCGGTCGTTTTTTCCGGTATTGCTGATTGTTTTCATCCTGCGTTCTTTTCTGGCTGAACCGTTTCGGATTCCATCCGGTTCGATGATGCCAACCTTGTTAATCGGCGATTTTATCCTGGTCAACAAATTTATTTATGGCATTCGTTTACCGGTGATCAACAAAAAAATCATCGCTATTGACGAACCCGAGCGCGGTGATGTCGTGGTATTTCGCTACCCCAAAAACCCCAATGTCGATTACATCAAACGGGTGATCGGCCTGCCCGGTGACCGCATCGGTTATTTTCATAAAAAACTCTTCATCAACGGCCAACCCGCGCCACAACAGTTGCTGGGTGTTTATCAAGGTGTTGGGCAAGGTGATGCAATGACCGGCGCTCAACATCTGGTGGAAACTCTCGATGATAACCTTGAGCACTCGATCTTAATCAATCCCGGCATGCCCACAGTACAGGGCGAATTTCAAATACCACCCGGGCATTACTTCATGATGGGCGATAATCGTGACAACAGTAATGACAGCCGCTACTGGGGCATGGTGCCGGAAGAAAACCTGGTTGGCAAAGCATTTTTGATTTGGATGAACTGGGACCTGCAACATCCGGACACATTCATTGATTTCAGCCGACTGGGACAAGCAATCAGCTAACCTTTAGTCAAACGGGCATATACCTTATTAAACATTGTTTTTGCCAGGCAAATCAAACCATCATGATCTATGCTTGAGCTTTTATTTATCCGGAGCGTGCTATGCAATCAATTTCCCGCCAACAAGGCATGACCTTTATCAGTTTTATTTTTTTGATGGCGTTGATTGGTTTCTTCACCCTGTTGATTCTGAAAATCGGCCCGATTTATTTGCATCACAGTAAAGTTGTCAATGCTTTCAGCGCAGTGGAAAACACCCCGGATCTGGAAATCCAGTCGGTAGGGCAAATTCGCAATATGTTTGCTAAACGCTTCAATATCAATTACGTCGATAAAGTAAACGCCAACGAAATCAAGATTACCAAAAAAGGCGACTTTTACGTTAAAGTCCTGCTTGATTATGAAGTCGTGGAGCCTATTTTTGGCAACCTGAGTGTTCTGGTCGAATTTCATGAAGAATTTGAAAAAGGCAAACTATGACCAAGACACCCGAGACACTCAGCCAGAGGCTTAAACTTAGCTTTATTGACCCTGCGCTTTTTCAACAAGCACTCACCCATCGTAGCGCCGGTAACAACAACAACGAACGGCTGGAGTTTTTGGGTGACGCAGTTCTCGGCGTGATTGTCGCCGAAGAATTGTTCAAATGTTTTCCTTCAGCCCCTGAAGGTGTCCTGAGTCGGCTGCGTGCCAGCCTGGTAAACCAAAGCGCTCTGGCTGATCTGGCCCGGACATTAAACCTGGGCGATTACCTGATTCTAGGCTCAGGTGAACTGAAAAGCGGCGGTTTTCGCCGTGATTCTATTCTGTCCGACGCCTTTGAAGCCATTATCGGCGCTTTATACCTCGACCAAGGCATGGATGTCTGTAAAGACTGGGTCCGAGGATTGATGCATAAACAGTTTGATCGACTGAATCTCGATAACTGGCAAAAAGACCCGAAAACCCGCTTGCAAGAATTGCTGCAGGGACAAAAAATGGATTTACCCAATTACACGTTGATTGATATGTCGGGACTCGCCCACGAGCAACGTTTTACTGTTCGCTGCCAGATAGTCTTGTTCAACAAAACCACCGAAGGCGTCGGCCCCTCGCGCAAAAAAGCCGAACAACAAGCGGCGGAAAAAATGCTGGGCCTGCTTGAAACCACGGAATACGCATGAGATCGGGTTATGTCGCGCTGATTGGCCGGCCCAATGTCGGCAAATCGACTTTACTGAATCAACTCCTGGGACAAAAACTCAGCATTACCTCGCGCAAACCGCAAACCACCCGACACCGCATTCTGGGCATCAACACCTTGCCGGAAGGCCAGATTATCTATCTGGATACACCGGGCATGCACCAGGAAGGGCAACGCGCCTTGAACCGGCAATTGAACAAAACCGCCGACAGTACCTTGATGGGCGTCGATGCCGTGGTGTTTCTGATCGATAAACCCGAATGGGCCGAGTACGACCGGACTATTCTCGAAAAACTCAAACAAGCCGGTCTGCCGACTATTCTGGCGATCAACAAAGTTGACCGAATCAACAACAAAAGCAATCTGCTGGCATTCCTGGCCGAAGCACACAACACCTACCCGTTTGCAGAACTGATTCCGATTTCAGCGCTGAAAAGCACTAACACCCAGGCTCTGGAACAGGCATTATTGCATTTGTTGCCGGAAAATGAACCGATATACCCGACCGACCAGCTCACCGATCGGCCTGAACGGTTTTTTTGTGCCGAACTGGTCCGCGAAAAATTGATTCGCTATCTGGGCGATGAACTGCCCTATCGGTTGACCGTGGAAATTGAACATTACCAGGAAACCGAAAAGCTGACCCGGATTCACGCCTTGATCTGGATTGAACATCACAGCCAGAAAAGCATTGTCATCGGCAAAAACGGTGAAAAACTCAAGCTGGTCGGAACTGAAGCGAGGCGCGATATTGAAAAAATGATCGAGCGCAAAGTGTATTTACAGCTGTGGGTAAAAATCAAAAAAGGCTGGTCTGATGATCAGCGAGCGTTGCATAGTTTGGGGTTCAATGATCAGTGACTGGCCATACGTCTACGTTCTGTCGAGTGATTGGCGCCCGGGACTAGGCGGCCAGGTTGATTTATTGACCGAAAACCGAGGTCGACTGAGGCTCTGGGCCAATGCCAAAGCTGCTGAACCAGGCTTGCTACAACCATTTCAGAAACTGGCCGCATACATCGCCGTGCGCGGTGAATCGGCATATTTGAACCAGATTGAGCCCGGCCCCGGGCCATCTCCGGATTTACGTCAAGGCCGGGCCTGGGTCACTGCTTATTATCTCAACGAGCTGCTGCTCAATCTTATACCGCAGGATGAACCCTGCCCTGCCTTGTTCCAAACTTATCAGACTTCGCTTGAAATGTTAGCCAAAATGCCGAGCCCGGAGCCTGTGTTACGGCATTTTGAGCTGGAACTGTTGTCGGAGCTGGGACTATTGACAGCGCTGGATCAGGATTGTTACAGCGGCCAACCCATCCAGGCTCAGCTGAACTATGATTTTGCCCATGAATCAGGCTTTTATCATCAACCGGAAGGTAAAATACCCGGCTGGGCATTATTGAACATGCATGACCGAAACTTCAACGAACCGGCCACGCTAGGTTATGCCAAACGTTGGCTGAGACAATGCCTGGATTTTTATCTGGGCGGAAAGCCGTTACGCAGCCGACAGGTAATGGCGCAATTGTTAAAAACAGGAACCTGAATGACTCAGCATGATATTTTTCTCGGCGTCAATATCGATCATGTCGCCACGTTAAGACAAGCACGCGGCACCCGCTATCCGGACCCGGTGCAAGCGGCCTGGGTCGCCGAGCAGGCCGGTGCCGACAGCATCACCGCGCACTTGCGTGAAGACCGAAGACATATTCAGGATTACGACATCGAACGTCTGCAAGCGATGCTGCACAGCAAACTGAATCTGGAAATGGCGGTGACCGAAGAAATGGTAAGCATTGCCGAACGGATTAGGCCCTGGGCCTGCTGTCTGGTGCCGGAACGACGAGAGGAACTCACCACCGAGGGCGGCCTGAATGTAGCCGGCAACGAAACCCGGCTCAAACCCTATATCGACCGGCTACTCGCGGCAGATATCGAAGTGTCTTTGTTTATCGATCCGGAACCGGCGCACATAGAAGCCGCCGCCGCGCTCGGTGCGCCGACAGTGGAACTGCATACCGGAGCATATGCACAAACCGTGCCGGGCAAGGCCCAAAACGCTGAGCTTGAGCGGCTGCGCTATGCTGCGGAAGCAGGACACAAGCTCGGCCTTAAAATCAACGCCGGTCACGGACTGACACAGCACAATGTCGATGCCATCTGTAGGATTCCCCAGATCCGCGAGTTAAATATTGGTCATGCGATTATCGCGCAGGCGGTTTTTAGCGGGCTGGGTGAAACGGTCAGTCAACTGAAACAACAGATGCTAAGCGCACGCGCCGCAAGTCAATGAATTTGGTATGTGTCCAACTGACCAGTGCCGGCGACCGGCTGTGCAATCAGGATGCCATGATTAATCACATCGATGCTCAATCGGGAATATTTGTCGTTGCCGACGGCTTGGGTGGCCACAAGGCCGGCGATTTAGCCGCCAGGTTTTTCTGTCTCAGTTTTATGTCACTCAGGCAACGTTTCCAACCGGCCATGTCCGATGAACCAATCGCCACCCTGATCGCCTGGGTTGACGCGGCGGTGGACGGCATGGCGCGGCGCTTTCAGGACATGAAAGCCGGGCAACACGCGCATACCACCTGCGCCATACTTTACCTGGACGATGAACAAGTCCTGACTGCCCATTGCGGCGACTCCCGGGTGTACCGTATCCGCCCTGATCAGGTTTTATGGCGCACTAAGGATCACTCGCTGCCGCAGCAGTTGGTCGCCGAAGGCATGATCAATGAGCGGGAATTAAGCTGGCATCCCGAGCAAAATCGTTTGACTCGCAGCATCAATATACTGAAATTGCATCAGGCAGAAATCAGGGTATTTCAACCACCCGTGCCAGGCGAAACCTTTGTCTTATGTACCGATGGCTTCTGGAGTCGCATCAAACAGGAGGAATGGTTGCAGCTGGCCGATCCCGCCAGCGACAAACAGGGGTTGACCCGGTTGGCAAAACTAGCGATTGCCCGTGCCCATGGCAAAAGCGATAACGTGACCGTGCAATGGATACGTTGCCGTTGAAATGGCGCCTTCGCCGGGATTTGGCGCGTCCCTGCGCCACAAACATCGATAAGGCAGGTTGAGTTCGATACTATAAGCCTTTACAGTTGGCGTAGTAAGTCACGGTTCCCGGCCAGTCGCTGAACACACCGATCACGCCAACGTCCTGTGCCAGGACATCCAGCAACACATAAGTATCACCATCATTGCTGATAGCATCGGTCACGGTTTGATAATACCAACCGCCGCCATTTTTCAGCAGGCCGGAGCGGTCAATGGTCCAGGAAATAATATCCAGCCCTTGTTCCTTAGCAACCCGGGCATATTCCGAAGGAACGATCTTATTATTGTCGTCCAGCGTTACCAGACCCCAAAGTGGCGGCGCGACAATGTTCACGCCACGCTCAGCCAAAGACGGCAAGCGTTCGACCGCCGCCGGAATATCGGCCGCGCTGTCCATATCCTCCAGAAATACCGCCTGACGTCCAAATTCAGGTTCGTTGTCGATCCAGAACAACACGTCATCTAATAAAAAAGACTGCGGATACACATCGCGAGGCCTGACACCCGCCGCTTTGTATTCGTCGATCATTTTCCGAGCATAGTCTTGTTGTGTAAAGCCATCAAACGGCATCTCTACGCTCGGCGTTTTCAATTCCGGAGTCATTTTCACGCCCAAACGCTTGAACAGCTCGATACTTTCGGCATGGGTCATCAAAGTGCCCACGCCCGAATACAGATCGGTGCGCCAAGCCGGCGTGCCGTTTAAATAACCTTCCAGAGTAGTGGCGTCAGGGTTGGCGCCGTCCATTTTACCTTCCAAGGTTCGGTATTCGGCCAGGGTAATGTCGCTGGTACAACATTGCACGTTGGCGAATGGCTTTTCCTGAGTGAAATCAGGCGGAATAGAACATTTACCGGCCAGTTCAGTCGACAGTATATTGGTCGTGGTATGCAGATCGCACTGCGAGTGACGGCAAACCAGTTCCTTGTCTTTGGTAAAAGTAACATCGCACTCCAGAATACCTGCGCCCTGCCGAGCGCCGGCTTCATAGGATTCCCTGGTATGTTCGGGAAATTGCAAGGCCGCGCCGCGATGGCCTATAGAGAAGTTCGATTTACGCGAAGGCTTTCTTGCGCATTCCTGCAAACTTTGTTTCAGCTCACCATCCTCCATCTGACTGATCAGGAAGAAAGGTCTGGGGCCGACCTGAGCATTTACCGCGCGGTTGAAAAAACGATTGACGACACTTGAACTGTCGATGCTGGCTGCATCAACGCCGGCTGAAATTAAAAGAGCCGCGCTCAATACGCTGCTCAAGCCTAATTTATATGACATGTTTTCCCCTCGTTATTTAATTGTAAATACTGAAGTTTTATACTCCAGGTGATCGAAAACCACCGATGGAGCCATGCCATGCTAGATCAGGTGTGTTGCAGTTTTGTGAAATCGGTCACACCCGGGTGTGTAACATGTCTCTTGAATACCGGCAAAATCAAACTGCCGGGTACCCTCACAGCAACACAATATCGTATTGCTCCTGATTGTATTGCTCTTCGGTACGAAAGCGGATTTTGACATTCAGAAAAATTTCCAGCTCGGCCAGCATGTCGGCCTCCTCGTCCAGCAGCATTTCTACCACTTCATTGGACGCCAACACCATTAACTCCTGCACCTGGTATTGCCGGACTTCGCGGATAATCTCGCGGAAAATTTCCAGACACACCGATTCCGGCGTTTTCAGCACGCCGCGCCCGCCACAGGCCCGGCACGGTTCGCACAGAATATGTTCCAGACTTTCCCGGGTGCGCTTGCGGGTCATTTCCACCAGGCCCAGGTTGG
>RRYU01000743.1_pt1 | contig 15400 bp, 10 predicted proteins | sample 2162651 | NCBI WGS metagenome assembly RRYU01 (sample SAMN10267283, study PRJNA491782) | microbial mat metagenome | isolation source: biomat in the production well | place: Japan: Minami-Kanto gas field, natural gas well KTG3 | collected 2017-06 | reverse complement strand
CGACGAAATCAAACAGAAGATCAAAACCCTCGACAGCGAAGATGCCCGCGACCTGGAGGCCGTTATCGGCAACCTGGCCAAGAAGAGCGTCTGGGCCTTCGGTGGTGACGGCTGGGCCTACGACATTGGCTACGGCGGTCTGGATCACGTCCTCGCCTCTGGCAGGAACGTCAACATCCTGGTTCTGGATACGGAGGTCTACTCCAACACCGGTGGCCAGATGTCCAAGTCCACACCTAAGGGCGCAATTGCCAAGTTCGCGGCTGGCGGCAAACCAAGCCGCAAGAAGGATCTGGGCATGATCGCTATGGCCTATGGTGACGTCTATGTGGCCCAGGTGGCATACAGTGCGAAAGATGTGCGTACCCTCAAGGCATTCCAAGAGGCTGAATCATACGATGGCGTATCCATCATCATCGCATACAGCCCATGTATCGCTCAGGGTATCGATTTGACCACTAACCACCAGGCGCAGGACCTGGCCGTTAAGAGTGGCCACTTCCCACTCTACCGCTACGATCCTAGACTGGCTTGGAAGGGCAAGAATCCTCTACAGCTGGATTCCAAAGAGCCTGAGATTGACCTAAAAGACTTCATGAAGACCGAGACTCGTTTCAGTCATCTCTCCCGCATAAACCCTGAAGCGGCCGAGAAACTTGCTACCGAGGCCCAAGCCGATGTGAAGACCAGATTCAAGCACTACAAACAGCTTGCTGCTCTGGCGGTAGAACAAGCCTCTGAAGAATAAGCTGCTCTGAATAAGACGCCGCCCAACAGGGCGGCGTTTTTTCGCCTGGATATTAATTCTAGTCTATTAAAAAGCCCCACCGGACAAAAATGAAGTGTTACCTGGTCTCACCGCCAGCTATTTAACACCGAATTCATCTAACATTGCGTATTCGGTGAAAATTAGTCACGTTTCTACTTGAGTAATACACCCGATCTTCAGTATTATGTAATGCTAATGTAGAGTATGGTAATACATCGGAGAACACAGGAAGCGTCCATTTTTCGATTCTGCCCCCTGAGACAAGCGGGATAGATCGGTTATCGCAAAACCATCCGTTTTTACCCCTTATCCAAAGCAAATTTGCTCTTGAAGGAGGCCCCAGCGTGAGCACCCAAACACTGGAAGCAACAGTAGACCCCGATCTCGTCAATAAGTGGATTGACGAAATCGGCAGCGGAGTACCAGCCGCCGTACCCCTTTTACAGGCCATCCAGGGCGAATATGGCTATCTGCCACGCGACGCCATGGACCTGGTGATAGCCAACTCCGATATCAACGCCAGCCAGCTATTCGGTGTAGCCACATTCTATGCCCAGTTTCGCATGCGCCCAGTTGGACGCCATCTGATAAAGGTGTGTCACGGTACTGCGTGTCACGTACGTGGAGCAGATCGTCTAAATACCTCCATAAACCACATCCTCAACATCACAGATGATGAAGAGGACACCGCCTCCAACGGCAGCTACACCGTAGAAGACGTGGCCTGCGTTGGCTGTTGCAGTATCGCACCTGCCCTGGTTATCGACGATGCAATCATCGGAAATCTAACCGGCGCGGATGCACAACGCGCATTGAAGAAACACGCTCGTGGAGCAAAAGAAGATCTTCCAGGTGACGAGGCTGCCAAGAAAAAGAAAAAGGCCAGCGCAGAAGAAACAAGCAGTGAGGAGGCCAGGCCATGAGCGATAGCACACTAGAAATCATAGTAGGTGAAGGCACCTGCGGTCGCGCATCCGGTTCCGCCGACATCATGGCCCAGTTCCAAAAGAGCGCCCCCGAGGCAACCGTCCGCAGTGTAGGCTGTGTCGGCATGTGTCACGCCGAGGTGATGGTAGAGGTTCTCGATAAGGACGGAAACTCCCACATGTACGGTAACGTCGACAAAAAAGGCGTTACCAAGATCCTGAAATTCCATCGTGGTGAAGAAGAGCTTCCTGAAGATATGCTTCTGCTCTCAGCTACCGAAAAACCAGAGCTGGAAGGTGGACAATATCTAACTAGTCAGACACGTCTCGCCCTGCGCAACGTTGGCACCATCGACCCGACCAAGATGGATCAATATCAGGCCCGTGGTGGTTACAAGGCCATCGAGAAGATCATCAAGACCGGCATGACCCCTGAAGATGTGATCGAACAGGTCAAGATTGCTGGCATACGCGGACGTGGTGGAGCAGGTTTTCCAACTGCCACCAAATGGACTTTCGCCCGTGGAGCACAAGGCGACAAAAAATATCTGATCTGCAACGGTGACGAAGGTGATCCAGGCGCATTCATGGACCGCTCCCTGCTCGAAGGCGACCCCCACAATATCGTCGAAGGCATGCTGATTGCGGCCTATGCCATCGGCGCCAGCGGCGGTTATGCCTATATCCGCGCCGAATATCCACTGGCGGTAAAGAATTTTGGCAAGGCCATCGAAGATGCGACCGCAGCGGGCTATCTGGGCGACAACATCCTGGGCAGCGACTTCTGCTTTGATCTCAAGATCAAGCTAGGTGCCGGTGCCTTTGTCTGTGGTGAAGAGACCGCTCTGATCGCATCGATTGAGGGTGAACGCGGTATGCCGCGTATCCGCCCGCCGTTTCCGGCCATCAAGGGTCTATTCGGCAAACCCACTATTATCAACAATGTCGAGACTCTCTCCAACCTGCCATGGATCATTGACAACGGAGGCCAGGCCTACGCTGACATCGGCACCGAAGACAGTAGAGGCACCAAGGTATTTGCCCTGGCCGGTGCCATCAAGCGCGGTGGCCTGGTAGAGATCCCCATGGGTATGACCCTGCATGAGATGCTGTACGACATCGGTGGTGGTTCCTCCACCGACAAGCCGCTGAAGGCGGTACAGCTGGGTGGGCCAAGTGGTGGCTGTGTTCCTGCCTCCCTGTTCGATACCAAGATTGAGTATGCCTCCATCAACGCCACCGGTGCCATTATGGGCTCGGGGGGAATCATCGTCATGGACGAAAAGTCCTGCATGGTGGACCTGGCGAAGTTCTTCCTGGACTTCACCCAGATTGAGTCCTGTGGCAAGTGTACCTTCTGTCGCATCGGCACCCTGCGCATGAAGGAGATCCTGACCAAGATCTGCGACGGCGAAGCCTGCATGGAAGATATCGACACCCTGGAAGAGCTGGCGGAAGGCGTAAAACAGGCCAGTCTCTGCGGCCTGGGTCAGACCGCACCAAACCCGGTTCTCACCACCCTCAAGTATTTCCGTGAGGAGTACGAGGCCCACGTTAAAGAAAAGCGTTGTCCGGCTGGTGTATGTAAGGGCCTTATCACCCACACCATCATCAATGATGACTGCAACGGCTGCTCCATCTGTGAACGCTACTGCCCGGTCGAATGTATCACCGGTGAAAAGAAAAAGGGCGAGACCTGGGTCATCGATCAGGAGGTCTGCATCAACTGCGGCATGTGTGTTGAGGTTTGCAACTCCGACGCCATCATAGCTGCGTGATCCAGCATAAAGAATTAAAGAGGATTAGTAATGAGTGACAAGACTTCCATTACCCTTAACGGCCAGGAGATTCAGGTAAAACTCGGCACCACCATCCGTGAGGCCGCCGAATCTCAGGGCGTACACATACCGACATTCTGCCACGATGACCGCCTGAAGCCATTCGCCTCATGCTTTCTCTGCGTAGTAGATGTCGAGAACGCACGCGGCCTGGTACCGGCCTGCTCCACCCAGGTGGCGCCGAACATGGTTATCGAGACCGATAACGAGCGAGTAACCAAGAGCCGTAAGATGGCCCTGGACCTGTTGCTGTCTGATCATGGCGGCGACTGCGTTGCTCCTTGTGAAGCAACCTGCCCTGCCAACATCGACATCCAGGGATACATTGCACATCTGGCCAACAATGATCCGGATGCAGCGGTACGCCTGATTAAAGAACGCAACCCACTGCCGGTAGTATGTGGACGCATCTGCCCGCATCCTTGCGAATCACAATGTCGTCGTGATCTGGTAGATGAGCCAGTTGCAATCAACCCGCTGAAGAGATTTGCCTCTGAGCACGATCTGGAACAAGGTCCATTTCTGCACGATGCAGGGCCGGACACTGGCAAACGAGTGGCCATCGTCGGCGGCGGACCTGCTGGTCTATCAGCAGCCTTCTACCTGCGCCAGATGGGACACGCGGTTGAGATCTTCGAGGCATTACCAGAGCTTGGCGGCATGGCCCGCTATGGTATCCCCCGTTTCCGTATGCCTTGGGACTTGATGGACAAAGAGATCAAGGCCATCACCGACATGGGCGTAAAGGTTAACTACAACAAACGCCTGGGCACCGACTTCAGCATCGCTGATCTTAAGTCACAGGGCTTTGGCGCTGTGCTACTGGCAACCGGCGCGCACAAACCAAAACCAATGCGCTGCGAGAACGAAGAGTCTGAAGGCGTTATCGGCGGCGTAGACTTCCTGCGTGAGGTAGTCCTCGGAAACATCACCGATGTCGGCAAGAAGGTTGCAGTAATCGGTGGTGGTGATACCGCCATGGACTGCGCCCGTGTATCGCGTCGCCTCGGTGCCGACGTTACACTGCTATATCGCCGTACCCAGGCCGAAATGCCTGCCCTGGAGATCGAACAGGAAGAGACCATCGAAGAGGGTGTGGACATCCGCTTCCTCACCGCTCCAACCAAAGTTGTATTGGATGAGAACGGACGTGCCAAGGGCATGGAAGTTATTACCATGGAACTGGGTGAACCGGATGACTCAGGTCGCCGTCGTCCTGTGCCGATCGAAGGCAGTGAAGAGGAGATGGATTTTGATACCATCATCCCGGCCATCGGTCAGGAACCGGACATGGCCTGCATCGAAAATGAAGCCGATGCCCCTGAAACCACACGCTGGAACACCTTCGTCTATGACGAGAACAACCAGGCCACAAACATCGACGGCGTGTTTGCCGCCGGTGACTGCGCCTTTGGTCCAGACATTCTGATCCGCGCCATCGCAGAAGGCCGCCGCGCTGCTCAAGCCATCGACCTTTATGTTGCCGGTTCTCCTGTCATGCTGACCAAACCTTACGCAATCAGCCGTGGTCGCCTGGAAGAGTTGAACAGCGAAGACTTCTCTCCACGCTTCGAACACAAGAAGCGCGCATTAGAAAGCACACATCCTTCCGATGTACGTCTTGCTAATGGTGGCTACAACCCAATCAACGTCGGCATCGATAATATGCAGGCGATTGCCGAGGCCACTCGCTGTATAGAATGTGGCTGCTCAGCACGTTTTGACTGTGACCTGCGTAAATACGCCACAGATTACGACGCCAGCGAGAAACCTCTGGCCGGTGAAAAACGTAACTATGTTGAAGACAAGCGTCACCCACTGATTCGTATCGAGGCAGACAAGTGCATCACCTGTGCCAGCTGTGTACGCATCTGTACCGAGGTACGTGAAGTATCGGCACTTGCCTTTATCCAGCGTGGCTTTGGCACCCGTATCGGACCGAACTTTGATGATCCGCTACAAGATACCGGTTGCGATGCCTGCGGCATGTGTACCGATGTCTGCCCAACCGGTGCCATCACTCCGAACACCAGCAAAGAGTCTGGCCCATGGCTCTGGCTCACCAAGAGCACAACCTGTACCGCCTGCGATCGTGGCTGTGGTATCAACGTACACACCAACGAGGGTCGTGTGGTCAAGGTTCAGAGCATCAACAACGATCCAGTCAACGGCGCTGTTATTTGTGCTGAAGGCAGATTCAGCTATCAACTGCTGGCTCAGGGCGCTGTTGAGTCCGATCTGGATAAGGCCAAACAGACACTTTCTTCTGCAGCTAGCAAGGCCGTGGTTGTATCTCCTCGTCTGACCGTAGAACAGAAGTATGCAGCAGCACAGCTGGCCAAAGAGCTGGGTGCATCACTCAACTATCTTGCTGGTACTGCTGGTGAGGCAGTAAGCAATACCAAGATTGCAGGAGAGGCCAATCTGGCCCTGCTGAAACGTCTTGGCGCAACCGCTCTTGAAGGAGCTAATGTTGACTGCATCGTCTCTGTTGGATCTGGCATCAGCAGAGAACAGGCAGGCAAGGCCAGCATCATCGCCCTGACCACGCCTGGATCCGCTCCAGAGGCTGATCAGCTTCTAGCAATGGCTGACCCTCTGAATATCGATGGCGCTGTTCTAAACCGCGATGGTGCCCTGGCCGTACTCAATGGTTCGATCAAAAACCCAGATGACCAGGCTGGACTCTCCGCATTGGCAAATCTCGCTGGAAAGGATGATCTGGCCGATCTGGGAACTGTACGCTCTGCACTGGCGGCAGAGATAAATGAGCTGTCTGCGATCATCAGTCTCAACGGTGAACGTTTGGTCAATACTGATCTGGCTCCAGAGCTTGGCGGTGTTGCTGCCGATGCCCGTGAGCTGGCGTTCCGCAGTCACATGGAGGCCATCGGGCTTTCCTGATCTCAGAGCGAAAGTAAACTAAAAGCCGATCTGTAGAAAACAGGTCGGCTTTTTTTGCTATCTCTAAGATGCCAGTCAAGTCACTAATCCTCATAAACCTGCTTGACTCCAGTTTTCTGATAACAAAAAATGCAATGCATGCGTAATTCTAATATCAAAACGGCGCTTATCTTCTGCACATGTTTATTAGTTCTAAATCCACTTATTAGTAGTGCGCAGGATGAAACTTCAAACACAAAAGCTCGCCTAGCAGTAACCTCTCTTCTGCTGGTCCTGCCGCAATGCGGTCTCGCACTACCGGGATACGACAAGAAAGTAGAACTCTACTTTCATGCATGGCGCAAAGATAATCATAAACTGGTATTAAGTGTTGAAGCAGAAAGTGGGTTTAAGCAAAAAGTAGCAACGGTGTTGAAAAGATATCCACGCTTAAGCGAAAGAGCAAAAACCGGTGTAAAAAAAGATTGCGCTGCCATACTTACTGATCTATCCACAAGATACAGCAAATAATCTCCGGCATTTTTATTGCAACTATGCGGTGCTGCAACTACCGTTATAGAATGGACAGGAGACAATCGTGAAAGCTAAGACAATAATTACCATCCCTCTGATATTGGCTGGTCTGGCATATCTGGGCGCAAAGGGATATATCTATTACAAGGTAAAGGCCGGTCTGGATAAGATGATCCAGATCGCTGCACCATTTGTACAGATCGATTACAGCAGTATTGGCTCTAGCCTTAGCGGTTCTGTCTCAGTAGATAAAGTACGCATGACCCCGGCCGGAACCTACGATGAAGTCAGCATCCGGAAATTGGAAGTTTCTGGAGACGGCCCAAAATTCCTATTTGATCTAGCGCACGGCTTTGAAAAGAATGAACCGCCCGGGCAGATGGCTCTTGCCATTCATCAGCTTGAAAGCCCTATCTCGAGCACGTTTTTTTCAAGCGTGTCTTCCCCATTCAACAAAGGTGGAAAGAGAACAACCATAGAGACCTGCTCTCTTGCTGGAATAATAAATATCCTTGGCCTGAAGGAACTTGGCTTTCCATCCATCACCGTCAACGCAAACATGCGCTATGTATACGACGAAGCGTCAAATGAACTGGAGATGAAGATTAATTATGATATTGCAGGGGTTGAGTCTTCCTATCTTAGTCTGAAAATGAATAAGATTTCAGCGGCAGGAATTATAGGGCTTGGCTCAATGCCGATACTTGATGAACTAGCCTTGGTCCGTCAGGTTGAACCTGGATACATGAAACAGATTGTCACACTCTGCTCGGGTAATGCAGGCCAGACACCCTCAACTTTCATCGACACACTATTTAATCAATCAGACGAGCACTACCTTAAAACACTTGGTTTTATTCCAGGCCCTGGCATCAAGAAAGTTCTAAAACAGCTTATAACCAATTCGGGACAAATAGAGATAAGAGCAACACCATCGACTGAAATTAATCCATCAGCTTTAACGGCCTACAGACCGCAAGATCTGATAGATCTGCTTGGAGTAAACGTTAGATATAACGACAAGCCTGTTACTGATCTAAGTTTTTCCGTACAACTAAATAAGCCCGGACCTAAGACTAAACCGCCGTCTTCTCAGAACAAACCAGATACAAATCTGGCCCAAACCTCCCCATTGGCAATGAGTACAAAGGTCAAACCTGCATCAAGATCAAAACTACGATACATAGAGACGGATGTCTCTGAGCTACCTCGCTATCTGAATTATAGAGTGCGGATCTACACGCTCAATAATAATAAAGCCAAACAAGGCCTACTTGTGTCTATTAATAACCAGACGATAAATATCGAACAGGTGCTTTATAGTGGAAAGATGACCTCTCATTTGCACATTAGCAGAATAGCAAAAATAGAGGTTTTAAGAAGAGAACAATAGCAAACTATATACGTACTTTTTCTGTGTACATCTACATTAGTAACAATAATACCGCTACTGCGGCAGCTTCATCTTGTTGCCATTCTCATCAATGCGAATAAAGGTGATTTCAGTAGAAAATATCAAGTCCGACTCTATCTCTGAATGTAAACGGTAGATACTAACCAGATTTCGGACTGTGGTATTACCCTCCTTTATCTTTTCAACCACGACTTCCAAAATTGTTCCTTCTACTACGCTCTGCAAAAACCTAACCTTGTCCATACCAACTGTGACAAAGTTACACTTTGGATAATCCAAGGTTGTTGCAATCCATGCAAACTCGTCAGCCCATTGCAGCAGGTTCCCTCCAAATAGAAATCCATAGTGGTTCAGATGCCCAGGAAGTACCAGTTTATGATTTACCATTTAGTGATCTACCTCAGTTTAAGCCACTGGGATGAGTAAGGTTTTAACTATCCATACTAGTCGGCTTTATTGAAAAATTCCCCTAGCTCTTTTGTATAGTCTTCAAATTCTGAAATGGAATTATGGCCAGATCCTGCAATCCTTTTTACTTTGACCTGGTCAGAGGCAAATTCAGAAATAAGTTTCTTTGTGCTAGCTTCACTCACTATCTGATCATTTGCGGCATATAACACCAGGGTATCAGCCTTGATCAGCTTGACCCGTTTCACTGATTCGTATTTATCTTTTAACAACAGACTAACAGGAAAGATTGGGAACTGTTTACGCGCAAGGTTCTCGATGCTATCAAAGGGCGTTATGAGGACAAGTTTTTCTGTGGGCCTGTTAGATGCAATATATGTTGCAACTGCACTACCAAGGCTACGGCCGATTACAGAGACGAAGTCGTGCTTCGAGATAATCTTGTCATACAACGCCAGCGCATCTGAGTAGATGCCATCTTCTGAAGGCTCTCCCTTGCTGTTGCCATACCCTCGATATGAGAGAAGATAAACTGCCTTGTCTTTAAATATCTTCTGAAACTGAGGAAGATTGAACTCAACACTCTCCCCATTACCGCCAAAATAGAGGATTGCCTCATCGGCGGCCTCATTCAACACCCACCCTTTCAGCATGATGTCGCCATTTTTGAATTCGTAATTTGTTGGAATTGCAGCAGGACGGGTGTGGCCGGGAAAGTAGATGAAAGATCGCTGGGCTAAATAGACATAGCCCAGCATGATTATGTAAAGAGAAAAGAGGGTCAGCAGCAAACTTTTCACGTTTCCTTACAATTTAAAAACTTGTATTACTTGATGAACGAACAACAATAGTCGGTTGGTCTGATTGCCTTTATGGTAAAGGCTGCATTTGCTGGCACTTCGAAAGATTCTCCACCCTTAACAGAAAGCCACTCCTCGCTACCTGGCAACTGCACTTCGGCCTCACCAGCCATAATCTCCATCAGCTCTTTATCAGCAGTGTTGAACTGATACTCACCTGGAAGCATAAAACCCAGGGTCTTGGTTGAGCCATCGTTGAACTTAACTGTTCGGCTGCTTACGTTGCCATCGAAATAGACATTAGCCTGCTTTACGACCGTTACATTTTCAAATTCGGACATTTAATTTTACTCACTCAATAAAAACTTGTACGTGATTGTAACCGATCTATAGATTCCCCCGGCTAAAGCCGGGGTTCTTTCTGTTACAGCTCCATTCGGAGCTGATCTGAATCCTTTCGTCCCTGATGCTCTACATAGCGCCGGATTACATTCTCATCTATGCCTACGCTGCTCACGAAGTAGCCCGGTGACCACACTATGCTTTCCTTCCAATACACCTTCGATAACCATTTAAAGGTTTTGCGCATATGCGACGACGATTGGCCTTTCAGCCTTCCCATCACCTCCGATATCGAATAGCGCGGAGGAATAACCATAACCATGTGTAAATGGTCTATATCTATGCCAATCGTCTCTATCTTTACGCCGGGCATACTTCTCAGCAGCTTCGGCAAGACCTTTTCTAGGTAGTTCTTGACGAAAGGCTTCAGGATCCGCCGCCTGTACTTAGTAACCCAGACTACGTGGTACTGCAGTCGATAGATACCGTGCGCACACTTGTAAACTTCCATAGTGTAAGAGTACAGGCGTCGGGCTCATTCATCCACGGGTAAACCCGTGGTGTTCTGCTGCTACGCAGCCGCTCTCATAAAAACATAAAAGGCCGACTCCAGTTTACCGGAGCCGGCCTTTTCAGGAGTTTTAACTATTCCTATTTAAGCGAAGCCGAGTCCCATCTCGATGTAGCCGGTAGGACAGACCTCTTTACATATGTGGCAACCAACGCACTTAAAGTAGTCGGTCTCCACATAACGGCCAACGGCCTTCTCGCTTTTCTTGACCTTGATAACTGCATCCTGAGGACAGTAGATAATGCAGTTGTCACACTCGAAGCACATACCACAACTCATGCAGCGTCCGGCCTCTTTCCTGGCGTTCTCTTCGCTCAGGCCATTAAAACGCTCTATCATGCTGTTTAGAACGTTGTCTGCGTTTACCTCATTCTCTTCACGCTCATAGGCAGGCTCAAATGCAAAGTGTGCCTTGAAAAGCTCGCTGTGTTTGATGACCTCTGCTTCGGCTCGATCATCAAAATTATGTACAGCATACTTGGCCTGGAATGTTCCCCAGTCCTGTACGTGATTGTATGGCTCTGGACCCAGGTTACGCTTCTCCAACTCATCCAGCATCTCGAAGTGGTGAGCATCTATCTTTGGGCGATCCTCAACCTCACCAGTCTTCAAATAGTCATCTATACCATCTACAGCGATAGAGGCATGACCAATAGCAGTGGTAAGCAGTTCTGGTTTAACAGCGTCACCTCCTACAAAATGCCCGGGCTTACCCTTAACCTGATGGGTCCTCTCGGCATCAATTTGGCCCCAGCCATTATCCAGAGACTCCAGGCCTTCATAGTTACCTTTCTGACCTGTTGCACCAACTATCATGGTGCACTCAATCTCGAACGGTTCGCCATTCTCAACCATCTGTCCGGTTGACCAATCTACCGGCTGAACCTTAAGAGCACGGGCGCGCCCATTTTCATCCAGTACTGCCTCTACTGGTGCCAGGCTATCGTGGATTTCAACACCCTCTTTCTTGATCGCCTCAAGCTCATGCTCGGTGCATGGTGCTTTAGAAATAGGTCTACGATATACCAACCAGACATCAGCATCCCCACGTTTAGCGGCATCTGCGTCAGTGTGTTCTACCTTGCCCTGGAGTACGTTTTCCGGACGGTTAGCTGGATCAATATCGGCAATATTGCCAATACGTCTTGAAGCAGCAGTCACATCCATAGCGGTATCACCACCGCCTATGACCAGGATACGGCCAGATAGATACTTTAGTCGTCCTTCGTTATAGGCCTTGAGGAAGGTCATACCGTCGGTTACATTTGGAGCCTCATTACCCGGAATTGGCAGAGCCTTACCATCGTCACATCCGATACCCCAGAAGATTGCGTCGTACTCTTTTTCCAGATCTTCTACAGATACATCTTTACCGACACGGGTATTAAGCTTAACTTCAACGCCAAGGTCCAAGATGCGTTGAATCTCTACATCCAGTACGGAACGCACTGCACGGAAGCCGGTCAAACCGAAGCGCATCATGCCACCCAGTGCGTGATACTCTTCAAAAATGGTTGCACCATGGCCTAACTTGCGCAGGAAATATGCAGCTGCAAGTCCAGCAGGCCCGCCACCTACGATGGCTATCTTCTTGCCGGTATCAGCTGGTGGTGCATCAAACTTGATATCGTTCTCACGCGCCCAGTCGCCGATGTACTGCTCGATTGAGTTGATTCCAACAAACCCATCCACCTCAATACGGTTACAACTATCCTGACATGGAGCCGGACAGACCCTGCCCATTATCGCAGGAAATGGATTGGACATGGCCATACGACGGAATGCGTACTCTTCCCAGGCCATACCCTCTGGTGGCTTATCCAATCCACGTACGATAGATAACCAGCCGCGAATGTCGTGTCCTGACGGACAAGCATTCTGACAAGGTGGGGTACGCTGAATATATGTTGGGCAGATATATGATTCGCCAGCACTGACGACATCTTCATCCCACGGCACATGTTCATGCTCGTTATCTTCGTAGCGCCGAAATGTAAGATTAGTCTCGCTCATTTTTTTCTACTCCAGGTTCTTTGACACACATACCCGCATTAGACAGGGTCCAGCCAAGAATAACGATATTTAGTAGATAGTAATAAATTAATGAACGTTTTTACAGCACTTTAGTAAAAAACATTTAAGGTAAAAACGATCAGAACTGCTTAGTGAACTGATTCCTGGCGTTCCCGTCAAACTCTTAAATCTGATCGCCTTATAAGAAATAACTATAGGGGGATTTATTTGAATCGATTAATATAATTAAATACTAGTTATTTCAAGGAGTAAGAGGATAAATCACTCTCCATCGAAGGAATGAAGGACCGCTCCCCAATCGATGTCGAGAGCCTCTCCCTCCCAAGGAGGTTTGCCATAATAAACGGCACCTTCAATATCTACTGACTCAAACTTAGCGGCTAAAAGTGTCGCTTTGCGGAAATCTACTCCACGCAGATTGCAGGAAGTAAATTCTGCTCCTTCAAGCTCTGACTCGCGCATTATGGCTCCTTCCAGATTGCACAAATCAAACCTTGAATGGCTCAAATTACAATCCAGCACCTCAGCGCCAACCAGAGCGACCTTGTTGAAGACAGTATTTTGAAGATTGCATATGAAGAGTTTGGCCTCGGTTATGTCTGACCCACTGAAATCAACCTCAGAGAGCGAGATACGCTGGAACAGGCCTTGGCGTAGATTCACGCCCTTTAGGTTGGCTCGATCCATCTCAGCATCCTGGGCGAACACCGAGTTTAAATTAGAGCCTTCCAGGTTGACCCCACTCAGGTCGCTCCCTGTAAGAAGAGCGCCTGAGAGGTCCAATCCTGAGAGATCCAGGTTACGCAGGTCTAGAAACGATATATCTGCGTCGACCAGGTTCCCGTTTTTACCACGCGCGCTTAACAGGCTCTCCCTGTCCTCAAAACGCTCTTGTTGGTCGTCCACGAATTAATCAGGGACGGCTTAGATCAATAATCTTGTTCAGATCATAATCAGGAGCACCACCAACTTTCTTTACCAGTCCTGCCATGGCCTCGTCGAGGGTCTCTCGATCTGACTTGTACAGCAGTCCAACTGGCGCTTTGCCTCCAGGACGATTAGCCAGATGCATGGCAGCTTCGATATCGCTGATATCGTGATCCTCTGGCACCTCTTCCACGATACCGCGATAGAACTTGGCGGTATCGATCTTATTGAAGGTTGGGCACTGGGAGAAGATGTTCACATAAGCAAAGCCTTTGTGAGCGATTGCACCCTTGATCAACTCTGCGCACATCTTGGGGTTACCGGCAAAGGCCTGTGCTACGTAGGTAGCGCCGTAGGTCAGCATGTACAGAATCGGATTCATTGGCTCTTCCACGCCACCGTAAGGTGTGGTGTAGGCCTTCATCTCACGGCGGGAGGTAGGTGATACCTGACCCTTGGTGAGGCCATAGATGCCGTTATCCATCAGCACGTAGGTCATGTTTACATTCTTACGTGCCATGTGTGGCATGTGGCCACCGCCGATGGAGAAACCATCGCCGTCACCGCCGGTGATCAGGATTGGCAGATCAGGACGCGCCAGTTGCGCGCCAGTTGCAACCGCTCCGGCACGGCCGTGCAGGGTGTGCATCTTGTATGACTTAACAAAGTAAGGCAGACGGGATGAGCAACCAATACCTGATATGTTTACAAAGTCAGAAGGCTGAATACCCAGCTCTGAAAGTGAGCGGTATACACTAGCCAAAACGCCGTGGTGACCACACCCTGGGCACCAGACTGGCTTGATCTCAGACTTGTACTCCTTAGGCTTCATCTCAACCTTATTTAATATTGCTTCAACCATTAGATGATCTCCTTAACCTTGTTCACGATCATAGCGGGGGTAAATGGGAGACCGCCGCAGATGGTATATGGTATGGGCTTGATTGAGGTTTCAGCCCGAATAAAGTGGGAAAGCTGTCCCTGGAAGTTGACCTCTGGAACCAGGATCTGCTTACAGTTCTTAGCGAACGCCTCGTACTGATCAACCGGCATTGGGTACATCAGCTTAGGATACATGGCCTTAACCTTTTTGCCTTCGGCTGTGAGACGGGCTACCGCCTCACGCACAACACCGATGGTACTACCCCAGGTGATGATGCCTACATCTGCTTCGCCATCCTCACCATCAACCTCGGCAGGTGGGTACTCGTCGATGATCGCCTTGATCTTATCGAAACGTTTGACCGCATTCGCTTCGTGATTCTCAGGGGTGTACTTAGGCGCACCAGACTCGGAGTGCTCCAAACTGGCCGCAACGTGCATACCGCCTGGAGTGCCTGGATCTACCATTGGTGAGATCAGGCTCTCGGTCATCTTGTAGCGCATGTATTCGCCTTCACCGTCCCAGCGAGTACGCTCAACAATCTCAAAGCTCTCAGGCTTAGGAGCTGGAATGGTCTGGGTTGAGAATGCCAGGGAGCCATCTGACAGCATGATAACTGGAGCCTGGTATTTCTCAGTCATGTTCAGCGCTGCTACGGTCATGTTCACGCAGTCGTTCACGTCTTCCACTGAAAGCACGATGCGAGGTGAATCGCCGTGGCCACCGTGGATGGCCAGGAACAGGTCAGACTGCTCATGCTTGGTTGGCAGACCGGTTGATGGACCACCACGCTGTACGTCTACGATCAGGGCAGGAAGCTCGGCCATGGTACTCATACCGATCATCTCACTCATCAGCGCCAGACCAGGACCGGATGTTGCGGTCATGGAACGCTTACCAGCATAAGAAGCACCCAGCACCTGGGAGATAGAGGCGATCTCGTCCTCGGCCTGAATCAGAGTTCCACCGGTCTTAGGGATATGCTTGGAAACAAACTTCGCGACCTCGGTTGCTGGTGTCAGCGGATAGGCTGAGAAGAAGTCCAGCTTCCCCATGATTGCACCAAGACCT
>RRYU01017128.1_pt1 | contig 15402 bp, 28 predicted proteins | sample 2162651 | NCBI WGS metagenome assembly RRYU01 (sample SAMN10267283, study PRJNA491782) | microbial mat metagenome | isolation source: biomat in the production well | place: Japan: Minami-Kanto gas field, natural gas well KTG3 | collected 2017-06 | reverse complement strand
ATTCCAAGTCGTTAAGTGCTGGTTCGCCCATCTTTCCTCACGGCTTGCATGGCTCTTGCTACCTCGGCCATTGTCCCTTCCGATACGCCGACCTTGATGCCGACTGTGCTATCCTTCGGAAGTAGGGGCTTGATGAAGTTCTCGAAGAACCACTTGGGATCTTCTTTCGCTAAATCACCTACTCCTTTTTTTTGCTTTTCCAAGTCTTCCAGGATGTCCAACATCTTTTGGCGTAGGTCCATAGGTACCTTATTCTTAGATCCTTTGGGCCTACCCCGACCGGGTTTTAGGTTCTCCGGGTTGTTAGCTTTCTTACTCATACACTTTCAATACCCTATTTCTATGTGTCTGTCAACAGAAAAGAAGCGCCGTCCTGACAACCCCTCGGTTTCTATCATGCGGATCTCGATCATGCCCCCAACCCCTTTCTCCACCATACCTTGTGTGGCTGAAATATGGACATTGTTTCGGCGTTTTGTACCTTTAGCGTTAGCTCATACTCAAGCCACCATCGGAATTCCCTATAACACGCCGAGCAGTAGCCGAACAGAATAAACCCGCTTTCCTTGTGACATCGCTTGCATTTCATGGCTTATCCTCCATAATCTGAATGAATGCCTTGAACGACCTCACCTCATAAACCTCGTGCTTGAGAAACTTCAACATTCGCAGCATGTGAACCTGCTCCTTGCTCAACCTACCGCCTTTAGCTTTCAGCTCCACGATTACACACCGGCCTTCGGGCAAAAAGCATATCAGGTCTGGTATGCCTGACTTGTTTTTCTTTCGGCTTCGGTCATGCACGTAGGGAAAGCCTTTCTCCCGTAACCATCGCTCACACTTGGCCTGCAACCGGGATTCTGGCCCCGCATCAGGCTGTTCCATGTCTTCAGGGTGCCGGCCCTTTGAGACAATGTAGGCTTCATATTGATCCTGGGTCCAACGCATCACTCACCCGTCTCATGCTTGCCGTAGTCGAGGATCATCACTCACCCCTTACCCCGCTATTCGTTTTTATTTTGAATGCCGCCTCGTGGCGATTTGGCCTGTTTGCGGCGGTATTCCAAGCCATACCGCCGAGCGAGCATCCATACACACCTAAGAGTACAGCCCACAGCAGCGGCTATTTCAAATGCCGTCATCTCGCTCGTGTCCAGCGCCAGGATCTTGGGCAGATACCGCGACTTCCCCCCGCCTTTCCCCCGGCGTGAAATACCGTACTCTTTCATCCAGTTTAGAATACACCGCCCCGTTAATCCCACTGGCCCTGCTATTTCAGGTAGGCTCTTGCCGTGGGTCCAGTATTCGGTGCAGAGCCACGTGTAGGGGTCAGCATAGCCCTGGCTCTCAGCTATGGCTTGTCTGTTTTCCATATCACCGCCCCCTCACCCAACTAACGATCAGCCGCACGATGGCCCGGATTAGGTCTGCCCACCTGTGATGCCATTGCTCAACCTCGAAGCCGTGGATTACGTTACGTTGGATCATGGCTGGCCTCCTTTCAGAATGGCACCTCTGGACCTTCCGTATCCCCCACCTGATCCCACAGCCACCGGGCAAACTCGCGGGCCTCTTCCTTCGAGCCTAGCCGGATCTTCCACGGTACGCTCTTGTCCCGTGGTTCCCTGTCTTTGCCTTGCGGGAAGCACCATTGCATTGCCGTCTTTTCCTCGCCGTCCTTTTCGTACTTGCGACCGGCAACAAGTGAAAGTTCGTCGTTGTAATCGTCTAGGATGATTATGTCCCCGTACTTGCTTTCTGGTAGTGCGTAGTGCATGTTACCCCCTTTGTTTTTCATCCTCGGCTATGTCGGCAAAGTCCCCAGCCCCCGATGGTAGCTCAACCTCGACAACATACCCTTTGATTGCCAGTTTGTTTGCTAAAATATACGCCGCTTTCTGGCCAGTAAACGTGCGCTCGTCCCTATCGCCAAAAATTACAACGTGCTTGATATCGCTTGGCGGCTCCCATTGCTCCAACATCCCCGCCGATAACGCCGCCCATGTCGGAATGTCGAACAACTGTGTCGCCGCAATAGCCGTTTCAAGGCCCTCTGCTATCCCTAAAACGTCCTTATACTGGAATAACCGCACAGCGCCCCCGGCCATTTCCCCACTGGTGGGCATCAACTTCTTTGGTGATCCTACCTTCGCCTTCCTATCATTTTCCAAATATGTCCTGTGGAGTGTGACAACCCTTCCATCTGCGTTCATAAACGCTGCTATCATGGCGTCCATGTGCCTCTTTTCGTCGCTGTTCCAGCAGTTTGGGCAATATCGCACGTTTTCCGGTATCGCTTTCAGCCCCCGACTTTGCAGGTAGTTGTAGACCGGATCGCCTATCTTTATCGGTACGCTTGACTTCCACAGCTCAATCAACGCCTCTCTTCGCTTTTCGTCACTCATTCCCGGCCTCCGTTTTTGCTTTGGTATGTCCCCCACAATCGGTTGTACTTTTTCCAAGGCTTCTTCAAACGAGCAGTTAAACACCCGCCGCAACAATTCCCATCCGTTACCGGCGCTGCATTGATTACATATCCAAGTCCCCTTACCGCCCCTATCATCGAACCGGAACCTGTCACGCCCCCCGCAAACAGGGCAAGGGCCGTGATTGCCCTTGCCTACGCGAATGCCGAAGTGTCTGAATATCCCCGGCCATTTACCCTGCGTATCGAGCGGCAAGTTCGCCCCCTCTCGCAGTCATATAAGCGGTTTTTCGTTCGTCTTCTTCTTTCCTCTTCCTCTTCGCCCATTTAATTTTCTTGTATTTCAGCCAGTTCAACACCTCTTGGCTTGCCGGAACAGGACTCGCATACTCCATATCCCTCGGCCATACTCCGGTTTTCGACTTGTACTGAGCCAGTAACCATTTATCATTCTTACCTAATCGCTTCTGCTCACTCAGGAGCATGCGATACCACATCTCTTTTTCAGCGCGGGTCATTCTCTTTTTATCTTTTGATATTTCTTCCAGTTGAGCCTCGATTGCTTCGATCTTTTTGTTATAGTGTTTTACCTCAAAGCCGCAGGTAGTACAGACGTTGCCGTAAAACTCACAATTACATCGCTCACAGCACATAATCTTCTTCTCTTTATGTTTCTCGTGTTTCCTTCTATACGCAGGTTTCTTGCCATCCAATGACCACTCTATCGGATCTTCATAGAAACCAAAGCCCTCTTTCTGAATACAGGCCCCGTGGTCTATCACGATAAACTCGCTCTTGCCGTTACAGGGCCTTGCGCCCCGGCCCACCATCTGCAAGTACAGCCCGAAGCTCTTTGTCGGCCTTGCAAGGTCGATGCACTCTATCTCGGGAATATCGGTTCCCTCGGTAAACAAGGCAACATTCGTCAACACCTGTGTTTCTCCGCTCCTGAACCTGTTGAGCGTTTCGTTTCGTTCATCGTCTTCGCTGTAGGCGTCCAGGTGTTCGGCTTTCACGTCACGCCTCAAGAATTCATCCCGAAGAGCTTTTGAATGCTTGACGTTCACGGCGAAAACCATTGTCCGCAGGCCCCCGGCTATTCTCAGCCAGTTGTCCACGACATCCCCGATAATCTTCGGGACGTTGACCACCCTATCCAAGTCTTTCTGCTGATAGTCCCCGGCTTGAATTTTAACCCCGCTCAAGTCCAGTTCACCCGGCCCGTAATACCGGCCAGGAACCAAGTGGCCCAAGTCAATCAACTCCTGCACCCCCACGGGCTGCACAATGGCGTCAAAGTAATTACCCATACCGACACCTTTAGCCAATACAGGCGTTGCCGTAACCCCAATAATTACTTTGTTTTCATAGTAAGATAATATGTTCTGGTAGGTTTTAGACAGGGCGTGGTGCGCTTCGTCTATCAAAACGACATCGGCATCAATGAAGTATGGGTTGTAAATCGGGTCGTCTAATTGCAATCGCCGGTCGTACGTCTGCATCGTCATAACTTGAGCAGGACAACTTAAATCGGTGTCCTCCCCGGCCATAATAATTCCGGTCTTGATTCCGCACTCCCCGAAGCGGTCAGCCATTTGCTCGACTAACTGCCTGCGATGGACCACGGCGATAGCCCGGTTGCCCTTATCGAGCGCCCCGGCAAAAATGTTTGCCAGGATGTGGGTTTTTCCCGATCCCGTGGGCTGTGCAATGATTATCCGCTTATGGCCTTGACGGATTTTGTCCCTGACCATATCAACCGTGCGCTGTTGGTATTCCCTGAGTTCCATGCCCCCCCTACTAATATACTCTATACTAATATACTTACTCCTTGGTAAACTTCTGTCTCTGTCTCTGTCTCTGCTAAGAGTGACGCCGCGCTATCACTTTGCTAGCGCCGCGCTAGCAACTAAAAAGGCTCCCCGCTAGCGTCACCATCCACAATGCTAATCCACCCCGCATCAAACAATGGGGCAAGGTCTATTTCCAGCCTCAAAGTGGACTTTCGTTGAATCCAATCCTGGTCATAGGGTATTTGATTATCTGTACGGCAAGCTAAAAGAAAAAGGCACATGAGCAGGAGCTTGCTTTCGTCTGCTAGCCTGTCAAAATCATAGTCGTCTAAAAGGCCATGATACATTTTAATCCAGGGAGGGTTCCGCTTTTTGTAATGCTGGTATTCTTTCCAGTTTTTGATTGCAAGGTACTCCATTTCAACGCCCCCAATAAAAAAGAAAGCGTTGGAAGATGCAGGGTTCTAGGACAACCCCCCGGCCATTGCTGGTCCCGGCTTCCAACGCCTTCTTACGTATTGGGCATACTAAATTTATGGTTCCTAGCTTCTGCATACCCCTACCATTGCACACTCTCAAGGGTTCATCAACAAAAAAGATTCGGGATTAGCGCACAGGGCGTTCTCAAAGCCACAAGTGCAGGGGTTGTCGCTATGTTTATCCCTCTCACACATGGGGGTTATTCCATCTGCGGGGCTATGTCTGCCGTATTTGCGAAGGTCGGCTTTCAGCCGGTCCCGCTCGGCCTTGAGGTCTATTGCCATACGTACCAATGTGAAAGATCCCATGAAGTCATTCACCTCTTCGCCATTTAACGCCTTTTCGACCCCCGTAATAACATAATCCTGTAAAGCCCAGTCTGCTTTCAACAAGGCGAGTTCGGTCTGAAGCCGGTCCAGCTTGGCACGAAGCTCGTTGTTCTCGTTTTCAAATCCCCCGATTAACTCTTCCATCGCTCATCCTCCTAATAAACAGGGAAAAACAACTGCAAATACCTCTTTGTTGCCATAATCAGGACTAAAAGCAGGAATGCAAAAACGACCGCTAACATGCCTGTTCCTATGGCCTCAAGGATTTTGCGAAGCATCACTCTCCTCCATCTCCATGTTTACCTCCCACATCACCCGTCCTCCGGCCATGACAGCTTTTGGTTGATAAACTCAACCGGGATGCCCAGTTCTTGCGCTCGCGCTATTTCTCGAATAGTGCCCTTACTCGTTTCCCATCCCGGCAAGACCAACACCTTGTCAGACACCTCCAACCATGCAAGAGAGTATCGGTAATAGTCCTCGACAGTCAGGCTTTCGCCGGGCCTGAGCATGAGTTGAAAATGAAAGTCCATCCACGGGCAAAACGGGGCATCCCCGGCCAACATAACCTTTGTTGCCGCCCTCATGCCTTCCCGTATATTGTCCAGAACGGTTATCACGTTGTCGGCCGAGTATGGGCCTGCGATGTAGACTCTCATGTTGCCTCCGCGAATAACTCTTTTTGCTTTGGTTTTGGTATGTCAACCGAGGAGATGTTTTTCAAAGCCTGGTTGTAATAGGCCGTTTTCAGTTCAGACCCGATTCCCTTTCGCCCATCGTATACAGCGCAATATACTTCAGACCCGACACCCATAAACGGAGTTAAAACGACTTCTCCGGGGTTACTCCATAGCGTAATACAGCGGTGAATCACGTCTAACTGCAAAGGATGGATGTGTTTTTCGTCATCCTCTTCTTTTGATTCCTTGAATGGCAATACATTTCCGATCCGAATATCGTCCCAAAAGGCCGAGGCATATTGTCGCCATATCCAGTGAGAATACCTATTTTCAATTTGATTGCCTTTCCAGTTTTTCCACTTGTAAAGCGCTTGGGGTATTTTGCGTTCCCCATGATATTCGGTCAGCCCTTGAGGGTGAGCTATCGGAACCGGGTTGTCGCCTTTGCGCCTGAACACCAGTAGCCAGTCCGCGCTTGCCACGCTACACCGGGACGAATCATCAACGATGGTCTTATGAGCAAGGTTTTTAGCCATTGTCCGGTTACGAACCCCGAGGGGTTCCTTCCATACAGCATATCGGGCAATATACCGAAAACCTATACGTTCATGCAGTCGGATGATGTCTCCCGGAAAATCAATTAAGTGATCTTTGCCACTATTGCCGGATGGCACATCCATACAATGCACAGCGGTCATTCGTCCCGGCATGGTGATTCTGAATTTCTCTTTGACAACAAACTCATAGTGCTCAAAAAACTGGTTATAATCTTTGCAATTTGACAAGTCGCGCTCAGATGAAGAATAGTGATAAAGCCCACCAAAGGGAGGAGAATAAACCGACAAATGGACACTTTCGGATTTCAGCCCCTGCATAACTTCAATGCAATCTCCGTTATAAATAGCGTAGTTGCTTGTTATATCTTGCTTAATTATAGCCATGAAGGAACCTCCATTTCTGTTTCAAAGGCGGTCTTTGTTGTTTTGATTGCGTCATTCATATACGACACGAGTTCCGTAAACATATCATCGGCGGCTTTTGCTTTTCGTTGCAGATTATCCAGGACCGACAAACCCCCTCCGGTTGTTACAACGTCCACAACAACAGGTTTTTCTTGGCCAAACCTCCAACACCTCCTTACACTCTGATAGTATTGTTCAAATGAGTGAGAAGGAAAAAAGGTCATATGGGCGCAATGTTGCCAATTTAAGCCGAATCCTGCAATTTTGGGCTTAGTCACCAGAACCTTGACTTCTCCGTCAGAAAAAGCCTTTAGCCTTTCCTCTTTCTTTTCATCTGAGTCAGATCCTGATACCTGGACAGAGCCGGGAACAAGTTTTTCAAGTAAATCACCTTCGGCATTTAGGTGACACCATACAAGGGCAACCCCGTTGTTGGATACGAGCTCAGCTACTTTTTCACACCGTTCATTCAGTGTAAGCCGAAGCTCTTCCCTTTGTTCCCGTAGTCCTATGGCCGGGCGAACAAATAACTCACCGGGAAGGGCCTTCGTATTATCAATCATCACTTGATTTTCGATCAGATCCGGGAGTAAAAACCGTCCATCATTATACCCAAGGTCGGAGGGTTTTCTAATCGCCCGAGCCCATGAGCACACCCACTGCCAGAAAGGTTTCTGGGCATGTTTTTTAAATCGCCACTTTGGAGCAGCACCACCAGTCGCTGCGTAATGGCGACCGGTATCGCAGGTGTTTTGATCGTTTTTGAAATACCTGTTCAGCATGTCCATGAAACCCATTTCACCAAGGGCCTCAGATGTGGTGCCGAGTTCGATGTAATCGTTTGGGGCCGCTGTTGCAGTACACATGAGGCGGTAAGGCATGGTGCGAACAAACTCCGTTATAATTCCCTTCCGCTTTCCATCAAAGTTTTTCAGGATTGACGATTCATCGCAAACAGCCCCAATATAATCAGAAGGATCAAATAGGTGTAGCCGTTCATAGTTGGTAACAGTAATTTTACCTTTCGGGTTTCCGTCGCTTGACCGTTTGCATTCAATGTTAAACTTGTCGGCTTCTCTGGTTGTCTGGTTGGATACTGCAAGGGGAGTTATAATCAAGATATTGCCGTTGGTTTTGCGGGTGACGTTTTCGGCCCATACAAGCTGCATCGGTGTTTTACCCAACCCACAGTCTGCAAATATGGCCGCACGGCCTTTGATCAAAGACCATGCCACAAGATCTCGCTGAAAATCATACAGAAAGTCAGGCATGAACAAGGGGTCAAATCCTGACTTTTCCCCGTAATGAAGTTTGCGATCCAAAAACTCAGAATATTCCATACTCCCCTCCAGGTCGTGTAGGCGGCTCATGCTCCCTCTGGGTCGTGGCGGGCCTCATCTAAGATCTCAACCTCTTATGTTCATACGCATGGCAAACGCGGCATAACTCTACAACCCAACATGGGCGTGTATAATCTGGGTGGTGCTTAATCTTTTTGGGAACTTCGCAGGGACATTCGTAAAAACCCACAAGGTCCGCGTTCTTCTGGTTTATCTCCAAGTAGGCCACATATTGAGACCCATTGCCTGCCTTGGCTTTTTTATCTCCATGCGTTCGTGGCTTGTCCCAATAAGGAGTTCGACACTGAGGGCATACCCTTGGCCTCTCTTTGTAACCCTTCCACTTATAGCCACAATGGGTGCACGTCTTCATTCTTTTCCCCACAGGTCTTCATACCGGACAGCCCCGTCAGACCATCCTATAATTTTAGTCGCGAGCTTGCGCCCTGGACCCATGCGGCCCGCCAGGATGTCATGGATGTACTTCCTTGTGATACCAAGCTCCTTGGCCGCTCGGGTCTTCGATATTCGTTTGAATTCGAGATAGTCATTCAGCTTCATGTCTATATTCATAGCACAGTCACAAGGGGACTGCAACCTTTTTTTTCAATTAACGGGAAAATAAAATAAATGCTTCCTGTATACTTTTTTTTCTTGACTTCCACCCCTGGAAGCCCGATAATAGGAACCGTGAGCTAGGGAAACCTAGTAAGACCTTCAACCTTTCAATAACCCAAACAGGAGGTCCACAATGCAGCAGGCGGCCCTGGCAATCAGGGTGGGTGGGGATGGGGAACTTAGATTGGAGGGGGAGATGAAAATTGTGAGGCGATTAAAGGTTCCGACCGGGGATATTCTCGTTGTCCAAGGACAAAAGGGACGCTTGGAAATGATCTCCGTTGGTGACTATGGTAAACAGGTGAACTTGAAGTGTGACGCTATGGGGTTAACCGATGCCCCGGAACCCGTGCGCCATACTGAGATTTTACCTCTCTCTGAAAAATGGGTTGTAACCATTTCCACACAATATGGTTGCTCCATGAATTGCCTGTTCTGCGATGTCCCCAAGGTTGGTTCTGGCAAAAACGCGACTTACAGGGATCTCATTAAGCAGGTTCTTCAGGGTATTTATCTTCATCCTGAAATCACATCCACGAAACGGCTAAATGTTCACTTTGCGAGGATGGGGGAACCCACTTGGAATCCAAATGTGTTGGATGCCGCTAAATGGCTAAAAGAACACTTAGACCCTGAATACAAGGTGCATCCGGTTGTGTCAACCATGATGCCTAAAAAAAATGAATGGCTGCGAACGTTTATTCATACTTGGATGCGGATTAAAAACCGCCTTTACAATGGAAACGCCGGTTTGCAGTTAAGTATTAATTCAACAAACAAGGTTGAACGCGATGAAATGTTTAATGGAAACGCTGCTGATTTCCCAACAATCGCAAAAATCATGCGGGGAATTATTCCGAACGGTCGGAAGATAACCCTTAACTTTGCGGTGGCAAATTACGAGATAAACCCTAATGTGTTGCTTCAATATTTTGATCCCGATGATTATATTATTAAGTTGACGCCTATGCATAAAACGGAAACAGCCGAGAAACACAACCTGGAAACAATGGGCGACTATACGAGCTATACACCCTATGAGCACCACGAAAAAGCACTAGTTGATGCCGGGTATGATGTAATTGTCTTTATGGCTTCCCACGAAGAAGATATAGGAATGATAACGTGCGGAAACGCGATTCTGTCAGGCCGAAACCCTCAAATAAAATATGAAGAGGTTGACACGACAGACTCGGACAATATTTAAAGCACACCCGCTGCCCCGCTCCCGATGAGGACGGTGTGGCAAGCCCACCCGGACAGCGGCCTCGACGCACTTTAGCGGAGGACAGTTCCGGAGGGCATAAGACAACCACCACGGCAACATAAACGTCAACTGGCCCACCAGAGCAGAGGGAAAAAGCCTGAATGGAAGCAGGCGGCGGATACTCCCCGTTGGCAACGCAGGGCCACAGCGGGGAGTCACTTAAACGGGGGAGATCATGGATTACAGAGATGTGGTTGTACGGCAAGTTAGGGAGCAGCTAAAGGCTAGATATAACCAGCTTACTGCGCTGATAGTTGCAGCCTTTTTCCTAGGCCTGGGACTTGGTTACGCTTGGCGCATGGCACAGGGGTTTTGAGATATGGATGACGCCCAATTCAAAATGTTGGAAGCACACCTTATAGTTACCATGAACCACCTCGACCGGCTACAGGAGATGTACCGAGCGGAGACGGGTAAAAGCTTCGTGCGCCCACTCCGACCGGCTGAGTCATGGGTCCGGGCACAGGAGCAACTTGACCGGGACGAGGCCAAGAACCGCACACACGACAAACCTTCCCGCGAGTCTGGTTACGACATGCGGGAGGATGGAACGAGGTGAGACATGAGTATAATGGATAGCATCGTTAAGGCAATCGGAAACGGGGCCTTCACCAACCCCGCATATAAACAAACACCCTTGGCCGTCTGCCCAAAATGCAAAGAGGTCTGCGAGGTGGAAGATGTGGACGACCGATTCACCCACGAATTTGGAATATCCGGCTTTCATGGCCCCGTGTCGAACTGTTGTGGGGTCTTGATTAGGCCATCGGATTTGTTGGAATGATGAGGATATGGTGTCCGAGGCGATGTCCCTGCAAAAACGCAAAGCGCTCCGGCTCAAAGGCAAGCCTCTTGAGAAACTACTAAACCAAGTTTATGAACGTGCAAACGGGATATGCGAAAAGTGTCGTAAGCGAGCCGGAGTTGAATTCCACCACATTATATTCCGGTCACAAGGCGGGTCGGATACGATGGAGAACCTAATCTTTTTGTGTAAGAAATGTCATGGGAAAGAACACCATCTTAACATTATCGAGGGGGAGTAAAGATGCTGAAAATAACAAGAACAGAGGATGCAATCAAAGTTGACCAATTAGTAGTTGTGGTCTATGGCGCACCGGGACTTGGCAAGTCCACCTTGGGATTTACTGCCGACAAGCCGTTGCTTCTCGATTTCGACCGGGGGGCATATAGGGCCGCAAACCGGCAGGACAGCGTTCAAGTAGACAAGTGGGCCGATGTAGCAAATATCAGCCCTAAAGACCTTACGTCTTACAACACGGTGCTTGTAGATACTGCCGGACGTGCGCTGGATTTCCTAACGGCTGACATTATTGAGAAGAACTACAAGATGGGAAACGGGGGAAACCTCACACTTCAAGGATATGGAGCGTTGAAAGCCCAATTCACCGGATGGTTGAACAATCTTCGCATATACAAAAAAGACGTGGTTCTTATCGCGCACTCTTCTGAAGATAAGAAGGGTGACGACATCATTGAACGCCTTGATGTTCAGGGCGGCTCCAAAGGGGAGATATACAAGTCTGCCGATGCTATGGGGCGGCTTTATCTGGTGAACGGAAAGCGGACCCTTTCCTTTTCACCAACCGATACGGCTTTTGGAAAGAACCCAGGCAATATGGAAGCTCAAATCGTGCCTGACGTGGCCCAGGACGGCTTATTCTTGGGTAAGACTATCCAGACCATTAAGGAGAAGCTCAACGCACTCACAGAAGAGCAGGAGGCCCGATTAAAGGCTATCGGTGAATGGAAGGGGCGCATTGATAAAGCGAAGACCGCCAGCGATTTCAATTCGCTCGTGGGGGACATCCAAAAAGCACCCTCGGATATTCGGCAGGTTGTCCGGGGCCACTTCAAGAAGGCCGTAGAAAACGCCGGGGTCGTATTCGACAAGGAAAGCAACTGCTACCAGGGGGCCGCATGATATTCCACGTAACAGACTTAGATGCTCTTGTCTGGTATCACAAGACAGAGAGTATGACCGTGGGGGATGTGTTAGGACGCCTCTTGCGTACCGAGGAACCCAATGAGTTGATGCTCAAGGGAACGGCCTGGCATTCCATCCTCGAAGGCCCACCGGAAACCATAGACGCTATCGAGAGAAACGGTTTTGCCTTCCGGGTGGACTGCGATGCTGAAATATCCCTGCCGCAGATCCGGGAAATACGAGGAGAAAAAGATTACACTATTGACGGTAAGGCAGTCACTTTAACAGGAGGCTGTGACGGAATTTCAGGCAATAAGGTCACAGACCACAAGCTGACCTTCAGGCCGAACCCGGAAACCTATTTTGAGTCTTTTCAATGGAGAGCGTACCTGGACATCTTTAATGCAGATATATTCGAGTACATCATTTATTCAGCCCGAGACAGGAAGGATGAAACCATTATTTACGACATATCACCAATGCTGATGTACCGATACCCCGAGATGGAAAGAGATTTAGAACAGGGTATTCGGAACCTTGTGGGCTTTTGCCAAATACATATGCCGAACTTGTAAACATTACTAACAAGTTGAGGAACAGATGAAAGAAGCGGCTTTCCAACTTAAAGGCAAAACCCTGGTCCCCTTTTCCCAGGAAGACGCTGATGCCCTGGCCGAGTACAAACAAAACCAGGTCATCCGGGCCAAGCTGTACGGGGTCGAAAAGCCCCGGTCATACGAGCAGTTAAAACTATACTGGGCCTGCTGCCGAACTGTGGCACAAAACCTGGAAGACACAACAGCACTAGACATCGACTTTGAGATCAAGGTTCAGGTTGCCAAAAAGCACCCCGGCATGATTCGCCGCTTCCGGGCCGTGTCGGGGATCGTCTACATGGAGCCTATCTCGATAGCGTTCCAGAACATGAAGCACTTGGAAGCGTGTAAATTCTTCGATCTTGCTTGGCCGATAATGGCCGGGATGATCGGCATAACGGTTGAGGAGCTACTTGCAAACTCAGAGGCATAGCCACGGAGGGAGAGCATAGCACCCCCGCGATAGGGGGAGGGAGGGAAACAATGATACGGTATAGCATTAAAAACGGAGACGCCGAACCCGACCCTGAAGGGGAGTGGGTTCCCTGGGAGAGGGTCGAGGCCGAGATCGACCGGATGCGCCGGGACTATGACAAGGAGATCAACCGGCTGAAGGAGGACTGTAAATTCCTTTTATTCTTTGTTCCGCCTTGGGCTAATTATGGCACTGGGAGTTACAATGGTGACTTGGAGCTTAAAGCAAGGGTGGATAAGATTGTAGCCGCCCTGTGCGAGAAGGGAGGTTCTAACTGCTTATGAAAATCCGACAAAATCAAAAGAAATCGGTTAAAATCACTTGCTTTTTAACTCAAAATGTAGTATATTGGAGGTATGAAAAATGAAAGTCATAAAGGTAACGAAAGAGTATTTTCAGACAGAGGACGAGAAGGTTTATTTTTTCGAGCCTTTGGAAAAAGAAATATCCGTTGAGGATATGCAGAAGATTGTGGACGCAAACGAGAAATTGGTTAAGGAGATGAAAGATGCTGACAGATAAACAGATAGAAGATATAGCGTTGAAATGTACTCGGGTGTGCGGTGGATATGAAGCACACGAAAACGCCATTCCAGATAGAGATGTGATTGATTTTGCAAGAGCCATAGAAAAAGCTGTCTTGTTTGATGAGTTGCAAACTTGGACAGCATCAAAATGGCCGGCATTACAAAAAACGAAAGACGAGCGGTGCGGGAAGTGCGGGCGGATGTTTTGGCATCATATCAAAGCAAAGATGAATCTGGAGTAATAAATTATGGACTTTATATTCAGCATAAAGAATCATTATTTCGAAAAAGGAACTCCGTGGGTTGAATTGGATAAAATAAAACAACGGAGTTGGTTTCTATCGGTTGATATAGAAGATGATGAAGCGGTCCCTTGCTACGACACAGTGCACGAATTAAGAATTAGCCAGGGCATAGTTTTTAAGTCAGTAAAAATATTAACGGGTAAAACGCAAGAGACTCATCCGTATTGGGAAGTCTTTCTTGATATGAGCTATTCTAATAGTACAGAGTTAAGAGACGTTACATTTAAGGATCTTCCAGGTGAAAGCGGAATTTACATGCTCAATATCTGGTTCGATTATGATGGTGAAGAACTTAATTTTGGAGATAACTTCAAAAAATTATGCGAATACCGCCATAAATGGGACGACGGATGGGTTTGTTCAAAATGTGGTGTTCGTAAGGGAGACTGGGTTGAAGCTGATATAAAAGGGAGAAATGATCATGAATAGCGACTCCAAATCAAAAGAAAAAAGAATAGGTTCGGTTGCATTAGCCGAAGATATTATGCAACGGCTCGAACATTTGGGGATTAAGAGAAACGAAAAATTCGCAACCATGTATGATGCCATAGACGGTGTTATTATACTGGCAGAATTTTATAAGTTGGCCTATAAAAACGCACTTAATGAAATAGCCGAAATCCACTCAAGCGAAGAAGAGGAAATTGACGGAACGATGTGTTTCGTTGTTTCATGTGGCTGTGAATTTTGTGAACAATGGAAGATGCTTAATGAGTAATAATTTCCAGATGGGTCACTGCGAAGATTGCCTTATGTATAAATGCGAAGTTGCATCGCTAAAAGGCCGGATAGAGCAATTAGAGAAAGAAAAAGCAAAACTGTACGACAGATGCCTTGAAAACGAAGAAGCAATGTACGACGCAGTTATAAAAGGCAACGATAATCACTTAATAGAATTGGTTGAGGAAGGAGTCAACAAAATATGAATGAGCATAGAGATTGTCCGTATAATTATTTGGTTGCTCAAGAAGGTCTTCGTGACCATGAGGATCAATGCAAACTACTAGTTGTTAAACAGTATGAGTTCGAGGATAGATTTACGAGATTATCTTTGGACCATGATAAATATTATGATGCTTACCATGAACTCAAAGACGCTGCTATTGCCTTGGTTTCAAGATTAGAATTAGACAAAGATGTAAAAAAGAATAATTGGTGGCTTAACGAAAGAGCAAAAATTATGGAAGTAATAGACGATAATGAGGGCTATGATGAGAACTAAAACATTAAATCAAATAGCACAAGAAGCCGCTAAATATGCAGTTGAGACACTTGACATCGAACGTGCGTTAGTTGTTAAACAAGCAAGAGATGAAGAAAGGGCTTCTATAGAAATGCGAACAGGTATAGGCGACAGTATTGCAAATATATGCAGGGAGTCTGCTCTTCTTATTGCTGCCGATTTGGTTAGATTAGATTCTCATTTGATTGCTAATATAGAATCAAAATTGTATACGTATCTTGAAAATCTTCCTTCGTATTCCAGCTTATACACAAACAGGTTGGACGCTGAATTAGCAGAAGATCATAGGATCATAAAGAAAACAAATGAAAATCTATAAAATCACAGAAGCAAGCGAATATCTTGGGGTATCAATCAACACGCTCAAGACGCTTGCCAACAATGGAAAGATAAAATCTTTCAAGACTACTGGTG
>RRYU01003948.1_pt1 | contig 15406 bp, 10 predicted proteins | sample 2162651 | NCBI WGS metagenome assembly RRYU01 (sample SAMN10267283, study PRJNA491782) | microbial mat metagenome | isolation source: biomat in the production well | place: Japan: Minami-Kanto gas field, natural gas well KTG3 | collected 2017-06 | reverse complement strand
GGGGGGGCTCGAGACGCTTGACCTGGTGAAGGCCAGTGAACCGGTCGACTGGCTGTCGCTAGGAATCGGTGCTGCGCTTTCGTTCATTTTCGCTTACCTGGCAATCCACTATTTCCTGAAGTTCATCGAGCGCATCAGCATGCTCCCCTTCGTGATCTACCGAATCCTGTTGGGCGGCGTCATCCTGATGCTGATTTGGTGACCGGGCTGATCGTCTTCCTGACCAGCAGGCGCAAGGCGCGCAGCGACTGAAGCCCTGGCGCCGGATGGAGTGCGGATATGCAGAAACCCGACTATCAGGGCGGCAGTATCGTCAACCTGATGAGCAGCATCATTCAGGCACGCGGCGGTCGGTCCCTGTATCCAAGCCTGCGGGCCCTCCCTCCCGACACCCTGGCCCAGACCACCAACGTCCTGCTCCTGATCATCGATGGCTTGGGTGCCCATTGGCTGGCCGCCCGGTCCCCGGACGGGATCCTGAGCCGCGCCCGCTTTGCAACCCTCACGACGGTATTCCCCTCGACCACTGCGTCGGCGATCCCGACCTTCTTCACCGGTGATGCGCCCCTCCAGCATGGGCTGACCGGCTGGCACACCTATCTGGGTGAGCTTGGATCCGTGATGACCGTGCTGCCAGGCACGCCCCGTTTCGGCGGCGTTGCCTATCGCCAAGCCGGCATCGATCCGATCAGGCTCTTCGCCAATCGCCCGATCTTCAACCGGATCTCGACCCGAGGGTTCTTGGTCTCTCCGATCAACATCGCCCGCTCGGATTTCAACATGGCCCACCGGGGACGCGGCGAGCTCGTGACCTTCAAGGGGTTGGATGACTTATTCCGACAGACGGCTCGTGTCCTGCGTGCTTGGGGTCGACGTCGGCAGGAACCCAAGTATGGCTATCTCTACTGGCCAAGGTTAGACGCCATCGGGCACGAACGGGGGATGGACACCCCGGAGGCAGTGACACACCTCTTGGATATCGAGCAGGCGCTGGAGGGCTTCATGGAGGAGATTGCCGACACGGACACCCAGCTACTGGTCTGTGCCGATCACGGCCAGCTTGATACAGAGGCTTCGGATGTCATCGACCTCGCCGATCACCCGGCTTTGGAGTCTTGTCTGCTGCTGCCGCTCTGCGGTGAGCCGCGCGCGGCCTTTTGTTATCTACGCGTCGGACATGAAACCGCCTTGACGGATTATTGCCGCGACGTCCTGTCGGACCGGGTCGATCTGATCCCCAGCGAGCAGCTCATGGAGGACGGGCTTTTCGGATTCGGTCAAGCACATCCAAGGTTCAGAGAACGCGTCGGAGATTACTGTCTCCTACCGAAAGGCCGAGGGGTCGTCAGACAATGGTTGCCTTTCGAGCAGCCTTACCAACAGGTCGGGGTACACGGCGGCTTGAGCGACGCCGAGCTCATGGTCCCTCTGTGCCTGCTGCGGACATGATCCTCATACCCATGATTTGATTGAGGTTTACTCTCGTCGGTCATGACGCCTGAGCTTCGCGGCCAGTAGAGGGTCCGAGAGCCCGGGCGAGATGCTGACACAGCAATGCAGCGGGCGGCTGCCAGGCTGGAACCACGCGCTCGAGGACGGCCACCGATGCCTCATCGCTGCGCTCCTTCAAAGCGTTGCGCAAGTCCAACAAAGCGGTCTGCAACAGGTCCGCAGCCAGCACCTCGGCCTGGCGCGCGATATGGATCCTCGGGTGTGGGGTGTCTGCGAAGCCCTCAGAGGGGTAGAAGAGCTCTTCGAACAACTTCTCACCCGGCCGCAGGCCTGTGTACTGGATGGCGATATCGCGTCCCGGCTCCCGTCCGGATAACCGAATCATCTGCTCAGCCAGATAGCGAATTTTCACCGGCTCGCCCATGTCGAGCACGAAGGTCTCCCCGCCGCGCCCGATCACTGCCGCCTGCATGATGAGCTGACAGGCCTCTGGAATGGTCATGAAGAAACGCTCGATGTCGGGATGCGTCACCGTGACCGGGCCGCCGCGTTCGATCTGCTCCTGGAATCGCGGCACCACACTCCCCGCCGAGCCCAGCACGTTGCCGAAGCGCACCGTGATGAAGCGGCAGGCCGAGCGCTGATCCATGTCCTGACACAGGAGCTCCGCAAAGCGCTTCGTCGCCCCCATCACATTCGAAGGATTGACCGCCTTGTCCGTCGAGATGAGCACGAAACGCTCGCAACCCCAGGCGTCCGCAGCAGCCGCAATCACTTGGGAGCCAATCACATTGTTGTGCAGTGCGGCCTGGATCTGATCCTCCAACAAAGGCACATGCTTGTAGGCCGCCGCATGGAAGACCACGTCCGGTCGCATCCGTTGGAACAGGGCATCGACCGCCGCAGCATTGGTGACGTCCATCAAGTGCCGGCTCAGGACAGGCGGATCGGGCGCATCCAGAAGATCCGTCTCGATCCGATAGAGGTTGTACTCGCCATGGTCGAGCAGAATGAGCCGCTTCGGATTGCACCGCCGAAGCTGACGGCACAGCTCCGATCCGATCGAGCCGCCCGCCCCGCTCACCAACACGACGCGATCGGCAAGACCGTTGCGGATTCCATCCCAATCCAGGGTGACGGGATGACGCCCGAGTAGATCCTCGATGGAAACCGGTCTGAGCTGGTTGACCGCAACCTGACCCGCCATCAGATCCTGGATCTGCGGCACGGTGCGGAAGGGGCGCCCGGCGGCCTCGCAAAGACCGACGAGTCGCTGCATCTCGCGTGTGGATGCGCTCGGGGTCGCCAAGAGGATCAGATCGATCCCGAACGTGTCGACCAACTCCGGGATGTCATGACTCGTGCCACGGATCGGGACACCATGAACGATCCCGCCCTGCCGACGCGGCTTATCGTCGACGAAGGCCACGGGGACATAGCCGGAGTCACGGTTCCGGAGCAGGTCCCGGACCAACATCTCGCCGGCGCGTCCGGCTCCGACGATCAAGACCCGCTGACCCCCGCTGAAGTCCAGACGGCGATCCTTGAGCCAGCGATACAGCAGGCGCGGCCCCGCCAGCAGGATGAGCTGAAAAATCACGAACAGCACCGGCAGCGACCGGGGGATATAGGCCATGCGGTTGAAGGCAAAGAGAGCAAAGAAGAGAAGCGCCGTGCCGATCACCACCGCCAGCGCGATGCGCAACAGGTCGTCGATCGAGGCAAAGCGCCAGACGCCTCGATAGAGGCCGAATGCCCAGTAGACGGACCCCACGACCAGCACGACCAGCGGTAAGGTATCCATGGCCTCGCGGATGAACTCGGGAGGCACATAGGCCAGATTGAAACGCATCCAATAGGCCAATCCCCAAGCCGCGGGGATCATCAGCATATCGTGTAGAAAGACCAGCATGCGAGAACGTGCACGCTGAAACCAGATATTCATGGCAGCGCGACGCGGGGGGTTGTTGGCATCCAGGACATCATCTCGGATGGATCATTCGTGGACGGTTGGGTCGAGCATGCGCGGCTGGACGTTTGGCGAAACCGTTCCGGGCCGGGCCCCGCCCGAAGCGAAGACGACTCGGACGAGGCGTTCGTCTTGAGGACAGCCAAGCCAAGAACTCGCACCAAACCCGCACACTTCTCGTGTCTTGGCGTGAACCCAGGTCCGGCAGTTGAAGGATTCGCCCGCTGACTGGATGATGAAGGGGACCGACCGCAGCGTCAACCGCGAGGGAATGGATCCAGGCAGCGCCTGTCACGCATGCGCGGCGATTTCGAATCAAGCGATTCGCGATGTTACCATTATGTTACGCTTTTTAGTTTACCCCAGCTCTGACCACCCTCGCTGAGCATCGCCCATGCCAGCGAATGGAATCCGGATCACGCCAACATGCAGATCAGCTTGAACACCGAGCCTCAAACAGCCGCAGCCTACGACGTCAGGAAGAAACGCCTGGTCCAGACGATCAATCGACTGTATCGGCGTAACGCCACGGCGTCTCTCGGGAAGATCCTCGCCCGCGTCCATCCGGCGGATCTTGCCTCGATCCTGGAAGATCTTCCGCTCGCCGACGTGGCAGGTGTTTTCTACGCCATCGTCGACAAAGCCTTGGCAGCGGACGTCTTCAACCAGTTGTCACCGGCATTATGCAAGCAAGTGATTGCCGAGTCGCCGCTCGAGCAACTGACCGGGGTGCTGAAGCACCTGCCTCCGGACGACCTCGCAGACCTGGTCGGAGATCTCCCGGAAGAGCAGCGTAACCAGCTGATGGCCTTGCTCGACGCCGTGAGCAAGAGAGAAATCGAAAGCCTGCTGAAATACGACCCGTCCAGTGCAGGCGGGATCATGACGACGGACATCTTCTCGCTGCCTCACACGCTGACCGTCGCGGACGCGATCGAGAACATCCATCGTCGCGAAAACGTCGAGATGATCTTCTATCTCTATCTGACCGACGAGTCCGGACATCTCGTCGGCGTGGTGTCGCTGCGCCAACTGTTGCTGGCCCGGCCCGAGTCACCGCTGCACACCATCATGAACCGCAGCGTCATGAAGGTGTCGACCGATACCGACGAGAACACGGTCGCGATGCTGGTCGACAAGTATCGTCTGCTGGCCATCCCCGTGGTTGATGACGAGGATGTCCTGGTGGGAATGGTCACGGTCGATGACGTCATCGACGTCATGGAGGAAGAGACGACCCGCGACATGCTGAAGATGGCCGGCACCAGCGAGTCGGAGATTCTCACCCAGTCCACCTTCAAGATCGCCGGGATCCGTCTGCCCTGGCTGTTTGCCGCCTTCCTCGGAGGCATCGGCGCGACATACGTCATCGGTCAGTACGAGGAGATTCTCGCCCAGATCATCATTCTGAGCGCCTTCGTGCCCGTCATCATCGGCATGGCCGGCAACGTCGGAGTCCAGTCCGCGACCGTCACCGTGCGCGGTTTGGCGACAGGAGCGATCAGCCTTCGCGACACCCCGAGACTGCTTTTCAAGGAGCTGCGTGTCGGCTTCCTCTTGGGAGCCTTCTACGGGGTCATCCTGGCCCTCTTCGCCTATTTCCTGGTCCCCGTGGAGAATACACATCTACTCAGCCAGGTCGTCGGGTTTACGATTCTCACGAACATGACCGGGGCCGCCGTCCTCGCGGTCGCTTTGCCGATGATGTTCGAACGCTTGAAGGTGGATCCTGCGGTCGCGACCGGCCCATTCGTGACGACGGCCATCGACGTCCTCGGGGTCCTGAACTACTTCTTGATCGCCACTTTGATCTACAAGTTCTAAGAGGAAGCTGATGATTTGCCATCTCTGGCAAAGATCGGCGCGCGATTCAAAAACGCGGTGTCCGAATCGCTTCATGTTCAGTCGCTCAGGCGACTGAATCGAATCCATGTCGATGCTCAGCCGTCGTCGGACGCCTGGGCATCACCCGCGATCTTCCGGGGCCTACGTCTCGTCTGCGGCTTCTTGACGGTCGTCGAATCAGGGCGAGCAACCTTGGTCGCACTCTTGGCCGACGCGCGACTGGATCTGGTGGCGCCGCCTGCAGACGGCGGCGCGGCTGCGGGCGTCGGGTCGCCCATCGGTCCGTCGGACCCGGCTCCCGGTGGAATGCCCGGACTGCCGGGGCTCGAGCCCGGACCGGGATCCTGCCGTCGGGACCGGCGCCGCGCCAGCCAAGCGATGAGTCTGCCCAAGATCTCGAACAGCCAAAACATGAAACCGACCAGGGCGCTCCAAAATATAAGCCACATCGGGGTCCCACCCACGGGGCGTGCACGCGTCGCGGCAGGCGCAGCCTGGTCCGGCATCTCAACGCCTTCGATCTCAGAGTAGCGCGAAGAGAGTGCACGCTCGCCGCTCGCGGTCTCGATCAAATAGAACTCGCGGCAGAGGCTGATGCAGCCGAGCGGGATCACGATGACCGCCATCAGCGTCGCAAAACCGGCACCGAACAATAGGCTCACGGCCATGCCCTGAAAGATCGGGTCCTCGATGATGGCCCAGGCGCCCGCCATCAGAGTCAGCGAGGTAATGAGGATCGGGCGCATCCGGATCTCGGCACCGGCGACCGCCGCCTCTCGCACCGGTTTCCCCTTGGCCACCTCGATCTTGACGAACTCGACGATCAGGATCGACTGGCGAACGATGATCCCGCCGAGCGCGATCAGACCGATCATGGAGGTGGCGGTGAACTCGGCACCCATGACGAGGTGCCCGGGGATGATCCCGATCAGGGTCAGCGGGATCGGCGACATGATGAGTCCGGCGATCTTGAAGTTGCGAAACTCCCAGACGATCAGCCCGTAGATGAGTACCAGTGCGGCGATGAAGGCCAGGCCCATGTCACGGAAGGTCTCGTAGGTGACCGTCCACTCGCCGGACCATTCGAAACCGGACTGGCGATCGGTCAGTGGCGGCCCGATGAGCCCCCTCGGCATCCCGCTGATCTCGACGCCATCCGGTGCGCGATAGGACTTCAGGCGATCCTCTACGGCCAACATCCCGTAGATGGGCGCGCCCAGGCGTCCCTCCATCTCGCCGACCACGTACTCCATCGGGCGAAGGTCCTTATGGTAGATGACCGGATCTTCCTGCTGCTGGACGAATCGTCCGAGCTCGCCGAGCGGGACCTGCCCGCCCATCTCAGATTGGATCGGCAAGCTCGCCAGGCTGCCGATCTCCGCACGATTGGCGAGCGGGACCTGCAGGACGATGTAGGTTGGCTCCTGAACGACGCCTCGCTTGACGTCGCCGAGCCTGAAGCCGCCCATGGCCATGGCGAGGTTGCGATTGACCGCGTCGACCGAGATGCCCATGCGCACGGCCTTCTCGGCATCGACCTCGAAGCGCCAGTAGCTGTATGGCTCGGACATGTAGTTGTCGACGTCGACGATGCCCTCGACCTCCTCGAAGATCGCGGTCATGTCGGATGCCACCTGACGACGCGTCTCGGCGTTAGGTCCATAGACCTCGGCCACCACGGTCTGCAGGACCGGTGGACCCGGCGGCATCTCCACCACGGCGATCCGCGCACCGAGCTCATGTGCCAGTGGTGTCAGCATGCCTCGCGCGGCGACCGCGAGGGCATGGCTCCCGAGCTTGCGCTCGTTCTTGTCCTTGAGCATGACCAGGAGATCGCCTTCCCAGGGTCGCTGGCGAAGATAATAGTGACGAACCATGCCGTTGAAGTTGAAGGGCTGAGCGGTACCGACGTAAGCCTGGACGGCGGTGACCTCAGGTATGGTGCGGACCTTCTCGGCGAGCTGGCGGACCACGTTTGCGGTCACCGGCAAGGCCGTGCCTTCCGGCATGTTGATGACGACGCTGAACTCCGGCTTATTGTCGAACGGAAGCATCTTCACCGGAACCGTCTGAGTGTAAAACAGGACACAGACGCCTGCCGTGGTCGCGATGGTCCCGACCAGGAAGGCGATGCCGAGCATCCGGTTGCGGATCAATGGCATCACCAGCGGCCGATAACCGCGACTGACGAGCCGACGAGTCCGCTCCTCACGCCGCTCCGCCTTCGCCAACGCCGCCATCCGTGGACGGACCCTGAGCGCAAACCAGGGCGTGAAGACGAAAGCGGCCACCAGTGAGAAGAACATGGCCGAGGATCCCAGCACGGGGATCGGCCGCATGTAGGGGCCCATCAGGCCGCTGACCCAGCCCATGGGCAAGAGGGCGGCGATGATGGTGAAGGTGGCGAGGATCGTCGGATTGCCCACCTCGTCGACCGCCCGCACGGCGGTCTCAATGGTCGTCTGACCGCGCTCGAGCCAGTGGCGAAAGATGTTCTCCACCACGACGGTGGCATCGTCCACCAGGATGCCGATCGCGAAGATGAGTGCGAAGAGACTGACCCGATCAATGGTGTAATCGACCATCCAGGCCCACCAGATGGTCAGCAGGATGACGACCGGGATGACGGTGATGACGACGAATGCAGCCCGCAGCCCGAGGCCGATGAGACAGAGGAGGGAGACGATCACCGCCGCCTCGAACATGGCCTGAAGCAGCTCATTGACCTTGTCGTTCGCGCTTTTGCCATAGTTGCGCGTCACCTCGACATGGACGTTCGAGGGGATCATGGTCCCCTTCAGCTCATCGACCTTGGCGAGGATCTGGCGTGCAACGGTGACGCCGTTCGTGCCTTGTTTCTTCGCGATCGCCACCGTGACCGCCTGAGCACCCTCGGCCCGATTCGATCCTGTGGATGCGGGCCCGGTGAAATGAGTGACGAGCTGTCTGGTATCCTGCGGGACATGCTCGACCCTGGCGATATCGCGGAGATAGAGGGGGTAATCACCCCGGTTTCCGATGACCAGCCGACCGATATCCTCGGCGTTTCGCAGGAAGGATCCTGAATAGACGTTGAAGGCCGCGTCGCCCGATTCACTGACGCCCGTGGCCATCTCGGAGTTGGCCGTCCGCACGGTGTTGGCAATCCGATCGAGTGTGATGCCATGCCCGGCAAGACGCTCCATCAGGACCTCGATCCGGATTTGGTCCTCACGTCCGCCGACGACGAAGCCCTTGCCGGCGTTGGGCAGCGAGCCGATCGCCTGGAGCAGGTCCAGACCGAGCTTGCGAAGCTGGTGATCCTCGACATCCTCCGACCAGAGGGTCAAGGTCACGACGGGGACATCGTCGACCCCGACCGGCTTGACCAGCGGCATCTGCACGTCCGGCGGCATCCGGTCCAGGTTCGACTGCAGCTTGTCATGGACCTTGACGATCGAGGCCCCCATCTCCTCACCGACTTCGAACCGAACTGTGACGATCGCCGCGCCGCGCTCGGTGGCGGAGTAGACGTGCCGAACGCCCTTGATCTCCTTCATGATGCGCTCGAGCGGATCCGTGACCAGACGCTCGACCTGTTGTGCCGAAGCGCCCGGATACTGGACGAAGATGTCGATCATGGGTACCGAGATCTGAGGATCTTCCTGTCGGGGCGTGAAGAGCAGCCCCAGGATCCCGAGAAAGAGCGCACCGAGCAACAGCATCGGCGTCACCGGTGTATTGATGAAGGCGCGAGCGATTCGACCCGAGAAACCCAAGGGCTCCTGCTGATCGGGACTCGATGCGGGCGGGGGCTCAGCGGATTGCGGCGGGGCGATAGGATTCGCCATCAGTCACTGCTCCTATCGTCCATGACCTTTATCTATTTTATGAATCGTTCACACGAATCTAGCCCACAACGCCAGATCCAACAAGCGAATGGATTGGGATCGGTAAGTGCTTGCTCCGTGAAGAGCTGATTGACAGTATTTTAGCGGTTGTTAAAATACTGAGCTTTAGCCGGTCGACCCGACATTTGTAAAAGTCAACCATGTGTATCGACAATCTCACGCTTGCCGGTCTTGCTGCTGCTTCACTCTATCTGTTCATTCCATTTCTATTCGGCCGTGAAATCCTGTACGTCGAGCTGGATGGGCAGGAGTCGGAAATCCAACAGCCGGATCCGGCCAATGATCCGCAGCCTTGCCCGCAGCCTTGCCCGGAGACTTGATCCGGTCAGCATCGGCAGCTCGGACGATCTGGGATCTCCCGGATCTCCCGGGTCGCCCCCTACCGGAAGACAGCTCATGCGATTCATCTTCGGACCACACAGGCCCGCTCTCCTGACCACGGCGTTTGCGATCTGCCTTCTGGTCACCTCATGCAGTGGCAAGGACGAGCCGGTCGAGATCCAAGGCGAGACCATGGGCACCACCTATAGCGTCAAGCTCGTCGAGATTCCACACGGCCTGACCGCTGAGGAGTTGCAGGCTCGGATCGATGCGCGTCTCGAGACGGTCAACGATCTGATGTCGACCTACCGCCCGGACTCGGAGCTGTCCCGCTTCAATGCAAGTCGATCCATCGACTGGTTCCCGGTTGACCCGGAGCTAGTGAATCTGGTCTCCCTGGCCCTATCGATCAGCGCGATGAGCAACGGCGCCTTCGACATCACGGTGGGTCCACTGGTCAATCTCTGGGGATTCGGACCCGATCAACATGCGTTCCGTATTCCGGATGAAGACCTGATCGCGCAGACCCGCCAAAGGGTGGGCTATGAAAAGCTCGCCTTTCGGCTTGATCCCCCGGCACTTCGCAAGGCCCACCCCGACATCTATGTCGACCTTTCCGGCATTGCGAAGGGCTATGGTGTGGATCAGATCGCCGAGCTCCTGGAAGCACTCGGCATCGGATCCTATCTGGTCGAGATCGGAGGCGAGTTGAAGGCGAAGGGAACCAAGACCGGGGGCCAGCCCTGGCGCATCGCGATCGAGCGGCCTCAACCGGATGCGAGGGCCGTGTATCGCGTCGTGGCACTCCAGAATGCGGCACTGGCGACATCGGGGGATTATCGAAATTACTACTCGCAGGATGGCCGCATTTACTCGCACACCATCGATCCGAGCACTGGGCGCCCCGTCGAGCATCATTTGGCGTCCGTGACCGTCATCACGGAAGATTGTGCGACCGCCGATGCAATGGCCACCGCGATTCTGGTCCTGGGCGAGGAACGAGGCTTCGATCTGGCTGAATCGGAGGGAATCGCGGCCTTTCTTGTCAGCCGACGCGGCGACGATTACCAAGACCGCGTCACCTCCGCCTTCGACGCCCTGACCACCTCGAACAACAGGAGCCACTAAGGTGGGGGCCGCAGTACACCCATGTCGCTCATGGGCGACCGACCCGAGCGTGCCGATCGTCTTCGGACGCTCAGCTACAGGTCGGCGACAAACGAATTCGATGGCTCTCGCGCGGACGGGCCCAAATGATCCGCCGACATTCGTTGAACCCGATCCGGTAAATCAGCAAGTACTGGCCTGGATCGAGCTGGAAGGTAAATGCCTCGTTGCGGGCAACCCTGTAGATCTCCTGGCCGTCGAGCTCGACACGAATGGTTGCGAACCAGCCGACGAGTGATCCGTCTCGATACAGGGTCACGGTTGCAGCCTCGGACGGATTGGTCAGAAGCGGCGCGGACCCGATCCGTCCACCCGTCATGCCGCAGCCCGTCGAAAGCAGGATGGCCAACAACGCGCCGATCAATCCACTCCGCATCCTGTTCATCTCGGTTACCTCTGCGTTTGCCGGCATGTACCCGCCCGGTCTCCAAGCGGAATCTCGTCCAATAGGTGCGCCGGTCCTCGAAGGCGTTATGCTTTCGCACCGCTGCCGGTCCGGCGGCGCGCGGCGATCATGCACTCATCGCCAGCCCAACGTCAAAGCCAATTGCTCGGAGCCAAGTCGATGAACATCACGCCGTTGGGGCCGGAGACACCGCCCCTGATCATGGGTATTCTCAATGTGACGCCGGATAGTTTCTCGGATGGCGGCCGTTATGGCGAGACGGGGGTTGCCGTGCGCCACTGCCTCGAGATGTTCGACGAGGGCGCCGACCTGGTCGATGTCGGCGGCGAATCGACGCGACCGGGGGCTCAACCCGTGCCGGCGCCGGAGCAAAGGCGACGAGTGATCCCGGTCATTCAGCGACTGCGCGAATGCCTGCCGATGAATGCACTGATCAGTATCGACACCACCTCGGCCCAAGTCGCAGAAGCCGCGCTCGACGCCGGCGCCAACTGGATCAACGATACCTCGGCCGGGCGCGACGATACGGCCATGCTCGCGCTGGCGGCCGAGCGCGGCGTGCCGATCGTGCTGATGCACCGCCAGGGCATGCCCTCGTCGATGCAGGCGAGCCCCAGCTATGCCGACGTGGTCGCCGAGATCGCCGGCTTTCTCGTTGCCCGGATCGAGGCTGCGCTCGCCGCCGGCATTGCGGAAGACAGGCTCCTGACCGATCCGGGTATTGGTTTCGGAAAAACGCTCGGGCACAACCTCGCCTTGCTGGCCGACCTGAACGCGCTTGTGCGTCTAGGACCGCCTGTGCTCCTCGGTGCGAGCCGCAAGCGATTCATGAGTGCGATCTGTAACGAGCCGGATTTCACGGCGCTGATGCCGGCGACCTGCGCGACCACGACGATTGGCGTCATGGCCGGTGTCAAGGTGTTTCGGGTGCATGATGTCGCCGGTAACCGCCAGGCCGCTGACGTCGCTTGGGCGGTGCGTCAAGCCAGGTCGTCTCCAGGGGCGGATTCGCTCATCCGAGAACGCGCGATCGCGGCTGCAAACCGCCGAACAGGTCACCCGGACTCGCATCACCTGTGAGCTGGGACCCAATGTGAAGAGTCGGACTGGTCGACGTCCCAGCCGTGTCGGTCCGTTGCCCTTCGTCCCGGATGTGGCGGATCTCATTGAACCGCGCGTCGTCGATCGCGAACGCCTTGCCAGAATGGAAATCGGTCTTCGCCGCTGGCACCTTGAGGACATCGAGGGCAGAATCCTGAGCTCAAGCCGCGAATCCAGAGGGCGTTGCAGCGCCAATGGAAACGCGTCCAGTCCTAACGATCGGCCCGGAGGCTGCCCAATGTCCCTGATTCGTCGAAACCATCTCACGATCACCCTGTTATGCCTGACCTTGGGTATCTGGGCGCCTACGGTCATTACGGCGCCCGCGGATGATCCGGACGCGAGCGAGCTCATCTGCGGGGAGCAGCGCATCCGCGTCGGTTATGCCGGAGACCGGATGCGTCTCGAGGTCGGCGAGCAAATCTTCGATCTAGGGCAAGCGGTTTCGGCCTCCGGCGCCCGCTATGTCGCCCTCGAGGATCCGACCACATCATTCTGGGGTAAGGGCGATCGCGGGATCCTGGAGGTCCGAGGCGAGACCTATCCGGAGTGCATCCCGGTCGAGACCGAACAGCCGCCGTTTCGCGCGACCGGTAACGAGCCCTTCTGGAGCATCGAAATGGATCAAATCAGGGTCGAGTTGATCATGGATCTCGGGGAGACCCGCATCAACGTCGCCCTGACCGAGCCGGAGCCGGTCGAGGATGGACGGCGCTATCGCAATCTGATCGAAGATGGCGATCTGCAGATCACCATCCTGGATCGGCTCTGCATGGACACCATGAGCGGTATGCCGCACCCCAAGACGGTCGAGGTCGTCCTTGACGACCTCAGACTCCGAGGTTGCGGCGGCGAACCTGCCGAGCTGCTTCAAGGACAGGAGTGGGTTGTCGAAGACATCGGCGGTGGCGGCATCATCGATCGCTCGCGCGTCACACTCAACTTCGGTGCCGACGGCCGTCTCTGGGGCCGGGCATCCTGCAACAGCTATCTCGGCGGCTACGCCCTGACCGGCGAATCACTGTCCCTCTCCCCGTCAGCCACGACCATGATGGCCTGCGCGCCGTCCCTGATGAATCAAGAGACGAAGTTCCTCGATCTGCTCGCACGCGTTCAGCGCTTTGAGGTCGATCGGACGGGTGTACTTGTGTTACATGCGAACGACGCATCGACCTTACTCGCCCGTCGCGAGTAGACCCCTGTCTCCTCGCACGCGCGCTTCGTCATCGTTCCGAGCGCCAACTGCGCCTGGCGCTCGGAGCCGCTGCAATGTCAGTGGCCGCCACCTTTCAACGCACCATTCATCGCCTCGATGGTGTCCTTCGCATCCCCGAAGACCAGCGAGGTGTTGTCCTGGTAGAAGAGCAGATTGTCGACCCCGGAGTAACCGGGCCGCATGGAACGCTTGAGAAAATAGACCTGCCGCGCGCGTCCCGCCTCGAGGATGGGCATGCCATAGATGGGACTTGACTTGTCCTGCTTGGCCGCGGGATTCACCACGTCGTTGGCCCCGACGACCAAAACCACGTCGGTGCTCGGGAACTCGGGATTGATCTCGTCCATCTCGAGCACACGGTCGTAGGGGATGTCCGCCTCGGCCAGCAGCACGTTCATATGTCCGGGCATCCGCCCGGCGACCGGGTGGATCCCGAACCTCACCTCGACGCCGCGCGATTCGAGATGCTCCATCAACTCCTTCAATGCATGTTGCGCCTGCGCGACCGCCATGCCGTACCCGGGGATGATGATGACCCGGTTGGCATCCTCCATCCAGTAGACTGCGTCCTCAACGGCGGCCGATTTGATACCCTTCTCGGCGGCGACTGCACCGGCGCTATCCTCACCGCCGCCGTCGGAGCCAAAGCCACCGAAGACCACATTCAGGATCGAGCGATTCATCGCCTTGCACATGATGTAGGACAGGATGGCACCCGAGCAGCCGACCAGTGCACCAACGATGATGAGCACGTTGTTATGCAGCGTGAAACCCGTGGCGGCCGCGGCCCAGCCCGAGTAGCTGTTCAACATCGAGATGATCACCGGCATGTCCGCCCCGCCGATGGGGATGATCAGGGTCACGCCGAGCGTGAAGGCAAGCAGGGTCATGAGGGTCAGCGAGACGATGCTTCCGGTCATCGCGAAATGCACGGCCAAGGCGATAGTCGTGAGACCGATCACGGCATTCAACAGGTGTTGGCCCTTGAACTTGACCGGACTGCCGCTGAGGAGACCTTGCAGCTTGCCGAAGGCGACCACTGACCCGGTAAAGGTGATGGCACCGATCACGACACCGGCCGAGATCTCGCCCATCAAGAGCGTATTCAGCTCTCCGGCACTGCGTTTCGTGAGGAAGGTCCCGATGGCCACCAGCACCGCGGCCATACCCACGAAGCTGTGCAGGGCCGCCACCAACTGGGGCATGGCGGTCATCTGAATGCGCAGGGCGACGATGACGCCGATCACGGCACCACCCGCGATCCCGACCGCAATCAGGCCATAGGCCTGCACCTGATTGCCGAGCAGGGTGGCGACGATCGCGATCAGCATGCCGAGCATGCCGTAGAGGTTGCCGCGCCGCGCGGTTGCCGGATGGGTCAGGCCCTTGAGGGCCAGGATGAAGAGCACGGCGGAGACCAGATAGGCCACCGCCTGAAGATTCACTGAGAGTGCCATGGATGCCTTTCCTTATTTCTTCTTCTTGAACATCGACAGCATGCGATGTGTGACCAAGAAACCGCCGAAGACGTTGATCGAGGCCAGGAACACGGCGATGAAGCCAATGGTCCGCGTGAAGAGTCCGGCCTCCGGGTCGCCGGCGACGAGCAGGGCGCCGACCAGGACGATGCCGGAGATGGCATTGGTCAGCGCCACCAGCGGGGTGTGCAAAGAGGGCGTCACACCCCAGACGACCCAGTAGCCGATGAAGCAGGCCAGGACGAAGACATAGAGGGCAACGAGCGAGGGGTCGAGTACCTCGGGCATAGGAGTAACTCCGATTAAACAGTGGTGAGTGTTCGGTGGCCTGGCGTCGGGGTCCGATCGACGGAGGGTAACGGCGGGCCACGACGCACGTCGTCGCCCGGTGGGACCAGGTCCGCCACGCCCGAGACCGAATCCCCGGAGGACGCCGCGCCGACCACCGGCCGCGATCCCCTGATTCCCGTCTCCCGACCCCTGCCCCCAGCGGCGGCGGTCATCAGGCCGCGGGCGTCACCAGCATGGCCGCCGTGATGTCGTCCTCCGCGAGATCCTTGA